>ERZ1034361.31-NODE-31-length-103334-cov-7.605179_pt1 | contig 103334 bp, 97 predicted proteins | sample MGYA00520617_ERZ1034361 | MGnify/ENA primary metagenome ERZ1034361 (study PRJEB33736, sample SAMEA104284507) | Azolla filiculoides | biome: Urban; feature: Water surface; material: Ditch water | place: Netherlands | collected 2015-10-28 | depth 0-0.1 m ... | reverse complement strand
CCCAACCACGTGCTGCCGACCAGCGGCACCGCGCGTTTTTCGAGCCCGCTGGGGGTGTACGACTTCCAGAAGCGCAGTAGCCTGATTGAGGTCAGCGAAGCCGGCGCCCAGGTGCTGGGGCCGATTGCGGCCGAACTGGCCTATGGCGAAGGTCTGCAGGCACACGCCCGTGCGGCTGAGTTGCGCCTGAAGTAACGCCCGGCTGCGACCGATGACCGGCTTGCCCATTTCCCGTTTTCGTTTTGGACGCCCCATCCGGCAACTGGGCGTTGCCGCGTGCCTGGTTGCTATCGCGGTGTCGTCAGCATCTGCCATGTCGATACGGGAGTTGCGCGCCCTGCAGAAGTCGGATGCCAAGCAAGGCGCCAACTACATGCGCTACTACCTGGTCGGCGCCATGGAAGGGGCTCTGGAGGCCCATGATCAGGCGGTGCGCTCCGGCGCTGCCGCCACCATCTGCCTGAACGGCCGGCGCCTGGCGCCGGAAATGGCCGAGGGTCTGTACCAGACAGAATTGAAACGCAACAAAGAACTGTACGAAGCGGATATGCCGGTGCCCATGGTGCTGGCGAACGCTTTGTCCACGGTGTACCCCTGCTGAGGGCAGTGCAAAATACGCCCATGCGCCCGGCAATTCAGGAAAACCTATGACGACCAACTACCCACTTACCGAAGTTCCGGTGACCCAGACGCCCCGCGTCGCTGAAGTAACCCGCAACACGGCGGAAACCCGGATTCGCGTGTCGGTCAACCTGGACGGCACCGGCAAAAGTCGCCTGTCCACCGGCATTGGCTTTTTTGACCACATGTTGGACCAGATTGCGCGCCACGGGCTGATCGATCTGGACATTGAGGCCGACGGCGATTTGCATATTGACGGGCACCACACGGTGGAAGACGTGGGCATCACACTGGGCCAGGCCTTTCACAAGGCGGTGGGTGACAAAAAAGGCATTCGCCGTTACGGCCACGCCTATGTGCCGCTGGACGAGGCGCTATCCCGCGTGGTGATCGATTTTTCGGGCCGCCCCGGACTGGCGATGGACGTGCCGTTCAAGAGCGGCATGATCGGCGCCTTTGACACGCAACTCACCCACGAGTTTTTCCAGGGCTTTGTGAACCATGCGCTGGTGACCCTGCACATTGACAACATCAAGGGCGAAAACGCCCATCACCAGGCCGAAACCGTGTTCAAAGCCTTTGCCCGTGCGCTGCGCGCAGCACTGGAGCTCGATCCGCGCTCTGCCGGGGTCATCCCGTCGACCAAGGGCTCGCTGTAATGAAGGCTGTGGCATGAAAAAGAAGGTCGCCGTAGTCGACTACGGCATGGGCAACTTGCGTTCGGTGACACAAGCCGTGATGCACGTAGCCTCTGAGGTGGGTGTGGATGTGGTCTGGGCGCGCACCGCGCAAGAGGTGATGGATGCCGAGCGGGTGGTGTTGCCAGGGCAGGGCGGCATGCGCGACTGCATGCACGACCTGCATGCCTGCGGCATGTTCGACGCCGTGATGCACGCGGCCGCCAACAAGCCGCTGATGGGCGTATGCGTGGGCATGCAAATGCTGTTGGACCACAGCGAAGAACTCGATACGGCTTGCCTGGGCCTGATTCATGGCAATGTGGTCAAGTTCGATCTGGCCGGCCAGAAACAGCCGGACGGCAGCCGCTACAAGGTGCCTCAAATGGGCTGGAACCAGGTCTGGCAGACCGCCCACGGGGTGTCGCGCCACCCGGTTTGGGGGGATGTGCCCGACGGCAGTTACTTCTATTTCGTGCACAGTTACTACGCCCGACCGTCTGATATCCGCCACAGCGTGGGTGAAACGGACTATGGACAGCGCTTTTCTTCCGCGATTGCACGCGATAATATTTTCGCTACCCAATTCCACCCCGAAAAAAGCGCAGAGCACGGCCTCTCTCTTTACCGCAACTTCCTTCACTGGAACCCCTGATTTCTTCCCTCGGCAAAAACCGCCATCATGCTGCTCATCCCCGCGATTGACCTGAAAGACGGTCACTGTGTTCGCCTCAAACAAGGCGATATGGATCAAACAACCACCTTTGGAGAAGACCCGGCCGTCATGGCCCGCAGTTGGGTCGACAAGGGAGCCAGACGCCTGCACCTGGTGGATCTGAACGGCGCGTTTGCCGGTCATCCCAAGAATGAGGCGGCGATCCGCAAGATTCTCAAAAACGTGGGCAGCGAAGTGGATGTGCAGCTCGGTGGCGGCATCCGCGATCTGGACACGATTGAGCGCTACCTGGATGCGGGCCTTCGCTACGTGATCATTGGCACGGCCGCCGTCAAGAACCCGGGTTTCTTGCAGGATGCCTGCACCGCCTTCGGTGGCCACATCATCGTCGGGCTGGACGCGCGCGATGGCAAGGTTGCCACCGACGGCTGGAGCAAACTGACCCGCCACGACGTGGTCGATTTGGGCAAGAAGTTTGAAGACTACGGCGTCGAGTCCATCATTTATACCGACATCGGCCGCGACGGCATGCTGAGTGGCATCAACGTGGAAGCCACCGTCAAGCTGGCGCAGGCGCTCACCATTCCCGTCATCGCTTCCGGCGGCCTGTCCAACATGGCCGACATCGAGGCGTTGTGCGCCGTGGAAGACGAAGGCGTTGAAGGTGTGATCTGCGGCCGGGCGATTTACACCGGCGATCTGGACTTTGCAAAAGCCCAAGAGCGCGCTGACGAGTTGAACGGATGATGGGTTTTTGCCACCGGGCCGTCTCACAGCGAAACGCGGCCCACTTTGGGGGCACTTATGCTGGCTAAGCGCATCATCCCTTGCCTGGACGTAACGGGTGGACGCGTCGTCAAGGGCGTCAACTTTGTCGAATTGCGCGACGCTGGCGATCCGGTAGAAATCGCCGCCCGCTACAACGAGCAGGGCGCCGATGAACTCACTTTTCTGGACATCACGGCCACCAGCGACGGCCGTGACCTGATCCTGCACATCATTGAGGACGTGGCGTCTCAGGTATTTATTCCCCTGACGGTGGGCGGTGGAGTCCGCACAGTGGACGATGTGCGCCGCCTGCTCAACGCCGGCGCGGACAAAACCAGTTTCAATTCGGCAGCCATTTCCAACCCGCAGGTGATTGAAGACGCCGCGCTCAAGTACGGCAGCCAGTGCATTGTGGTGGCGATCGATGCCAAGCGCCGCACCGAAGAAGATGCGCGACGGCTGGTGGATGGCCGTCCGATTGGGCCTGGCTGGGACGTGTACAGCCATGGCGGGCGCAAAAACACCGGGCTCGACGCTGTGTTGTGGGCGACCGAGATGGCGCGGCGTGGAGCCGGCGAGATCTTGCTGACCAGCATGGACCGTGATGGCACCAAGTCGGGGTTCGATCTGAATTTGACCCGAGCCGTGGCCGATGCGGTAGCGGTGCCAGTCATCGCTTCGGGCGGTGTGGGCAATCTGGACCACCTGGCCGATGGCGTGCAACAGGGCGGCGCCGATGCCGTGCTGGCTGCCAGCATCTTTCACTACGGCGAATACACCGTAGCGCAGGCCAAGGCGCGGATGGCTGAACGCGGCATTCCGATTCGGCTGTGAACAGCCACCCCCTATCAGCATGGCGCACTGCGTGTCGCCAGGCTGTTTCCCCCCCTGAAGGGGGACGCCATCAGCGGCCCGGCTAAGCCGCTTCCACGGTAGCCCTGATATTTTTGGGCACTTCGCTTCGTTTCGTTTTTTCAAATATTGGACAATCTTGGCTATGAATTGGTTAGACGAAGTCAAATGGGATGCGCAGGGGCTGGTGCCGGTGATTGCGCAGGAACTGGGCAGCAAGGATGTGCTGATGTTTGCCTGGATGAACCGCGAGGCACTGGCCAAAACGGCTGAGCTCGGGCGGGCGGTGTATTTCAGCCGGTCGCGTGGCAAACTCTGGTTTAAGGGCGAAGAATCCGGCCATGTGCAGACGGTTCACGAAATCCGCATTGATTGCGACAACGACGTGGTGCTGCTCAATGTGACGCAGTTGGGACACGAACCCGGCATTGCCTGCCACACCGGGCGCCATAGCTGCTTCTTTAGCGTGCTGAAAGACGGCGAATGGAAAAGTGCCGATCCGGTCTTGAAAGACCCTGAATCCATCTACAAGTAAGGTTATGACCGCAAACACCCTGTCCCAGGACGCTCTGGCCCGCTTGGCCGCCGTGATTGAAAGCCGCAAGGAAGCCAATGGGGGCGATCCGACGGCGAGTTACGTGGCGCGCCTGCTGCACAAAGGTCCGGATGGTTTTCTCAAGAAAATTGGCGAAGAAGCCACCGAAGTGGTCATGGCTGCCAAGGATGCGGACCACGGTGGTGACAAGGCCAAAATCGTCTACGAGGTGGCCGACCTCTGGTTTCACAGCATGATCGCGCTGGCCCATTACGGGTTGACGCCCGCGGACGTTATCGACGAATTGCAGCGTCGCGAAGGCACCAGCGGCATTGAAGAGAAAGCGCTGCGCAAGGCGATTGCGCGCGAACAAAGCAACACATGAGCCAAGACTTCAACCCGCCGGTCAGCGCCGACCAGGCGAATCTGCAAAAGCTGCAGTCGCTCAACACGGTGGGCACTATCAGCTATGTGCTGCATTTGGTGGTGGCGGTAGGCGCCATCATCCCGGGAGGGCAGTTGGGCCCAATGCTGCTGATTGCCGCGCTGATCATCGACCTGATGAACCGTTCGCGAGCCGAAGGCACTTGGCATGCGTCACATTTCCGCTGGCGCATCCGCACGGTGATGGTGGCCGCAGTGCTGTATTTGGTGACCGCGCCGCTGTGGTTCTTCCTGCTGGTTCCCGGATGGATCGCCTGGACGGTCATTTCCATCTGGTTCCTGTACCGCATCGTCACCGGATTTATGGCCATGAACAAAGGCCAGGAGATTGGACTGAATTCATGAGCGCGCCGATTCCAGCACACGACCCGAACTGCATTTTTTGCAAAATTATTGCCAAGCAGATCCCATCGCGCATCGTTTACGAAGATGAAGAAGTTTTCGCCTTCCACGACATCAATCCCTGGGCTCCGGTCCACTTTTTGCTAATTCCCAAAGCACATATCCCCTCCATGGCCCAGGTAGGCCCGGAGCAAGCGGGCCTGTTGGGTCGCATGATGGCCCTGGTGCCCAAATTAGCACTGGAGCAGGGCTGCAATCCGTACCCGGATGGAGGCTATCGCCTGGTCACCAACACCGGTCGGGAAGGCGGGCAGGAAGTGCAACATTTGCATTTCCATGTCATGGGTGGGCCACGTCCTTGGTTGCGTGGGTAGCAGACTAGAATCCGTATCAATCGTTAGGAGAAATTCATGGGCTCGTTTTCTATTTGGCACTGGCTGATCGTTTTGCTGATCGTCGTGATGGTGTTTGGTACCAAGAAACTCAAAAACATGGGTCAGGATCTGGGCGGTGCCGTCAAGGGCTTCAAGGATGGCATGCGCGAAGGCACTACGCCGGAAGAGAAGCCGGCTGCCACCGGTCAGGTTGCCAATGGCACTTCTGAGAAGAACACCATCGACGTTGAAGCGCGTCACAAGTCTTGATCGCTGCTGCTTCCTGTCGCATTCGCTGCGTTAGTTTCACGTGATCGACCTCGGCATCTCTAAGATGGCGCTGATTGGCGCTGTCGCATTGGTCGTGATTGGACCCGAGAGGCTGCCGCGGGTTGCGCGCACGATCGGGACACTCCTGGGCAAGGCGCAGCGGTATGTCTCGGACGTCAAGGCCGAGGTGAACCGCTCCATGGAGTTGGAAGAGCTCAAGAAGATGCGTGAATCCGTAGAAGGTGCGGCGCGCGATGTGGAGCAAACCATCCAAACCCAGGCCAGTGATTTTGAGAAGTCCTGGTCTGAAGCGACCAACGCGGCCCTTCCAGCCGAGCCCGAGCCACCAGCCTACAAGCATCCGGGCAAGAACTGGCGCCTTAAACAAGGTGCCACGCCTAACTGGTACAAGGCGCGTAACGGTGTTCGCACCAAAGCTTTGTCAGGTGCCGCTCGGGTTGCGCGTTTTCGCCCGCGCCGGACTAGCTGAAGCGAACACCTGGACCTTGCATGGCCTCTGAAAAAACCAAAGAAGACGAACTCGCCGGGACCGAGCAACCCTTTGTTGCCCACCTGATTGAATTGCGCGACCGCCTGCTGAAGGCTACCGCGGCGGTTGCTGTTGCCGTGGCGATCCTGGCTTTGTTTCCCGGCCCGGCGTCACTGTATGACATCCTGGCGCAGCCTTTGGTGGCGTCCTTGCCCAAGGGCGCGACCATGATTGCGACCTCGGTGATCTCGCCCTTCATGGTGCCGCTCAAGATCATGCTGATGAGCGCTTTTCTGATGGCCTTGCCCTTTGTCTTGTGGCAAGTCTGGGCCTTCGTCGCGCCCGGTCTTTATACCCATGAAAAGAAGCTGGTATTGCCGCTGGTCGTTTCAAGCACCCTGCTGTTTTTTGTGGGCGTAGCGTTTTGCTACTTCTTTGTGTTCGGCAAGGTGTTTGCGTTTATCCAGAGTTTTGCTCCCAAGAGCATTACCGCCGCACCTGACATTGAGGCCTATCTGGATTTCGTTTTGTCGATGTTCCTGGCTTTCGGGCTGGCCTTTGAAGTGCCGGTGGTGGTAGTGGTGTTGGCCCGCATGGGCATTGTGAGCGTTGAAAAGCTCAAGGCTTTCCGGAGCTATTTCATTGTGGTGGCCTTTGTGGCGGCCGCGATTGTGACGCCGCCCGACGTGGTGTCGCAGTTGGCTTTGGCGATTCCCATGTGCATCTTGTATGAAGTCGGAATCTGGGCCGCACAAATTTTCATTCGCCATACGCAGGCTCCGGAAGAGCCTGCGCCTGAGCCCGAGCCTAAACCTGAACCCACCACGCGCCAATCCCCCTGATTCCCCTCCGGGAGCAGGGCGCGAGCTGGCAATTCAGTTATTGAGGCGCGTTCTTGGGGCGGGGTCGAACCCCCGGCGTCACATTCAAAACCAGCTCCTGGCTCTTGCGCTGAATCGTGAACGGCACGGCGACGCCGGGCTTGAGCGAGGCCACCGCGGACAGCAATTGGGTCACATCGGCAATCTTGCGGTCGCCCACGGCTTCAATCACATCGCCCGGCTTGACGCCGGCTTTGGCCGCCGGGCCGTTGTGCAATACGCCGGTGATGATCACGCCCGCCTTGGCATCCACATTGAAAGTTTCCGCCAGTTCCGGAGACAGATCGTTTGGCTCCACGCCAATCCAGCCGCGCGTCACCTGGCCATCTTTCACCAAGCCTTCCAATACCTGTTTGGCGGTGGAGACAGGAATGGCAAAGCCGATGCCCATGCTGCCGCCTGAACGGGAATAAATGGCGGTGTTGATGCCCAGCAGGTTGCCACTGGTATCGACCAGAGCGCCGCCCGAATTGCCGGGGTTAATGGCGGCATCGGTCTGGATGAAGTTCTCGAAGGTATTGATGCCCAACTGGTTGCGGCCCAATGCGCTGACGATGCCACTGGTGACGGTTTGGCCGACCCCGAAAGGGTTGCCAATGGCCAACACCTGGTCACCTACCTGGAGGCCGTCCGAATTTCCCAGAACGATGCTGGGCAACTTGTCCAGACCAATCTTGAGCACCGCCAAGTCGCTATCCGGGTCAGTGCCAATCACCTTGGCGAGGGTGCGTCGGCTGTCATTGAGAATCACCTCAATTTCATCAGCACCTTCCACCACATGGTTGTTGGTGAGGATGTAGCCGCTCTGGCTGACGATGACCCCACTACCTAATCCACCCTGGGGCTCATCGCCCTGGTCACCATAAAAGAACTTGAACCATGGGTCGTTAGCGTTCGGGTGCTTGCGACTGGCCTGGCTGGTATTGATGCTGACCACTGCAGCAGAGGCGCGCTGAGCGGCGAGCCGCAGGCTGCCGGGTGGAACTTCGCCGGGTGCTGCACTGGGCGCTTCCAGCAGTGCCACGGCGGCACCCGCGTTGCTGGGCATGCGGTTCAGCCACTGGGGCTTCAGCGTGGCGACTACAAAATAGGCAGCCAGCAAAATAGTAGCGGTTTGCGCAAAAATCAACCAAAGTCTTTTCATAGAGCCAAATTGTAGGTCGTGGCCCTCCAAATCAAGGGTGACGCGTACCATTGGCCGCCGGTTTAGCCCCTTATCTGCGCCCGTAACCCACGGTTTTTCCATGTCCCTACGGCAAGTCATCCATATTCAAGTCGACGCTCCGGCTAAACCGCCGATGGGCGCGCCGTGCAATGGTTGTGGTGTGTGTTGTCTGGCAGAGCCGTGCCCATTGGGAAGCCTTTTGTCCATGAGCCGCCAAGGTCCCTGCAAGGCGCTGATTTGGGAGCCTGCTGCAAGTCAGTACCGCTGCGGTGCTTTTGGGGAGCCCGGCTTCAACAAGACCTGGTTGGGACGCCTGCGCGCCCGCTTGGTGGCGCGCTGGATCGCGGCAGGGGAGGGGTGTGATTGCGGGTTGGAAACCGATCACTTTTCAGCCATGGCAGACTTGGGTTCTCACGAAATGAAATCGCCCCATGATTGAACGACAGCAACTGTTGACCACGCTGAATACCCTGCTGCAACCCGAGCGGTTTAAGGATTACTGCCCAAATGGCTTGCAGGTCGAAGGGCGCCGCGAAATCAAAAAGATTGTGTCGGGGGTAACGGCCAGCCTGGCTTTGATAGAGGCCGCAGTGCAGGCGAGGGCCGACGCGATTCTGGTCCACCACGGACTGTTTTGGCGCGGCCACGATGGGCGGGTAACGGGCTGGTTGCGCCAGCGATTGGGTTTGCTGATGCAGCACGACATCAACCTGTTTGCGTACCACTTGCCGCTGGACGCACACCCTGAACTGGGCAACAACGCCTGTCTGGGTAAGCATCTTGGATTCACTGGGCAGGCCAGTTTTGGTGAGCAGCAACTGGGCTGGCTGGGAACCGCGCCAGAGTCCGTTGCGGGAAGTCCGCAGAAACTCGCATCGCATATTGAAGCCGCGCTTGGGCGACCGGTCACCTTGGTGGCGGGTCAGGACGGCCCGCTGCGTCAAGTTGCCTGGTGCACGGGCGGCGCCCAAAGCTACTTTGAGGAAGCTATTGCAGCGGGGGCGGATGTCTTTGTTACCGGCGAAATTTCAGAGCCCCAGGCGCACCTGGCGCGCGAATGCGGGGTGAGCTTCATTGCCTGCGGTCATCACGCCAGCGAGCGCTTCGGTGCGCCAGCCTTGGGTGCCCATGTGGCGGCCACCTGCGGTCTGGAGCACGAGTTCATCGCCATCGACAACCCCGCATGATCCAACAAGCCATGCAAAAACCCATTGCCATCACCTTGGGAGACGCGGCTGGCATTGGGCCCGAGATCATCGCCAAGGCCTTTCAGCAAGAACCCGAGCTTTTGCGCCATTGCTTTGTCTGGGGGGACGTCGGCACCATGCGACGCGCGAATCGCCTGGTGCAACCCGATGGCCCGTCCATGCCGGTGGCGCAAATTCAGTCACCAACGGCGTTTTCACTGGTTCCTCCGCATTGCATGGCGGTTTTGCAGGCCGGAGTTGCCTTGCCGGAGTTGCCATGGGGGCAAGTTAGCGCTCAAGCCGGGGCATTCGCTGGTCAATGTGTTGTGCAGGCTGCCGATGCCGCCCTGCGGGGTGAGGTGGCTGCCATCGTTACCGCCCCTTTGCACAAAGAGGCCTTGCACGCGGCAGGTGCACCCTTTGACCAATTTCCCGGCCATACCGAAATGCTGCAGGCCGCCGCCGCCCGGCATGCGGGCAAAGCGGTCAATGACGTTCCCGTGCGCATGATGTTGGCCAACGATGAGCTGCGCACCGTCCTGGTGTCGATTCACGTCTCTCTGCGCCAGGCACTTGCTGCCGTTACCTTTGACAACGTTCTGGAGACGCTGCGCATTACCCACGAATCATTGAGTCGTGTGCTGGGGCGGGCTCCGCAAATAGCCGTTGCAGGGCTGAACCCGCATGCGGGGGAGGGCGGGCTATTTGGTACCGAGGAACTGGAAGTAATCGCTCCAGCCATGCGTGCTGCACGCGAGTGTGGCTGCCAAGTGAGCGGTCCCTGGGCACCCGATACGGTGTTTATGCGTGCCCGCAACGTTCCGGGCAAGACGGCGGAATTTGATGTGGTGGTGGCGATGTACCACGACCAAGGCCTGATTCCGGTGAAATACCTGGGGGTCGAAAAAGGGGTCAATGTGACGTTGGGGTTGCCGCTGGTGCGTACCAGTCCGGACCACGGAACTGCCTTCGACATTGCCGGGAAAGGCTGCGCCGACCCGTCCAGCCTGATTGAGGCGATCCGGATGGCGCAGCGGCTGATTACTGCTTCTTGAGTGCGTCGCGAATTTCGCGCAGCAGGATCACATCTTCGGGCGTTACTGGCGCAGCGGCCGGTGCTTCCACAACCGGTTCGGCCTTCTTCAGACGATTGATCTGCTTCACCATCATGAAGACAATGAAGGCCAAAATCGCAAAATTCACGGCAATCGTGATGAAGCTGCCGTAAGCAAACACCGGCACACCGGCCTTCTTGAGCGCGGCCAGGGACATTTCGGTGCCGGCTGGCACACTGCCAAGCGTCACAAACAGGTTTGAAAAGTCGACCTTGCCGATCACCAGGCTCACGATGGGCATGATCAGATCACCAACCACCGAATCCACAATTTTGCCGAAGGCCCCCCCGATGATGACGCCGACCGCCAGGTCGACCGCGTTGCCTTTGACTGCAAATTCTTTGAATTCCTGCATGGTTCCCATTGAAAACACCTCGTTAATTAAGTTGGAGCGCGAGTGTCGCAGAGTCTCGCAATGTGGCGAAGCGCGATGTCCCGCCGGCGGTCAGTTTAGAACAAGGCTGTCAGTTACAATCGGAGTTTGCCCTTAGTTGTGATGTTCATTGAGGATTCTCATGAGTGAAACCCTAGTCGACACCAAATCGATCGACGCCAGTAAGCGGACTTGGATGATTGCATCTGGCTGTGCCGGAGCTGTAGGCGGTATTGCCGCTGCGGTTCCTTTTGTAAGCACTTTCCAACCCTCCGAGCGTGCCAAAGCCGCCGGTGCTGCGGTGGAAGTGGATATTGCCGCCATCAAACCCGGTGAAAAAATCACTGTGGAATGGCGTGGCAAGCCGGTTTGGATCATCCGACGCACGCCGGAACAGCTCGCTGCGCTGTCCAAGGTGACTTCGCAACTGGCAGACCCGGAATCCCAGCGCAAGCGCGGCGAAATGACGCCCGACTACGCATTGAACGAAGGACGCTCCATCAAGCCCGAGTTTTTCGTGGCTGTGGGCATTTGCACCCACCTGGGTTGCTCCCCGTCCGACAAATTCCAGACCGGCGCACAGCCTTCGTTGCCCGATGACTGGCAAGGCGGCTTCCTGTGCCCCTGCCATGGTTCTACCTTCGACATGGCCGGCCGTGTTTACAAGAACAAGCCCGCACCCGACAACCTCGAAGTGCCTCCCCACATGTACCTGTCTGACAGCAAGCTGCTGATCGGCGAAGACAAGAAAGCCTGAGGACAGAGAACATGGCAACATTCAAGGAAATTTCTCCCAACGCCTCGGCGGGCGCCAAGCTCACCAACTGGTTTGAAAACCGCTTCCCGACCGCATTTGATGCCTACCGGGTGCACATGGCGGAGTACTACGCTCCCAAGAACTTCAATTTCTGGTACATCTTTGGTTCGCTGTCGCTGCTGGTGCTGGTGATTCAGATCGTTACCGGTATCTTTCTGGTAATGCACTACAAGCCCGATGCCGCTCTGGCGTTCGGCTCGGTTGAGTACATCATGCGCGACGTGCCCTGGGGCTGGTTGATCCGCTACATGCACTCCACTGGTGCGTCGGCCTTCTTCGTTGTGGTTTATCTGCACATGTTCCGTGGCCTGATGTACGGCAGCTACCGCAAGCCGCGCGAGTTGGTCTGGATCTTTGGCTGTGCCATTTTCCTGTGCCTGATGGCCGAAGCCTTCATGGGCTACCTGCTGCCTTGGGGACAAATGTCCTACTGGGGCGCCCAGGTGATCGTGAACCTGTTTGCTGCTGTTCCTTTCGTTGGTCCCGATCTGGCTTTGCTGATCCGTGGCGACTATGTGGTGGGTGATGCAACCCTGAACCGCTTCTTCAGCTTCCACGTGATTGCAGTTCCGCTGGTTCTGCTGGGCCTGGTGGTGGCGCACTTGCTGGCGCTGCACGATGTGGGCTCCAACAATCCTGACGGTATTGAAATCAAGGGCCCGGACGCTCCCCGTGACGCTGCTGGCCACCCGCTGGATGGAATTCCCTTCCACCCGTACTACACCGTTCATGACATTTTTGGTGTGAGCGTGTTCCTGATGGTGTTCTCTGCCGTGATTTTCTTCGCGCCGGAGTTCGGTGGCTACTTCCTGGAATACAACAACTTCATTCCGGCTGACCCGCTCAAAACACCGTTGCACATTGCGCCGGTCTGGTACTTCACGCCCTTCTATTCGATGCTGCGTGCGATCACCGGCGAAATGATGTATGTGCTGATTGCCTGTGTGATCGGTGGTGCCCTGTTCGCAATCTTCAAACTCCCGTTGCCCAAGATCGTCAAGCCGGTCGTTGCTGGTGTGGCAGCGGTAGTAGTGGCCATGATGTTGTCCATCGACGCCAAGTTCTGGGGTGTGGTGGTGATGGGTGGTGCTGTGGTGATTCTGTTTGCCTTGCCCTGGCTGGATCACAGCCCCGTCAAGTCGATCCGCTACCGCGCAAGCTGGCACAAATACCTGTATGCCGTGTTTGTGGTCATCTTCGTGATTCTGGCTTGGCTGGGTACGCAACCTCCGTCCCCCGTGGGCGAGCGTGTGTCGCAAGTCGGTACCCTGTTCTACTTCGGCTTCTTCATCTTGATGCCCTGGTGGAGCCGCATCGGCGAACCCAAGCCCGTGCCCTCGCGTGTTACCTTTGTTGCCCACTGAGATGGGGTCAAACACAATGAAAAAAGTACTTGTTTCTTTGCTCCTGGCCCTGGGCGTTAGCCTGGGCGCACAAGCCAATACCGGTGGCATCGCCTGGGATAAGGCACCGGTCAAGACCAATGACATGGCTGCCTTGCAAAATGGCGCCAAGGTGTTTGTGAACTACTGCCTGAACTGTCACTCGGCAGCCTTCATGCGTTACAACCGCCTGAAAGACATCGGCCTGACCGAGCAGCAGATCAAGGACAACATGTTGTTCACGACCGACAAGGTTGGCGAAACCATGAAGTCTGCGTTGGACCCCAGGCAAGCCAAGGAATGGTTCGGCGCCAATCCGCCCGATCTGACGGTGCTGGCGCGTTCGCGTTCTGCACAAGGTCAAGGCACCGGTATGGATTACCTCTATACCTACATGCGGACCTTCTACGTAGACGACACCAAGCCCACCGGCTGGAACAACCTGGCATTCCCCAACATCGGTATGCCCCACGCCTTGTGGCAATTGCAGGGCAAGCGCGTTCCCATCTATGAAACAGTGAAGGAACATGGCCAGGAAGTCCATGTTTTCAAGGGTTGGGAACAAGTAACCCCCGGAACCATGTCCCCTGAGCAGTACGACCAGACCGTGGGTGATCTGGTGAATTACCTGCAATGGATGGCAGAACCCGCAGCCAATACCCGTGTTCGTCTGGGTTTTGCTGTGCTGGCATTCCTGCTGGTGCTGACCTTCTTTACCTGGCGCATGAATGCGGCCTTCTGGAAAGAAGTCAAGTAAGTAACACAGTCGGGTTTTGGCGCTTGAGGCGCCAAAACATGGGAGAGTGGGCGTGCTAAAGGCAGCCCACTCTTTTTTAATTTTTAGGAGTCTCTTGCCATGATGGTTCTGTATTCAGGAACAACCTGCCCCTTTTCCCACCGCTGCCGCTTTGTGCTGTTTGAAAAAGGCATGGATTTTGAGATTCGCGATGTGGACCTGTACAACAAGCCCGAAGACATCAGCGTCATGAACCCCTACGGCCAGGTGCCGATTCTGGTGGAGCGTGACCTGATTCTGTACGAGTCCAACATCATCAATGAATACATCGATGAGCGTTTCCCGCACCCGCAACTGATGCCTGGTGACCCGGTGGACCGCGCCCGTGTGCGCTTGTTCCTGTTGAACTTCGAAAAAGAGTTGTTCGTGCACGTTTCCACGCTGGAGGCGCGCGCGTCCAAGGGCAACGAAAAGGCCCTGGAAAAAGCCCGCGCCCACATCCGTGACCGCCTAACCCAGTTGGCCCCCGTGTTCCTAAAGAACAAGTACATGCTGGGCGATAACTTCTCGATGCTGGACGTGGCGATTGCACCGCTGCTCTGGCGCCTGGATTACTACGGCATTGATCTCAGCAAAAACGCGGCTCCCTTGCTCAAGTACGCAGAACGCGTGTTTTCGCGTCCCGCCTACATTGAAGCACTGACGCCGTCTGAGAAGGTCATGCGCAAGTAAGTTGCTCTGCAACGCGCCCGAGTTACCCATGATTGACGCCAAAGACTCTCCTTCCACGCGTCCGTACCTGATTCGCGCCCTCTACGAGTGGTGTACCGACAACGGCTTTACGCCGTTCATCGCGGTATTGGTGGACGAGCGTGTACGTGTTCCCAATGAATATGTGCGCGATGGGGAAATTGTGTTGAACATCAGCTTTGATGCAACCAGCGCTTTGAAGCTTGGCAACGACTACATCGAGTTCAAGGGCCGGTTCGGCGGCGTGGCGCGGGACATTCTGGTTCCGGTGGATCGGGTGCTGGCCATCTATGCCCGTGAAAACGGGCAAGGCATGGCGTTTCCCTTGCTCGCAAGTTCCGAAGAATCAGGCTCCGCAGCCGACCAGGCTTCGGATAAACCAAAGGCAGGCGACGGTGAGCCGGATCCGACCAAGCCTGAGGGACCTCGCCCAGCCGGTGGCGGCCGTCCTGCATTGACGCGCGTGAAGTAAATCGAGCGCGGCGTGGCAAAAACACGCTGCACTGTCGGGTAGAATGCAGCCCGTGCCGCTTTAGCTCAGTTGGTAGAGCAACCGCCTTGTAAGCGGTAGGTCGTCAGTTCGAATCCGACAAGCGGCACCAAAAAATCCAAAGGCTCTTGCTGTAATGGCAAGAGCCTTTTTTGATTGGGGGCAAGGGGGCTTAGCGCGGGGTTTGTACCTTCAGCCGAATTGCGTTAACCTCCCATCCCTTGGAACGCAGGTGGGCTTGCAGGGCAGGTAGCAGTTGTTTGATTTTTGCTGCCGCCGCATTGGTCTCCAACAGCAAACACCAGGTTGGTCCTTCTATCGGACCGGGGCGCACGCGGTGGCGCAGCGTAGCGGGCAACAGGGATTCAATAGATTTCAGGCGTTGTGCCGATTCATCCGCGAGATCACATAGGCGGCTCAGGGTTTCAGACTCCTGGGTCGCTTGCAAGAGCGTAATCGCGTGATTTCGACGGATCATGAAGCCTGGCGAGAAGCAGAGAGTTTCAGCATGCAATTGATTATCACGGATGCCCGGTTTCGAAGTCGGACGATTCAACTGAGTGGACTGCGTCTCACACTGGCGGTGCTGCTGGCATCGGTGTGCCTGATGCTGCTGTCGGCTGGTTTGTACCACTGGGTCTTTCTCAAAGGAGCGCGCGAAGGTTGGCCCGTCATCAGCACACTGGTGCGGGTCGTCGTGCGCGATGAAGAGGCGCAACGTGAGCGCTTTATCCGGGAAAACATTGACCTGATGGCCAAGCGGCTGGGAGAAATGCAGGCCAAGATGCTGCAACTCGAATCACTGGGTGAGCGGGTTTCAGGGCTGGCGGGCATTAATCCCGCAGATATCAAATCCAAGCCAGGGCAGGGCGGCCTGCTGTTGCCGGGGCGCAGTCTGAACATGCAGGAATTGCAGGAAGCACTGGCAGACCTTGACCAGTGGAGCAGCCAGCGCGCGGATGTCATGACGGTGATTGAGTCACGCCTGTTTGAGCAAAAGATCAAGAAACTGATGCTGCCCACAGAAATGCCGGTGAAAGAGGTCAGTCTGGGGTCGAGCTTTGGCTGGCGGATTGACCCGTTCAATGGTCGGTCTGCCCTGCACACGGGCCTCGACTTTCCGGCGGAAGTGGGTACACCGATTTATGCCGCTGCCGGTGGCGTGGTGGTGGGGCAGGAGGCTCACCCGCAATACGGCAACATGATTGAGTTAGACCACGGCAATGCGCTGGTGACGCTGTATGCCCACACTTCACGTGTATTGGTCAAGAAAGGCGATCTGATCAAACGTGGTCAGAAAATCGCCGAAGTAGGCAACACGGGGCGCTCTACCGGGGCGCACCTGCACTTTGAAGTGCTGGTGCAAGGAATTCCGCAGGATCCGCAGAAGTTTCTCCATGCAGGCAGTCAATTGGCAGCCTTGGGCAAACGTTAAAATCAGAGGTTTAGCAGGCTGAGTAATCGGCGAGCGCCTTGGGCGCTTGTTTTTTGCCGGATTGCCTTCATTTCACCTTGATTAGAAAAAGGACTGCGCTGTTCTGTGCGCCCACTGTGGGCAACAGGCCAGTCTTGCTTGCATGGCCATCAATATTCTTACCAAAATCTTCGGCAGTCGCAACGACCGTCTCCTCAAGCAATACCGTACCGTGGTTTCGCGCATTAACGCGTTGGAGCCGCAGTTCGAAAAGCTCAGCGATGAGGCGCTGAAGGCCAAGACCGAGGAATTCAAGACCCGTGTAGCCAATGGCGAATCGCTCGACGCGGTGCTCCCCGAGGCTTTTGCGGTGGTGCGTGAAGGTTCCAAGCGCGTCATGAAGATGCGCCACTTTGACGTGCAGATGCTGGGCGGCATGGCGTTGCACTACGGCAAAATTTCTGAAATGGGTACCGGCGAAGGCAAGACGCTGACCTCCACGCTGCCGGTGTACCTCAACGCGCTCACCGGTAAGGGTGTTCACGTGGTGACGGTCAATGACTACCTGGCCAGCCGCGACGCGCAGTGGATGGGACGCCTGTACAACTTCCTCGGACTCACAGTGGGCATCAACCTGCCGCAGGCACCGCGTGAAGACAAGCAGGCCGCCTATGGCTCCGATATCACCTACGGCACCAACAACGAGTACGGTTTCGACTACCTGCGCGACAACATGGTGTACGAGGCCAAGGACCGCGTGCAGCGCGGCCTGAACTACGCGATCGTCGACGAAGTGGACTCCATCCTGATCGACGAAGCCCGTACGCCGCTGATCATTAGCGGCCAAGCCGAAGACCACACCGACCTGTACTTGGCCATCAACAAAATCGTGCCCCTGATGACGCGCCAGGAAGGCGAGGCCGATCCCCATACCGGCGAAGGCATTACCAAACCGGGCGACTTCACCGTCGATGAAAAGTCCCATCAGGTCTACCTGACCGAGGCAGGCCACGAAAACGCCGAGCGCATTCTGGCGGGTCTTGGCCTGATCGCCGAAGGCGCATCCCTGTACGACCCGGCCAACATCACGCTGATGCACCACCTGTATGCAGCGCTGCGTGCCAACCACCTTTACCACCGCGATCAGCATTACGTGGTGCAACAGGGTGAGATCGTTATCGTTGACGAATTTACGGGCCGTCTGATGACCGGTCGCCGCTGGAGCGACGGTCTGCACCAGGCGGTGGAAGCCAAGGAAGGCGTGGAGATCCAGGCCGAGAATCAGACGCTGGCGTCCATTACCTTCCAGAATTACTTCCGCCTGTACGGCAAGCTCGCCGGCATGACTGGTACGGCCGATACCGAAGCCTACGAATTCCAGGAAATCTATGGCCTGGAAACCACCGTCATTCCGCCCAACCGCCAGAGCCGCCGCGAAGACCAACTCGACCGGGTCTACAAGACCACCGGCGAAAAGTACGACGCTGCCATCAAGGACATTCGCGAATGCTTTGAGCGCGGTCAGCCGGTGCTGGTGGGAACCACCTCGATTGAAAACTCGGAAATCATTTCCAAGCTGCTGGACAAGGAAAAATTGCCGCACCAGGTGTTGAATGCCAAGCAGCACGCGCGGGAAGCCGACATCGTGGCGCAGGCCGGTCGTGCCAAGATGATCACGATTGCCACCAACATGGCCGGTCGCGGCACCGACATCGTGCTGGGTGGCAGCATTCAGAAAGCCATTGAAGCCGTTGAAGCCGACCCGGCGCTGGATGACGCGGCCAAGCAGGCGCGAATTGCCGAAATCCGTACGGAATGGCAGCGCGACCACGAAGCCATCAAGGCGCTGGGCGGTCTGCGCATCATCGCTACCGAGCGCCATGAATCCCGCCGCATCGACAACCAGTTGCGCGGCCGTTCGGGTCGTCAGGGTGACCCCGGTTCGTCGCGCTTTTATCTGAGCCTGGACGATTCACTGATGCGCATCTTCGCGGGCGACCGCGTCAAGTCCATCATGGACCGCCTGAAGATGCCGGAAGGCGAAGCCATTGAAGCTGGCATCGTGACCCGCAGCATTGAAAGCGCCCAGCGCAAGGTGGAAGCGCGCAATTTCGACATGCGCAAGCAGTTGCTGGAGTACGACGACGTGTCCAACGACCAGCGCAAGGTGATCTACCAGCAGCGCAACGCGATTCTGGATGCAGAAGATTTGAACGCCCAGATTGACTCGCTGCGCGAGGGTTGTTTCCACGATCTGGTGCGCCAGTATGTGCCGGAAGAATCGGTCGAGGAGCAATGGGACGTGGCTGCCCTGGAGAAGGTGCTGACGGAAGACTGGCAGATTGCACTCGACCTCAAAAAGCAGATTGCCGAGGCAAGCGCCATCACCGATGAAGACTTGCTGCAAACGGTCACAGCGGCAGCAGACAGTGCTTTCAAGTTCAAGGTGGATCAGGTTGGCGAGGCCAACTTCACGCCGTTTGAGCGCATGGTGCTATTGCAGAGTATTGACAGCCATTGGCGCGATCACCTGAGTGCGTTGGATTACCTGCGCCAGGGCATTCACCTGCGTGGCTATGCACAAAAGCAGCCCAAGCAGGAATACAAGCGCGAAGCTTTTGAGTTGTTCGGTCAGTTGCTCGACTCTGTGAAAAACGAAGTCACCAAGGTACTGATGACGGTCAAGATCCAGTCGGCCGAGCAGGCTGATGAGGCAGCCCAGCAAATGGAGGCACGCGCCGAAGCCATCTCCAACGTCACCTACAGCGCCCCCACCGAAACCGGTGAGGTGCAAACTTCCGTGGATGCGCAAACCGTGGGTCATGCCAAGACCGCCAGTGCGTCTGCCGCCGCTGCGGCGGTGGCCGCCATGGGGCGTGTCGGACGCAACGATCCGTGCCCCTGTGGCAGTGGCAAGAAGTTCAAGCAGTGCCACGGCAAGCTCAGTTAAATCGCATTCGCTAAAGGAAGAAAATGCCCGTTAATTTGCCCCTGCCCGACGCAGCCACTTTGTTCCCCATCGCCGGTGTGCGCATGGGCGTGACCGAAGCCGGCGTTCGCAAAGCCAACCGCAAAGACCTGACCGTGGTGTTGATCGACGAAGGCGCCAGCGTGTCGGGCGTTTTCACCTCCAACCGCTTTTGCGCAGCCCCGGTGCAGGTGTGCCGGGAACATCTGGGCGGCGGCCAGGCCGTGCGTGCCATGGTGATCAACACCGGCAACGCCAATGCCGGCACCGGCGTTGACGGTCTGAGCCGTGCCCGCAGTACCTGCTCGGCCTTGGCTTCGCGTTTGGGCATTGCGGCAGAGCAGGTGCTGCCGTTTTCCACCGGCGTGATCATGGAGACGTTGCCGATTGACCGCATCGAAGCCGGTCTGAATGCGGCCATTGCCGACGCAAAGGAAGACAACTGGTTGAAGGCGGCCGAGGGCATCATGACCACCGACACGCAGCCCAAAGCCTTTGGTGCGCAGGGCATGGTCGGCGGCAAACTGGTGAGCGTGTCCGGCATCAGCAAGGGCGCCGGCATGATCCGACCCAACATGGCCACCATGCTGGGCTTTATTGCCACCGATGCCTGCGTAAGCCAGGTAGTGATGAAGCAGTTGTCGCTGGAACTGGCAGAAGGCTCGTTCAACCGGGTAACGGTTGACGGTGACACCTCCACCAACGATTCGCTGGTCGTCATTGCCAGCAACAAGGCCGGCAATACGCCGATCGCTGCGCTCGACTCCGCCGACGGTCAAGCCCTCAAAGCCCTGATGCTGGAAGTGGCACGCAAACTGGCACAGGCCATCGTGCGTGATGGTGAAGGCGCCACCAAATTCATCAGCGTGGTGGTGCAGGGCGGGCGGTCCGAGGACGAGTGCCGCAAGGTGGCCTACGCCATTGCCCATTCGCCTTTGGTAAAGACCGCTTTCTTTGCCAGTGACCCGAATCTGGGCCGCATTCTGGCGGCGGTGGGCTATGCCGGGATTGATGATCTGGACCAGTCACACATCGAACTGTTCCTGGATGACGTGCATGTGGCGACCCAAGGCGGGCGCAACCCGGCCTACCGCGAAGAAGACGGCCAGCGCGTGATGAAGCAAAGTGAAATCACGGTACGCGTGGACCTCGGTCGGGGCGCTGCATCGCAGACGGTTTGGACCTGTGACCTGAGCCACGAGTACGTCACGATTAACGCTGATTACAGGTCTTGAACACCCCCCGGCTTGCTCACTGCGTGTAGCCGCTTTCCCCCTTGCAGGGGGCGACACCTGCGGCCCGGCTAAGCCGGTTCCGTGGTGTTCTTGGTCTGTAGTCCTTTCGCTCCGGAGCTATTTACTATGGAAATTGACGACAAGTTTGCTGCGTTTTTGGCGCGGGCTGAATTGTTTATGGCCCGGGTTGAGGCCTCCTTGCCGCACGGCTTGAGTGAACCGGATTGGGGGGCTTCGATTGCCTTTCGTTACCGTCGCCGCTCCTCCGGTCAGGGCGTGCTGTCGCCGGTGCACCATGTGGGCGCGATGAAGCTTGAGGATTTGATCGACATCGACCAGCAGAAGGAAAAAATCCAGCGCAACACCGCCCAGTTCGTGCGCGGTGCTACGGCCAACAATGTGCTGTTGACCGGTGCGCGGGGCACTGGGAAGTCTTCGCTGATCCGCGCTTGCCTGCATGCCTATGCCGATCAAGGCTTACGGCTGATAGAGGTCGACAAGGCCGATCTGGTGGACCTGCCGGATATTGTCGAGCGGGTCGCTCAGCGCCCTGAGAAGTTCATTGTGTTTTGCGACGACCTGAGTTTTGACGAAGGCGAGCCGGGCTACAAGGCGCTCAAGTCGGTATTGGACGGATCGGTGGCCGCCGCAACGCCCAATGTGCTGGTGTATGCCACCAGCAACCGCCGCCATCTGCTGCCCGAGTACATGTCGGAAAACTTGACCTACACCCACACCCCGGAAGGCGAAGTGCATCCGGGCGAAGTGGTCGAAGAGAAAATTTCCTTGTCGGAGCGGTTCGGCTTGTGGGTGAGCTTTTACCCCTTTACCCAGGACGAATACCTGCACATCGCGGCGCAGTGGCTCAAGGTGCTGGGCGTTTCGGATGCCGAGGTGGAAGCAGCCCGGCCCGAAGCGCTGTTGTGGGCATTGGAGCGCGGCTCCCGCAGCGGTCGCGTGGCCTGGCAGTTTGCCCAGGACTATGCCGGCCGTAAGTCACTTTCCGCATGAGCCGCAGCCCGCTGATCGCCGACGCCCACGCGGCACGTGAGGGCGGCCCGGACCGGCCCGTCACCGAAGTAGCGGTGGGCGTACTGGTGCGCCCGGACGGAGCTTTCTTGCTGACCTCACGGCCCGTGGGCAAAGTTTATGCGGGTTACTGGGAGTTTCCGGGGGGCAAACTCGAAGCCGGAGAGTCGGTGGAGCAGGCCTTGCGCCGGGAGTTGCACGAAGAACTCGGCATTGACATTGGCACCGTGACCCCCTGGCATGTGGAACTGGTGGACTACCCGCACGCGCTGGTTCGCCTGCATTTTTGCAAGGTTTCCACATGGGCGGGCGAACTGCAAATGCGCGAGTCGCAGTCCTTTTCGTGGGAGCAGTTGCCGGTGCAGGTACAACCGGTTTTGCCCGGAACGGTGCCGGTTTTGGCGTGGTTTGCGCAGGAACGTGAATTTGTGGGTGCGACCCACGACTAGCCTGCGAGGCTACTGCAGTTTCGGGTCGCCGTAGAGCCCGTCTTCGGGGGGCGCTTCGGTCGGGACACGAAAAGCCTCGCTGGCCCAGGCACCCAGGTCGAGGTTCTTGCAGCGCTCGCTGCAAAACGGGCGATATGGGTTGCTGCTGGCATAGAGGCTGTCGCCATTGCACGCCGGACAACGCACCACCTTCACGGGAACTTTCGGCACTACGCTCACCGTCTCAGCCCATCAGGCGCACAGCGCCAACTCAAACGCACCATCTTCTGCGATGGGGTGCAGTTTGTCATCGGCATCCAGGCGCATCAACCGGATGGACACCATCAGGCGGTTGCCGCTGATCTCAGGAATCAGGTGCAGCGAGGGGTCAAGTGCCAGGCGCAACAACTGGAAAGTGCGCCCTTGCGGCAAGGTTTGCTGAAACTGTCCGCCCGTTGCAATTACCTTTTGCGGTGCACCCGAATCGCGCAGCATTTTCAGCAACAAATGGATCGAATCCGCCAGTGGCGCCAAGGTTCCGGCCCAGCGGTGCAGGTCTTTGACGCGAATATCGGGGCTGCGGTGCTGCCAGGCAAAGTACGCCGGCAAATCAAATTCGCAAGTGCCGCCCGGAATGCCGACGCGGCTACGGATACTCATCAGCCAGTCGTTCTCAGTGAGCGATTGACCAGCTTTGCCGGAGGTTCCATTCAGCGCTTCAAAGCAGGCTTCAATTTGACCAATGACCTGGTCCAACGCGGCTTCGGAAATGGCTGGGTTGCCGCGGTAACCAATGAATACTTGCTTTTGCTTTTCGAGATCTTTGAGTACGTCGGATTTGAGGTCGGCGCGTGCGCCCACATCCATGACCTCAAAGATGGTGGTCAACGCAAAGTGGTGGTCGAGCGGAGCCTGACGCGAGACCAAGGTGGCCAGTCGCAAGAACAGGTGCTCCAGTCGCAGGTAGGTGCGAATGCGCTCGTTAAATGGATATTCGTAGAGGATCACGCAGGACTTTCAGGTGGCCGCATCATAGCCCGAACTGCTGGCCGATTTCATGTACCAAAGCGGTCAATTCCTCCAATGAAATCCCGTCATTGCTGAGCACCGCATCGGCTGCGCCAAGGCGGCGTTTACGGCTGGCCTGGGCTGCAATGATTTTCAGAACTTCGGCTGCTGGCATCGCATTGCGGGCCACCACCCTGCGCACTTGGGTCGCCTCGCTGCAATCCACCACCATCACGCGGTCGAGGCTTTTGCGCCAGTGGCCGGACTCCACCAGCAGCGGAATGTCGTACACCACACAACGCGCGCCTGCGGACTGTGCCTCCAGGGTGCGCGCCGCAATGGCCTGCCCCACCAGGGGATGGATGATGGATTCGAGTTGTTTCTTGGCTTGCGGGTCACTAAACACGCGCTGGCGCATGTACTCGCGGTTTAAGGCACCGTTGGCGTCGACAAACTCGGCACCAAATTGCTTGGCGATGACGGGAATTGCTGCACCGCCGGCAGCGGTTGTCGCACGCGAAATGGCATCAGCATCCACCAACTGGGCCCCCATGCTTTCCAAGACGGCAGCAACGGTGCTCTTGCCGCTGCCAATGCCGCCGGTAAGCCCCAACTTCAACATCTTGAAAACGAAGCCTTAACCGAACGGAAAGGCGAAGGGAACCCATTGCGCCAGGGTCTGCGGGCCCACCACAAATAGCAGCAAGCCGGCACCGGCCAGGAACGGGCCAAAGGCAAAGGGAATGTCCTTGTTGGCCAGTCGCCCCACCACCAGAAAAATGCTGCCCAGCACCGAACCAACCAAACTAGACAGCAAGATGATGGCAATCAGGTGCTCGGCTCCGAACCAGGCCCCCAGCGCGGCAAGCAGCTTGAAATCACCATGGCCCATGCCGACCCTGCCGGTGAGCAGGTGGTGCACCTGAAAAACCGACCACAGCGACAGGTAACCCAGCACCGCTCCCCAAACGGCAGACTTAAGCGGCACGTTCCAGCCTAGGGCTGCCACCACCAGGCCTAGCCAGAGCAGGATGTAATTCAAATCATCCGGCAGCAGTTGGGTGTCAAAGTCAATGAGAAAGAGCGCGATGAGCAGGGCGCAAAAAGCTGCCCAGGCCAGGCCGAGCCATGTCGTGCCATGCAGGGAGCCCGCAACGGCAAAAAGCAGGGCGGTGGTCAGTTCCACTGAAGGGTAACGGGCACTGATGCCGGCTTTGCAGGCCGAGCATTTTCCTCTGAGCAGCAGGTAGCTCACCACCGGAATATTTTCGTACCAGGCAATCTGATGGCCGCAATGCGGGCAACGGGAACGCGGAACCATCAGGTTGAAGGGCGCGGCATCCGCCGTATCCGCCGACTTGCCATTCAGTTCAGCGCATTCTTCGGCCCATTGACGCTCCATCATCAGGGGCAAACGATGAATCACCACATTGAGAAAGCTACCCACCATCAGGCCCAGAATACCCATCTGGACGATGTCGATCCACTGCACCGCGGCACCCATCAAACGACTTGACCGAGCTTGAAGATCGGCAGGTACATGGCCACCACGATGCCGCCAATCACCGTACCCAGGATCACAATGATGATGGGCTCCATCAGGCTGGAGATGCCGGCAACCATGTCATCGACCTCGGCCTCGTAAAAATCAGCGCACTTGCCTAGCATGTGGTCAATCGAGCCCGACTCTTCACCAATGGCGCACATTTGCAGCACCATGGAGGGAAACAGATTGGCATTCGACATGGCAGCGGTCAAAGCCGTGCCGGTCGAGACTTCCTGCTGGATTTTCTGCGTGGCATGCAGGTACACGATGTTGCCTGCAGCACCGCCTACGGAGTCCAGTGCTTCTACCAGGGGTACGCCGGCGGCAAACATGGTGGCCAGGGTGCGGGTCCACCGCGCAATACAGGATTTTTCCACCAAATCGCCAAATATGGGCAACTTGCGCATCAGGCGGTCCATGAACTCCTGAACCTGTTCATTGCGCTTCCAGGACTCCAGAAAGAAATAAACGCCGCCACCGATGCCACCAAATATGAGGTACCAGTAAGCCACGAAGAATTCGCTCATGGCAATCACCATGAGGGTCGGACCTGGCAATTCGCCACCAAAGGAGCTAAACACTTCCTTAAACGAGGGCACCACAAAAATCATGATCACCGCCACCACGACAAAGGCGACGATCAACACGGTAATGGGGTACATCAGCGCTGATTTGATCTTGGACTTGATGGCCTCGGTCTTTTCCATGTAAACCGCGAGTCGGTCCAGCAACTGGTCCAGAATACCGGCCGACTCACCGGCCTCCACCAGATTGCAATACAGGTTGTCGAAGTAGATCGGGTACTTGCGAAATGCCGTACTCAGGGAAGTACCAGTTTCCACGTCGCTGCGAATATCGTTCAGCAGTTTGGTGACGCTGGGATTGGGATTGCCACGGCCCACAATGTCAAAGGCCTGCAGCAAGGGCACACCCGCCTTCATCATGGTGGCGAGCTGCCGCGTAAAAATGGCCAGATCTTTGGGCTTGATTGACTTGCCGGAGCGCATCCGGCGTTTTTTCAGCTTGGTCGGAGTAACACCCTGGCGACGCAGAGCGGACTTGACCTGATTTTCGCCACCGGCACGCATCTCACCGCGGACTTGCTTTCCATTGCGGTCTTTGCCTTCCCACTCATAAACCGCTTCTTTGATGTCCGCAGTTTTGGATGAAGTCGTCGCCATAGCGTCCCTTGGGTTTGCTTTATATGTTGGTTACAGCCAGAACTTCTTCCAGTGACGTGAGTCCTGCCTGAACCTTCCTGAGGCCCGATTGTCTCAGGGAACGCACACCTTCGCGCTCGGCCTGCGCAGCAATCTCCAAGGTATTGCCGTCCGCCAGAATAATGCGCTGCATTTCTTCAGAAATAGGCATCACTTGATAAATGCCGACCCGGCCTTTGTACCCCTGCGTGCAACTGGAGCAACCGACGGGGCGGTAGGGCTTCCAACTTCCATCCAGGTCGGCTTCTTTGAAGCCGGCTTCCAGCAATGCCTCTTTGGGAATGTCGGTCGGCTTGCGGCAGGTCATGCAAAGCTTGCGGGCCAGACGCTGCGCGGTGATCAAAATGACGCTGGATGCGATGTTGAATGGGGCAATGCCCATATTGCGCATGCGTGACAGCGTGGACGGCGCATCGTTGGTGTGCAGTGTGGACAGAACCAAGTGCCCGGTTTGCGCCGCCTTGATCGAAATGTCGGCAGTTTCTAGGTCGCGAATTTCGCCCACCATAATGATGTCGGGATCCTGACGCAAGAAAGAACGCAGCGCTGCGGCAAAAGTCAGCCCCGCTTTTTCGTTGACGTTGACCTGGTTAACCCCCGGCAGGTTGATTTCAGACGGATCTTCTGCGGTGGCAATGTTTACGCCGGGCTGGTTCAGCAGATTCAGGCAGGTGTAAAGCGATACGGTCTTGCCCGAACCTGTGGGTCCAGTAACCAGAATCATGCCGTAGGGTCGACCGATCGCTTGAAGCAAGCGTGCCTTTTCTTCTGGCTCATAGCCCAGCGCATCGATGCCAAGCTTGGCGCTGGACGGATCCAGAATACGAATCACGATTTTTTCGCCAAACAGCGTGGGCAGCGTACTGACCCGGAAATCAATGACGCGGTCCGGGCCGACCTTGAGCTTCATGCGCCCGTCTTGCGGCACACGCTTCTCCGAAATGTCCATCCGTGAAATCACTTTGATCCGAGATGCCAATTTGTCCTTGATGGCGATCGGCGGGCTGGCAATTTCGCGCAGTTGGCCATCAATCCGGAAACGAACCCGATAGGAGTTTTCGTACGGCTCAAAGTGCAGATCGGATGCGCGCATACTGAAGGCATCCAGCAGCATCTTCTGCAAAAAACGGACAACTGGCGCATCTTCAACCTCGGCTGCGGCCTGGGAGGTCTCCGCAACGGCCTCCGATGCGTTCTCATCGAACTCAAAATCTCCGCCGATGATGTCTTCCATTGCCTCGCTGGCGGTCACCGCATTGGAATCCACCAATTTGGACAACTTGTCGTATTCGGCAATGATCCAGTCCACCCCCATTTGGGTAGAGAACTTGATTTTTTCAGCGGCGCGCTGGTCGGAAGGGTCGGCGGTAGCCACCATCAAGCGGTTGTTGCGCTTGCTCAGGACAACCAGGCGAAAGTCCTGGCAGGTTTTGTGGTCCAACAGGCCCTTGGGTAGCCGCTGTGGATCGACCGCGTCCAGATTGATCAGGGGGGCCGCAAAGGCGTGGGACAGCGTATGGGCCAAATCGGACGCAGAAACCACCCCCGAGCCCACCAATTCAGAGATGAAACTGGACTTGTTGGCGACCGACTTTTTGTAGATGTCCTCAGCCGCTTTTTGGCCGATTTTGCCGGCGGCGATCATTGCGCGACCCAAGCCGGGCAGGGCAATTGCAGAGGAGTCTTGCAGGTAGGAATCGACAGGGGAAGCCATTACTTACAGCATAACCTTTGCGTTGCGGATTTGACAATCATTCATGATTGAAATTCCAAAGTAAATGCGCCGCCCTGTCGCAGGATTGCCAAAGGGGCGGCCCTCACTTTCAGTCACATTCTGTGACAAATAAACTGCCCGCCTGATCCTTGGCAGAGAGCTTAGGCGCCTGCCCGTCCAGCGGCCACTCAATTGCCAAGCTTGGGTCGTTCCAGACAATGCAGCGCTCGTGCTCCGGCGCGTAGTAGTCGGTGGTTTTGTACAAAAACTCCGCCGTGTCCGATAGCACCAGAAACCCGTGGGCCAGACCGGCCGGAATCCACAACTGGCGCTTGTTCTCTGCACTCAGTATCACGCCTTCCCACTTGCCGTAGGTCGGCGAATCCTTGCGAATGTCCACCGCCACATCAAACACGGCACCTTGCGTCACCCGCACCAACTTACCCTGGGCGTGTTGAGTCTGGTAGTGCAGTCCGCGCAGCACGCCCTTGCCCGACTTGGAATGGTTGTCCTGCACAAATTGGGTTTTGATGCCCGTGGCTTCTTCAAACACCTTGTGGTTGAAGCTTTCAAAGAAAAAGCCGCGCTCGTCCCCAAAGACCCGGGGTTCGAGCAGCAAGACGTCGGGGATGGCGGTTGGCGTGGCTTTCATCCGTAGACTTTCTCGCTCAGCAAGCGCAGCAAATACTGCCCGTAACCGGACTTGGCCAACGGTTTGGCCAGCTTTTCCAGTTGCGCGTTGTCAATCCAGCCGTGACGCCAGACCACCTCTTCGGGGGAAGCGACCTTGAGGCCCTGGCGGCTCTCGATCGTGGCGATGAACTGGCTGGCCTCCAGCATGGACTCGTGTGTGCCGGTATCGAGCCAGGCGTAGCCCCGCCCCATGGTCTGCACGTCGAGTTGGTTCTTTTCCAGGTACAGGCGGTTCAAGTCGGTGATTTCCAGTTCGCCCCGGGCGCTGGGCTTGACCTGCTTGGCCAGTTCAACCACCTGCGTGTCGTAAAAATACAGGCCGGTCACCGCATAGCGGCTCTTGGGCTTGGCGGGTTTTTCTTCCAGACTGATGGCCCGGCCTTGCGCGTCAAACTCCACCACGCCATAGCGCTCGGGGTCAGTCACGGCGTAGGCAAATACGGTCGCGCCGCTGGTTTGCCGGTTGGCTGCCTGCAGCAGCGTGGCAAAGTCGTGGCCGTAAAAGATGTTGTCGCCCAGCACCAGGGCGCTGGGGGCGCCATCCAGAAACTGCTCGCCGATCAAAAAGGCCTGGGCCAATCCATCGGGTGAAGGCTGCACTGCGTATTGAATCTGAATGCCCCACTGGCTACCGTCACCCAGCAGTTGCTCAAAGCGGGGCGTGTCCTGCGGTGTGGAGATGATCAGCACCTCACGGATACCGGCCAACAGCAAGGTGGTCAGCGGGTAATAAATCATCGGCTTGTCGTAAATGGGCAGCAGTTGCTTGCTGACCACCTGCGTTGCCGGGTACAGGCGGGTGCCGGAGCCGCCAGCCAGAATGATGCCCTTGCGGGCTTTGCCTTGGGTTGCTTGCGTCATGGTGTTGTTTTTCCTTATTTCCCTGAGATTTCGGTCAGCATGCGGGACACGCCGGTTTGCCAGTGCGGCAGGGTCAGCCCAAAGGCTTTTTGGAGCTTGGAAGTGTCCAGACGCGAATTGAGCGGGCGTTGGGCTGGAGTGGGGTAGCTCGCGGTGCTGGTGGGTGACACTTGAGCCGGGCCTGCTTTGAGCGGAGTGCCCAGAGCCTGCGCCGTTTCCAGCACAAAGCGCGCATAGCCGTGCCAACTGGTTTCACCGGCGGCCACGCAGTGGTACAGGCCCGCCAGATTGGGATCGGTTATCGCCGCGCGAATGGCGTGCGCTGTGACATCGGCCAGCAACTCGGCCGAAGTGGGGGCACCAAACTGGTCGTCAATCACGGTCAGCGTTTCGCGCTCGGAGGCCAGGCGCAGCATGGTCTTGGCGAAGTTGCCACCGCGCGCGGCATAGACCCAACTGGTGCGCAGGATGAGGTGTTTTGGGGTGCTGGCGACAGCTTGCTCGCCTTCGAGCTTGGTCTGGCCGTAAACGCTCAAGGGGCCGGTAGTGTCCATTTCTTTCCAGGGCGCGGTGCCGCTGCCGTCAAAGACGTAGTCGGTGGAGTAATGCACCAGCCAGGCACCCAGCTTGGTCGCTTCCGTGGCCAGCACGCCCGGGGCCAGCGCATTCAGGCTGCGCGCCAGGTCGGGCTCGGACTCGGCTTTGTCTACAGCGGTGTGGGCGGCGGCATTGACGATGACGTCTGGCTTGATCGCCTGCACGGTGGCGGCAAGGCCGGCCAGGTCGGTAAAACTGCCGCACAGATTGTGTGGATTCTGGGTGGCATCAAAGTCCAGAGCGACTACTTCACCCAATACGGACAAGCTGCGTTGCAGTTCCCAGCCTACCTGCCCGCCACGGCCAAACAGCAGAATTTTCATGCGGCAACCGTGCTGGTGGCGTTGTTGCCGTATTGCTTGCTGACCCACTCCCGGTAGCCGCCGCTTTGCACGTTGGCCACCCAATCGGGGTTGTCCAGGTACCACTGCACGGTCTTGCGGATGCCGGTCTCAAAGGTTTCGGCGGGTTTCCAGCCCAGTTCCTTTTCGATCTTGGAGGCGTCAATCGCATAGCGCCGGTCGTGACCGGGGCGGTCGGTGACAAAGGTGATTTGCTCCTTGTACGGCTTACCGTCCGCACGGGGGCGCAATTCGTCCAGCAAAGCACAGACGGTGTGCACGATGTCCAAGTTAGGCTTTTCGTTCCAGCCGCCCACGTTGTAGGTTTCGCCTGGCTTGCCCGCTTCCAACACGCGACGAATGGCGCTGCAGTGGTCTTTGACATAGAGCCAGTCGCGGATTTGCTGGCCGTCGCCATAGACCGGCAGCGGCTTTCCTGCCTGCGCATTCACGATCAAGAGAGGAATGAGCTTTTCAGGGAAGTGGTACGGACCGTAGTTGTTGGAGCAGTTGGTGGTGAGCACCGGCAACCCGTAGGTGTGGTGGTAGGCGCGCACCAAATGGTCGCTGGCGGCTTTGCTGGCCGAATAGGGGCTGTTGGGCTCGTAGCGGTTGGTTTCCGAAAAGGCCGGGTCGGTTTTGGACAGCGAGCCATAAACCTCATCGGTGGATACATGCAAAAAACGGAAAGCGGACTTGGCGTCTGCATCCAATCCGCCCCAATAGCTGCGAACGGCTTCGAGCAGGTTGAAGGTACCCACGATATTGGTCTGGATGAATTCACCTGGGCCCAGAATAGAACGGTCCACATGGCTTTCCGCCGCAAAATTCAGCACAGCGCGCGGCTTGTGGGTGGCAAGCAGTCCGGCCACCAAGGCTGCTTCACCAATGTCTCCTTGCACAAAGATGTGGCGCGAATCAGATGCCACCGAGGCCAGGTTTTCCAGATTGCCGGCGTAGGTGAGTTTGTCTAGGTTGACCACTGCCTCACCAGTCGCTGCCAGCCAGTCCAGGCAGAAGTTGCTGCCGATAAATCCGGCGCCGCCGGTTACCAAAATGGTCATGGATTGCTTCCTTAAATCAAGCCTGTTCGTCGGTGGGCGCATAGGCGTCTATGCGTCTTGCACCAAACATACCGGGCCACCGAATATTGTGGCATGGGAAAACCTATGCTTTTGGAGCTCAGTTTGCCCCTTGCAGATACCGGATCGGTCAGGGAAGTGTCAGTGGCTCTCACGCATGTAAACCATGGGAGAGCGGGCGCCGAAGATGCCAAAGCTTGCGCGTGCGCAAGGCAACGCAATCTTGTTCGAAACTGAAGGTGGGAATACAGGGGAATTTGGTCGGGGTGAGAGGATTCGAACCTCCGATCTCTTCGTCCCGAACGAAGCGCCTTACCGGACTAGGCCACACCCCGCGGTGTGTGAAACAACCAGAAAAGAATCAGTGATTCCGTTCCAGTAATTGGGTCGCCAATTGTATCAAACAGTCGGTGTGTGCCCCGCCGGGCAGGCGCTCGGCTGCTGCGACTGCGCGCAACGCTTCTTGGCGAGCGGCATCGCGGGCAACATCCAGGGCGCCGGTGCTGCGGACAATTTGCACCACCTGCTCCAGCGCATCCAGATCACCGTTTTCAATGGCATGGCGGATGACTGCCGCTTGGGTTTCGTCACCGCGTTGCATGGCGGCGATGAGCGGCAGCGTTGCTTTGCCTTCGCGCAAGTCGTCGCCAACGCTTTTGCCCATGACGGCAGCATCCCCCGCGTAATCCAGCACGTCGTCAATCACCTGAAAGGCGGTGCCGAGGGCTTGGCCATATTCGGCGCAGGCTTCTTCCTGTTCCGGTGTTGCGCCGGCCAGAATCGCGCCGACGCGGGCGCTGGCTTCGAATAGTTTGGCGGTCTTCGAGCGAATCACATGCAGGTAACCGGCTTCGTCGAGCCCGGCGTTGTGCATGTTCATAAGTTGCATGACCTCGCCCTCGGCAATGACGTTGGTCGCATCGGCCAGCACCTGCATGATGCGCATGCTGTGCGCGTCCACCATCATCTGGAAAGCGCGTGAGTACAGAAAGTCTCCCACCAGTACGCTGGCGGGGTTGCCAAAGTTGGCGTTGGCGGTGGGCCGTCCCCGGCGCAAGGCGGAGTCGTCGACCACATCGTCATGCAGCAGCGTGGCGGTGTGAATAAATTCCACAACCGCAGCCAGATTAAAGCGCTGTGCATCCTGGCACCCCAGAGCGCCGCAGCAAAGCAAGAGCAGCGAAGGGCGTAAACGCTTTCCACCGGCACTGATGATGTACTGGGCGACGCTTCCCACCAGGGGAACGCCAGAACTCAAGCGCTGCACGATCACAGCGTCGACCTGACGCATGTCTGCATCGATGATGGAAAGCACGGAGGGTGTGCCGCTGGTTGGGACTTGCAAAGCGTTGGGCCGGTTGGTTGTGGGAGGGATTATAGAAAGCTGCACCCCCCAAAAAATGCCAAATCCATCAAAGTTTGATCAATTTTGTGTTTGGGGCTATAATCATGGGCTCTGGGGAAATCCGTCCCTGGAGTCTAGATAAAGAGGTCAACATGTACGCGGTCATAAAAACCGGTGGCAAGCAATATCGCGTTGCTGCTGGCGAAAAAATTAAAGTAGAACAGATTGCTGCGGACGTAGGCCAAGAGATCGTGATCGACCAGGTTCTGGCTGTCGGAAACGGCACCGAGCTGAAGGTTGGCACTCCCTTGGTGTCCGGCGCAACAGTTACCGTCACGGTAATTGCACATGGCAAGCACGACAAAGTGCGCATTTTCAAGATGCGTCGTCGTAAGCACTATCAGAAACGTCAAGGGCACCGCCAGCAGTTCACTGAGCTGCAAATCGGCGCGATTGCAGCATAAGGAGCAAGAGTCATGGCACAGAAAAAAGGCGGCGGCTCAACGCGAAACGGGCGCGATTCCAAGCCCAAAATGCTCGGCGTGAAATCCTACGGTGGTGAAGCCATCAGCGCGGGTTCCATCATTGTTCGCCAGCGTGGCACCAAGTTCCACCCCGGTACCAATGTTGGTATTGGCAAGGACCACACGCTGTTTGCACTGGTTGACGGCACCGTGTCGTTTGCCGTGAAGGGTGCTCTGAACAAGCACACCGTGAGCGTGACTGCAGCGTAAACTGCTAACCAAGCTCCCCCAAGAACCCTGCGCCCAAAGCGCGGGGTTTTTGTTTTATAACGTGAGTGTCCCACCATGAAGTTCGTAGACGAAGCCTATATTGATATCTCTGCCGGAGACGGCGGGGCGGGGTGCGTCTCGTTCCGTCATGAAAAATACAAAGAATTCGGTGGCCCCAATGGTGGCGACGGTGGGCGTGGTGGTCACGTTTTTGCCGTAGCCGACCCGAATCTCAATACGCTGGTGGATTACCGCTTTGCACGTCGCTACGACGCCAAGCGCGGCGAACATGGCATGGGATCCGACATGTTTGGGGCTGCCGGCGATGACATCACGCTCAAGATGCCGGTGGGCACGATCATCACCGACGCGGAAACCGGCGAAGTCCTGTTTGAGTTGCTGGTTCCTGGTGAAGTAATCACGATTGCCAAGGGCGGTGACGGCGGTTTTGGCAATTTGCGTTTCAAGAGCGCCATTAACCGGGCTCCGCGCCAGAAGACGCCGGGCTGGCCCGGCGAGAAGCGCAACCTCAAACTGGAACTGAAGGTGCTGGCCGATGTGGGCCTGCTGGGCATGCCCAATGCCGGAAAGTCCACTTTTATTACCGCGGTTTCCAACGCCCGCCCGCGCATTGCGGACTATCCGTTCACCACGTTGCACCCGAACCTGGGTGTCGTGCGCGTGGGCCCTGAGCAGAGTTTTGTGGTGGCAGATTTGCCGGGTCTGATTGAAGGTGCGGCCGAAGGTGCGGGGCTTGGGCACCAGTTCCTGCGCCACCTGCAGCGTACCCGGCTGCTGTTACATGTGGTGGATGTTGCGCCTTTTGATGAAGGCGTGGATACCGTCAAGCAGGCCAAGGCCATCGTCAACGAACTCAAAAAGTACGACGAAAATCTGTACAAGAAGCCGCGTTGGCTGGTGCTCAACAAGGTGGATATGCTGCCCGCCGATGAGCGCGAGGCGCGCATCAAGGACTTCATTAAACGCTTCAAGTTCAAGGGCCCGGTTTTTGAAATTTCGGCGCTGACCCGTGAAGGCTGTGAGCCGCTGATTAAGGAAATCTACAAGCACGTCAAGGCGCAACAAGTGGCAGAGTTGCCGCATGTGGAAGTCGACCCGCGCTTTACCACGGGCACGGATGGCCCCGTGGAGGCCTGAGCGCCTCATCACTCAAATACTGCGCTAAGGCCTGCCGAAGACCCGTCAACCAGAATGAATAAAAAGCTCCCCTCTTCTGTCTTGCGCAAGGCCAAGCGCGTAGTGATCAAAGTTGGCTCCAGTCTGGTAACCAATGAAGGCCGAGGGCTGGACGAGCAGGCGATTGGTGAATGGTGTCGCCAGATTGCGCACCTCATTCGCGAGGGCAAAGAGGTCATCATGGTGTCCAGCGGCGCCATTGCCGAGGGCATGAAGCGGCTCGGCTGGTCCACCCGTCCTAAAGCGATTCAGGAACTGCAGGCGGCTGCGGCAGTGGGGCAAATGGGCTTGGCCCAAATGTACGAAACCAAGCTGCGCCTCAATGAACTTGGCAGTGCACAAGTCTTGCTGACCCACGCTGACCTGGCGGACCGCGAGCGCTATTTGAATGCCCGTTCCACTCTGCTGACCCTTCTCAAATTGGGTGTGGTGCCGGTCATCAATGAGAACGACACGGTGGTCAATGACGAAATCAAGTTTGGTGACAACGACACCCTGGGTGCCTTGGTTGCCAATTTGGTGGAAGCGGATGCCCTGGTCATCCTGACCGACCAAAAGGGGCTGTTTACGGCCGACCCTCGCAAGGACTCAGCGGCGCAGTTCGTGCACGAAGCCAAGGCGGGCGACCCGGAACTCGAACGCATGGCAGGCGGTGCGGGTTCCAGCATTGGCCGTGGCGGCATGATTACCAAAATCCTCGCGGCCAAGCGCGCTGCGGGCTCCGGTGCTTCCACCGTGATTGCCTGGGGCCGTGAGCCGGACGCTTTGATTCGACTCAGCGCGGGCGAACCGATTGGCACGCTGTTGGTGGCACAGACCCAGAAAACCCAAGCCCGCAAGCAGTGGATTGCCGACCACCTGCAACTGCGTGGCGCTGTGGTCGTGGATGCGGGTGCGGCCGTCAAATTGCGCGAGGCCGGCAAGAGCCTGCTGCCGATTGGCATGGTGCAGGTGGACGGCGACTTCTCGCGCGGTGATGTCATCGCCGTGCGCGATGAGTCCGGGGTGGAAATCGCGCGGGGTCTGGCAAATTACTCGAGCGCAGAAGCGCGCCTGATTTGCCGCAAGCCCTCATCACAAATTGAGCCCTTGCTGGGCTATGCGGCCGAAGCTGAGATGCTGCACCGTGACAACCTGGTCGTCACGCGCACTTAGCGCCTCAGAAGTCCTTATTGCCGCCTAGGCCACGGGTGGGCGCCTTAAGTGCTGCAATGATTTCTTGCGGGCTGGTTGCCAGCCGGTTTTGACAAGCGCCCTGGCGAGCCAAAGCAAAGGCATGGCGTGAAGGCATGTTGTCACCCAAACCCTTCCAAATCGGCGCGTTCACCATGCTCCACTGCCCTGCGGCACTTAACCGGGCATAGGTTTTCACTTCGTCAGAGACGCACCGAATGCCCTCGTACACCGCATTGGTGTTGCCATTGCCATTGGTCATGATGACCACGTAGCGCACTACGCCATCCATTCCGACAGAAATCGTGGCCGGGTCCACGCCGACCTTCACCGAGACGTGTGGCGGCATGCCAATCGCAATCTGCCGCTCTACCGAAAAAGAGGGCGGCGGCGGCACAGGCCCTTCAACCCAATCCAGGTTGTCCAACCCATTGCCAGCCTGAGACCAGGCCGAAACTTGAGAAAGAACCAGTGCGCAGCCAAGCGCGAACCGGCCCAGGAATTCAGGTTGCATGGGAACCCACACTATCCGCGTCACCGCTTGTTCGAACGCCGGTTGTTGCGGTTGCTGGATGGCTGGGCTCACCGGCGGCAGTTCGCGCCGGTGCCTCCTGGTCCCGCGTCCGGTGTCCATGACGAAGGTAGCGGTTACGAGATTCATAGCGTGGCAGAAAGCGCGCCAACTCGGTCAGCGCCATTTCATAGACTCCGCGCTTGAACTCCACCACGGCTTCCAGCGGCACCCAATAGTCGTTCCAACGCCAGGCGTCGAACTCCGGGTGGTCGGTAGCGCGCAGGTTCAAATCCCAGTCGTGACCGACCAGTTGCAGCAAATACCAAATCTGTTTCTGGCCCTTGTAATGGCCACGCGCATCACGTCGTATGTACCTGTCTGGCACCTCATAGCGCAACCAGTCTCGGGTGCGGGCAACGATGTTCACGTGCTCCGGGTGGAGCCCCACTTCTTCGTGCAATTCCCTGAACATGGCCTGCTCCGGAGTTTCTCCCCGGTCAATGCCACCCTGCGGAAATTGCCACGAGTGGGTGCGTATGCGTTTGCCCCAAAAAACCTGATTTTTCTGGTTGAGCAGGATGATGCCGACGTTGGGGCGAAAGCCGTCCCGGTCAAGCATAATCAAACCCCAATTTTTAAACTTCGTTCATTATGCACAGCCATTGCGGTGGTTCAAGTAACGAAGTGTCTTTCCCCTCATTGAAGAAGATCTGAGTCGCGCCATGAAAGCCTCCCAATTTCTCATTTCCACCCTCAAAGAAGCGCCTGCCGATGCGGAAGTGGTTAGCCACAAGCTGATGACGCGTGCGGGACTCATCAAGAAGCTGGGTGCCGGGATTTACAACTACATGCCCATGGGGCTGCGCGTGATTCGCAAGGTCGAGGCCATCGTGCGTGAAGAGATGAACCGGGCCGGCGCCGTGGAGCTGACCATGCCGGTAATTCAGCCGGCCGAGTTGTGGCAGGAAACCGGCCGCTTCGATGCCATGGGGCCCGAACTGTTGCGCATCAAGGACCGGCATGAGCGCGACTACGTGGTGCAACCCACCAGCGAAGAAGTGGTGACCGACATCGCACGCCAGGAAATCAAGAGCTACAAGCAGTTGCCCAAGAATCTGTACCAGATTCAAACCAAGTTTCGTGACGAACGCCGCCCCCGCTTTGGACTGATGCGTGGGCGCGAGTTCATCATGAAGGATGCCTACAGCTTCGACCGTGACCAGGACTCGGCCAAGGCCAGCTACCAGATCATGGCCAAGGCCTATCGCCGAATCTTTGATCGCTTCGGGCTGGTGTACCGCGCCGTGGCGGCCGACAGCGGCGCCATTGGCGGTGACCTGTCCGAAGAGTTCCAGGTGATTGCTGCGACCGGCGAAGACGCCATCGTTTACTGTCCGCAAAGCGACTATGCCGCCAACATGGAAAAGGCCGAGGCGCTCGCACCTGCAGGTCCGCGTCCGGCGGCTGCGCAAGCCCTGAGCAAAGTCGCCACACCGGGCATGAGCACCTGCGTGGATGTGGCCAACTTCCTGAAGTTGCCTTTGGAAAACTCGTTGAAGTCGTTGGTGGTGGCCACCGACGAGCGCAATGACAAGGGTGAAATCGTCAAGTCCAAGGTCTGGTTGCTGCTGATTCGCGGTGACCGCAGCATGAACGAGGTCAAGGTTGGCAAGGTGCCGGGGCTGGCCGGCTTCCGTTTTGCGACGCTTTCGGAGATTGACGAGCACTTTGGCTGCGAGCCGGGTTATCTGGGGCCGGTAGGCTTGAAGAAGCCGCTGGCCGTGGTGGTGGACCGCGAAGTGGCACTGATGGCCGACTGGATTTGCGGCGCCAATGACGTCGACTATCACCTGACCGGCGTGAATTGGGGGCGTGACCTGCCTGAGCCCGATCTGGTGGCTGACCTGCGCAACGTGGTGGAGGGCGATTTGTCACCCGATGGCAAAGGCACGCTGGCGATTGAACGTGGCATTGAAGTGGGCCACGTCTTTTACCTGGGCACCAAATACAGCAAGGCGATGAATGCCACCTTCCTCGACGTGAACGGCAAGCCGCAGTTCATGGAGATGGGTTGCTACGGCATTGGCATTACCCGTCTGCCCGCCGCCGCCATCGAACAAAACCATGACGAGCGCGGCATTATCTGGCCGGACGCGATTGCACCCTTTACCGTGGTGCTGTGCCCGATCAGCCCGGACCGCTTCCCCGACGTGAAGGCGGCGGCCGACAAGCTGTATGCCGACCTGCTGGCTGCCGGTGTGGATGTGATTCTGGATGACCGCAATGAGCGACCGGGCGCCATGTTCGCCGATTGGGAACTGATTGGCGTGCCGCACCGCGTGACGCTGGGTGACCGGGGCTTGAAAGAAGGCGTGGTGGAATACCAGCACCGGCGCGACAAAGCCGCGACCAGCGTGCCGCTGGCGGAAATTGCAGCCCTTATTCAATCTCGCCTCACGGTATGACGCTGGGCGTGCAGGCGGCAAGCCTCCAGCGCCGCCGCCTGTTGCAATGCCTGCTGGCCCCTGCGGCCCTTGCGTTGGCCGATTCAGCGCAGGCAGGCGCCCAAATTGAGGAACCTCTCGCCGACGCGGTGCGCAATGCGTTGAGTGCCGCGGTGGCCACCAGTGAACCGCCCGAGCCGGTTTTTGCGGACACGGAGTCCAAGCTCAAGTACCTGCGCTGGAAGGTGGAAATGAACCACCGCCTGGTTGAACGGCGTTCCGACCTGCGGACCCTGCAGCAGCGAAGTGAATTCTTGCAGACGCTTTGGTACGACTGCAAGAGGGCGCGCCTGGATGTGTCCTTGGTCTTGGGCTTGGTTCAGGTGGAAAGCAACTTCCGGCAGTTTGCCGTCAGCAGTGCAGGGGCACGTGGCTATATGCAGGTCATGCCGTTCTGGACGCGCGCCATCGGGGACGGCGATGCCAACAAGCTGTTTCAGATGAAGGTGAATCTGCGCTTTGGCTGCATGATCCTGCGCCACTACCTGGACCTGGAGCGCGACGACCTGTTTATGGCGCTGGGCCGGTACAACGGGTCGCGCGGCAAAGCACCGTACCCCGACGCCGTGCTGGGAGCCAAGCGCCGCTGGGAAACGCCCGCGTAAAGGCTCAGGCGGGCTTGGTGCCCAGGGTTTGGGCCAGTTCGCCCGACTCGTACATTTCCATCATGATGTCGGAGCCACCAATGAACTCGCCCTTGATGTAAAGCTGCGGAATGGTGGGCCACTGGCTGTATTCCTTGATGCCCTGGCGGATGGCGTCGTCTTCCAGCACGTTGACGGTCTTCACGGCCTTGGGGTCCACACCGCAAGCCTTCAGGATCTGGATGGCGCGGCCGGAGAAACCGCATTGCGGGAAGCTGGCGGTGCCTTTCATGAACAGCAAGACTTCGTTGGACTTCACCAGTTCGTCAATGCGTTGTTGTGTATCGCTCATTTGCAAAAAACCTCGTTGGATGTTGGCCTCAATTATCCACGCTCGGCACAGCTCGCATTCCTTGGGCCTGTACTTGTCGCCAACGGGGAAGGGTTTTTATCGATAATGCGGCAATCACTTCTTGCGCCCCGAACCTATGAAAATTGAAAAAAATACCGCAGTGACTCTGCGTTACACCGTGTCCGAGATCACCGGCAAGTTGCTGGACGAAAGCAAGGAACCCATGGCTTACCTGCATGGCGGCTATGGCAATACGTTTGCCAAAGTGGAGGAGGCCTTGGAGGGCCAGCAAGCCGGCTATCAAACCACCATCGAACTGCAAGCGGAAGATGCCTTTGGCCAACGTGACGAGGCCTTGTTGCAAACCATTCCCAAAACCCAGTTCCCGCCCGGCGTGAAAGTGGGTGGTCAACTCGAAGGTCGTGACGATCAGGGCAATAGCATCGTGTTCACCGTGCTCAAGATCAAGGGCCCGACGGTTTACCTGGATGGCAACCACCCGCTGGCAGGTAAGGCCCTGCGATTTGGGCTGAATGTGCTGGAAGTCAGGGCCGCATCGGAAGAGGAAATTGCCCACGGCCATGTGCACGGCGCCCATGGCCACCACCACTGAAAAAGCGTAAGAAATTACGTGTAAAGTTGACGCAATACTTTTATCAAAGGAGGCGTTTTTATGTTTTCTGTGCTATTTCGCGTTTTTTCAATCGCCAGCATATTGGCGTTGTTAATGGGCAGCCTTTCTGCCCACGCATTGCAGCCTGCCAAGGGCAAAGTGGTTCTAACCCTTTCAGGAAACGTCGCCGAGAAAAACACGCCCAAGGCCGCAGTTTTTGACATGGAGATGTTGGAAAAACTGCCGCAACAAACCTTCACCACCATGACGCCCTGGGACAAGCAGCCGATCAAGTTCACCGGCCCCTTGTTGCGCGATGTGCTGGCCGCTGCCAAGGCCACCGGAGCCACCATTAAGGCGGTTGCGCTGAACGATTACCAGAGCAGCATGCCCCTGGATGACGCGCAGAAGTTCGATGTCATTCTGGCCCACAAGATGAATGGCGAAGACATTCCGGTGAAGACCAAGGGCCCCTTGTTTATCGTCTATCCGTACGATTCCAAGGCCGAATTGCGGTCTTCGGTCTACTACGAACGTTCCGCCTGGCAGCTGAAGTCGCTGACAGTCGAATAAGCAACGGATGTCCGGGCGTACCAACAATCAGCGCTTTCTGCTCTGGCTAGCGTTGGGTACGGCCGCCATGGCCTTGGCCATGGCTTCTCTATTGGTATTCGTGCTGGCTCAAAAGCGGGCCATAGACCAGAGCAATGCGATCCGCGCAGATTCGCCCCTGGCGATGGCCTTCCAGTTCGAACGTGAGTTTTTACGTTTGCGCCAGGTGATGGGGGAAACGTTGGCCAGTCGTGATGCGCCTGACCAAGACGGGTTGACCCTGCGCTTTGACATCTTTCAGAGCCGTTTGACCCTGCTGCGCGACAACCCCAGCGTTTCCATCCTGGTGGGGCGCCCCGAATACCGCAAAGTCATTCCCCGGCTGGAACTGCTCATGGACGGGCTGGGTAAAGCCATTGCCAGCACCCCGCTCAATCGCCCGGCATTGGCTGAGGTGCAGGCCGAGTTCAATGAACTGGGTGTGGACATTCAGGCCCTGACGCTGGCGGCCAACTCGGAAGTGGCCCGGTTGATGGAAAGTCAGTCGGACACCATGCGCCAACAAAACGGTCTGATCATCTGGTTGACCGTGGCGCAGTTGCTGCTGCTGTGTGTGGCAGCCGGTGCACTTTTTCTTAGACAGCGCCGGATGGAGGCAGAGCGTTTGGCTTTGGAGCAACTCACCCAGGAATTGCGCGATGCCCACCTGCAGGCAGAGGCAGCCAACCGGGGTAAGAGCCAGTTCCTGGCCAATATGAGCCACGAACTGCGCACGCCGTTCAACGGGTTAATGGGCATGCTCGGTTTGCTTGAGTCGACGGAAGTAACCGAGCAGCAGGCCGACTACATCCAAACTGCCCAAGGTTCGGCCAATCACCTGCTGACCCTGCTCAATGACGTGCTGGACTTGTCGGCTTTGGAAGCCGGTAAGCTGAACCTGAAGCCGGTCGATGTGCCTTTGGGGCGCTTATTCAATGAGGTGAATGCGCTCATGCAGCCCCTTGCCAAGGCAAGGGGGCTCAGCTTCTTGATGCAAGTACCACAAGAGCCCCTGCCTCCGGTAGTGGCGGATGACACGCGCATCAAGCAAATTCTCTTCAACTTGATCAACAACGCCATCAAGTTCACGGAAGCCGGGAAGGTGACGCTGACCGTATTCGAGTGCGGGCGCACGGCAGAAAATTTGGAGTTGGCGTTTGTGGTGCAGGACACCGGTATCGGCATGGATGCCGCGGTGCTGTCCCGTCTGTTTCAGCGCTTTTATCAGGTGGACGATAGCAGCACACGCAAGTTCGGCGGTACAGGCCTGGGGCTGGAGATATCGCAATCGCTGGCGCGCATGATGCAGGGAGAAATTACGGTGACCAGCGCGGTCGGTGCCGGTTCCACCTTTACCGTCCGACTCCAATTGCCGATCGGAAAGCGCAAGAGCGAAGCACATGCTGTGGCACCCCGGGTGGACGCGCTGGCTGCACCGGTGCCGCAGGCGCCTCAGGGACAGGCTGCTCAGCCTGTTCAGCAGGCAACAAACCATAAGTCCGAAGGCCCAGCCCAGGCGAAAGGACAGGCGCCTGCCATGCGGGTGCTGGTGGCAGAAGACCACCCCATCAACCAGAAACTGGTTGGCGTCTTGCTGGCACGCATGGGTTGTCAGACTTGTTTTTGCGAGAACGGTCTGCTTGCGGTCGAGCAGGTGCAGCAGCAGGACTTTGATCTGGTCCTGATGGACGTCAACATGCCCGTGATGGACGGATTGACGGCCATTCGCCGGATCCGCGCAATGCCGGGCGACGTGGCGCGGGTGCCGATTGTGGTGTTGACGGCCGATGTGATGAATGAGGCGCGCGACCGGGCCATGGCGGCCGGGGCCGATGCGTTTGTCAGCAAGCCAGTGAACCTGGACCAGTTACGCGGAATCGTGATGGAATTTGCCAGGCCGCGATCTGTAAATTAGTTTTATTGCTGCAAAGGTTAATTTGCAGCAATTTAATTTTAAAATTTCCGCATAAAGTTAGAATTTGGCAATAAACTGCGCCGCAGCGTGGCATACGATACCTCTCTCGCGTTAATTAACGATTGCTGAGGAGACCGTCCCCGTGTTAGCCAACCCTGCCACCAAATACCGCGCCTTTCAAGGCATCCAGTTGAGCGACCGTCAATGGCCTTCGCGGACACTGACCACAGCCCCGATCTGGATGAGCAGCGACCTGCGGGACGGCAACCAGTCTCTGTTTGAGCCCATGAACGGCGAACGCAAGATGCGCATGTTCCGTACCCTGTGTGAGGTGGGTTTCAAGCAAATTGAAGTGGCTTTCCCCAGCGCCTCCCAAACCGACTTTGACTTTGTCCGTAGCCTGATCGAAGGCGGGCATATTCCGGAAGATGTGACCATCGAGGTGCTGACCCAATCGCGCGAACACCTGATCCGCCGCACCTTTGAGTCGCTCAAGGGCGCGCGCCGCGCCATCGTGCATGTCTACAACGCTACCGCCCCGGTGTTCCGTGACGTGGTGTTTGGCATGCAAAAGGCCGAAATTGTGGAGATGGCGGTGCAGTCGGTGCGCCTCATCCGTGAACTGGCAGCGCAACAACCCGAAACCGCGTTCCAGTTGGAATACAGCCCGGAAGTCTTCAGCAGCACCGAGCCCGAATTTGCCCTTGAAATCTGCAACGCGGTCACCGCCGAATGGGGCGCAACACCGACCGACAAAGTCATCCTGAACCTGCCGGCCACGGTCGAGGGGTCTACCCCCAATGTGTATGCCGACCAGATCGAGTGGATGCACCGCAATCTGGCCCGCCGCGACAGCGTCATCCTCAGCCTGCACCCGCACAACGACCGAGGCACCGCCGTGGCTGCGGCCGAACTCGGTTTGCTGGCCGGTGCTGACCGGGTGGAAGGCTGTCTCTTTGGCAATGGCGAGCGCACCGGCAATGTGGACATCGTGACGCTGGCGCTCAACCTTTACACCCAGGGCGTGGCGCCGGGGTTGGACTTTTCGGACATCAACGCGGTGGCCCGTACCGTGGAGCATTGCAACCAGTTGCCGATTCACCCGCGCCACCCGTATGTGGGCGATCTGGTGTTTACCGCCTTTAGCGGCTCGCACCAGGACGCTATCAAAAAAGGCCTGGCCGCGCAGCAGAAAGACACCATTTGGGACGTGCCCTATATGCCGATTGACCCGGCGGACCTGGGCCGCAGCTACGACTCGGTGATTCGCGTGAACAGCCAGAGCGGCAAGGGCGGCGTGGCCTACCTGATGGAGGTGGAATACGGCGTGGTCATGCCGCGCCGCCTGCAAGTGGAGTTTTCGGGAGAGGTGCAGCAGGTCACCGACGCCCACGGTGGCGAGATGACGGCGCAGGACATCTGGGCGTTGTTTGATTCCACCTACCTCAACGCCACCGATGCCACCGTGCGTTATGTGGACCACCACCTGTTTGAAGCTCCGGCACAGGGCAAGGCGCATGTGCAGGGCATTGACTTGCACTTGGAAATCAACGGCCGCGCAACGCACCTCAAGGCCGTCGGCAATGGCCCGATTGACGCGGCCGTGCACGCCTTGCATAGCGCCGGTTTGTCGGTGCAGGTGAGAAGCTTTGAAGAGCGCTCTACCAAGGCCAGCCAGCAGGCGGGCGATGCGCAGGCCTGTGCCTTCCTGGAGTTGGCAGCCGAGGGTTCGCCCACCGAGCGTTATGGCGTGGGCTTGGACAGCAACATCGTGACTGCCTCGCTGCAGGCCTTGGTCAGCGGTGTAAACCGCCTGGGTCTGACGGTGGCCGAGGCACCCGCGGAGCCCGAACCCGTGGCGGCATGATCTCGCACGTCACGGTTGGCATCAGCGATCTGGACCGGGCGCTGGGCTTTTACGGGCCGGTACTGGCCGAACTGGGGCTGGTGCAAAAATTTGCAGAACCTGAAAACGGCTGGGCGGGCTGGGTCTCGCCCCAGGCACCGCGCCCGCTTTTCCTGATCACCCGGCCTTTCAATGGCCAACCGCACGCGGTGGGAAACGGCCAAATGGTGGCTTTGATGGCGGACACGCGCGCCATGGTGGATCGTGCTTACGCGGTGGCTCTGGCGCTCGGTGCAGTCTGCGAAGGACCTCCGGGCCCGCGTCCGCACTACACGCCGGATTACTACGGCGCTTACTTTCGCGATTTGGATGGCAACAAACTATGCGCCGTATGCCACGCGCCGCCGCTCACGCCTTCTTCAGAAAACACGCCTTCAGCATAAAGCTGCCGCCGTCCATCTTGCAGTCCACTTCGTGGTCGCCGCCGACCAGGCGGATGCTCTTGACCTTGGTGCCCATCTTGAGCACGGTGGAACTGCCCTTGACTTTCAGGTCCTTGATCAGCACCACAGAGTCGCCGTCCTGCAGCACCTGGCCGTTGGAGTCCTTGACGACCGCATTTTCTTCGTCGTCTGCTGCAGAGGCCTCTGCCTGAGGCCATTCAAAACCGCAATCGGCGCAGACAAAGTTGGCGCCATCGGGGTAGGTGTTTTCTAGGGTGCATTGGGGGCAGGCAGGAGCAGTCGACATTCGGGGCTTTCAAAAGATGAGCCCCTAAGTCTACGATGGCGGCTTGCGGCTTTCGCCCCATGCGGCGGTGCCCTATGATTGCCAAAGGGAGTAGGTCGGGCCTTCATTGAAACCACAACCAAACTATTGCCATGCGCTTCAAGTCCATTCAAAACTTTGTGCCCCTTTTGTGGTGTGCGTCGCTGGGCGTGTCGGCCCAGACCTCGGGGCCTGCCGCTTCGGTCAAATTGCCCGAGCCTCTGGTGTTGGCCGTCAAGAAGGCGGTCAGCACCAACCCCGAAGTCCTGGCCAAGTGGAACGGTTTTCTGGCGGCCGAAAGCCAGCGAGACATCGCCCGCGCCGGGTTCCTGCCCCAATTGGATGTGTCCGCGTCGATTGGCGTGGAAAACCGGTCCACCCCCAATGTGACCAACAACGGCACGTCCTTCAGTTCGCTCAAACTCACGGCCAACCAGATCCTGTTTGACGGCGGTTTTACTGCGCAGGAAGTCAAACGCCTGGGCGCAGCGCAACGGGTGCGCTACTACGAACTCGCTGAGACCGCCGAAGCGGTGGCGTTGGAGACGGTCAAGGCCTACGCCGATGTGGCGCGCTTTCGCGAACTGGTGGATTTGGCGACCCAGAACTATGCCGAACACAAGGCTGCTGCACAACGCATCGAAGAACGGGTCAACTCCGGCGTGGGGCGTCGGGTAGACCTGGAGCAGGCCAACGGTCGTTTGGCGCTGGCGGAGTCCAATCTGCTGACCGAACTGACCAATCTGCACGACGTCAGCAACCGTTACCTGCGGGTGGTGGGAGAGCAGCCCGCAGTGGCGTTGCCGTCCTTGCCAGAACCGTTTCGTCTGGGCCAACTGCCTACCGAAATTGAGGCGCTCATGCAGGACGGCATGCGCAAGAACCCGACGCTTCGGGCCGCCGCCCTCAACGCCTTGGCCAGTGACGTGGCCGTGCAAACCGCGCGGGCGTCTAACCTGCCGCGCGTGGACCTGCAGGGTTACGCATCGGCCGGCAGCAATGCCAATGGCGTGTCCGGCGACAGCCGTGCCGCCGGCGCGGCAGTGGCGCTGTCCTACAACTTGTTCAAGGGGGGCGCCGACCGCGCCAATGAAAAGCGCGCCAGCCTGAGTGCCTTGCAGGCGCGCGACCTGCAAGACAAAGCCTGCCGCGATGTGCGGCAAACCCTGTCGCTGGCCTACAGCGATGTGCGCAGCCTGAACGAAAAGCTGGCCTATGAGGACCGGCATCGCTTGTCGATTGAAAAAACCCGCGAGGCCTACCGCCAGCAGTTTGAAATCGGGCAGCGCACACTGATGGATTTGCTGGATACGCAAAACGAATTTTTCCAGGCCGCCCGCAGCTACACCCAGGTCCGTCACGACCAGGCCATTGCGCAGGCCCGTACCTTGGCAGCCATGGGCCAACTGGTGACCGGTTTCGGGGCGACAAACCCGGTGTTTGATAGCCGGGCCGATGATGAAGAGGCCGGTGTGGCGAACCTGTGTGCAGGCGACGAAACGGTGGTGGACACCGTGGACCGCATCAAGGCCGGGCTGCAGTTTGGCCGACCCGAAAAAGGCACGGGGTCTTATGTGGTGCTGTTGCCCGATCGTGACAACGGGGTGGGCAAGGTGGTGGTGCAAGGCAAGGCCGGCACCCAGGTGCTGCAGGATGCGCAAAAGGGCGTCAAGACCAACGGCGGTGGCGGCACTTTTGCCGTGAGCAACGAACAACTCAAGCGCGACTTTGGTGGCGCCATGGCGGCGCTGCCGGTTGCGCCCGAGCGCTTTGTGCTGTATTTCCAGCGCGGCAGTGACGTGCTGCTGCCGGAGTCCAAGGCGCTGATTCCCCGCATCGTGGAGCGTGCCGCGGCACATCCCGGTCTGGACATGTCGGTCATCGGGCATACCGACACCTCCGGTTCCGATCAGCTCAACGAGGTGCTGGGCCGCGAGCGCGCGGCCTTTGTGCTGGGTCAGTTGCGCGAGGCGGGTCTGAAGACCGACACGGTAGTGGAAGAGTCCTTTGGCAAGAAAAGCCTGGAAGTTCCCACGCCCGATAACACCAAAGAGCCGCGCAACCGGCGCGTGGAAGTCATCCTGCGCTAGCCCCTGGTTGGAGGCTTAATGCGCGGGTATCTGGCCGCCGCTGCAGCGTTCGATGCCAGCCAGGTCGCAGCGTGACTGCACCCGCACAAAGCCTGCACTCTCCAATAATTGGCGAACCGGCACCGCCTGGTCGTAGCCATGTTCCAGCAGCAACCAGCCGCCCGGCACCAGGTGTGCCGGTGCGCTGGCCACGATCGCGCGAATGGCGTCCAGCCCATCCGGCCCGCTGGCCAGCGCCAAGGCAGGCTCGTGCTGCAGCGCCGGCAGGTGCCGGTCCCCTTCGACGATGTAGGGCGGGTTGGAGACGATGGCATCGAACCGGTCCGTCAGCCCCTGCAACCATGAGCCTTGCAAAAACTGCACATCGAGTTGCAGGCGCAGGGCGTTAGCCTGCGCCACCGCGAGCGCCTCGGCGCTCAGGTCTACGGCTTGTACCTGCCAGTCGGGCTGTGCATGTTGGAGGGCCAGCGCAATCGCGCCACTGCCGGTGCCCAGGTCTACCACCCGGGCACCTGTGTGGCCGCGCAGGGCGTCCAGCGCCCAGTCCACCAGTGTCTCGGTGTCGGGGCGCGGGTCCAGCACGCGGGCGTCCACCGCCAGCGTCAGGCCGTAAAACTCTTTGAAGCCGGTGAGGTAGGCCATCGGCTCACCCGACAGGCGGCGCTGCACCAGTGTTTCCAACAGCGCTTGGGCAGTAGCAGGCAGGGCGTCGTCGCCGTGGGCCAGCAACCAGGCGCGGTCGTGGGGCGCGCGGCCCAGGGCGTGCAACAGCAGCATCTGCGCGTCTAGGCGCTCCATCCCCAGGGACTGTGCGCCTTGCACCGCGCGGGCGCAGGTGAGGGTCAAGCGTTGAGCTCCAGCGCGGCCATTTGCTGGGCCGCTTCGTAGGCCTGCAGCGCCTCGATCACGTCACCCAAGTCGCCTTCCATGATGCCCAGCAACTTGTAGAGCGTGAGGTTGATACGGTGGTCGGAGAGCCGCCCTTGCGGAAAGTTGTAGGTGCGGATGCGGTCGCTGCGGTCGCCGCTGCCGACCAGACTCTTGCGTTCGGCGGCGTCTTTGGCAGCGCGCTCGGCGCGGTCTTTTTCGTGAATGCGGGCGGTCAGCACCTTGAGCGCCTGCGCCTTGTTGCTGTGCTGGCTGCGGCCGTCCTGGCATTCGGCCACGATGCCGGTCGGAATGTGGGTGATGCGCACCGCCGAGTCGGTTTTGTTGATGTGCTGACCGCCGGCGCCGCTGGCGCGGTAGGTGTCAATGCGCAAATCGGACGGGTTGATCTTGATGGCCTCGGCCTCGTCCTGCTCGGCCAACACGGCCACGGTGCAGGCACTGGTGTGGATGCGCCCTTGGGTTTCGGTGGCGGGCACGCGCTGCACCCGGTGGCCGCCCGACTCGAACTTGAGCATGCCGTAGGCACCGCAGGCACCTGCCGCCGTCATGACGTTGCCTTCCACCCGCAGCACCACTTCCTTGTAGCCGCCGAGTTCGCTCTCCGACGCGCTCATGATTTCGGTTTTCAGCCCCTGTGCATCGCAGAAGCGGGTGTACATGCGCGCCAGGTCGGCCGCGAACAGGGCCGACTCGTCGCCCCCGGTACCGGCGCGAATTTCCACAAAGGCGGGGCGCTGGTCATCCGGGTCCTTGGGCAGCAGCATGCGCTGCAACTCGGTTTCCAACTGGGTCAGCTCAGTGCTTGCGCTGTCGATTTCTTCCTGCGCCATGGCCAGCATGTCTGCATCGTCGGCCGATGCGCCCAGCATGTCCTGCCCGGCGGTCAGGTCGGCCTCGCGCTGCTGAAAGCGGGCCCAACGACTCGCCACGGCACCCACTTCGGTGTGCTCGCGCGACAGCGCCAGAAACTGTTTCATGTCCTGCATGATGTCTTCGCGGGACAGCAAAAATTCCAGTTCCCCCAGGCGGTCGGCATAGCGGGCAAGTTGTTGGCGCAAAAAAGGTTTCATGGCTTGGGAATTCAGGGGAGCAAAAGGCTGCCCGGCGGAAGCGGGCAGGGCGGCGACCGGACAGGGTCGCTAGCGTTCTTTACGCAGGAAGAAGTGTTGGATGGCGTTGGTGGCGCGCTCGCGCGTCTGGGCGTCGCCGGAGTTCAATTCGGCCATGGCGCCGTGCAGCATCTTCTGGGTCATGCCCTTGGCCAGTGCTTCGAGCACGGCGTCCACATCGCCATCGCGGGCCAGCATTTTGCGGGCGCGGGCAATCTCGGCGGCGCGCCACTGTTCGGCCTGCGCATTCAACTGCTGGATTAGCGGCACCGCATTGCGCTGCTCGATCCAGTGCATGAAGCTTTGCACGCCGGCGTCCACAATCGCCTCGGCCTGGGCCACGGCGGCCTGGCGGTTGGCCTGCGCGGTCTGCACCACGCTGGCCAGATCGTCCACCGTGTAGAGGTAAACATCGCCCAGCGCCTTGACCTCGGGTTCGATGTCACGCGGCACCGCCAGATCGACCATGAACATGGGGCGATGGCGACGTTTCTTGAGCGCCCGCTCCACCGCGCCCAAGCCGATGATGGGCAGGGTGCTGGCGGTGCAACTGATGACCGCGTCAAATTCGTGCAGGCGATCGGGCAGGTCAGCCAGGCGCATCACCTCGCCACCAAAACGCACGGCCAACTTTTCGCCGCGCTCCAGCGTGCGGTTGGCAATGGCTATTGACTTGGGGTTCTTGGCGGCAAAGTGCGTGGCGCACAGTTCAATCATTTCGCCCGCGCCGACAAACAGCACCTTGACCTGGGCCAGGTCTTCAAACAACTGGCTGGAGAGGCGCACGGCGGCGGCGGCCATGCTGATGGAATGCGCGCCAATTTCCGTGGATGTACGCACCTCTTTGGCCACGGCAAACGAGCGCTGAAACATCTGCGACAGCGTGGTGCCCAACGCACCCGCAGCGTCGGCAGCGCGCACCGCGTCTTTGATCTGACCCAGAATTTGGGGCTCGCCCAACACCATGGAATCCAGGCCGCTGGCGACCCGGAAAGCGTGGCGGGCGGCGGCATCCCCTTCCAGGCGGTAGGTGTGCGAGCGCAACTCATGCGGCGACACGCCGCCCGACTGGGCCAGCCAATCGAGGGTTTGTTCCAGCGCGGCTTCATCGCCGGCGCAGTAAATTTCGGTGCGGTTGCAGGTGGAGACAATCGCCGCTTCGGGGTTGCGGGCCACGGCCTGGCGCAGGGCCTGCAGGTGCGGTTCCACCTGATCCATGGCGAAGGCAAACCGCCCGCGCATATCCAGCGGTGCGGTGTTGTGGTTGATTCCTAATGCCCAGACTGCCATATGTAGTGGGTGGATTATAAAATCCCGCTCGTCATTTCTTTTATCGGGCCCTTTTCAAGGCGGTCCGGAACCCATGAGTTTCTTTGGACTGCTGGACCATCTGCTGAATTTTCTGGCGCCGGCCCTCGTTGTGGGCATCCTGGTCGCCCTGGCCGCGCCCCTGATTGTGCGCAAAACGCGACCCGATCATAGCTGGCTGAAACAGGCTGCTATCAATTGTGTAGCTTGCGCGCTGGCGCTCTTGGCCGGACTCTGGTTTTTCGGCAACGACGGCAAGATGGCGACTTATGCCGCCATGGTGCTGGCCTGCGCTACCAGCCAGTGGGTGGCGGCCAAGGCCTGGCGCGGCTGAGCGCTTACGCGCTAGTCCGGCGCAAACAAGTCCACCCTATCGGTAATCACCGCGTCCGTGCCCAGTGCTATCAGCCGATCGGCCTCGGCCGCTCCGTTGACCGTGTAGCTGGAGGTTTTGAGGCCCGCTGCTTTCGCTTGCTGGACCGTCTCCTGGTTCCAGAGCGTGTGGTTTAGCACCATCGCCACGCACTGCAAGGCCTTGGCCCGGGCGACCCAATGGGCGAAGGGTTTGCCTTCCAGGTCGTCTAGCAGCAGGCCACGGGGCAGTTCGGGCTGGGCCGCCTGGGCGCCTTCCAGCGCGGGAATATCAAACGAGGTGAGCAACGGGGGCGTTGCTACCCCCTGCCAGAGGCGGGCGGCATGGCGGGCGACGGCTTCGCCGGTGGGGCGTTCGGTGCCTGGCGTGGGCTTGATTTCGATGTTCAAGAAGTAGCCGTTGGCTATGCAATAGCGGGCAATCGCCTCCAAAGTGGGCAGTGACTCACCGGCAAAGTCCGGTGAATGCCAGCTTCCGGCGTCCAGTTGGGACAGTTCCCGCCAGGCATGGTCGCCGCCGAGGTCGCTCACCGCGCCGCGCCCGGCGCCCAGCTTGGCGGCAGCATTGGTGGTGCGGGCCAGTTCTGCGTCGTGCATCAAAAAGGGCACGCCATCGGCACTCAGCTTTACGTCGCACTCAAACATGCGGTAACCGTGGCTGGCACCCAGCCGGAAGGCGGCGAGGGTGTTTTCGGGGGCCAGTTTGCCGGCACCGCGGTGGGCGACCCAGCGTGGGTAGGGCCAGGGGGATGGTGTGTTGCGTGTCATGGCGAATATTGTGCGGCAGGGCGGGGGCGGGCAACAGCGTGGGCTGTGTGGCCTTTTTTGGACAAATCAGGTCGCTTTGCTGCACTGCGGTACCATCTCGGGTCTGCCGCGACACAGGGGGCTGGCGGTTCAGTTCCCTCCGCACGCGCCCCTACCCGACCCGATGAACGCACCCACACTCCATACGCATCTGACCAGCGCCGACCCGAGCGCATCGGTCACGAACGGCCACCCGCACGAGCGAATTCGCGAGATTCCGTACAACTACACCTCGTTTTCCGACCGCGAAATCGTCATCCGTCTGCTGGGCAGCGCCGCGTGGGACACATTGAACAAGCTGCGCGAAGAGCGCCGCACCGGCCGTTCGGCCCGTATGTTGTACGAGGTGCTGGGCGATATCTGGGTGGTGCAGCGCAACCCCTATTTGCAGGACGACCTGCTGGACAACCCCAAGCGCCGAGCCTTGTTGGTCGAGGCCCTGCACCACCGCCTGAGCGAAGTGTCCAAGCGCCGCACCCCGGACGCGGACCGCGAGCGCGACGCCATGGTGGGCCAGTTGCTGACAGCAGCCAGCGCAGCCGTGCAGGCTTTTGACGCAGCCTTTGAAGAAGTGGCAGCGCTGCGTCGCAAGGCCCAGCGGCAGTTGAACAAGGTCACCGCCAAAGACAACATCAAGTTTGATGGCCTGTCGCGCGTGAGCCATGTGACCGACGCGACCGACTGGCGCGTGGAATACCCGTTTGTGGTGCTGACGCCCGACTCCGAAGAAGAGATGGCCGGGCTGGTGAAGGGCTGTATCGACCTGGGGCTGACCATCATCCCGCGCGGAGGCGGCACCGGTTACACCGGCGGCGCCGTACCGCTGACCTGGAAGAGCGCGGTGATCAACACCGAAAAGCTCGAAGCCATGTCCGAGGTGGAACTGAAGCGCCTGCCCGGTCTGGACGTTGACGTGGCTACCGTTTGGAGTGAAGCCGGCGTGGTGACGCAGCGCGTGGCCGATGCGGCCGAGCGCGCGGGCTACGTGTTTGCGGTGGACCCCACTTCGGCCGAAGCCAGTTGCATTGGCGGCAATATCGCCATGAATGCCGGCGGCAAAAAGGCGGTGCTGTGGGGCACCGCGCTGGACAATCTGGCGAGCTGGCGCATGGTGACGCCACAGGCCGAGTGGCTGGAAGTTACGCGCATCAACCACAACATGGGCAAGATCCATGACGTGGACGTGGCCAGCTTTGAGCTGCAGTATTTCAAGGCCGACGGCAAAACCAAGCTACGCACCGAGCGGCTGGATATTCCGGGCCGCACCTTCCGCAAGGAGGGCCTGGGCAAGGACGTGACCGACAAGTTCTTGAGCGGTCTGCCGGGCATTCAGAAGGAAGGTTGCGACGGTCTGATCACCAGCGCGCGCTGGGTGGTGCACCGCATGCCGCAGCACACCCGCACCGTGTGCCTGGAGTTTTTTGGTGACGCCAAGCTGGCCGTGCCCAGCATTGTGGAAATCATCGACTTCATGTTTGCCGAGCAAAAGCGCAGTGGCGTGTTGTTGGCGGGCCTGGAACACCTGGACGACCGTTACCTCAAGGCGGTGGGCTACGCCACCAAGTCCAAGCGCGGCGGCCTGCCCAAGATGGCGCTGTTTGGTGACATTGCCGGTGACGATGCCGACGCCGTGGCGCGGGCCACGTCAGAAGTGGTGCGCATTGCCAATTCGCGCAATGGCGAAGGCTTCATTGCCATCAGCCCCGAAGCGCGCAAAAAGTTCTGGCTGGACCGCAAGAAAACTGCTGCCATCAGCCGCCACACCAACGCCTTCAAGATCAATGAAGACGTGGTGATTCCGCTGCCGCGCATGGCCGAGTACACCGATGGCATTGAACGCATCAACATCGAATTGAGCCTGCACAACAAGCTGGCTTTGTGCGACGCGCTGACCGACTTTTTCCAGAACGGCAACCTGCCGCTGGGCAAGGCCGGCGATGGTAGCGACGTACCGGAGCCCGAACTGCTGCAAGAAAAGGTGGATCAGGCGCTGGCGCTGGTGGCTGGCGTGCGCGCCCAGTGGCAAGGCTGGCTGAACGATGTGGCCACGCTGTTCCCGCAGTTGCAGGACCACAGCCTGCGCGCTAGCTGGAAAAAGCAAATCCGCCTGCCCCTGCAAGACATCTTCACCGGTGGCGCGTTTGAGGCGGTGCAAAAGGAAATTTCGGCGATTCACCAGCGTGTGCTCAAGGGTCGCGTGTGGGTGGCGCTGCACATGCACGCCGGTGACGGCAATGTGCACACCAACATCCCGGTCAACAGCGACGACTACGACATGCTGCAAGCTGCCCATGGCGCGGTGAAACGCATCATGGCGCTGGCACGTTCCCTGAACGGCGTGATCTCGGGCGAGCACGGCATTGGCATTACCAAGCTGGAGTTTCTGAGTGAGGCAGAGTTGGCCCCGTTTGCCGCGTACAAGGCGCAGATTGATCCGGAAGGCCGGTTCAACAAGGGCAAATTGCTGCGCGGAAGCAAAACGTATGCAGACCTGACCAACGCCTACACGCCGTCCTTTGGCCTGATGGGGCACGAGTCGCTGATCATGCAGCAGAGCGACATTGGTGCCATCGCCGATTCGGTCAAGGACTGCCTGCGCTGCGGCAAGTGCAAACCGGTGTGCAGCACCCATGTGCCGCGCGCCAACCTGCTGTACAGCCCGCGCAACAAGATTCTGGCCACCTCGCTGTTGGTCGAGGCCTTCCTGTACGAAGAGCAGACCCGTCGCGGCATCAGCATCCGCCACTGGGAAGAGTTTGAAGACGTGGCCGACCACTGCACGGTGTGCCACAAGTGCGAGTCGCCGTGCCCGGTGAAGATCGACTTTGGCGACGTGACCATGAACATGCGCAACCTGCTGCGCAAGATGGGGCAAAAGAGCTTCCGCCCCGGCAACGCGGCCGCCATGCTGTTCCTGAACGCCACCAACCCCGAGACCATCAAGTTCATGCGGGCCGGCATGGTCGGCATCGGTTTCAAGGTGCAGCGCTTTGCAAATCAGGTGTTGCGCCTAGCAGCACGCGCCCAGACCAACAAACCGCCGGCCACGGTGGGCATTGCGCCCATCAAGGAGCAGGTGATCCATTTCATCAACAAGAAGATGCCTGGCGGCCTGCCCAAGAAGACGGCACGCGCCCTGTTGGACATTGAAAACGCGGACTACGTGCCCATCATCCGCAACCCGCAGGCCACCACGTCGGAGACCGAGGCGGTGTTTTACTTCCCCGGTTGTGGCTCCGAGCGCCTGTTCAGCCAGGTGGGCCTGGCCACGCAGGCCATGCTCTGGCATGCCGGCGTGCAAACCGTGCTGCCGCCCGGCTACTTGTGCTGCGGCTACCCCCAGCGCGGGTCCGGTCAGGCCGACAAGGCCGAGAAAATCATTACCGACAACCGGGTGCTGTTCCACCGCGTGGCCAATACGCTGAACTACCTGGACATCAAGACGGTGGTGGTGAGTTGCGGCACCTGCTACGACCAGTTGCAGGGTTACCAGTTTGACAAGATCTTCCCGGGCTGCCGCATCATCGACATCCACGAATACCTGCTGGAAAAGGGCATCTCGCTGGTGCCCAACGGCGGTGCAGGGGCTGGCTATTTGTTCCACGACCCGTGCCACAGTCCGATGAAACTGCAAGACCCGCTGAAAACCGTCAAGGCTTTGGTCGGCGATGCGGTGCTCAAGAGTGACCGCTGCTGTGGCGAGTCGGGCACGCTGGGTGTAACGCGCCCGGACATTTCGACCCAGGTGCGCTTTCGCAAGGAGTCGGAACTGCGCAAGGGTGAAGCGGCCCTGCGGGCCTTGCAGGCCAGCAATGGCAGCACCGCCGGACCCGATAGCAACCTGAAAATTCTGACGAGCTGCCCGAGTTGCCTGCAAGGCTTGAACCGCTATGGCAACGACCTGAGCAATGGGCTGCTGGAAGCCGACTATGTGGTGGTCGAAATGGCCAACCAGATTCTGGGCAAGGAATGGTTGCCGGAGTATGTGCAGAAGGCCAATGCCGGCGGTATTGAACGGGTGCTGGTGTAGTTATTGACGAAGGGCAATTTGAATTTGCCCAGCTTGTTGATATTTATCAGATCCCCCGCAATCTGGCGATGAAACGGCATTTCCATACAGTGAACATAGCTATGCGGTAGCCGCGCATCGTGCTCTAATTTCTTTCGGCGGGAAGTAGTCGAATAGAAATTGAGCGGGGTGTCTGATGGACGCGTGCGGGTCGCTGAATCATTTTTACCGGACGGTATGGAACGCGGCGCTCGGCGCAATGGTTGCCGTAGCGGAAATTGCAGGGTCCCGGGGAAAGTCCGGGCGTGGCGCATCCCAAGCCCATGACGGGCGCAACCGCAAGCTCAGCCACTTACGTTTGGCACCCGTTGCCACCGCAGTGGCCTTGGCTTGGCTGGCATCGCCCGCCGCGCTGCTCGCCAACCCTACGGGCGGCGTCGCCATTCAGGGCCAGGCCACCTTCACCACCAATGGCAACAAGCTGCTGGTCACCACCCAAAATGGCGCCGGCCTGAACCATTCCGCGATCAACTGGCAGAGCTTCTCGATTCCCACGGGAAGCACCACCTTCTTTCAGCAACCTTCGGTCACCAGCACCTCGATCAACCGGGTCATCTCCAACAACCCGTCGCAAATCTTCGGAACATTGGGTAGCAACGGCAATCTGGTGCTGGTCAACCAGTCGGGCATTACTGTGGGTGCCGGCGCCGTGGTGGACACCGCAGGCTTTACCGCATCGGCGCTGCGCATGAGTGATGCAGATGCCTTAGCTGGCCGGTTGCGCTTTGGTGATGCAACAGCCCCCGGCAATGTGTCGGTGCTGGGCAACGTGCTGGCCCGCAGCGGCGACGTGGTGGTACTGGGCGCGCAGGTGGACACCGGCAACGCCGCGCTGATTCAGGCACCCAACGGCAGCACCATTCTGGGCGCCGGTCAGCAAGTGGAAATCACCGGCCGCGGCCTGGAAGGCATCGTGATGCAGGTGCAGGCGCCCAGCGACAGCGCCATCAACCTCGGCACGCTCAAGGGTGATGCGGTGGGGATTTTTGCGGGGACGCTGAAGCACAGCGGGTTGATTCAGGCGAATACGGTGAGCAATGAGGGCGGGCGGGTCGTGCTGCGGGCGCAAAGGATCGCTGAAGTAGACGGAGCGGTCTCTGCATCGGGTACCAGTGGCGGGGCGGTCGACATCTCCGTGGAGGCTTCCACCAGCGCGGCAACGAATGGCACCATTATTCAATCGGGTACTTTGGACGCATCCGCAACGGTGGGTACCGGGGGGATGGTGCGCCTAACTGCGGACAGCATATTGTCTGGTGCTGCTATTCACGCGGACGGCCAAGGTGCCGGCGGTCATGTGGTGCTGAATGCATCTCAACGCGCCATTTCGACCTCAGCTTCGCAGGTAAGTGCAAACGGTGGGCAGGGCTCGGGCGGTGAGATTTTGGTTTCCGCCAAAGTTTCCAACTTTACGTCGGGTTCCTATAGCGCGACTGGTGCGATCGGGGGAACGATCACTTTGGCGGGCGACGAAATCAAAGTGGTGGGTGGGCAGTTGGATGCCAGCGGCCGCAACGGCGGCGGCAGCCTGCACGTGGGTGGCTTGATGCGCGGTGCCCCCGGCTTTGCCTCCCAAGGGCAATTGTTAAGCAATGCGCTCTCGGTTTACTCCTCTGGTGACAGTGTCTATAGGGCAGATGCACTGGAGCGAGGAAATGGCGGACAAGTGATCTTGTGGTCGGACGGGCAGACCCGCTTCAACGGATCTATCAGCGCGCAGGGTGGACAGCTTGGCGGTAATGGCGGCAGCGCAGAAATTTCCGGCAAAGAGGGGGTTGGTTACGGCGGCGTAACGAACCTCTCAGCAAGCAATGGCGTCAATGGCACGCTCTTGTTGGACCCTAAAAACATCACCATCGTTGCAGGGAATGCAGGGCTGTCTGGCGGTTCCACTGTCCCCTATTTGGGCCTGGAGAATCCTAACGCGGGCACGGACGAAGCGTTTGGCGGTTATCAAAACCTGACGATGAGCAATGGTGCCATTGTGGTCAACTCGCCGCTTGATTCTTTTGCAGCCACGCATTCCGGTGCGGTCTACTTTTATAGTGCCAGCGGAGTGCTCAATGGCGCGTTAGTAGGCACCGGCGTTGAAGATCGGGTCGGATCAGGTTACGTGCATTCATTTGGCGGTGACAAGCTGCTTATCTTAAGTCCCCAGTGGGGAAGCGCAGGAGTTGCGAACAATGGTTTGGGAGCAGTGACTTGGGCCAATGGCGCGACCGGTGCCTTAAGCTCAGGCACCATCGGCGGAACGGTTGGAGCGTCCAATAGTCTGGTGGGCGCCATCACAGGAGACCGGATCGGGCTAGGTTCTTGGGGCATGGTTTCGGGCAACGTATTCATTGCCAACCCGCAGTGGGGAAGTGGTGGCAACAATGCCAATGCCATCGGGGCGATTACCTGGATGAATGGCGCCACCGGAGCCCTGAGCAATGGCCTTAACGGCGGTCAGGTCGGCGCAGCCAATAGCGTGGTGGGATCTGCCGCAGGCGATGGGGTAGGCACTTCATTCAACTACGAAGTAGCAGCAGGCAATTACATCGCCCGTAGCGCCAATTGGGGAAGCGCTGGTGTTGCGGCGAATGCCAAGGGGGCGGTGACCTGGATTAACGGGCTGAACGGAAAACTGTCGGACGGCACTTCTGCAGGGGGCGTCATTTCCAGCGGCAATAGCTTGATTGGATCCACTGCGGGTGACAAGGTTGGCACTTTCACTTATTCGATTTATGACCAGTCTGGGCTGGAGCTTGTAGGAAGCAACCTATTAATTTCCAGCAACAACTGGAATAACGGGGGAAGTGCTGAGGGTGTGGGTGCGGGTGCGGTCACGTGGATGAATGGCACCAATGGGCATCTCAGCGGTGGAGCGTTTGGGGGCGTGGTATCGGCCTCCAATAGTCTGGTGGGCAGCAGTGCGGGGGATCGTGTGGGCACCGCTGTTTACTCTTATAGCGCGAGCTTTTCTCAAGGACTTGGACTCGACTACTTGAACAATGGAAATTACCTTGTGCGCAGTGGACTTTGGGGCAGTGCCGGTACTACAGCCAATGCCAAAGGCGCGGTAACTTGGTTTGACACTGCCAATGGCACGACAGGGGTAGTCTCTAGCGCCAACAGTATTGTGGGTACTACAGCCGGTGATCAGGTTGGGGTTGCGTTCAGTGATGCCTTTAGCGGTCACGCTGGCGTAGTGACGCTGAATAATGGCCACTATGTGGTGATCAGCTCGAATTGGGGTGGCGGCAAGGGTGCTGTGACGTGGGGCAACGGTTCGGTGGGAACTTCTGGTGAAATCTCAGGGGTTGCTGGGCCAACCACCGGGCTGGCCCCTAGCTTGGTGGGCAACTTAACTACAGATCGTGTCGGAGCCCTGGGTATATCTACGCAGTACTACGGCAGCAATTTCCTTGTGAAGAGTCCTTGGCTTGATTCGACCGATCCGAACTCCAACGTGATCGCCGACGTTGGTGCGCTCACCTGGGTCAACGGCGTCAATGGCATTCTTGCGGACGGAACATCCCGGGGCGGAATCGTGTCTGCTTCGAATAGTCTGATCGGCAACTTCGCTTATGACAATGTGGGTAGTTCGGCAGGTGTTCAGTTGCTGGATTCTGAAAACTTCCTGGCCCTGACGCGGGCTTGGGGAAGCGGCCAGCTTAACGCCGTGGACGCAATTGGTGCTGTCACCTGGATCAACGGCGGCAACGGTCAACTGTCCAACGGTTCACCCATGGGTGCGACGGTGACGAGCGCCAATAGCCTGGTTGGCGGCAGCATCGGCGACCTCACAAACCCCATCATTTACGCGTCGCAACCTTCAGGAAATCTGTTTATTCAAAGCAGTTCTTTCACGAACACGCTGGGCAATAGTTCTGCAGCCAATGCAGGCTCAGTCACCTGGATGCGTGATTTTGACGGGCACTTAGCCGATGCGTTAGCCAATGGCGGCGCTGCGGGTGGTGTGGTTTCAGCCGCCAACAGTCTGGTTGGCTCGGTTGCAGGAAGTCAGGTGGGTTCGGGCGGTGTCGCCGCGCTGGCGAACGACAAGGTTCTCATTAAGAGCCCCAACTGGAGTGGTTTGAATGGCGATACGGTCGCACGTACCAATGCGGGTGCAGTGACTTGGATGGACGGCGCTACGGGTCAACTCTCTGATAACTCCTATTTTGGTATCGTTTCCGGCACGAATAGCTTGATTGGCTCCACGGCCCAAGACCAAGTTGGCGGCGGTTACCAGCTTATCCACATCAACCATGGTACGGGCAACGTATTGGTCCGCTCGACTCAATGGGACAACGGTTCAGTCGTTGACGCGGGTGCCGTGACTTGGATGGACGCGACTAACGGGCGTTTGTCAGATAACTCGACCGGCGGTGTCATCACCAGTACCAACAGCTTGGTCTCCGACATTGCCGCCACCTACTTTGGCGAATTCGACCCCGTTGAGTTGAACAATGGACCGGTGGGCGTGGGCCTGGGCGCTGTTGTGTTGAGATCGACTCGATGGGACAACTACAAGGGTGCCGTAACCTGGATGAGCACGGCGGACGGCAGTCTGAATAACGGGCTCAAGGGCGGCGTCATTTCCAATTCCAATAGTCTGGTGGGTGCGGCGGCCAATGACTATGTTGGAAACGCCAGTTATGACGGGGTGACCTTGCTTGCAAACCGCGCCAACTATTTGGTGCATAGCAGCATGGGCGGCCTAGGTGCACTGACCTGGGTAAACGGGGCAACCGGGCTTACACACAATGGCGCGGGCACCATCACCACAGCCAATAGTTTGATGGGCGCAGCGGGGGACGCTGTGGGCTCCAGTACGGTCACCACTCTGCTGGGCAATAACAACGTGGTGCTGACCAACACGTTCTGGGGTGGAGGCTATGGGTCTGTTACCTGGATGAATGGCGTCACCGGCCAACTTAAAGGCGGAGCGTTGGGGGGATTGGTATCTGCCGCCAACAGTCTGGTGGGTACATCAGCAAGTGACCAAATCGGTTCGGCAGGCATTCTGCCCGTGAGTACCGGGGACTACTTCGTGTCGAGTCCCCATTGGGCCAATGGCGCTGCGCTAGATGCCGGCGCCGTTACGCTGGGCAACGGCGCCAATGGCGCAACGATCGGTGCGATCTCGGCGACCAATAGTCTGGTGGGTACGGGTACCGGCGATGCTGTGGGTTGGTCCGTCATGCCCATCGGAGGCACGCGCTATCTGGTAGCGAGCCCGCAGTGGGGCAGCAATGGTGTTGCCAGCAACGCGCTGGGTGCCATCACGTGGATTGATGCGGCGAACAATAAGGTTGGTCCGGTAAGCGCGAGCAACAGCCTGGTGGGCTCCAACCCTGGCGATATTGCGGGTGGTAGCCTCAATAGTGGCTGGATTTATTCGGTCAAGAGCAATGGCAACTTGATCATCCAATCACCCGATTGGAATGGTGGACGCAGTGCCCTGACCTGGATGAACGGAGCCACGGGGGCTCTTTCAAACGGTAGCTTTGGAGGTGCCATTTCTGCATCCAACAGCTTGTTGGGTAGCAACCCGGGCGACAAACTGGGGCAGGGCGACATCTACGAGCTTGCCAATGGCAACTGGGTCATTGCGTCGCCTTACTGGGGGTATGGGGCCAATCAGACAAGTGGTTACGGCCTCGGTGCAGCTACCTGGATCAATGGCAGTACCGGTCGACTGGCTGATTCGACGTCTGGCGGTATGTTGACTGCGGCCAACAGTCTGGTTGGCAATGTTACGGGTGATGCTGTGGGTGGTCTGGGCAACTGTGACTGCAGCTTTGGCGGAGGAATTACTACCTTGTCAAACGGCAATTACATCGTCAACTCCCCTTCCTTCCAGCAAAACGCGGGTGCGCTTACGTGGGGCGACGGAGCGACGGGTTTGGTTGGCACGATCACATCGGCCAATAGCGTGACGTTGCATATCTCTTACCTTTCCGAAATTGGATCCACGGGCAAGGCCTTGATTGCGCAAGGGACAGGCGTTGGTCAAGTTTATTTGCTTGGAATGAGTGGTTCCGCAGCGAGTCCCACATTCGGCGGTGACAGTGCCACCAGTGCAACCATCGGTGCGGGAAACATTGCGGCAACCTTGGGTGCTGGAACGAATGTGGTTTTGCAAGCCAATAACGACATCACCATCAGTTCCGACATCAGCGTGGCCCCAATCACCCAGGGCTTGGGCGGCAACCTGACCTTGCAGGCTGGGCGCTCGATTTTGGTGAATGCCAATATCACCACCAGCAACGGCAGCGTCACCCTGGTAGCCAACGAAACGGCTGTGCATGGCGTGGTGGATGCCAACCGGGACCCTGGCGCTGCCAGTTTGAGTCTCGCGGCTGGTGTCAGCTTGAATGCCGGCACAGGCCTTGTCAGCCTGCAATTGCTGGACGGTGCCGGCAATACCCATCGCACCGTTGGTACCCTTTCGCAGGGGCTGGGTTCCAGCATCCTGGCTTCCGGCCTGTCGGTGGTTTCCTATGGCGGAGCCGACTTGTCCGCGAATAACACGGTCACCAACTTTCAGGCCAGCAACACGGGCACTGCCGGCTTGAAGTTCAACAATATTGGCGATCTGATTTTGGGGCAACCTGTTGGCCTGGGTGTTGTGAACTCCGGCGGGGTGATCAAAGTGGCGGCTTCCGGCAATTTGTCGCTGGCCGCTTCGCCTTATGGGGTGGTGTCTTCCGGCGCTGCCGGGGATGCCATCGTGCTGAGTACGGGCGGAGTTTTCTCGGACAACGGCAACGCGCTGAGTGCTACCAACGGGCGCTGGCTGGTGTATTCCGTGGATCCGGGTATCAACTCGGTGACCGCCAATCCGCTGACTGCCACGGGATTCAAGCAATTTGCCTACGCCGCCGGCGCACAGCCAGCGCAAGCTACTGGCAATGGTTTCATCTATTCCCTCGCTCCTACGCTTAATGCGTCTCTCACCGGAACGATGACGCGTGCCTATAACGGCACCACGCAATATGCGCTGGACTCGGCCAATTTCGTTGTGACGAATTCGCTGGACAACACGGATGTCATTACCGTGGCGCCTCAGATGGGTGATTTCGACAGCAAGAACGCAACCGTTTCCACCACGGTCAACGGGGTCACCACCGTGACCAGTGGCGCGACGAGCGTCACTGCCACGGGGATGACCGTGGCCTCCGCGGTGGACAGTGCCGGGGCCAAGGTGTATGGCTACCAGATCACCGGTCCGGCTAGCGGTATCGGCTCGATCACTCCTGCATCCATTGCCCTGACCGCGCCCTCCATCAGCAAGACCTACGATGGCAACACGACTTACACCACCCAAACGGCAGACCTCGCAGCGTTGAGCGGCGCGCTCTTTGCCGGAGACACCGTGACCGCCGCTACGCTCTCCTATGCCGATAAGAACGCCGGTGCGGGCAACAAAGCCGTGTCGCTGAATGCTGCCACTATCAATGATGGAAACGGTGGCGCCAACTACACCGTGACCGCATTGAACGGCAACAGCACGAGCACAATCAATCAGGCGCAGTTGACGGTCAGCACAAGCGACGTTACCAAGACTTACGACGGCAGCACGAATATGACTGGGGCGACCGGGCAAGGCGCAGTAGTGGTGGGCGGTACGCTATTTGCGGGCGACAGTTTGTCGGGCGGAACCTTTACATACTCCGACAAGAATGCAGGTAGCGGAAACAAGACCGTGACGGTCGCTGGCGTGACGGTGACGGATGGGACGAACGCTAACAATTACAACGTCAGCTATCTGAGTAACACCACCAGCACCATCAACCCGTTGACGCAAGTCACCTGGTCCAGCGCGGTGACCAGCGGCAACTGGAGCGATCCGGCAAGCTGGACCGGCAACCTGGTGCCGGATGGTGCCAACGTGCTGGCGGTCTCGGTGCTGAACGGTGCTACCGTGACATACGACCTGGCTGCGCCCACCACGGTGCAGGCGATCAATATGACCGGTTCCTTCACCATGTCCACCGGAAGTCTGGCGGTGACCGGAAGCCTGAACACCCCGCAATTCACCCAGACCGGTGGTGCGTTGACGGGTACGGGTTCTCTGACCGTAACCAACGGCTTTAGTCAGAGCGCCGGCAGCATTGCCATGGATGGGGCGGTGTCGATTACCCAGGCCAGCGGCAACCTCGCAGTGGGCAGCGTCACTGCGCCCAGCATTGCGCTGCAGGCCACCAGCGGCACCGTGACCCAAACGGCCGCGCTTTCCAGCACGGGTTTGTTGCAGGTGAGTGCGAATGGAGGCATTGACCTGTCGATTCCCACCAATGCGGTCCGGCAGTTTGCGGCATCCAATACCGGAAGCGGCAATGTGCGAATGGAAAATACGGGCGCATTGGATGTTCGGGGCGTTTCGGTTGCGGCTGGCACGGTGGACATTCAAACCCACAGCCCCTTAACCGTGAGCAGCAGTGTGACCGCCAGCGGCAACATAACTCTGCTCGCCCTTACGCAAGATCAGCCTCCCACCAGCAATATCACGATCAACGCCCCGGTGACATCAACTGCCGGTGGCATATCGATTCAGGCCTACAACAACTTTATCCAGAACAGCGGCCTGAACGCGGCGCTGGGCATCGATGTCAGCACCATCGCGGGCAGCATGTTGTTCGGGCCGGGTGCCTTCAGCGTGGGTAACCCGGTGAGCTATTCGGTGAACGGCGTAGCGTATATGCCGCCCTGGATTGCGTCGTCCGTCAGCGGCGGTGCCAATGACTTTGTGGTGACCTTCCTCGATCAGTTCCTGGCGGTGCTGGATACGCCACTGGGGGCGATGGATGATCCCTTGGGCTTAAGGCTACGCGGCCAAGAAGGCGTGGTCGTGGAGGGCGAAATATGCAAGCCGTAAGCCGAAGCGCATGGTTCGGGCGCGTTGCCATGGCCCTGGTGGGGTGGCTGTTGTGGCTGTCGCAGCCGGTGTTTGCGCAGTCGATTGGCGAGGTAGAGTTTTCACGTGGCGCTGGGGTGGCGCAGTCGCCCGGGCGATTGCCGCGCACCATGGGCAAGGGGCTGCCGCTTGCCGAAGGGGACCGGCTGACTACGGCGGAAGGGGCCATGGCGATTGTGAAACTGCAGGACGGTACGCGCCTGACCCTGCGCCCCAATTCCGAGTTGATCATGCAGAGCTACCGATTTGACGGCAGCGTGCAGCAGGACAACAACATGATCATGCAGTTGCTGCGTGGGGGCTTCCGGGCCATAACCGGCCTGATCTCCAAGGGTTCGCCCAACGCCGCCAAGATCCAGACCGTGACCGCCACGGTGGGGATTCGGGGCACCGACTTTGATGTCCGGCTGTGTGGTCCGGAGTGCAAGGCCGAGTCGGCCAAGGTGACCGAGAAGCCGCGACTCAACACGGTGATTGCCAGCGCCCGTCTGCTGGAAGCCAAGGGCGAACTCAGCGCCTTGGACGGCCAAGGGCACAAGCGCAATCTGGTGGATGGTGGCTCGGTGTATCCCGGCGACACGGTGCTGACCGGGCCTGGTGCGCGCGGTGTGCTGGCTTTTCGTGACGAGAGCCGGCTGACGCTGGGTGCCAACACCCAGTTCAAGATTGACAGCTTTGTGTTTGACAAGAAAGCCCCCGCTGAAGGGCGCTTTCTGGTGTCTCTGGTGCAGGGTTCCATGCGCGCGCTGACCGGCCTGATTGGCAAGATGAACAACCGCAACGTCGGCTTCATCACCCCGACCGCCACCATTGGTATTCGGGGTACCGGGCTGGACCTGGACTGCCCGACCACTGCCGCCTGCAACTTCTTTACCTGGCTGGGCACGATCGAGGTGAAGCCCAACGGCGAAACCGCGCTGCAGGTGCTGGAGGCGGGCCAGGGTCTTTACGTCGGCAAGGACGGAATCCGGCCGATACCGGGGCCCACACTGGAAGACCTGCCGCGCCCGGATCAAGTGCCGATGAACATGGAGCAGCTTTTTGCATCCGGCAACGTATCGCCCGATGACGAGGGCCTGTTTGTATTCGTGCGGGACGGCCACATTCAGATCACCTCGCTGACCCAGGTTCTTGATCTGGGCCGGGGTGAAACCGGCTATGCCGGCAGCGATGGTCGCACCGGTCGCCCGGAGGAGATGCCGCTGTTTATCCAGTTTGACAATGTGCCCCTGCCCAACAGCCCGAACCCGATGCTGTTGAACCTGCTCAATGAGTCGGTGGGCGGCTCCAACTTCCTGTGCCGCTGAGGTGACCGCACCATGATTGACCTCTCCTTACTTTTCCGCGCGGTGCAACCCCGGGCTTTGCGGCTGATGGCAGCGGCCTGCGTCGCGCCCTGGCTGGTGGCCAGCCTCTATGCCCAGCAAGCCATGCCGCCGGCCACCGGCGCCACCACTACCTTCCCGATTCGCGGCTTCGAGTTGCAGGGCGAGATTCCGCTCAGCTCAGACGAGACCACGCGCATCCTGGCCCCCTATATCCGCCAGGACGGCAACCTGGGCACGCTGCAGCAGGCAGGCGCCGCGCTGGAGGCTGCGCTCAAGGACAAGGGTTACGCCCTGCACCGGGTCACCCTGCCTCCGCAGGAGGTGGGTGCCAAGGTGATGTTCAACGTCGTCAAGTTCGTGATCGGCAAGGTGACGGTCGAGGGCAAGGGCGAGGTAAGCGAGGCCAACGTGCGCCACAGCCTGCCCGAACTGCGTGAAGGCGAGGCGCCCAATTTCCAGGCCCTGGCGGTGCAAACGGCCATTGCCAACGAAAACCCGAGTAAACAGATTCAGGTGTCGCTCAAGGAGTCGGATGAGCCGGAAAAGATTGACGTGAAGCTGCTCGTCAAATCCGGCAATCCGCTGACCCTTTCGAGCAGCCTGGCCAATACCGGCTCGGACGCCACCGGCAACGACCGGTTGGCACTGGTGGGCGGTCATTCCAACCTGTTCGACCTAGACCACCAGTTTTCTTTTGCCTACACCACCTCGGTGGAGCGCAGCGACAGCGTCAAGCAACTGGGCCTGAACTACCGCATACCGCTGTACGCCCAGGGCGGCGTGCTCGGGCTCAGTTACACCAACTCGGATGTGCTGGGCAATTTTGGAACCTTTACCAGTTCGGGCGCCGGTGAAACCTTTGGCCTGAACTACGCCCTGTATCGGGCGCCTGTGGGCGGTAGCCGCACCACGCTGACGTTTGCGCTCGACGAAAAGTTGTTTAACGTCAGCAAGATCAATGGCGTTGCGGTGCCGGGGCAGGTGGTGCGCGGCAGCCGGCCGTTCACGGTGGGCTATGTCGGTAAGTTTGAGGCCGACCGAGCGGTCGCCAGTTTCAATGCCGATGTGGCCTTCAACTTGTCGGGAAGCTCCGGCAACAGCCTGAGCGCCTACCAGACCGAAGATGCACGCATTCAAAGCGTGGACTGGAGCGTGTTGCACATGAGCGGCAATTACCTGGCGGCAACCGAGGCAGGTTGGCTGTGGAGTGTGCGCGGGCAAGCCCAATACAGCGGCTCTGCGCTGATTTCGGGGGAGCAATTCGGGGTGGGTGGCGCATCCTCCGTGCGCGGTGCCGGCGAACGCGTTCTGTCCGGTGACAGCGGTGTTGCCGTATCGTGGGAGCTGACCAGCCCCGAGCTAAAGCGGGGCTTGCGCCTGCTGGGCTTTGTGGATGCGGGCTGGCTGGCTAGCAACAACACGGCGGCCACTACCTCGGGCAAGGCCCCCAGCGACCAGTTGACCAGCGCGGGTGTGGGCCTGCGTTACAGCCTGGGCTGGCTCAACCTGTCAGCCGACTGGGGCCAGATTGTTACTGGGGCCAACCCGCCGATTTCGGGTAGCACCCAGTTGCCCAAGGCGGGTGACAGCAAGTTGCACCTTAACCTTACTGCCCGCTTCTAAAAAGACGCTCCGTACAATTTGCGTATGGCAGGTTTACAAACAGGTTCGCCTACTCCACAGGCTCTCACGGTGCACGCGCAATCGCGCGTGCTGGAAATCAGTTTTTCGGATGGGGCGAGTTTTCGCATTCCGTTTGAGTTGATGCGGGTTTATTCCCCATCCGCCGAAGTGCAGGGCCACGGCCCCGGCCAGGAGACGCTGCAAACCGGCAAGCGCCAGGTGACCCTGACCGGGCTTGAGCCGGTGGGCAATTACGCTGTGCAACCTGGTTTTTCCGACGGCCACGATACCGGCATCTTCACCTGGGACTACCTGTATTTCCTGGGCTCGCAGCAAGAGCAGTTGTGGCAGGAATACGAGCAAAAATTGCAGGCAGCCGGTTTGAACCGCGACGCCCCCATGCCTGAAAAGGCCGCCCACGGCTGCGCCAGCCACTAATCGTCTGGGGTGCGCGCCTGTGGGCGTGCACAAATGCAACGTATCGGTTGGAGAATCACGCACCAAAGCACGTTTTAAAGCTGGGGCCTAAAGCGAACTGCATAAAATCGGTGCATGACTACCACCCATTTCGGATTTGAATCCGTTGACGAAGCGGAAAAAGCACGCAAGGTGCGCGGCGTGTTTGACTCGGTTGCCCCCAAATACGACCTCATGAATGACCTCATGTCGGCGGGGTTGCACCGGGCCTGGAAGGCTTACACCGTGATGGTGGCCAATCTGAAAGAAGGCCAGCGGGCGCTGGACATTGCCGGTGGCACTGGTGATCTGGCCATGGCGTTCTCCAAGAAAGTGGGAGCCAGCGGGCAGGTGGTGCATACCGACATCAACGAAGCCATGCTCAGCACCGGCCGCAGCCGACTGCTCGACGAAGGCATCGCCCTGCCCACTATGGTGTGTGACGCTGAAAAGCTGCCCTTTCCCGACAACTATTTTGATGTGGTGAGCGTGGCCTTTGGCCTGCGCAACATGACCCACAAAGATGTGGCGCTGGCCGAGATGAACCGGGTACTCAAGCCCGGCGGCAAATTGCTGGTGCTGGAGTTTTCCAAAGTGGCCAAGCCGCTGGAAAAGGTTTACGACTGGTATTCCTTCAAGGTGTTGCCGCGCCTGGGCAAGCTGGTGGCCGGCGACGACGCGAGCTACCGCTACCTGGCCGAGTCCATCCGCATGCATCCTGGCCAGCAGGAGCTAAAGGCCATGATGCAAAAAGGTGGTTTCGGCCATGTGGACTACCACAACCTCACCGGCGGCATTGCCGCCTTGCATGTTGGAATCAAGTGCTAAACAAAATTTAATAGGGGACAAGTATGAAATGGTCAGTCGTAGTTTTGACGCTAGCAATGGCGCTGGGTGGAATGAATGCCGAGGCGGCTAAGCGCCTGGGCGGTGGGGGGTCTTTCGGCAAGCAGTCGAGCAACGTAACCCAGCGCAGTACGCCTCCCGCAACGCCGGCGGCCCCCGGCCAGGCCGCGAACAGTGCGGCCGCCAAACCCGCACCTGCTGCGGCACCGGCTGCGCAACCCGCTCGCCGCCCCTGGGGCGCCATGTTGGGTGGTCTGGCAGCGGGCTTGGGTCTGGCCTGGCTGGCCAATTCCCTCGGCATGGGAGAGGCATTTGGCCAGGTGCTCATGTTCGCTCTGCTGGCCATGGGCGTCATGATGCTGATTGGCTTTTTTATGCGCAAACGTGCCGCGACTGCGGTGCAAAGCAGCCCTTTTGCCTTTCAGGGTGCGGGCGGCGCCAGCATGCCGCCAGCGCGCGCCTACCGACCTGAAAACGTCGGCAATGACGCCTCGGCCCGCCCATTCGAACGCAGCGGCATGTCGCCTCTGGATGGGGGTGGCGGTTCGATGATTGGTTCGGCGCTGTCCGGTTCGCAAAGCTGGGGCGTGCCGGCAGGCTTTGATACCGATGGCTTCTTGCGCGCCGCCAAGTCCAACTTCATTACGCTGCAAGCCGCCTGGGATCGCTCCGATGTGCCGGCGTTGCGCTCCATGATGACGGACGAAATGCTGAGTGAAATCCGTAGCCAACTCGCCGAGCGGGAAGCGCACACCGGCATGGCACCCAACACCACCGAAGTGGTCATGCTCGAAGCCCATTTGCTGGGCATTGAAGAGCTGGGCAATGACTACATGGCCAGCGTGGAGTATTCCGGCATGATCCGCGAAGAGCCCTCGGCCGGACCGAGCCCGTTCCGCGAAGTCTGGAACATGACCAAGCCCAAGAGCGGCGGCGGCTGGTTGGTAGCGGGTGTGCAAGCGCTGCAATAAGACCAACACCGGGGCCGATGCCCGATAATGGGGGACTATGGCAACACAGTCCCCCTTTTCTTTTCTGGAAGATTTTTTTCGCAATCTTCCGACGCCCACGCCACCGGCCTGGCTTGTAGATGAATCCCAGCGCAAATGCGTGTTGGTGCTTAACCATGTGCTGATGCAGGAGCCGCAGGCGATGGAACGCCTGGTGCGCCAATCGGGGCGGGTTGTCCTGACGCAGTGGCGCAGCTTCACCTTTCGCCTGCGTGTAACGCCTGCTGGTTTGTTGGATCTGGCCGGTGAAGACGCCACGCCCGACCTGACGCTGGTGCTTACCGAAGAATCCCCTTTCGCGCTGGCACAGCATGTCATTCAGGGCGACAAGCCCCCGGTGCGTGTGGAGGGCGATGTGCAATTGGCCGCAGAGGTGAACTGGCTGGCCGACAACGTGCGCTGGGACGTGGAGGAAGACCTGTCCCGCGTCGTGGGCGACACACCGGCCCACCTGCTGATGGAAACCGGCCGCAAGATGTCTGGCGCCCTGCGCGACTTTCTGGGACAGCGAGCCAAGAGCAAAGCATCCTCCGAAACCTCACCTGGCACGCCTGAATGAGCCGGTTGGGGCGGGGCCTTTTTATCGTCTGGATCGTCCTGCGCTACGGGCTGGACGAGCTGGTTCTCAAGAGCTTCCAGAAACCCTGGCTGCACTGGATTGCGCGCGTGGTCTCCGTGGGGCGCCGCGATGCGCCGCGCGGGCAGCGACTGCGTGAGGCGCTGGAGCGCCTGGGGCCGATTTTTGTGAAGTTTGGTCAGGTGCTGTCCACGCGGCGCGACCTGATTCCGCTGGATATTGCCGACGAACTGGCCCGCTTGCAGGACCGGGTGCCGCCGTTCCCCACGGCAGAGGCAGTGGCCATCATTGAGCGCAATTCCGGCAAGACGCTGAAAGAGATATTTGTCTCGTTTGACCAGCAACCGATTGCCAGCGCCTCCATCGCGCAGGTTCACTTTGCGGTGGTAAAGGACAAGAGCGGGCGCCAGCGGGATGTAGCCGTCAAGGTGCTGCGTCCGGGCATGTTGTCCACCATCGACAAGGACCTGAGCCTGATGCGCATGATGGCGGGTTGGGTGGAAGGCTTGTCCGGTGACGGCAAACGGCTGAAGCCCCGCGAAGTGGTGGCCGAGTTTGACAAGTACCTGCACGACGAGCTGGATCTGATTCGTGAAGCCTCCAGCGCAGCGCAGTTGCGCCGCAATATGGCGAATCTGCAGTTGGTACTGATTCCCGAAATGCTGTGGGAGTTCTGCTCGACCGAAGTGCTGGTCATGGAGCGGATGGTGGGCGTGCCGATCAACCAGGTCGAAAAGCTACGGGCTGCCGGCGTCAACATTCCGAAACTGGCACGCGATGGCGTCACGCTGTTTTTCACGCAGGTGTTCCGAGACGGCTTCTTCCATGCCGACATGCACCCTGGCAATATTCAGGTCAGCCTCGATCCTCAGACTTTCGGGCGCTACATTTCGCTCGACTTCGGCATCGTCGGAACCCTGACCGAAGTGGACAAGGAATACCTGGCACAAAACTTTGCCGCCTTTTTCCGGCGCGACTACAAGCGGGTCGCCGAGTTGCACATTGAATCCGGCTGGGTACCGTCCAACACCCGCGTCGACGAGCTCGAAGCGTCGGTGCGCTCGGTGTGCGAACCGTACTTTGACCGCCCGCTGAAAGAAATTTCGCTGGGCCTGCTGTTGATGCGCCTGTTTCAGATGTCGCGCCGCTTTCAGGTGGAAATTCAGCCACAACTGGTCTTGCTGCAGAAAACACTTCTCAACATTGAAGGACTGGGCCGAGATCTCGACCCCGATCTGGATCTGTGGGAAACGGCCAAGCCGTTCCTGGAGAAATGGATGCTGGAGCAGGTCGGGCCGCAAAAATTCCTGCAGCAAATCAAGGCGCAGGGTCCGCATTACGCCAAATTGCTGCCCGAGTTGCCCATGTTGGTGCATGGCTTCCTGAAGCGCTCCGCAGAGCCCAATGTGTCCGACAAACTGGTGGCCGAACTGCTGCAGGAGCAACGGCGCACCAACCGCATGCTGCAGTGGCTGATTGCCATGGTGGTCGGTTTTTCGGTGGGCTTGGTCGTGATGCAGATTGTGGTCCGGGTTCGGCTTTTTTAGGTGCGCCTCTATAATTGAAGGCTTTGCAACCTCCGGTCAGAGCCACCCCTTAATGCCCATCTACGCTTACAAATGCCAGTCCTGCGGGTTCGCCAAGGACGTGCTGCAAAAGATTTCCGACCCCGTGCTGACGGATTGCCCGTCTTGCGGGCAATCCAGCTTTCAGAAACAGGTCACTGCCGCCGGCTTCCAACTGAAGGGTTCGGGCTGGTACGTGACCGATTTCAAGGGTTCCGGTGCATCGACTTCGGCGCCAGCTACCGCTGCAGGCGGTTCCGACGCGCCCGCCAGTGCTGCCACGTCGGAATCTTCGGGTTCTAAATCCGACGCGCCGGCAGCAGCGCCCAAAGCCACGCCCGCTGCCAGCGAATAACGCATCACACCCAAGGAATCAACGTGCCCTTCAAGAAATACCTGCTCACCGGCCTGATGGTCTGGCTGCCTCTGGCCATCACCATCTGGGTGCTGTTGTGGCTGGTGGGCACGCTGGATGCCGTGTTTTTCGGTCTGCTGTCCCTCTTGGCCGCCATCACGCCGCCGGGGTTGGATCCGCTGATTGAGCGCCTGCACCATATTCCGGGCCTCGGAGTGGTGTTGGTTGCCGCTGCGTTGCTGGTCACCGGTTCGCTGGTGTCCAACGTGGCGGGTCGCTGGTGGCTACGTCAATGGGACCGCTTGTTTACGAACATACCCATCGTCAAGTCGATTTACAACAGCGTCAAGAAGGTATCCGACACGTTGTTTTCCAGCAATGGCAACGCCTTCCGTACTGCCATGCTGGTGCAGTACCCGCGCGCCGGTTGCTGGACCATTGCCTTCCAGACCGGCGTTCCCGGCGGTGAGGTTCAGAAAAAGCTGAGTGGCGATATGGTCAGCGTGTACGTGCCGACCACCCCCAATCCAACCAGCGGCTTCTTTCTGATGCTGCCGCGCTCCGAAGTGATTGAGCTCGAAATGAGTGTGGACGAGGCGCTGACCTACGTGATTTCCATGGGGTCGGTGGTGCCTTCGGAACACCCACACCTTCCCAAACCAACTCCCGTTTCTACAACCTAAATCTATAAAACCAACTGCCCCCCACGGCAGTGTTCAGAAAGCAAGTTATGGCCATGCGTTCCCACTATTGCGGTCTTGTGACCGAAGCCCTGTTGGGCCAAACCGTTACCCTGTGCGGCTGGGTGAATCGCCGTCGCGACCACGGTGGCGTGATTTTTGTCGACCTGCGTGACCGCGAAGGCTATGTGCAGGTGGTGTGCGATCCGGACCGCCCCGACATGTTCAAGGTGGCCGAAGACCTGCGCAACGAGTTTTGCGTGCAGATCAAGGGCCTGGTGCGTGCGCGCCCCGAAGGCACGGCCAACGACAACCTCAAGAGCGGCAAGATTGAAGTGCTGTGCCACGAGTTGAAGGTGCTCAACCCCTCGGTGACCCCGCCCTTCCAGCTCGATGACGACAACCTGTCCGAAACCACCCGCCTGACGCACCGCGTGCTGGACCTGCGCCGCCCGTACATGCAAAACAACCTGATGTTGCGCTACCGCGTGGCCATGGAAGTGCGCAAGTTTCTGGATGCCAACGGCTTTGTGGACATCGAGACCCCCATGCTCACCAAGAGCACGCCCGAAGGCGCGCGCGATTACCTGGTGCCGAGCCGCGTGCACGATGGCCAGTTCTTCGCGCTGCCCCAGTCGCCCCAGCTCTTCAAGCAGTTGCTGATGGTGGCCGGGTTCGATCGCTACTACCAGATCACCAAGTGCTTCCGCGATGAAGACCTGCGCGCGGACCGCCAGCCTGAATTCACCCAGATCGATATCGAGACTTCCTTCCTGGCCGAGGAAGACATCCGTGCCATGTTCCAGGGCATGATCACCACCGTGTTCAAGAACACCATCGGTGTGGACCTGGGCGAGTTCCCGGTCATGACCTACCAGGACGCCATGCGCCTGTACGGCTCCGATAAGCCCGATCTGCGCGTGAACCTGGAGTTCGCCGAGTTGACCGACGTGATGGCCGATGTGGATTTCAAGGTGTTCTCGGGTGCTGCCACCATGAAGGGCGGCCGCGTGGTGGCCCTGCGCGTACCCGGTGGCTCCAAGGAAGGGGCAGGCATCAGCCGTGGTGAGATCGACGCCTACACTGAGTTCGTCAAGATTTACGGTGCCAAGGGCCTGGCCTACATCCGCGTCAATGAACTGGCCAAGGGCCGCGATGGTCTGCAAAGCCCGATCGTCAAGAACATTCACGACAAGGCGCTGCAAGCCGTGCTGGAGCGCACCGGCGCACAAGACGGTGACCTGATCTTCTTTGGTGCAGACAAGGAAAAGATCGTCAACGACGCCATCGGCGCGCTGCGTATCAAGATCGGCCACAGCGAGTTCGGCAAGAAGAATGGTCTGTTCACCGCCGGCTGGCGTCCGATGTGGGTGGTCGATTTCCCGATGTTCGAATACGACGAAGAGAACGCCCGTTACTCCGCCGTGCACCACCCCTTCACCGCGCCCAAGGAAGGCCACGAAGACTGGATGGTCACTGCCCCCGAGAAGTGCATCTCCCAGGGTTACGACATGGTCTTGAACGGCTGGGAAATGGGTGGCGGCTCGGTGCGTATCCACCGCGCCGATGTGCAGCAAAAGGTGTTTGATGCGCTCAAGATCACGCCCGACGAAGCACAACTGAAGTTTGGCTTCCTGCTCGACGCGCTGCAGTACGGCGCGCCTCCGCACGGTGGCCTGGCCTTTGGTCTGGACCGCATCGTGACGCTGATGACCGGTGCCGAGTCCATCCGCGACGTGATCGCCTTCCCCAAGACCCAGCGCGCGCAGTGTCTGCTGACCCAGGCACCGAGCCCGGTGGATGAAAAGCAGTTGCGTGAACTGCACATCCGTCTGCGCAATGTGGACCTGACCAAGACGGCATAAACGCCTGGGTCGGTGCACAATGAAAGGGCGCTTTGATAGCGCCCTTTTTTATGCCCAAAGCTTTCAAAATTCCCGAGTCCGTGCTGGTGGTGATTTACACCGCTGCGCTGGATGTCTTGCTGATTCGGCGTGCCGATACGACCGAGGACTTCTGGCAATCGGTGACCGGCAGCAAGGACGATGTGCTTGACAGTTTTGAGGCCACAGCCATCCGCGAGGTGGCCGAAGAAACCGGCATCGACTGTCAGCCGGGAACGCCCTTGTACGCCGGCCTGCAGGACTGGGGCCTCGAAAATGTGTACAGCATTTATGCCCGCTGGTTGCACCGCTACGCGCCCGGCACTATTCATAACACCGAGCGCGTGTTTGGCCTGCAAGTGCCTGTGGGCACGCCGGTGCGCTTGAGCCCGCGCGAGCACACGGCCTACCAGTGGCTGCCCTACCAGGAGGCGGCGGAAATGTGCTTTTCGCCCAGCAATGCCGAAGCCATTTTGATGCTGCCGCGCTTTACAGGCTTAGTAGCGGCGACCCGGGGGGACGCAGCATGACGCGCATTCGTGTGGCCACCTACAACATCCACAAAGGTGTGCAAGGGCTGGGCCCGGTGCGACGCCTGGAAATTCACAACCTGGGCCACGCGGTGGAGCAGTTCGATGCCGACATCGTGTGTTTGCAGGAGGTGCGCAAGCTCAACCACCGCGAGGCGCGCTTTTTCAAGCACTGGCCGGAGGTTCCGCAAGCCGACTACCTGGCTCCCGAGGGCTACCACGCGGTGTACCGCACCAACGCGGTGACGCGCCAGGGAGAGCACGGCAACGCCATGCTGTCGCGCTGGCCGGTGCTGGGGCACCAGCACGAGGACATGTCGGACCACCGGTTTGAACAGCGGGGTCTGTTGCATTCCGAGGTGGAAGTTGACGGCCACCGCGTCCATGTGGTGGTGGTGCACCTGGGGCTGATTCGGGCCAGCCGCGTGCGACAGCTCGGGCAATTGGCGCGCTACATCCAGCGCGAAATTCCCGAGGTGGCGCCGGTCGTGGTCGCTGGAGATTTCAATGACTGGGGCGCCTTGCTGTCGAACCCGTTGGCAACGGTGGGGTTGCAATCGGCGTCGGCCGTGCAAATTCCCACCTTTCCGTCGCGGGTGCCTGTGGTGCAGTTTGACCACATTTATGTGCGGGGGTTGCGGCCGCTTGCGCAGCATGTGCCGCGCGGGCGTATCTGGTGGCGCATGTCGGACCATCTGCCGCTGATTGCCGATCTGGAATGGGTGCCGGTCGGCGGCTGAGCATGCCCACGTTCCGCAGCGGTCACACGGTGCAATTGCTCTTTACCGGGCAGGCGTACTTTCCGGCATTGCTTGCGGCATTGCAAGATGCGCGATACGAGGTACGGCTGGAAAGCTATATTTTTCATGACGATCCGGTAGGCGAGCAGGTCATGCTGGCACTGGCCGCGTGCTCGATGCGGGGTGTGAATGTGACGCTGGTGGTGGATGGCATCGGAACGCCGACCTTACCGCCCACGTGGACCGAACGCCTGACACAGAGTGGCGTGCAGTGGCACCGGTTCTCTCCGTTGGGTTCCTTTGGCTTGCTGATTCCGGGGCGCTGGCGCAGGCTGCACCGCAAGCTCTGCGTGGTCGATGGATCGGTGGCATTTTGCGGCGGCATCAACGTGGTGGATGATCACTTTGAGGAGGACCATGGCCCGCAGGCCACGCCCCGGTTTGACTTTGCTGTGCGAGTCACTGGCCCGCTGGTGGCCGACATTGACGCGGCCATGGAGCAGTTTTGGCGTCGCTTGCAGTTCGCGCGCCAAGCCAGTCGGGCCGCACTCGAGCAGGTGTTGTATCGATCGCAGCCAACCCGCGCAGCGCAACCGGCTAGCACAGGGTCCAAGGCAGAGCACAAGGAAGAGGGCATGCGCGCCGGTCTGCTCTTGCGCGACAACGTGCGCAACCGGACCCGCATCGAGCGGGCCTACCGCCAGGCCATTGCCCGTGCCAAGACCGAAGTGGTGATTGCCAACGCCTATTTCATGCCCGGCGCCAAACTGCGGCGCGCCCTGGTACATGCCGTCCAGCGCGGGGTGCGGGTACGCCTGTTGCTGCAAGGTCGCTATGAGCATTTCATGCAGTTCCACGCGGCGAAAGCTTTCTATGGCGGCTTGCTGGAAGCGGGGGTGGAGATTCACGAGTACCAGACGGGCTTTCTGCACGCCAAGGTGGCGGTGATCGATGGCCAGTGGTCCACGGTGGGTTCGTCCAACCTGGACCCCTTGAGCCTGCTGCTGGCGCGTGAGGCCAATGTGGTGGTGCTGGATGCGGCCTTTGCCGCAGACTTGTTGCAGCGGCTCAATACCGCCATCGACCGGGACAGCGTGCAATTGGACAAGGCGCAGTTTCAGCAACGGCCGTTGGGCCAGCGACTGAAAGATCGCGTAGCCTACTTCCTGATGCGCATGACGCTGTTCTTAACCGGACGAGACTACTAAATTGATAGCAAAAGGCATAGTGTTTTCGGGCCTCTCGAGGCTATGACCCTACTCGCTAAAGGCTGGTAATATCTTTCCATGTTAATGAAATCGCAGACCAGCATGAACCCAACCGATGCCGATGAGGGAACCCCGGTTTCCGTCAAAATTCGCGAACGCATTCGGGCTGCGCGCAAGCGTTTCAATGCCAACGACAACATCGCGCAGTTCATCGAGCCCGGCGAACTCGAGAAGCTGCTGGATGAAGTCGAAGACAAGATGAAGGCGGTGCTGGACAGCCTGGTGATCGACATCGATTCCGACCACAACACCGACAAGACCGCCCGCCGTGTTGCCAAGATGTATGTGAACGAAGTGTTCCGTGGCCGCTATGTGCACGCCCCCACCATCACCGAATTTCCCAATGCAGAGCACCTTAATGAGCTGATGATCGTCGGGCCCATCACGGTGCGCAGCGCCTGCAGCCACCATTTTTGCCCGGTGATTGGCAAGATCTGGATCGGCGTGCTGCCCAATGAGCACACCAACGTCATTGGTTTGTCCAAGTACGCGCGTCTGGCCGAATGGGTCATGGGACGCCCGCAGATTCAGGAAGAGGCGGTGGTGCAACTGGCCGACCTGATCCAAGAAAAGACCCAGCCCGACGGACTGGCCATCGTGATGGAGGCCAGCCACTACTGCATGGCCTGGCGCGGTGTGAAGGACATGGACAGCAAGATGATCAACTCGGTCATGCGCGGGGTGTTCCTGAAGGACCCCAACTTGCGCCGTGAATTCCTGTCCCTGATTCCCCAGAAAGGTTGAACCATGTTGGTCCGTTTGTTATATGCCAGCCGGGCAATTGATCCGGCTTGCAGCGCGGTTGAAGATATTCTGGCCGAGTGCCGCCATTTCAATCCCATCAGCGGCATTACCGGCATTCTTTGCTACGGCGGCGGCATCTTCTTGCAAGCCATTGAAGGTGGCCGCAATGCCGTCAGCGATTTGTATGCGCATATCCAGAAAGACCCGCGCCACAAAGACGTAGTGCTGCTGCACTACGAAGAAATCAGCGAGCGCCGTTTTGGTGGCTGGACTATGGGGCAGGTCAATATGTCCAAGGTCAATGCCAGCATCCTGCTGAAGTACGCGGAAAAAGCGGAGTTGGACCCGTACTCGGTTTCGGGCAAAGTGTCACTGGCCTTGCTGGAAGAACTGATGGCCACGGCCTCCATCATGGGCAGGGCCTAAGCCGCCCCATGCCGTTCACGGCCATTGTTCTTGTCCTGCTGGCCGGACTGATTCACGCAAGCTGGAACATTGCAGCCAAGAAGGCAAACGGAGATGTCCGGTTTGCCTTTTTTATTGCGCTTTTTACGGTGGTGGTCTGGAGTCCGGTGGGTCTGTACCTGGCCTGGCAACAGGTGGGCGACTGGAGCCTGGCGGCGTGGGTTTGCGTCATTGCCAGCGGCCTGATTCATGTGGCGTATTTCATTGTGTTGTTGCGCGGCTACCGCGCTGCGGACCTGACCGTGGTCTACCCGATGGCGCGCGGGTCCGGCCCGCTGCTGTCTTCCTGCATCGCCATTTTTTTGTTTGGCGAGCAACTGTCGACTTTGGGTGCGGGGGGAATCGTTGCGGTGGCGGCGGGAGTGTTCCTGATCGCGGGCGGGCCGGGTATCTGGCGTAACGCCCATACGCCGGAGCAAAGGGCACGAACCCGGCTGGGCCTGGTGTATGGCCTGCTCACAGGCCTGACGATTGCCACTTATACCGTGGTGGATGGCTATGCGGTCAAGGTCATCTTGCTGTCACCGATGCTGATGTATTACGTCTCTTCCGGCGTGCAGTTGCTGAGCCTGGGGGCCCCCGCGTTCAAGGATCGCGTGCTACTGCGGCAACACTGGCAAGCGCAATGGAAATATGCGCTGGCGGTCGGTGCCATCAGCCCGGTGTCGTATGTGCTGGTGCTGTACGCGCTACAGATTGCTCCGCTCAGCCATGTGGCACCGGCGCGGGAGGTTTCCATGCTGTTTGGCGCGCTGTTGGGCGGGCATTTGCTGGGCGAAGGCGATCGCGGAGTGCGCTTGACCGGCGCTGCCTGCATTGGCCTGGGTGTGGCTGCCTTGTCGTTGGGGTAGGCCTTGTGAACTTGTTGCTTGGGTGTGACTTTTCCAGCAGTCCCACGCGGCGCAAGCCGATTGTGGTGGCGTGGGGCACGGTGCAATCAGGGCGTGTGCAATTGCAGAGCCTGGAGCGGCTGGAATCGTTGGAAGCATTTTCCGATTTGCTGGTTCGGGACAGGTCCTGGGTTGGCGGCTTTGATTTGCCCTTTGGACTGCCCAGGCCGCTGCTGGAGGCGCTGGGGTGGCCGCTGCAATGGGATGCCTGCATTCGGCACTATGTGGCATTGTCCCGCGCCGAAATCCGCGCTTGCTTTGCTGCGTTTTGCCAGGCGCGGCCTGTCGGCAGCAAGTTTGCCCATCGGGCGACCGACCGCCCGGCCATGAGCAGCCCGTCCATGAAATGGGTCAACCCTCCGGTGGCCTTCATGCTGCATGCGGGTGTTCCGCGCCTGCTGGAGGCCGGCGTCTATCTGCCCGGCCTGCAAGCGCCGCGACCGGATGCGCCCCGCGTGGCACTGGAGGCCTATCCGGGTCTGCTTGCGCGCGAGGTATTGGGTGCCCGCAGTTACAAGAGCGATGACCGTGCGAAGCAAACGCCGGAACGGCTGATTGCGCGCAAGGACTTGTTGACGGCGCTGGAATTAGGGCAAACCCGTTTGGGCTTGCGCATGAAACTCAGCACTGCCCAGCAGGAGCAGCTAGCGGAAGATGCCAGTGGCGACAGCCTGGACGCGGTGTTGTGCCTGATGCAAGCCGCGTGGGCGCATGGGCAAAACGAGAAGGGCAGCGCGCTTTATGGTTTGCCGGAGGGCATGGACCCGTTGGAAGGCTGGATCGTCACCGCGCCTGGCGATGAACAGGCACGCTAGATGCGCGGAATCACGGTTTCCTGAATCTTTTGGGCCAGTTGGGTCACCGCCAGCGAGGCCGGGCAGCCCGGGGCCGCCTGAATCAGCAGTTGGCGGCGCATCACTGCCTGCCGTACCGAGGTGTCGGCTGGAATGTCACCCATGTGCACCAACTTGACGGGGCGGCCCGGTTCGGTCGTCACAAAGCGGTCCAGCACCTGCTGCAACTGCACCGTAATCGCGCGACCGTCGCCCAGACGTGCGGTCTGGTTGATCACCATGCGGATGGTTTGGCGCTTTTGCTGGCCCACCAGCACCTTGATGGTGGCGTAGGCGTCGGTCAGCGAGGTGGGTTCGGGTGTGGCCACCACAATCACTTCGGAAGCCAGCGACACCGCGAACAACACCACATCCGAAATGCCGGCGCCGGTGTCCAGCAGCACGATGTCGTAGTGCGGCACCATGCTCGACATGATTTTCAAAAACTCACCGCGCACCTCGGGTGTGAGGCGCGAATACTCCACCATGCCGGAACCCGCCAGCAACACTGAAAACCCGCCCGGCGCCTTGATGATGGCCTCTTCCAGTTTGGCTTTGCCGGTGAACACGTCGTGCAGCGTTACCTTGGGATACAGGTTGAGCACCACATCCAAGTTGGCCAGTCCCAGGTCGGCATCCAGCACCAACACCCGCAGACCACGCTTGGCCAACGCTGCCGCCAGATTGGCCGACACAAAAGTCTTGCCCACACCACCCTTGCCGCTGGTGACGGCCACGACTTTGCCCAGTGGCTTCAGGGGCACGTCAGACGCTGCTTCGGTGCTTGCGGGGGGATTTACTACGTCAGACATCAATTAACCCTTTGTCCCGCACCATTGCTGGCAGCGTCACTGCCGGTGGATTCAATCCAGGCGGGTTCACCCAGCGCAAGATGTCCAAACAACATATTCTTTTCTTCGGCACTGACAAAAATTTCCTGCTGGGTGTCCAGAAACACCCGATTCCGACCCTCGTGTTTTGCGCGGTACAACTGCACGTCGGCCCGCTCGGTCCAAAGTGCTGCGGTGGACCGCACCCATTCGGGCGCGTAGGCGCCGCCGATGCTGACCGTGATGTTGAGCACCTGGCCGGAACTCAGGGCGATGGGCAGGTTCTGAATGGTCTGGCGAATCCGCTCGGCCACGGTGCCACCGAAAAAGGTGTGGCAATTGGGCAGTACCACCGCAAACTCTTCGCCGCCATAGCGGGCGACTGTGTCCATCGGGCGTACACATTTGGAAAGCACTTGCGCAATGGCCTGCAGCACCTGGTCGCCGGCCTGGTGGCCGTAGGTGTCGTTGACGCTCTTGAAGTGGTCTATGTCCACCATCAGCAGCAAAGCCGGTTCGCCGGAGCGCGCCACCATTTCGGTGGTACGGTCGAGTACGGAGCGGAATTGGCGGCGATTTGACAGGCCGGTGAGCGGGTCTTTCAAAGACAGCTCACACAGCCCGTCAATCAGGGCCTGAAGGTAGCGCGCGGGAGATTCGGTCGAAGCCGGTAGTGCCAAGGTGGAGTCCCGGTCCAATAGCGCCCTGGCATCGTCGAGACGCAAGTCTTCAAGTGCTACCGGGGATTCGGATTTTGGAGATGCCACTGTCAGGTATTGAAGTTGTGCAGAAAGTCTAACAGCAAGCGCAGGGAGATAAGCAAAATTATGCGGCCGTTCCCGTGCCTGTTTTGTGCTCTGAGGGACGTGCGCTACAAACCGGGCAGGATGCATTGCGAGGCATCCGGATCTCGTTCCACTCCATGCTGCGACCGTCCAGCATCTGCAGGCGTCCATTCAGGCTGCGACCCACATCCATGACCAGTTTCAGGGCTTCTGCGGCCTGCATGGAGCCGATGATGCCCACCAGTGGCGCAAACACACCCATGGTGGAGCAGCGCACCTCTTCAAACGCGGCGTCTGGCGGGAAAATGCAGGCGTAGCAAGGGGCATCGGCATGGCGGGTGTCATACACGCTGATCTGCCCATCGAATTGAATCGCGGCGCCCGAAACCAGCGGCTTGCCATGCTTGACGCAGGCTGCGTTAACAGCATGCCGGGTGGTGAAGTTGTCGCAGCAGTCGAGCACCACGTCCGCCTGCTGCACCAGCGTATCCAACGCCGCCGCGTCGACCCGCATTTGTAGGGCGTTGACCCGTACGTTCGGGTTGAGTGCCAGCAAAGTCTGCTTCAGGGATTCCACCTTGGGCATGCCAACCGATTCGCTGTGGTGGGCAATCTGGCGCTGCAAATTGGTCATGTCCACCGTGTCATGGTCCGTGACCGTCAGTTGCCCGACTCCGGCGCAGGCCAGGTACATGGCAACGGGGGAGCCTAGGCCTCCGGCACCAATGACCAGTGCATGGGTGGACAGGATGCGTTCCTGCCCTTCAATGCCGATTTCATTGAGCAGGATGTGGCGCGAGTAGCGCAGTAAATCCGAATCCTGCATGGCGGGCCGTTACTCTTCCTTCTTTTCTTCCTTGCGCTCGGTCAGGGTCTTGCTGACCAGCACCGGCACGCCTTTAAGCTTGTTCAAGGCCTGCTGCAACTGGAAGTCTTTCTCGGTCCCAAACTCAGGCGCCTTGCGCTCGGATGCCGGTTTGCGGGATTCCTCTTCCAGCCGCTTGAGTGCTTCTTCACGGGCTTTCTCGCGGGCCGGGTCTTTCTTCTCTTCGCCTTGGCCGCTGGTCAGGTGCTTGTCGTAGTCGGCCTCGCGCATGCGCAACACGGCGTAGGGGCTGCCCTCTTCGGTTTCATCGACCATGACATCCGGCACGATGCCCTTGGCCTGAATCGAGCGCCCATTTGGCGTGTAGTAACGCGAGGTGGTGATTTTTAGACCGGTGTCCGGGCCCAACGGACGGAAGGTTTGCACCGAGCCCTTGCCAAAGGTCTGGCTGCCCATCACGGTGGCACGTTTGTGGTCTTGCAGCGCGCCGGCCACAATTTCGCTAGCAGAAGCCGAGCCTTCGTTGACCAGCACGACCAGCGGCACCTTCTTCAGTTCGGCCGGCAGCGACTTGATGCTCTCAGCCCCGGTTACGCCACGGTAATCGGATGGGCTGGCCTTCAGCACTTGCTTGCTTTCCGGGGTTTGGCCGTTGGTGGACACCACCGTGACGTTGTCCGGCAGGAAGGCAGCAGAAATGCCCACGGCCGCGTTCAGCAGGCCGCCCGGGTCATTGCGGAGGTCCAGCACAAAGCCCTTGATCTTGGGGTCCTGGCGGTAAATTTCGTTGACCTTTTTGACGAAGTCATCAACCGTGCGTTCCTGGAACTGGTTCAGGCGAACCCAGGCGTAGCCGGGTTCCACCAGTTTGCCGCGCACCGACTGTTGCTTGATTTCTTCGCGGATGATGGTGACCGGAAAGGTACGGTTCTCGTCCTTGCGGTAAATCGTCAGCAGCACCTTGGTGGCGGGTTCGCCCCGCATGCGCTTGACCGCTTCGTTCAGGGACAGGCCCTTGACGGCGGTTTCATCAATCTTGGTGATCAGGTCGTTGGGCTTGAGACCGGCGCGGTAGGCGGGCGAACCCTCGATGGGCGAAACCACCTTGACCAAGCCGTCTTCCTGCGTGATTTCGATGCCCACACCGACGAACTTGCCGGAGGTGCCTTCCTTGAATTCCTTAAACGACTTCTTGTCGAAATACTGGGAATGGGGGTCGAGGTTGGAGACCATGCCGGAGATGGCATCGGTGATCAGCTTCTTCTCGTCGACCGGCTCCACATAGTCGCTCTTGATCATTCCGAACACTGCGGCAAGTTGCTTCAACTCATCCAGCGGCAGCGGTGCCAGCGCACTCTCGGCAACCGTTTGCAATGACACCGTGGTGAGTGCGCCGGCCAATGCGCCAATCGCCACCCAACCACTAATTTTCAATTTGTGACCCATATTTTTTCCTGTCTCATCTCAATATACACCGCAGGGCGCGCGCGGGCTTGCAGGGCTCCGCGCATCCAGGATGGACTAGGGTCTTTTTTACTCAGGCTTTACCTTGGCTGGCCACAGCGGCGGCAGCTTTGGCGGCAGCTTCGGCGTCGCCCAGGTAGTAATTGCGGATCGGTTTGAGGTTTTCGTCGAGTTCGTACACCAGCGGAATGCCGTTGGGAATGTTCACGCCGACGATGGCGTCATCGGCAATGTTGTCCAGGTATTTCACCAGCGCGCGAATAGAGTTGCCGTGGGCGGCAATCACTACCTTTTTGCCGGCCTTGATGGTCGGCGCAACCGTCTCGTTCCAGAAAGGCAATACGCGGGCAACGGTGTCTTTCAGGCATTCGGTTAGCGGAACCTGGTCGGGTTGCAGCTTGGCATAGCGCAAGTCGGCACGCTCGCAGCGGGGGTCATTGGCCTCCAGCGCGGGCGGCGGCGTGTCGTAGCTGCGGCGCCAGACCAGCACCTGTTCTTCGCCGAATTGCTTGGCCATGTCGGCCTTGTTGAGTCCTTGCAGGGAGCCGTAATGGCGCTCGTTCAGGCGCCAGGAATGCACCACCGGCAGCCAGGTGCGGTCCATTTCATCCAGGCAGTGCCACAAGGTACGGGTGGCGCGTTTGAGCACGCTGGTGTAGGCCAGGTCGAACTCGTAGCCTTCGGCTTTTAGCAGGCGACCGGCGTTCTTGGCTTGTTCCACGCCGGTGGGGGTCAGGTCCACATCGGTCCAGCCGGTAAAGCGGTTTTCGAGATTCCAGGTGGATTCGCCGTGGCGAACGAGAACGATTTTGTACATGGTGAAGAGACTTAAGTCGGGGTTGATGGGCCCCTGCACAGCAGGGCCGGGTGCAGCATTCTAAAATGTCGGGCTGAGGCTTTCGCAGGTGCGAAGGTACGAATAAGGAACATTGTGAAATTTATTCTCGACAACTGGATGCTGATCTCCATCGCCCTGGCATCTGGCGGCATGCTGCTGTGGCCCGTGCTTCAAGGTGCGGCAACGGCTGGGTTGACGCCACCGGCCGCGGTGCAACTCATCAACCGCGAAAAAGCCGTGGTGGTGGACGTTTGCGAAACCAGCGAATTTGCGTCCGGCCACGTGGGCGGCGCCAAGAACATTCCTCTGGGGGAACTCGAAGCCAAGCTGGGCGGTGTGGTCAAGAACAAGGCCGTGCCCCTGATTCTGGTGTGCCAGTCTGGCGCACGCTCAGGCCGTGCGGTGCTGATCGCCAAGAAACTGGGCTACGAGCAGGCGCAAAGCCTGGGTGGCGGCCTGGCCGCCTGGAAGGCAGCCAACCTGCCGGTTGAAAAGTCCTGAGCACTGCGGGAGCACAGCATGCAAGCCGTCAAGATGTACACCACCGCCGTCTGCCCCTACTGCGTGCAGGCCAAACGCCTGTTGCAACAGCGGGGCGTCGCAACGATTGAAGAAGTGCGCGTCGATACCCATCCGGACGAGCGCGTCAAAATGATGGAAATAACCGGCCGCCGCACCGTGCCGCAAATCTTCATCGGCAGCACCCATGTGGGCGGCTGCGATGACCTGATGGCCCTCGATGGACGCGGCGGGCTGATGCCCCTGCTCAACGGCGCCTGACATAATCCTCGGCGTTCTTTCCCTTTTCAGCCCGTCGAACCGGTCGGCGGGCTTTGTTTTACCCACGATTACCCAAGAGACTTCACCATGGCAGACCAAGAACCCGTATTTCAAATTCAGCGCGTGTACCTGAAAGAGGCGTCGCTGGAGCAACCCAATTCGCCCGCCATCCTGCTTGAGCAGGAACAACCCTCGGTGGACATTCAACTTGGCGTGGCGGCTGCCCCGGTGGGCGATGGCGTGTTCGAAGTCAGCGTCACGGCCACCGTGCACACCAAGATTCAGGACAAGACCGTGTTTCTGGTCGAAGCCAAGCAGGCCGGCATTTTTGAAATCCGTAACCTGCCGGATGAGCAACTGAGCCAGATTCTGAGCATTGCCTGCCCGCAAATTGTTTACCCCTACCTGCGCGGCAATGTGGCAGATCTGGTGCAGCGCGCCGGCTTCCCGCCCGTGCACCTGCAGGAAATCAACTTCCAGGCGATGTACGAACAGCAGCGCGCCGCTGGCGAAGAAGCCGCCGGCAACCTGCCGCAATAAGACGATGGCAGCGGGGCACATGTTCCGCTTAGCCGCAGCGACGCCATGAAAATTCTGGTACTGGGTGCAGGGGCCTGGGGAACCGCGTTGGCTCTGAATGCGGCGCAGGCCGCAAGCGGTCACCGCGTCACGTTGTGGGCGCGCGATGCCGCGCAGGCGACTGCCATGCAGAGCAGCCGCAGCAATGCGCGCTACCTGCCGGGAATAACCTTCCCAGAGAATCTTGCATTGGCCAGCGGCAGCCTGGAAGCCCTGGCTCCGCTCCTCGCCCAGCAGGATTTGTTGATTGTTGCCACACCGATGGCGGGCTTGCGCGACATGCTCACCCACTTGCGGGATGCCGGCATACCGGTGGCCTGGTTGTGCAAGGGCTTTGAAGCCGAGCGCGACGACAATTTTGGTTTGTTGGGCCATGAGGTGCAGGCGCAGGTGGCGCCCGCCTTGCGCGCCGGGGTGCTCAGCGGCCCCAGCTTTGCCCAGGAAGTGGCTTCGTGCAAGCCGACTGCTCTGGTGGCCGCCAGCGTACATGCCGAGGTGCGCGACGCGCTGGTGCAGGCCTTCCACAACAGCAGTTTGCGCGTGTATGCCAATGACGATGTGGTGGGCGTGGAAGTGGGCGGCGCGGTCAAGAATGTGCTGGCGATTGCCACCGGACTGTGCGACGGCTTGCAACTGGGCCTCAATGCCCGTGCCGCGCTGATTACCCGTGGTCTGACCGAGATTTCGCGTCTGGGTCTGGCGCTGGGTGCCAAAGCGGAAACCTTTATGGGCTTAAGCGGCCTCGGCGATTTGGTCTTGACCGCCACCGGCGACCTGTCCCGCAACCGCCGCGTGGGGCTGGCGTTGGCGCAGGGCAAAACACTGCAGCAAGCCGTGCACGAGCTAGGGCATGTGGCCGAGGGCGTTTACTGTGCGCAAACCGTTTTGCAGCGTTCGCGCAGCCTCGACGTGGAAATGCCGATTACCGAATGTGTGGTGGACCTGCTGGACGGCCGGATTCAGCCAGCCCAGGCCGTCGCCCAACTGATGGGCCGGGGGCCGCGCCGGGAAGTTCCTACTGCCTGAACCGGCAGCCACCAAGGTGGCTACCACGCGGGTTCAGGCAGCGGCCACCTTGGCGGCAATGTGGGCCATGGCTTCTTCCACCTGGTCCACCAGAATCAGGCACAACTCGCCCTCCTTGAGCTTGTCCATGGCCGAGTCGATGGCAATGAACTCTCCCCGGATTTCCGAAGACTCGCGGGTTCGCGTAGCGCCCTTGAGGCCTTCGCGCAGCAGGGCCAGCACTTCGCCGTCGCTGCGACCGCGCTGGCACTGGTCTTCAAACATCACCACTTCATCAAAGGCGCTGCCCAGAATTTCGGTCTGCTGGCGAATGTCCTGATCGCGGCGGTCACCGGCACCGCTGATCACGACGCTGCGTCGGGTGGCGGGTAAGGCTTCCACCGCCTGCACCAGTGCCGCCATGGCGTCGGGGTTGTGGCCGTAGTCGGCAATCACGGTGGCACCCCGGAACTTGAACATATTGAAGCGGCCGGCGGCGTTGTCGTTGTCGTTGGAGAACGACGAGAGGCCGTTTTCGATCGTCATCCAGTCCACCTTGAGTGCCCAGGCAGCGGCAACGGCTGCCATCACGTTTTCAACCTGGAAGCCAATCGCACCGCCCATGGTGACCGGTATTTTGCTTAGCGGAATATGGTGCTTGAAGTCACCCTTGGCCGTGACCAGATTGCCTTCTTCCACGTAGACCACCGCGTGGCCTTGGGCCCGGTGCGTGGCCATGACGGGGTGGTGCCGGTCGAGCGCAAAGAAGGTGACCGAGCCCTTGCATTTGCTGGCCATGGTGGCCACATTCGGGTCGGCCGCATTCAGCACCGCCACGCCGCTGGATGCCACGTTTTGCACGATGACGCGCTTGAGCACCGCCAGTTCCTGCACCGTGGTGATGTAGTTCAGGCCGAGGTGGTCGCCGCTGCCCACGTTGGTCACCACCGCTACGTCGCAACGGTCAAACGCCAGGCCTTCGCGCAGCACGCCACCGCGTGCCGTTTCCAGAACCGCCGCGTCCACGTCGGGGTGCAGCAGCACGCTGCGGGCACTCTTGGGGCCGCTGCAGTCGCCGGTGTCAATGCATTGGCCGTCCACATACACACCGTCGGTGTTGGTCATGCCGACGCGCAGGCCGTTGGTCTTGAGCAGGTGCGAAATCAGGCGCACCGTGGTCGTCTTGCCGTTGGTGCCGGTGACGGCCACGATCGGGATACGGCCGTTGTTGGTGCCTTTGAAAAGCATCGAAATAATGGCCTCGCCCACCGGTCGGCCCTTGCCGAACGAGGGTGCCAGGTGCATGCGCAGGCCCGGCGCGGCATTGACTTCCACCATGCCGCCGCCCTGTTCCTCAAGCGGTCGCAGAATGCTGTCGCTCACCACGTCCACGCCGCAGATGTCCAGGCCCACCATGTGCGCAGCCGCCACCGCGCGGGCTGCCACGTCGGGGTGCACGTCATCGGTTACATCAGTTGCCGAGCCGCCGGTGGACAGGTTGGCGTTGTTGCGCAGGTTGACGCGCTGGCCCTTGAGGGGCACCGATTCGGCACTGAAACCCTGGTTGGCCAGGCATTCCTTGGCAATGTCGTCAAAGCGGATTTTGGTGAGCGAAGTGGAGTGACCCGAACCCCGGCGCGGGTCTTTGTTCACCTGTTCCACCAGTTGCGCAATGCTGCTCGTGCCGTCGCCGACCACCTTGGGCGGGTCACGGCGGGCTGCGGCAACCAGGCGGTCGCCCACCACCAGCAGCCGGAAGTCGTTGCCGGGCATATAGCGCTCAACCAGAATGTCGTCGCGGAAGGTGGTGGCTACCTCAAAGGCCTTGCGCAATTGCTCTTCGCTGGTGATGTTGACCGTCACGCCCTTGCCTTGGTTGCCGTCCAGCGGCTTGACCACAACCGGCAGGCCGATTTCGCAGGCGGCTTTCCAGGCGTCGTCGGCATCGCTCACGGCACGGCCGGCGGGCACCGGCACGCCGGCGGCTGCCAGCAGTTTCTTGGTGAGTTGCTTGTCTTGCGCAATGGCTTCGGAAATGGCGCTGGTGGCGTCAATTTCGGCGGCCTGGATGCGGCGCTGTTTGCTGCCCCAACCAAAGCGCACCATGCTGCCCTCGGTCATGCGGCTGTACGGAATGCCACGGGCCACGGCTGCATCCACAATGGAGCCGGTGCTTGGGCCCAGGCGAACGTCTTCATCCAGATCGCGCAGTTCGGCCAGGCCGGCGGCCAAGTCAAACGGTGTGTCCTGCATGGCCGATTCGCACAGGGCCTGGGCAATCTCCAGCGCGCGGCGGCCGACCGGCTCTTCGCTGTACTCCACCACCACCTGGTACACGCTGTCTTCCAGCGTCGGCGTGGTGCAACTGAAGGTGACGGGGCAACCGGCCTGGGCCTGCAGGCCCAGCGCCACCAGTTCCAGCACATGGGCCATCGGAATGGCGTCGTCGTGGCCGGTGGGCTGCAGCGGGCTCAGCTCCGGAAAGCGCTCGCGCAACCGGGTCTCAAAACCGGGCAGTTCGGTGATCGAGTTCTCACCGCCTACGCAGGTCACGATGGACTGGATGGCGGTGTGGTGGCTCCACAAGTTAGGACCGCGCAAGGCGCGAATGCGTGTGACTTCCATAACGTGCTCAGTAAGGTGTTTTCTTGGGTGCAGACTCGAAGGTGCGCAATCCGGCGCCAATGAGTTCAATTGGAATATTCAGGGCCCATGCGGCCGCGACGGCCGCCATCACCATTTCAGGCTTGGCGGCCTTGGCGGGGGTCAGGCCGGCCAACGGCAGGCTGGCGACCACCTGAGAACCTTGGGCCAGCACAATCGCATCGCCCTGCAGCACCACTGCGCGCTCACCGGTCTCGCGGTGCGCCGCAATGGCCGGGTGGTCGGCGTTCAGACCATAAAAAATGACCTTACCGTCGCACAACTCGGCCATTTCAACGGCCTGGTGATCGGCTGCGTTGAGCACCGCCGTGCCACTGGGCAACACTACGTCGACCTGGGTGCGGGCGACCTTGTAGGTTTGTTCGTCGTCGTTGATGTCAAAGGCGCCCAGGCCCTCATTCCAGCTCACATCGGTGACCACACCCACGTTGCATTTGTCGTAGGGCAGACCTTCGCCAAGGATTACGGTGCCCGGGTTCTCAAACACGGCGGCCTGCACTGAGCGGTTGATCAGCACGCGCTGGCCGGCTTCCCAATTGGCGCTATTGCGCGCATCAATTTGGCGGCCATCGAGGTACAAGCCCTCGCTACAGGCCAGGCCCACATGCTTGCCACTGATATGCACCAGCCAGGCAATCAGGCGGGCAATGCGGCCGGTGTCCTGGGTGCCGGTAATGCCGACGATTGGAATGCGCCCGTCATGGCCTTCGCTGAACAGGTGGTCAATGATGGCGCGGCCCACCGGCTGCCCATTGCCATTGGAGGGTTTGATATGGGCCAGCAGACCGGGGCTGGCGTTCACCTCGATGACGGCACCGCGCTGGCTGCTAAGCGGCTTGCTGGCGTCTTCCAACACCATGTCCACACCGGCAATGTCCAGGCCCACCACACGGGTCGCCAACGCTGCAGCATGTGCCACGCTGGGATGCACCTTGTCGGTTACGTCGAACTTCACATTGCCGTTGCGCTGAATCAGCACCTTCTGGCCGCTGGCCGGTACCGACTGTGGCGTCAGGCCCACGCGCTTCAGTTCCAGGGTGACTTCGCCGTCATCGCTGGGCACGACCACGTTGAGTGGGAACTCTTCACCCCGGCCACGGCGCGGATCGATGTTGATTTGCAAATCGGCCAACTCGTCGATCGTGTGCTGGCCGTCTCCGGTAATCCACAAGGTTTCACCGGCAGCGGCGGCCACCACTTTTTTGCCCACCACCAGCAGGCGGTGTTCTGTTCCGGGGATGTAGCGCTCCACGATCACGCTGCGGCCGCTGGTGTGCACGCGGGCCAGATCAAACGCTGCCCGGATGTCGGCTTCGGTCTGCAGGTCCAGCGATACCCCCCGGCCATGGTTGCCATCCAGCGGTTTGACGGCTACCGGCAGGCCGATGTCCTGCGCCATTTCCCAGGCTTCGTCGGCACTGCGCACCAGTTCGCCATAGGGCACCGGCACACCGCAGGACTTGAGCAGTGACTTGGTGAGATCCTTATCGCTGGCAATTTCCTCGGCAATGGCCGAGGTCTGGTCGGTCTCGGCCGTCCAGATGCGGCGCTGGGCGCCGCCGTAGCCGAGTTGCACCAGATTGCCGCTGGTCAGGCGAATCGACGGAATGCGCCGTGCGGTGGCCGCATCGACGATGTGGGCCGTGCTCGGGCCCAGGCACAGGTCGTCCACCATGTCAGTCAGTTTTTGGACCGTCGCGGCCATGTCAAAGGGGGTGTCCTGGATGGCAGACAGGATCAGGTCGCGCCCGGCCTCCAGGGCGGCACGGCCTACGTCTTCGTGGCGGGTGCGAAAGGCAATTTTGTAGACGCCGGGTTTGGAAGTGCTGCGCGCCTTGCCAAAGCCGGTGCGCATACCGGCGAGGTTTTGCAACTCCAGGCAGACGTGTTCCAGTATGTGGGCGGCCCAGGTGCCTTCCTGCAGGCGCTGCAAAAAGCCGCCGCGTACTCCGGGGCTGCATTCATGCTCGATCAGGCCCGGCAGCAGTGCTGTTAGACGCTCGTAAAAACCGGGAATGGTGTTAGACGGGTGGTTTTCCAACTCGCCGATATCAACCCAGGCTTCGATGACCGGGCGGTAGGTCCAGATATTGGGTCCGCGCAGAGGGGTGACCCGAAGAATGTCGATATTGATATTGGCTTGCATGGGGCTTTGTGGCATGGGCAGTCCACCGACATGGCGCTGTCCGCGTTGTGTATTCTCGCTCAGGCTGGGGTGACTTGGCTTCGGGCCTTACCCTGTGCGGTGGTATCTTCAGAAATGCACGGAAATGCGTGGAGAGGTGCCGGCTGCGCCGGGTCCCGAAAAATATGAAATTTGTTTGCAATGACCACTGAAAATTCCCTTGTCCGATCTGCGCCGGGCGAACTCGCCGCCCATTGGCGTCCCGAGGTACAAGCCCGTCTACACCCCCAGGAAAACGTATTGGCCGCGCTGGAGGTTGACCTGGATGCCCGGTTGCACTTCTCAAAAGGGCTGGTGGTGGTCACCAGCCAGCGCGTCATCAGCCGTGCCGGTGGCGCGACGGACTGGCAGGAATGGCCCCTGCGCGAGGGCTTGGCTCTGCAGCACCACGACCATGCAGGTGTAGGGCATCTGGAACTTATTGACGCGCAGGGGCGCCTGGCAAGCTGGCGCTTTACCCTGGGCCAAAACCTGCATGCGATCCGCCTGGTGGACCAGTTTGGTCTGCAGCTTGACAGCGTGGTGTACGGCAAGCCGCTGGTTCAGGCCTTGAAAGATGTGTGCCCAAGCTGCAAAGCGCCGCTGGAGCCGGACCAGGAAGAGTGCCCCATTTGCACCAAGGTGTTGCACACGCCCCCATCGACCTGGACGCTGTTCCGGCTGTGGCGCTTTGCCAAGCCGTACCGGGGCCAACTGTTCTGGGGTTTTTTGCTGATGCTGCTGGGTACCGCCGCCAGCCAGGTGCCGCCTTACCTGACGATTCCGCTGGTGGACGAGGTGCTGATTCCGTTCCAGAACGGCAAACACATTGAGCCGAGCACCATCGCCTGGTACCTCTCGGGGCTGCTGGGCGCGGGGCTGCTGGCCTGGATTCTGAGCTGGGCCAAGACCTACATCCTGGCGCTGGCCTCCGAGCGCATTGCCGCCGATCTGCGCACCACCACCTACGAGCACCTGCTGCGGCTTTCGCTGGAGTACTTTGGCGGCAAACGTACCGGCGACCTGCTGTCCCGCGTGGGCAGCGAGAGCGATCGCATTGCCGTGTACTTGTCATTGCACCTGACCGACTTTGCCAGTGACGTGGTGATGATCGTCATGACCGCGGCTATCCTGTTTTCCATGAACCCCTGGCTGGCGCTGGTCACGCTGGTGCCGTTGCCTTTTATAGGCTGGATGATTCACTTTGTGCGGTATCGCCTGCGCACTGGCTTTGAGAAGATCGACCGGGTCTGGGGCGAGGTGACCAATGTGTTGGCCGACACCATTCCCGGCATCCGCGTGGTGAAGGCCTTTGCGCAGGAGCAGCGCGAAGCGCGCCGCTTCCGCGAGGCGAACAAGCACAACCTGATGGTGAACGACCGCATCAACAAAATCTGGTCGCTGTTTTCTCCGAGTGTGTCGCTGCTGACCGAAATCGGCCTGCTGGTGGTCTGGGGTTTTGGCATCTGGCAGGTCTCCAAGGGTGACATCACCGTGGGTATGCTGTTGGCGGCGATCGCCTACATCGGCCGGTTTTACGGGCGGCTCGACTCCATGAGCCGCATCGTCTCCGTGACGCAAAAGTCGGCCTCGGCAGCGAAGCGCATTTTTGACATTCTGGACCACGTCTCCAGCGTGCCCGAGCCCGCTAACCCGGTGCATGTGGGCAAGGTGGAAGGGCGCATCGAGGTGCGGGAGGTGGGTTTCCGCTATGGCAACCGCGAGGTCAACAAGGGCATCAGCCTGAATATTGCGCCGGGCGAAATGATTGGCCTGGTGGGCCACAGCGGCTCAGGCAAGAGCACGCTGGTGAACCTGATCTGCCGCTTCTACGACGTGTCCGAAGGCGCCATTCTGGTGGACGGGGTGGATATCCGTTCCTACGCGATTGCCGACTTCCGGCAGAACATTGGCCTCGTGCTGCAGGAGCCCTTCCTGTTCTTCGGCACGATTGCCGAAAACATTGCCTATGGCAAACCCGACGCCACCCGCGAAGAAATCATTTCGGCGGCGCGCGCGGCCCATGCGCACGAGTTCATCCTGCGCCTGCCGCAGGGTTACGACTCAATGGTGGGCGAGCGCGGGCAGGGCCTGTCGGGTGGCGAGCGTCAGCGCATCTCGATTGCGCGTGCGCTCTTGATCGACCCGCGCATCCTGATCCTGGACGAGGCCACCTCGTCGGTGGATTCCGAGACCGAGAAGGAAATTCAGAAGGCCCTGGAGAACCTGGTGCAAGGCCGTACCACCATCGCCATCGCGCACCGTCTGTCCACGCTGCACCGCGCCGACCGCCTGGTGGTGCTGGACCGTGGTCGTGTGGTCGAGGAGGGCTCGCACGACGAACTGATGGCCCGCGAAGGGGCTTACTTCAACCTGTACCAGGCGCAGGCCCGCAATATGGATGTGGACATGAACGCAGGCAAGGAGGGCGAGGAATGAACACCAACCAAGGCCCGGACCGCACGCAGTTTGCCCTGGAACGCGACGCCTTCGGCAAGCTGATTCTCACCACGCCCGCCGGCGACCGGCATGAGGCGGTGGTGCCGGTACGTTCGTTCCCGATTCAGTCGCCCGAAGTGGGCATTTCGATTGTCAACACGGACGGCGAGGAGGTCGGTTGGGTCGATCGTCTGGCCGACTTGGCCGAGCCAGCGCAAGGCCTGATCCGCCACGAACTGGCAACGCGCGAGTTCATGCCGGTGATCACGCAGATCGTGTCGGTCACCAGTTTTTCCACGCCCTGCACCTGGACGGTAGAAACCGACCGGGGACGGACTGAGTTTGTGTTGCGCGGTGATGAAGACATCCGCCGCATTGGCAAGGACCACTCGCTGCTGATTGCCGACAACCACGGCATTCAATATCTGGTGCGGGACCAATTTGCTTTGAATGCGGTCAGCAAGAAGATTCTCGACCGGTTTATGTAGGTTTTCTCTTTTTCGGGGGGCGGGCAGGCGAACCGGGTATCCCTTCTCCGGCCCTGCTCGCGGGCGGCCGTATTGGGTTGGCTTGCTTTGTTTCGTCAACGCGTTGGTTGGCACGCTTGCTCTGTGGCAACCGCGAATGAGGGGCCTGCGAAGGGACACCCGATTCGCCTGCCCTTTGTGGCGCACGTGAGAAGAAGAGGGGTGCCGGACAACGGGCAGAGGCGCGGCAGACGCTCAAACTTCCAGGTTATCAATCAGCCGCGTTGTCCCGAGCCGGGCTGCGGCCAGCACCACCATGGCGTCACCCGGTTGGGGCGCTTGCAGGTCCACTTGCCGGCGGGCCACCACATAGTCGGGTTTCCAGCCGGCAGCGCTCAGGGTAGCCATGGCTTCGGCTTCCAGGGCGGCGTAGTCGGTGCGGCCGTTGCGGATGGCGTCGGCGATTTTCTTCAGGGTTTGTGACAACAAGACAGCGGCTTCGCGCTCGGCCGGGCTCAGGTAGCCATTGCGCGAGGACAAGGCCAAACCTTCGCTTGAGCGCCGGGTGTCAATGCCCACAATGTTCACCGGCATGGCGAACTGCTGAACCATCTGGCGGATCACCATCAGTTGCTGGTAGTCCTTTTTGCCGAACACGGCCGTGCGCGCCTGCGTGGCGCTCAACAATTTCATGACGACGGTGGCGACGCCGGTGAAAAAACCGGGGCGGAAGTGACCTTCCAGAATATTGGCCAAGTCGGACGGTGGCTCAATCAGAAAGGTCTGTTTTTGCGGGTAAAGCTCTTTCTCGGTTGGCGCAAAAACAATGTCGCAACCGGCGGCTTCTAGCTGGGCGCAGTCGGCATCCAAGGTGCGCGGGTAGGTGTCAAAGTCTTCGTTGGGCCCGAACTGCAGTCGGTTCACAAAAACGGTGGCCAGCGTCACATCCCCCAGCGGCTTCGCGGCTTCCACCAGCGCGATATGCCCGGCATGCAGGTTGCCCATGGTGGGCACCACGGCAGGGTGGCGGTAGGCACTCAGCGTGGTGCGTAACTCAGCGAGCGTGTGAATGAGCTTCATAAAAGTGAAGAGAAGTTCAGGGGATTACCGCAATGGGGCAGCGGTCACCAGGCGTGCAGCGTGTTGTCTGGAAAAGTGCCACCCTTGACCGCGGCCACAAACGCCTCCATGGCACCGCGCACGCTGCCGGCGTCCTGCATGAAGTTGCGCACGAACTTGGGCATTTTGCCGAGGTTCATGCCCAGCATGTCGTGCAGCACCAGCACCTGACCGGCGGTTCCGTTGCCGGCACCAATGCCGATGGTGGCGCAGTGCAGCAATTCGTTGGTGAGCTCAGTTGCCACGGTGTGGGGCACCATTTCGAGCACCAGCATGGTGGCACCGGCGTCTTGCAGTTCATGGGCCTGTTTCTTGAGCAGTTCGGCGCTGGCTTCGGTTTTGCCTTGGACCCGGTAGCCGCCCAGGGCGTGCACGGTTTGCGGCGTGAGGCCGAGGTGGGCACACACCGGGATGCCGCGTTCCACCAGAAAGCGCACGGTCTCGGTGGTCCAGCCACCGCCTTCGAGCTTGACCATATGCGCGCCGGCTTGCATCAGCACCGAAGCGCTGCGAACCGCCTGTTCGCGCGACTCTTGGTAGCTGCCGTAGGGCATATCGCCAATCACCCAGGCCGTGGCTTGGGCGCGGTACAGGCCGCGCGTCACGCTTTCGGTGTGGTAACGCATGGTTTCCAGGCTCACGCCTACGGTGCTTGCCAGGCCCTGGCAGACCATGCCCAGCGAGTCCCCGACCAGAATGGTTTCCACACCGGCCGCATCGGCGACGGCCGCAAAGGTGGCGTCGTAGGCGGTCAGCATGCAGATTTTTTCGCCCCGGGTCCGCATTTCCTGAAGACGTGGCAGGCTCATGGGCCGGCGGTTCGGCATGGGCGACGCAGGCGGCAGGGTGCCATAGGGTGTGGCATGCAGTGCGTTGGATGTGCCCGTGCTGGCTTCGGTCATGCGAGTGCTCCGGTGGTTCGGCGAGTGGCCCGAATACTAACCGTTTCAGGGCCCTGTTCAGGTGGGCGAATAGGCCAGTCGCACATAAATCGGGGCGAAGGCTTCGGCCTGCGTAATTTCGATCAGCGTTTCCTTGGCCAGCTCCAGCATGGCGATAAAGGTCACCACCAGAACCGGCACACCCAACTCCGGATCAAACAGGTCTTCAAAGCCGACAAAGCGGCGGCCCTGCAGCTTTTTGAGCACGATGCTCATGTGCTCCCGCACCGAGAGCTCGGCGCGGCTGATTTTGTGGTGCTGAACCAGTTTGGCGCGCTTGAGAATATCGCGCCAGGCCTCTTGCAGATCGACGAGTTGCACGTCCGGAAAACGCGGCTGCAGGCTTTGCTCGATAAAGATGCTGGCCTTCAAGAAGTCGCGGCCAAACTGGGGCACGGCATTCAGGCGTGCAGCCGCCAGCTTCATCTGCTCGTATTCCAGCAGTCGCCGGACCAGTTCGGCGCGTGGGTCTTCGGCTTCTTCCCCTTCGGCCACCTTCTTTGGTGGCAGCAGCATGCGTGACTTGATCTCAATCAGCATGGCGGCCATTAGCAGGTATTCGGCGGCCAGTTCGAGATTGCGCTTGCGGATCTGGTCCACGTAGACCAGGTATTGCTTGGTCACGCTGAGCATGGGGATGTCGAGGATGTTGAAGTTCTGCTTGCGAATCAGGTACAGCAGCAAATCCAGCGGGCCTTCAAAGGCCTCCAGGAAAACCTCGAGCGCATCCGGCGGGATGTAGAGGTCCTGCGGCATCGCAAACAGCGGCTCGCCATACAGACGGGCCAGCGCAACCTGATCCACCACCTCGGGCATGGCCGATTGGGGGCTGAGGTGCGCCAGTTCCACCAGCGCAGTCGCGCCCTCGGGCGAGGCTGCGGAGTCGCCAGTCGATTCAGTCATTCCGGGGGAGCGCAATGCCTTGCAGGCGCGGCAGCGAGACTGCCGCCTGCAAAACGCAGGGCTTAGTGGCCTTCGGTCTGGTAGACGTAGGGCTTTTGCGCTACTTTGGACTTGCGAAAGCCGAGTAGGGCCAGACGGTCAATGGCCTTGTCCCACAGCAGGGAGCGGCCAACTTGCTGGCCTTGTTCGATCGCGGGATAGTTGGACTTGAGCTGGTCCAGAAACTGGGTTGCGTCGGAGCGGTAGTCGGGGCGGCGGAAAATGTGCATGGTGGAAACCTCTTTGCGCTATTTTAAGGCTTGGAGGAGGGCTTGCCAGCCAAATCGGCGGTGACAGCAATCGCAGTGGCCACATCCGGGTGAATGTGCTGCTCTCCAATGGTCTCAACAAAGCCGCAACGCTTTGCTATGTCCAGCGGCTGGTGCATCAGGCCGCAAATGACCAGTTGCACCTGGTTCTTCTGGCAGGCGCGGGCCAGGTCGTTCAGGCTATCGGCGCCGCTGGAGTCCACGTAAATCACGTTTTTCAGGTCCAGCAGGACGGTGTGGCGGGGCAGGTTGTCCTGGATGGCTTCAATGATCTTCACGGCACCAAAAAACAGCGCGCCGTACAGCCGGTAGCCCGCAACCTCACCTTGCAGGCTGGCCAGCGCGGGGTAATCGGTGGCTGTGATTTCTTCCGAGCGTGACAGACTGGAAATGCGGTAGATGAAAGTAATGCAGGCGGCCACCAGCCCCACTTCGACGGCCACGGTCAGGTCAAACACCACCGTCAGGAAAAATACCGCCAGCAGGGTGGCCCGATAGGGCATGCGGTACTGTCGCAGGTGGGCAAATTCACGCCACTCGCCCATGTTCCAGGCCACAAACATCAGGATCGCCGCCATGGCGGCCAGCGGAATATCCATGGCCAGAGGCGCTGCAATCAGCATGACCACCAGCAGGGTTAGGGCGTGCACCATGCCGGCTATCGGGGTGCGGCCGCCGCCCTTGACGTTGGTGACGGTGCGGGCGATGGTGCCGGTGGCCGGCATGCCGCCGAAGAACGGCGTGAAAAAGTTGGCAATACCCTGGGCCATCAACTCCTGGTTGGGGTTGTGGCGGTCGTCGATCATGCCGTCGGCCACGCGGGCACACAACAGCGACTCAATCGCACCCAGCATGGCCAGCGTGCTGGCCGGAATGAACAGGAAGCGCACTGTGTTCCAGGAAAAATCGGGCCATTGCAGTGAAGGCAGGCTGTTGGGGATGCCGCCAAACTTGCTGCCGATGGTCTCAACCGGCAAGTGCATCATGGACACCACCACGGTGGCCGCAATGAGGGCCAGCACCGAGCCCGGAATCAGCCGCAGCCGTTCCGCCACCGCTGGATTTTTCACCATGCGGGGCACGCCAAATTGCCAGAACACGATCAGTGCCAGCGAGCCTGCCGCTACGGCTGTGGAGGTCGGGTTGAGGGTGGGCAGGGCGTTGTACAGCGTGGCGGTCATGCCGAAAAAGTTGCCCGGCAGATTTTCAATGCGCAGGCCCAGAAACTCGCGCACCTGCGACAACGCGATCAGTACCGCAATGCCATTGGTAAAACCGATGATCACCGAGATCGGGATGAACCGCACCAGCGTCCCCATCTTGAAGATGCCCATGGCAAACAGCATCACCCCCGACATGGCCGTGGCAATGATCAAATTTGCAACGCCGTAGCGCTCCACGATGCCGTACACAATGACGATGAAGGCACCCGCCGGACCGCCGATCTGGACCCGGCTACCGCCCAGTGCCGAGATCAGGAAGCCGGCGATGATGGCGGTGAACAGGCCCGCCTCGGGCTTGAGTCCGCTGGCAATGGCGAAGGCCATGGCCAGCGGCAGGGCGACGACCCCCACGGTCAGGCCGGAGCCAACGTCTTTGACAAACTGGTTCTGGTTGTAGCCGCGCAGCGCGTCGAGCAAGCGGGGTCGGAAAAACGCAGGAGCCTGATTATTTGCAGAGTGAGTTGGCATAAAGCTTAGTGCGGGTCAATCCAGTTTTTGGCGTCGTTCAGTACCGGTCTTAGTACCAAGAGCGCCAATAGCATGGCAAGGGGAACGGTTGTGAAGTAGCCAACCATCTTGAAGCCAATGGCACCACCAATGCCACCAATAAAGAAGCTGCTGATGAGTTGCATGTGAATGCGCAGGCGTTGCCGGTTGGCTTGAACCTCCGGGACCTCCTTCATGCGATTGACGTAGAGCAGCTTGCCAAGCTCTATACCCATGTCGGTCACCAGTCCGGTGATGTGGGTGGTGCGAATCTCGGCATGCGAAATCTTGGTAATGACTGCATTCTGCAACCCCATGAGGTAACACAAGAGCAATACCGTGAGGGGCGCAAACAGATTGCCCCATAAGTTGATCCCTGCTCCAAATAGCCCGAACACCAGCAATAAACCCGATTCCAGCAGCAGTGGCCTGCCATAAGCGCTTTGCAGCTTGCGTCGCAAGCCCCAGTTCACCATCCAGGCGGTGGTCATGGCACCCCCCACAAATGCAAGCAATGTGGCGAACCCCGCCGCTGCCAGTAGCAACTGCCCGAGTACCAGGTTGTCTGCGATGGATGACAAAACGCCCGTCATGTGTGAGGTGTACTGCCCCACGGCAAGAAAGCCACCCGCATTGGTGGCACCGGCGACAAAGCACAGCGTCACCCCCAGCCGCAAATTATTTTGTGCCGTTCGCTGAACCGAGGTCCAACCTCGCAGCAGGGGAATCATGGGTGCCTAGATCTAGTGGATCCGCATGCCGGGTGTTGCGCCGGGCCAGGGGTTGAGGATGTAAATGCCGGGGTTGGCTTTCTCGTCGCCATGGCTGGCGGCCAGCACCATGCCTTCGGACACGCCAAATTTCATCTTGCGCGGCGCCAGGTTGGCGACCAGCACGGTGAGTTGGCCGGTGAGTTGTTCGGGCTGGTACATGCTGGCAATGCCACTGAACACATTGCGGGTCTTGGGTTGGCCGGCGTCGTCGGTCTCGCCCACATCCAGCGTCAGGCGCAGCAGCTTGGTGGAGCCTTCTACCGCGGCGCAGGCCACGATCTTGGCAATGCGCAGGTCGATTTTGGCGAAGTCGTCGATGCCGATCGTCGGAGCAATGTCCTCGCCACCGGGAGCCACCTTTTCCACCACCGGGGCCGGCGGGGGCTCAAACAAGGCGTCGAGCTGCTTCACGTCGACCCGCTGCATCAGGTGCTGGTAAGGCTGGATGGCGGTGACGTTGGTGTCCACATTCCACTTGCCCATGTCCAGACCGACAAAGCCTTGCACCGACTCGGCCAGGCTCGGCAGGATGGGAGCAAGGTAGCGGGTCAGCACGGCAAAGGCATTCACCAGCACCGAGCAGACCTGGTGCAGCGCCTCGTTGTTGGCCGGGTCTTTGGCCAGATCCCAGGGCTTGTGCTGGTCCACATAGGAATTGACCTTGTCGGCCAGCAGCATGACTTCGCGGGTGGCCTTGCCAAAGTCGCGGCTTTCGTACAGGGCGGCAATGGCGTCGGATTCGGAACGGATATCCGCCAGAATCGCCGCTCCCATGGCGCCGAACTGGTTGGTCAGCTTGCCCTCAAAGCGCTTGGTGAGGAAGCCGGCCGCACGCGAGGCGATATTGACGAACTTGCCAATCAGGTCGCTGTTGACGCGGGCCATGAAGTCGTCGGCATTGAAGTCAATGTCTTCGTTGCGGGCCGACAGCTTGGCCGCCAGGTAATAGCGCAGCCACTCGGGGTTCATGTCCAGGCGCAGGTACTTGAGCGGGTCCAAGCCGGTGCCCCGGCTCTTGCTCATTTTTTCGCCGTTGTTGACCGTCAGAAAGCCGTGCACAAACACGTTGTTGGGTGTTTTGCGGCCACTGAAGTGCAGGGTGGCCGGCCAGAACAGCGTGTGGAAGGTGACGATGTCTTTGCCAATGAAGTGGTACTGCTCCAGCTTGGGGTCGGCCATGTAGGCGTCATAGCTCTCACCGCGTTTGGTCAGCAGGTTTTTGAGCGACGCCAGATAGCCGATCGGCGCGTCCAGCCACACATAAAAGTACTTGCCCGGTGCGTCCGGAATTTCGATGCCGAAATAAGGCGCGTCACGGCTGATGTCCCAGTCGCCCAGGCCTTCGCTGGTCGTGCCGTCCGGGTTGGTGCGCACGCTGAACCATTCCTTGATCTTGTTGGCCACCTCGGGCTGCAGCTTGCCGTCCTGCGTCCACTGCTCCAGGAACGCCACGCAGCGCGGGTCGGACAGTTTGAAGAAAAAGTGCTCGGAAGCCTTTAGTTCCGGCTTGGCGCCGGACAGGGTGGAAAACGGGTTGATCAGGTCGGTCGGCGCGTACACCGTGCCGCAGACCTCGCAGTTGTCGCCGTACTGGTCCTTGGCATGGCACTTGGGGCACTCGCCCTTGATGTAGCGATCGGGCAGGAACATGTTCTTCTCGGGGTCGAAGAACTGTTCGATGGTTTTGGTTTCGATCAGGCTGCCGTCTTTGTTGTCGCGCAGGTCACGGTAGATCTGGCGCGCCAGTTCGTGGTTTTCGGGGCCGTCGGTACTGTGCCAGTTGTCAAAGCTGATGTGAAAACCGTCCAGGTACTGCTTGCGCCCGGCGGCAATGTCGGCCACAAACTGCTGCGGCGTTTTGCCGGCCTTCTCGGCAGCAATCATGATCGGCGCGCCGTGCGTGTCGTCCGCGCACACGAAGTTCACGGCATGGCCCCGCATGCGCTGGTACCGCACCCAGATATCGGCCTGGATGTATTCCATGATGTGGCCGATGTGGAAGTTGCCGTTGGCGTAGGGCAGGGCGGTGGTGACAAATAGCTTGCGGTGCATGGGGACTTGACTTTCTTGGGCAGTCTGCGATTTTAGTCTGTGAGGTTCGGGGTGGGCGACAGGGGGGCGGAGCCGTGTGGGACGGGGGCCCCCGCCGGGTTTGGGGCGCCGGCATTTACAGGGG
>ERZ1034361.30-NODE-30-length-103380-cov-6.237563_pt1 | contig 103380 bp, 96 predicted proteins | sample MGYA00520617_ERZ1034361 | MGnify/ENA primary metagenome ERZ1034361 (study PRJEB33736, sample SAMEA104284507) | Azolla filiculoides | biome: Urban; feature: Water surface; material: Ditch water | place: Netherlands | collected 2015-10-28 | depth 0-0.1 m ... | reverse complement strand
GTTTCGAAGGGTATCCCAGCTGACAAGGTTTACACCGAAGGTAAGGGCAAGGCCAATCCAGTTACAGGCAAGACCTGTGACAAGATCGGTGGCGCACAGAACGGCAGCAACAAGAAGCTGGTTGACTGTCTGCAGCCAGACCGTCGTGCAGTTCTCGAAATCATCGGCACCAAGTAATCGCCGAATTTCGAAGCACGAGAAAAAGCCACCTTCGGGTGGCTTTTTTAATGCCCGCAGCTTATCCCACAAGCGCAGAGCCCCTCCCCCGGCTTTATAATCTGAGCATTACTCACCAGCAGTCCGAACCGATATGAACGCCCCGCTACAACAAAGCACCAACGCCGACCCGGCCGAAGTACAGAAGTTTTCTGATCTGGCTCACCGCTGGTGGGATCCGAATAGCGAATTCAAGCCCCTGCACGAGATCAACCCGTTGCGTACCCGCTGGATTGATCAGACCATTGGCCTCGCCGGTAAAAAGATCATCGATATCGGCTGCGGAGGCGGCTTACTCTCGGAAGCCATGGCCACTCAGGGTGCCGATGTCACAGGCATCGACCTTTCTGACAAAGCCCTTGGCGTTGCCAAGCTCCACCTGCTGGAAAGTGGTGTCAAAGTTGACTACCACCACATTGCCGCCGAAACGATGGCGGCCGAACATCCGGGCAGCTTTGATGCGGTGACTTGCCTGGAAATGCTGGAGCACGTGCCAGATCCGCAGCAGACCATTGATGCCTGCGCCAAACTGGTGAAAGCCGGTGGCGATGTATTTCTATCGACACTGAACCGCAACCCCAAGGCTTATCTCTTTGCCATTATTGGTGCCGAGTATGTGCTGAACATGCTACCGAAGGGCACGCATGATTACGCCAAATTCATTAAACCGGCCGAATTAATCCGTATGGCGCGTCACGCCGGTCTGGATCTGGTCAGCATGATGGGCATGAGCTACAACCCGCTTACCAAAGTCTACAGCCTGGGTAACGACACCAGCGTCAATTACATGGTTCACCTGCGTCGCAGCGCCTAATGCAACAAATCAAAGCGGTTCTGTTCGATCTGGACGGCACGGTCGCCGATACCGCGCCCGATCTGGCCTATGCGGCCAACAGTCTGCGCCTGGCTGATGGGGTGCCGCCCTTGCCTGTAGAAATACTCCGTCCACTCGCCTCTCAAGGGGCCCGTGGTCTACTCAAGGAAGCCGTGGGACTCACCCCGGAAGATCCGGGGTTTGAACACGCCCGCCTGCGCTTTCTGTCTTACTACGAAAACAATCTCTGCGTTCATACCCGGTTATTTGCCGGCATCCCGCAACTGCTAGAGGCTATCGAAGCCCGTGGTCTACCCTGGGGTATTGTCACCAACAAGGTGGAATTCTTTGCCCAGCCGTTAATGCGGCAACTCGGTCTCGCCGAACGCTGCGCCGTCACCGTGGGTGGTGATACCACGCCCAACCCAAAACCAGCACCCGACCCCCTACTCCATGCCGCCCAAGCCATTAACGTAGCGCCAGAAGCCTGCCTATACGTTGGCGACGATCTGCGTGATGTGCAGGCCGCTCATGCTGCAGGCATGACCAGCGTAGCCGTACGCTGGGGTTATCTGGGTGATGGGCCACCCATCGAGCAGTGGAACGCACACCACATCGTGAAGACACCCAAAGATCTGCACGACCTGCTTGAAACCCTGTGCTAGACTCCCCACTTATGTGATGTAAGACTCACGGGGCCGACCTGGTTTCGACGGGGGTTACAAAGCAAGACAGGGCATGTCGAGGCTCAGCTACCTCGTAAAACCAACTGAAAACAACACAATCGCCAACGACGAGCGCTACGCTCTAGCTGCTTAATTGCAGCTGGCTCCCGAACTGACTTGCTCTTGGGTCAGGTAGCGAAAGCTACATCGGGATCATGAACATGAGATAAGGTTTGGCCATGTCACAGGGTCCGACTCGAAAATTTAGTGAATCGTCTGAAGTGAGCCTGTCCGGCCGGCGCACCAAGACTAAATTCAATTGACCGAACTACACATGTAGAACTGCTTGTCGCGGACTTTCGGACGCGGGTTCGATTCCCGCCGGCTCCACCAAATCAAAAGCCTGACCAGAAATGGCCAGGCTTTCTCTTTTCTTCCCCCTGCAAAGAGACTATTGCCCTTCCCGCTCCATCAGCAGGTAGGTGTTATAGGCATTCATCCGGTTAGCAAATTCAAACATGGGCACTTTGTTAAAACGGCTCCAGTTCGTATTTTTATAGACCTCGTCAAAGGGAATCAGCTCCGCAGCGCCCTTCCCCATGGATTGCCGCAGGAACACCAAGTAATCGCGGGTTAATGCCATATCCTGCTTTGGATTAGTCGATGCCGGGCCGTGCCCAGGCACCATCACCTTAGCCGGAAATTTGAGCAGCGTATTTAGTGACTCAATCCACTGACGGCTATCCGCCTGGCCTACAAAGGGTATCCGGTTACGAAACACCAGATCGCCCGCAAACAAAACCCTCGACTGCGGTAACCAGACCACCAGATCATCCGGGGTATGCGATGGCCCCACTGGAATCAGCTCAAAATCTACCCCACCCACTACCAGTTTTTTAGCCCCTTTGATTGGTTCATCGGGTGGTAATAAACGGGTGTTCTCATCGACCCAGGGGAAAAGCTCCTGACGGGATGCTTCCAACCGCAAACGCGCCGTATCCGAATTGAGATACTCCCCAGAGGATTCCTGTGCCACGATACGGGCACCGGCGTCCTTGAATACCTGTAGTCCATAGACGTGGTCTGCGTGATAGTGCGTCACGATCACCGTGTTGATTGGTTTCGGCGTTACCTTGCGGATCTGGACGATCAACCGACGCGCCAACTCAGGCGAACCCAGGGCATCAATGACCACGACACCGTCTGGCGTAACGACAAAGCCCGCATTGGAGATAAAGTTCTGGTTAGCCGACGACCCTAACTCTGACAAGCCCTCTACATAATAAATATTGGCAGCCACCTGTTTGGCCTGCATCGCCGGCACCCCAGCCGATGCTTCCTGCGCCACCGTAGCCGGCATTAAGGAGAGGTTTAGCCCCAATACCCCGATCAAGGCAATTAGTGTTTTTTTCATCATCGCTCACTAAAGAGTCTATTTTGAATTTATAACACTTTGCAGGGGTGTCAGACCATATTTCTCCCGCGCCCGCATACACTGATCCGTCGGCTTGCCTGCTGCGTCGTAGGGTTCGAGTTCTCGGCAAACCGAGGGGCGGTTTTCGTAGATACCGCACAAAGCACCTGGAATATTGCCTTGAAGCTGTTCGCAGCGTGGTGTTTTGCTACTCGTGCCGCGCATACAGCGCAAAGTGGGCGTAAGTTGCTCCGTGGTTTCTACTGGAATCCAGCCGCCTGTCGCATCATCGGCTTCCCCCCAGTAGAACGAGACACGATACATGGCGCAGCAGGCGCCGCAGTTCATGCAGGGGGATGCGCTGGTACTCAATTACAGAAAACGATCCAGCAGTCGGCGGCTGTGTTTATCCAACGCGCCAGAGTCCCTGATCAGAAACTGGATACCGTGGTTATCTGAAATGAGCAACATCGCGCCATTGAGGCGGCGGATATGCTCCTCGCCCTTAAGAACCAACTGGGTTTTACCCTGCTCAGTGGTCACCTGCCAGGTGCTCGGTGTATTGAATGACGATACATCATCGATCCGGGTAATGACCGGCATAAATTCTCGTCCGGCCAAGGATTCGTTCACCAGTACCCGATCGGCGTCTTGCAGCTGGTTGATAGCATCTAGCCAGAGCACTTCGTGCCCTTCAGTGTCCACAAAGGATAGGCCATTGTCTGGGTCGGAAAATGGAAACGCCCTTACCGGTGTCACGCGTTCTACGACCTGCCCGTCTGACCAGACCAGATCCAGGTTGCCAAACGCATCCTGGCGCAAGCTATAGGTGCGATGAAAATCCAGTAGATCGTTTGTCATAGGCTTGCTCCCAACGGGGCCAGTGCCGAGGCTTTATCTTCAGCCTCCTGGCGGGCCTGAGTTTCAACCATGCGACGGTAGGTACCGTCTTTGATCATTAGTTCGTCGTGCGAGCCTTCTTCAATGATCTGGCCGCGGTCCAGCACGATCAGGCGATTAGCTTTGCGCAAAGTCGATAAGCGGTGGGCAATCGCAATGGTAGTTCTTCCCTGGACCAGGTTATCCAGCGCTTTCTGGATTTCCTTCTCGGTGGTGCTATCGACCGAGGAAGTCGCTTCGTCCAGAATCAAAATCTGCGGGTTGATGAGCAAGGCACGGGCAATGGAGATCCGTTGACGTTCCCCGCCAGAGAGTGCCTGACCGCGCTCGCCAACCAGTGAGTCATAGCCATGCGGTAGACGCAAGATGAAATCATGGGCATGTGCCGCGCGTGCAGCAGCGATGATTTCTTCGCGCGTAGCGTTGGGTTTACCGTAGGCAATGTTCTCGGCAATGGTGCCGAAAAACAGGAAGGGCTCCTGCAATACCAGACCAATGTGCTGACGGTATTCCGACACCGGAATAGATCGGATGTCGACGCCGTCAATCTTGATACTGCCTTCGCTGGCATCATAGAAACGACAGATCAGGTTTACGAGAGTGCTTTTACCCGAGCCACTGTGGCCCACAAGCCCAATCATCTCACCCGGCTGAATATTCAGGCTGACATCACGTAATACGGCACGATTACCGTAGCGGAAACCAACGCGGCTGATATCAATCTGTCCGGTGACTTTATCCACATGCACGGGATGGATAGGCTCGGGCACGCTGGAGACATGATCGAGAATATCGAAAATGCGCTTGGCCCCGGTGGCAGCTTTCTGTGTGTGAGAAACAATACGGCTCATCGAATCAAGCCGGGTATAGAAACGACCAATATAGGCCAGGAATGCTACCAGCACGCCCACTGTGATTTGGTGACGCGCCACTTGCCAGATACCGAAGCCCCAGAGGATTAATAAACCTATTTCCGTCAGTAGCGTTACCGTGGGTGTGAACATGGCCCAGACTTTGTTCACCCGATCATTGATGGCTAGATTGTGCTCATTGGCCTTACGGAAGCGTGCGGCTTCACGTTGTTCCTGGGCAAAGGCTTTAACCACCCGGATACCCGGGATGGTGTCGGCCAGCACGCTGGTAACTTCCGCCCAGATCCGGTCGATTTTCTCGAAACCAAAACGCAGTTTGTCGCGCACCACGTGGATCAGCCACATGATGAGTGGTAGAGGCACGAGCGTGACCAGTGCCAACCAGGGATCAATGGATACCAGAATGGCAGCGGTCATCAAAATCATGATGACATCGGTGGCGAAATCCAGCGCATACAGTGAAAGGAACACACAGATGCGGTCAGATTCGTTGCCGATACGCGCCATCAAATCTCCGGTGCGCTTGCCCCCAAAGTATTCCAGGGAAAGTTTGAGCAAGTGATCGTAGGTTGCCGTACGCAGGTCAGCCCCGATGCGTTCACTCACCAGCGCCAGTATGTAGTTACGTGCCCAGCTTAGACCCCAGGCAGTCAGGGCACTGACCAGCAGCCCCCCGAGCAGCATGAGGGTGAGTCCGATGGGAATATTCTTACCGTTCTGGAAAGGAATCAGCACCTTATCCATCAGGGGCATAGTTAAATATGGCGGCACCAGCGTGGCGGCAGTGCCCAATAGCGTGAGCACAAAGCCAATAATCAATTCGCGCTTATAGGGCCGGGCAAAGCGCCAGAGGCGAAGCAGTGTCCAGGTGGAGGGCGAACTCAGATTCTCGCTGTAACAGGCTGGGCATTCGTCTTGATCGGGCGGCAGCGGTACCCAGCAATTGGGGCATAGCGCAGGCTCCTCAGTCCCTTCACTCTCTACCGTTTCGGCTTGGTGTGCTTTGTCGCGCAGCCCGTCTAACTGGCGAACCAAACGCAACGCGGCCGGGTTCTGCGCCAGGGTAAACCGCCAGCGGACCAAACGGGCTTCTGGCGTCATCAGGTCCAGCGTGGCAATGCCTGCATGGTCCGAAAGTCTTAAGGTATGAACTGGCGAAAGAGGCCAATGTGTCCAGGCCCCTGCTGGCGACAATGCATACAAACCCTGGTTAGTGAGACAAATCAGGCCACGGGCAAATTGCAGCCGATCATCCAGATCAGTTTCTATGGTTGCCAGAATCGTTTCACTCTCTGGCACATAAGCATGTATCGCCGGCAACCAGAGTTCAGGAATCCGATGGACGTTTTGGGCTGCACGAGCAGCCTGCGTAGGGGTAACAGGTAGGTTCAATTGATATGGTCTAGCTATAAACATATTCCGGCAATCCGGAATAGATGAATTCTGACAGATTAACGCACGGGTAAGGGCTTTGGCTGACAGCGCCACCCCTTTTATCGATAAATCCCCAGGAATGGTCATCCGTTATGACTTTGGTGCGTTATTGGCTGCAGATTCTGTTTACAATGACAACGTAAATACTCGAAATATCACCCTTTCTGTGCGGCACAGGCAAGACCGTACCGAATCTTCAATTCACCACAGCCCAAATGAGCCATAAATCGATAGAAATCATAGACATAAAGTATATTTATGGTCCGAACATGTGGACGGACTTCTATATACCGATCATCGAGGCGTGGGTCGATATTGGAGATCTTGAAGATTTCCCCTCCGACAAAATCCCTGGCTTACCCGAGCGGCTTGTTGCCTGGTTACCGGGGTTGATGGAACACCGTTGCAGCTACGAAGAGTACGGCGGCTTCGTTAAACGTTTACATGAGGGCACCTGGCCTGTTCACATCATGGAACACGTGACGCTTGAACTGCTAGGCATGGCCGATGTACCCAGCGGATTTGGACGAGCGCGCGAAGCTAATCGCCGTAGCCTCTATAAGTTAATTGTTCATAACCTTAACGATGAAGTCACAAAGCAAGCCCTGTTTGCTGCCCGTGACCTAATCATGGCAGCCATTGAAGACAAGCCCTTTGATGTTGCAAGCACCGTAGAAGCGCTGAAAGATCTGGCTGAAGACCGGTTACTTGGCCCGAGCACCGGTAGCATTGTCAATGCAGCGATGGCCCGCAATATTCCAACCATTCGGTTAGCAGACAACAATCTGGTGCAATTAGGTTACGGCTCCAAACAACGCCGTATTTGGACAGCCGAAACCGATCAGACCAGCGCAATTGCTGAAACCATCTCGCGTGATAAAGATCTGACCAAGAGTTTACTCAAAGCCTGCGGCGTGCCCGTACCCGAAGGCGTCGTCGTTGAAACCGCTGATGAAGCCTGGGAAGCCGCCGAAGATATCGGCTTGCCCGTTGTAGTCAAACCATCGGACGGCAACCATGGCCGCGGTGTGTTCACTAACCTGATGACGGAAAAGGAAGTCCGAACAGCCTTCTCGGTTGCGGTCGACGAAGGCAGCAGTGTCATCGTAGAGCGCTTTATTCCCGGTAACGAACACCGACTGTTGGTGGTGGGTGGCAAAATGGTCGCCGCTGCCCGTGGTGACTTTGCCTTCGTTAAGGGCGATGGCAAATCGACCATCGAAGAACTCATTGAAACGCAAATCAACAGCAGCCCCAGTCGCGGCCCTGCTGAAGAAAACACACTGAATTTCGTGCGTGTCGATTCTGCTGTGCGATTAGAGCTTGAACGCCAAGGCTTGACGGCTCAATCCATTCCGGACAACGGCCATGATGTATTAATTCAACGTAACGGCAATGTTTCTATTGATATAACAGACCAGGTTCATCCGGACGTTGCAGAGATCGTTTCTCTTGCGGCCCGTGTTGTTGGCCTGGATGTGGCTGGTATTGACCTGGTTGCGGAAGATATTTCAAAACCACTGGCTGGCCAACGTGGTGCCATTGTTGAGGTAAATGCTGGCCCAGGCTTGCTGATGCACCTGCGTCCATCGGCCGGAACACCGCGGCCTGTGGGAGAAGCAATCGTTAACTATCTATTCCCACCAGAACAGGATTTCAATCTCCCGATTATCGGCATCGCTGGGTCCAGAGGTAAGTCCATCGTTGCTGAGCTGATTGCCAGCATTCTGCATCTCACACACGATGGTGTAGGCCTAGCTTGCAGCAAAGGCATGTACTTCAACCAGCGACAGATCGACATGCGTGATTGCGCCAACTGGGAAAGCGGTCACCGTCTAATGCTTAATCGCCAAGTAAATTTGGCGATTATTGAAAACGACAATCGGGTTATCCTTAATCATGGGCTGCCCTATCGTTACTGCACAATTGGTGTGGTTACCAACTTAGACCCAACTGATACCGTACCAGAATGCGCTATCGAAGATGAAGTCGCTATTTGGAAAGTCATGCGGACTCAGGTCGATGTCGTTTTACCGAGTGGCACCGCCGTTCTCAATGCCGATGATGCCGAAGTAACCGACATGGCTAGGCTTTGCCAGGGCGAAGTGATCTTCTTTAGCCGTTATGGCGATGCCGCCCCCCTAAAAGACCATCTGGCCAACGGCGGTCGGGCTATATTTAGTCGTGATGGTCAGATCGTTCTGGCTCGTGGCGACGAAATTCACCCGCTCATGGCCATTAACAGCATTCCCCTACTGCAACTGCGCAATGATGCTCTGGAAAGCATCCTCGCTGCTGTTGCCGTCGGCACTGCCATGGATCTCTCTCGCGAGATCATGAGCACGGGTATCCAAACCTTCAGTCATCTATAAGCCATGGAAATCGTCCGTCTACGCGCCCTTCGCGGCCCCAACCTCTGGGGTCGCCACACCATGATCGAGGCGCTGATCAACTGTACTGAAGATGAATGCCAGATCACCAATCTGGCCGGGTTTGAAACCCGCTTGCGCTCAAGGTTCCCGCAGATGGGGCCACTGCTAGCCAGCGGTCACAACGAACCGCTGACACTGGCGCATGCTCTGGAAGTCGTGGCGCTTGGCTTGCAAGCGGCAGCGGGTTGCCCAGTCACTTTTAGCCGAACCGTACAAAGCCCGGAAAAAGGCACCTACATCACTGTCGTTGAATACAGTGAAGAGGCTGTCGGCAAACTGGCCTTTGAACACGCCATGCGTCTATGCCAGGCCGCGCGTGAAGATCGTATGTTCGATCTGAATGCCGCGCTCCATGAGCTTAATGAGCTCGACGAAGATTTGCGCTTGGGGCCAAGCACCGGGTCTATCGTCTATGCCGCCGTCGCCCGCAATATACCCTTCCGTCGGATGACCGAAGGCAGCATGGTGCAGTTAGGCTGGGGCAGCAAACAAAAGCGGATTCAGGCGGCTGAAACCAGCCATACCAGTGCTATTGCCGAATCAATTGCCCAGGATAAAGACCTCACCAAAACCTTGCTTTACTCGGCGGGTGTGCCAGTCCCTCAAGGCCGGGTTGTGACCAACCTGGCTGATGCACTAGCTGCCGCAGAATGGATCAAAGGCCCAGTGGTTGTTAAACCGCGAGATGGCAACCAAGGCAAAGGTGTAGCCGTTAACCTGCAAACAGTCGAGCAGATCACTGCCGCCTTTGACGTTGCTTATAAGATCAGTGACGAAGTCATTGTCGAACGCTTTTTGCCTGGCCACGATTTCCGTTTGCTGGTTGTCGGGAGTGAATTGGTTGCTGCCGCCCGCCGCGATCCACCCTATGTGATTGGCGATGGCCAGCACACCATCCGTCAGCTCGTCGATGTAATCAATAGCGACCCGCTTCGCGGCGATGGCCATGCCACTTCGTTGAGCAAGATTCGTCTCGATGCGATTGGTCTGGCAACGCTGGATGAACAACAAATGACACCGGAGTCGGTGCCACCGCGTGGCGTACGCATCAACTTGCGTAAGAATGCCAACTTAAGCACCGGCGGGACAGCCACCGATGTCACTGACGATGTGCATCCGGACATGGCCGCCAGTGCGGTTGCTGCTGCGCATATGGTGGGTCTGGATATCTGTGGTGTCGATGTCGTTTGCGATAGCGTCTACCGCTCCCTGCAAGAGCAAGGCGGCGGCATCGTTGAGGTCAACGCAGCGCCCGGCCTACGTATGCACCTTAGCCCATCTTATGGCAAAGGCCGACCGGTGGGTGAAGCGATCGTGCGGCAGATGTTTGCGCCCGGCGACAATGGTCGCATCCCTGTGGTTGCCGTTAGCGGCACCAATGGGAAAACAACTACGATTCGTCTGACCGCGCATCTAATTGCACAAACGGGTAAGCGTATCGGCATGACAACGACCGACGGCGTCTATGCAAATGGCCGTCTGATTGATACGGGTGACTGTAGTGGTCCACGTAGCGCTCGCAATGTGCTTGGCCATCCGGATGTAGATGCTGCCGTGCTGGAAACAGCCCGTGGTGGTGTATTGCGGGAAGGTCTGGGCTTTGATCGCTGTGACGTCGCCGTGATTACCAACATTGGTGAAGGCGACCACCTGGGCATGAACTTCATCAACACGGCGGCTGAACTTGCTGCGGTGAAGCGGGTAATTGTACAAAACGTTTCTGCTGAAGGCACTGCCGTGCTCAACGCCGCCGATCCTTTAGTGGCCCGAATGGCCCGTTACTGCACCGGCAACGTGACCTTCTTTGCGGGGCAGAGTGCCGCACACCCGGTAATGGCAAAACACCGTGCGCAGGGTCACCGCGTCATCTATCGAGAGAATGGCGAAATTATCGCTGCCCAGGGTAAGGCTACATTCCGGCTACCACTGAAAGATATTCCACTCACCGATGCAGGCCAGATCAGCTTCCAAGTTGAAAACGTCATGGCCGCTGTAGGTGCCGCCTGGGCGTTGGACATTCCTTGGGAATCCATCGTGGCCGGTCTTGCCAGTTTTGTCAGCAATGCAGAAACTGTGCCGGGTCGATTTAACCGTTTTGACTACAAGGGCGCCACACTAATTGCCGATTATGGCCATAATCCGGATGCGATTCGTGCCCTAGCCGATACGATTCACGAGATGAAAGCTAACCGTCGATCCGTCGTCATTAGCGGTGCCGGTGATCGTCGTGATGATGATATTCGTCGCCAGACCCGCATTCTTGGCAATGTGTTTGATTACGTTGTGCTTTACGAGGATGCCTGTCAACGCGGTCGCAGCGAGGGCGAAGTCGTCAGACTGCTACGCGAAGGTCTCGATGAAGCGCATCAGGTCAAAGAGATCGATGAGATCAAGGGTGAGTTCCTGGCCATTGATACCGCGCTTGCCAAGCTGCAGCCGGGCGATATCTGTCTGATTCTAGTGGACCAGGTCGAAGAAGCCCTGGCCCATATTCAGAAGCGGGTAGCCGAAGCCACAGTCTAAAGTCGTTCTAATACGCAGGCGAGCTCGAACAAACCATTTTTGTGGGGCACCTGCGTAAGCGGTCCGCTCGGCCAGCGCCAATAACGCTGATTAAACAATGCATGCATCGCATTGATATCACAATGGAAGGGTGGCCCTTCCACCAAACCCTGCTGGCTGCCGGGCCGTGCCACTTGCATAAACATGACATAAAGCCGCCCACCAGGGCGAATCCAGCGGGCTAACTGCTGACTATAGGTTACCCAGGCATCCGGCGTTAAGGCACACAAACAGGTCTGCTCATAGACGGCATCGAATAGTTCCAGCGGTTCGTAGGTCAGCACATTGGCCTCTATCACCTGAGCCAACAATCCTGCATCTTTAAGACGATTCTTTGTTTCGGCTACAGCGGCCGGTGTGTAATCTAGCCCGGTGACTTCAAACCCAGCCTTACTGAGTGCGGCGACTTCCCAACCCTTTCCGCACCCCGGCACGGCAATACGTACGCCTTGTGTCGGACTTAGCACACCCGCATTCAACCATTGCATTAGTTGCGGGCTGGCTTGCCCGCGATCCCAGCCTGTTTGCTGGGTTTCAAATTTTTCCTGCCAGAAATCGGGAGATAGTTGCGTCATAATTTTCTCATTTGACGGGTGATTCTAGCCCATCAATCTTTTTGATAGATAGATCAAACTGCGGGAGATGACGGGATGCACGCCATCCGGTACGATATCACTTATGATTTTTTGTAACTTTCATGGGCTGGCTGTCGGCTAATGGCATACTCCGGTCGATTTCCTGGTTCGGCACGCCATCATGTTTTCTGGCGCCATGTAGAAGCGCACCCCCTAACGGCTGGTGGGTTGGCTATTTCCTGCCTCTCCGTACTGGTGCTTTTCCTCAGCGGTCTATTCGACGTACTGAACAATCAAGCCGACACCCATATGCGTTACGCGCTGTGGGGTGGATTTGCCGGATTCGCGCTTACAACAGCAGGTGCATTGCCCGGCTTTTTTCTGCGTAGTTTGCCGCAACGGATTGAAGATGGCTTACTCGGTCTTGCAGCTGGAATGATGCTCGCTGCCAGTTCCTTTTCTTTGATTCTGCCGGGCATTAAGGCCGGTGACGCGATCACTGGTAGTGCTTTTTTTGGCGCCATGACCGTTGTCTTTGGCATGGCACTGGGTGTGATGCTTATGCTCGGCATGGATGAATTCACGCCCCATGAGCATACCCGTACAGGCACTTACGGACCAGATTCACACCGGGTTAGCCGGATCTGGCTATTTGTCTTGGCGATTGCCTTGCACAATCTACCCGAAGGCATGGCGATCGGCGTCAGTTTTGCACAAGGTGATTTGCTAGTCGGCATTCCGCTCACTTCGGCTATTGCCATGCAAGATATTCCCGAAGGTTTAGCGGTGGTTATGGCGTTACGTAGCGTGGGCTATAGCCCATTCAAATCATTCTCTATTGCTTGCCTGACCGGATTACTCGAACCTTTAGGTTCAGTGATTGGACTCACCCTATCAAGTGGCTTGGCAATTGCCTACCCCATAGGATTGGGACTGGCCGCTGGCGCGATGATTTTTGTCGTATCGAATGAGGTGATCCCCGAGACGCATCGTAACGGCCACCAGAAATTCGCTACCATCGGTCTGGTAACCGGTTTTGCGTTAATGATGACGCTAGATACGGTGTTGGGTTGATATGCAGACCCCTTTCTTAGCTGCCCGCAACCTGCGCTGTGTTCGTGGCACACAACAGCTTTTTGAAAACATTAGCCTAGAGCTTAATGCCGGACAGTGGCTCTATCTACAGGGCGAAAATGGTGCAGGCAAAACGAGCCTACTTCGCATTCTTGCCGGGTTGGCTTTGCCTGCTGAAGGTGAGGTGCTCTGGCAAAACGCACCAATTGCCCAGCAGCGCAGTCAGTACCATCAAGATCTACTTTATATCGGACACCACGCCGGCCTCAAGGAAGATCTAACGCTGACCGAGAACCTGCAGGCCCTTTGCCGTATGGATGGCGTACGCTCAACCGATGCCGCAATCCGCGACGCCCTCACCCGTATGGGGCTCGCCAAACGCCAGCATTTGCCGGTTAGAGTGCTTTCGGCCGGCCAGAAGCGCCGGGGTTTGCTGGCCCGGACGCTGCTACGCCCTGCCAAACTCTGGATCATGGATGAACCATTCAATGCCTTGGATGTGCATGCTATTGCTGATGTACAAAATCTACTCAAGGCACATCTGACAGAAGGCGGCATGGTTGTGTTAACCAGCCACCAGACACCAGACCTGGGACAGGATGCCCCGGGCTTTATCCTTAACCTCTCGGGGGCTCGCTGATGCCGTTAATGGCTGCCTATATCGCTGCCCTTCAGCGGGACCTGTTACTTGTGATGCGTCGCAAGACCGAGGTGTTAACGGCGCTGTTCTTTTTTGTCATTGTCACAACGCTTTTACCGCTAGGCATCGGGCCAGAGCCTGATCTGCTCCGTAAAATTGCCCCGGGTGCCATGTGGATTGCCGCCTTACTGGCCACCTTGCTGGGTTTACAACGCCTATTTGCCGCCGATCATGCTGATGGCACTCTAGAACAGATGGTGTTATCACCTGAGCCATTAAGCGTGATCGTCGCTGGCAAAATCACCGCCCATTGGCTGGTCTGCGGATTACCGCTGGTATTTCTGGCACCGGTAATTGGTTTACAGTTTGACCTTTCCAGCGATGCAATCGGCATCCTGATGCTGACATTACTGGTCGGCACACCACTACTGTCGCTGATTGGTGCCATTGGTGCTGCACTAACCCTCGGTGCCCGTGGCAGTGCACTGCTCGTGTCTTTGCTCGTGCTTCCCCTATACATACCCACACTGATTTTTGGAGCAGGTGCAGTGGAGTCCTACATTGCTGGCCTAGGTGCCACAGGACACCTTTCATTGCTGGGTGCCCTGCTCATTTTGGCTGCCGCCTTCGCGCCTTGGGCCACTACCGCAGCGCTTCGCATTTCTTTGGAATAAAATAGCACCATGATTAATTGGTTCAAATACAGTTCGCCTTCGTCGTTTTATCCGCTGGCCGGACGTCTGATTCCTGTTTTCTGGATGCTAGCCGCAATTCTGGGTGCCATCGGTCTCTATATAGGTTTTTTCATAGCGCCGACCGATGCCCAGCAGGGTGAAGGCTATCGCATCATCTTCATTCATGTGCCCGCCAGCTGGATGTCGATGTTTATCTACTGTGTCATGGCCTTCTGGTCTTTGATGGGCCTAACCTTCAATACCCGACTCTCCGGCATGATGACCAGTGCCCTGGCACCAACGGGTGCCCTGTTTGCCTTTCTCTCCTTGTGGACAGGCGCACTATGGGGCAAACCAATGTGGGGGGCCTGGTGGGTGTGGGATGCGCGCCTTACGTCCGAGCTGATTCTGTTTTTCCTGTATCTAGGCTATATGGCACTCCATGCGGCCATTGATGACCCGCGTCGCGCTGACCGTGCAGGCGCACTGCTCTCACTGGTTGGTGTGGTGAATGTGCCGATCATCTACTTCTCGGTTAAATGGTGGAATACCTTGCACCAGGGTGCATCCGTTTCGCTGACCAGATCACCGAGCATGGCCAGCACCATGCTATGGGGGATGCTCATCATGGCCTTGGCTTTCTGGGCTTACACCATTGCTGTCGCACTGATGCGAGCCCGAACTATCATGCTGGAACGTGAAGCCACGTCCGAGTGGGTCAAGCACCTACCCGACGTCAAGGAGATCGCATAATGCAGTGGCACACTATCAACGAGTTCTTCGCTATGGGTGGCTACGGTCTATATGTCTGGGGCAGCTTTGGTGTCTGTGCACTGACCATGATTGTAGAACCCATTCTGATTCGCCATCGGCGTAAAAACGCACTGCGCAATATCTGCATTAACGACTAGAAAACTTCCCGACAATGAAACCACGTCATAAACGATTTGCCCTGATTATTGGTGCACTCGCCGTTATTGGTGCTGCTGCTGCACTGGTGCTTAATGCTTTTGAAGAGAATCTGGTGTTTTTCTTTACGCCAACTCAGGTCGCTGCCGGAGAAGCACCAAAGAACCGTGCTTTCCGTATTGGCGGTATGGTCAAGGACGGTAGTCTGCAACGCGATGGCATGAATGTGCGTTTTATCGTGACGGATACAGCACACGATATTCCGGTCACTTATTCGGGCATATTGCCGGATCTATTTCGTGAGGGCAAAGGGGTCGTCGCTCAAGGCAAGCTGGATGGCACAGATAAGGACGTAAGCTTCAAGGCATCTGAAGTACTCGCCAAGCATGACGAAAATTACATGCCACCGGAAGCGCAACAAGCCATGGATAAAGCCGCTCTGGAAAAAGCTTCCAAGACTTTGAAATAAATTACCGATCAGAAAAACAAAGGGCGCTAACCGTTAAGGTTCAGCGCCCTTCTTTATTACTTAAGCCTAGCTTTCGCTTCAGCCATGTTTTCTTGTACAAACTTACCTTCCTGGGAATCAGGGCCCACGATTTTAATCACGCGCTCCCAGTATTGAATGGCTAATTTGTAGTTGGCCCCTTCAAAAGCCAGGCCACCGGCCAGGAATAGAACCTTCGGATCCTGGCTTCCCTGTTTAAGGGCATTGTTGATCCAGATCTGCGCACCTTTCAGATCACCGGCTGCAGCCAGGGCTTCCGCATAATCAGCCATTAGTGGTGGCTGCTTTTTAATTTCCGGCTGGATGTGACTGAAGGCTTTTACTGCATCCTCTGGTCGATTCATGACCATGTATGCACGGGCCAGAAGCTGCCAGCCTGCTGGATCATCTGGGTTTGCATCCAGTTTGGCTTGAAGCCTTGCAACCATAACATTGGGGTCAGGCGCTGGCTTGACGTTGGCTGGATTCAATGCCGCAACATTACCCACATTGAGGTAAACCAGGCCACCCCCTAATGGAATCAAGACCATGATCAGCCATACCAGCCAACGCCCCGTACCACGGGGCACAGGCACTACTGGAGCAGCATTTGCCTGCATGGGTGGGACATCCTCTTCGTCGACAAGACCCTGACGGCTCCGACGACGTAAAAAGAGTACCAAGCCAACCAGACCACCCGTCAATAAAAGAAATGGACCAACCCACAACAGGAGCGTAGACGATTTAAAAGGTGGGTCATACAACACGTAGTCGCCATAACGGCTCACCAGAAAATCAATGATTTCCTTGTCTGACCTTCCTGATTCGATGAGATGTCTTACTTCACGACGAAGATCTTCAGCCAGATCAGCCCGAGAACCCGCCAGTGACTCGTTCTGGCAAACCAGACAACGAAGATTTTCTGAAATCGCATTCAGACGGGTTTCAACCACCGGATTCTGTGCCAATGGTAATGCCTCGGCAGCATAAACCCCACTGGATGTAACCAGCACCAGCGCCACGAGATATTTGATGAGCCCTTTCATTACTTAAGCCCTTTCAACATCGGATCGATCAGCTTGTTAACCACTTCTGTCGTTAATGGGCCCACATGCTTGTAACGGATGATGCCAGCTTGATCAATCACATAGGTCTCCGGTACACCATAAACGCCATAATCAATACCGACACGGCCATCCGTATCGAAAGCAGATAATACATAGGGATTGCCATGCTGTTTAAGCCATGCCAAAGCATCTGGACGTTGGTCTTTGTAATCGAGGCCAATCAGTGGCACATCCGGGTGTGTACGCGCAAAATCAATAAGCACCGGGTGTTCTGCACGGCAAGAAACACACCAGGAAGCCCAGACATTCAGTAACCAGACGCGCCCTTTCAGGTCCTCAGGCGCAAAGCGCTGTTTGGGATCCTGGAGCTGTGGCAGATCAAAGGTCGGCGCAGGTTTGCCTACCAGAGGTGATGGCACATAGCTCGGGTCTTTAGTCAGCCCCTTGGCTAAAAAGAAGACTAATACGGCAAATACCAGCAGAGGGATCAGAAACCACCAGAAACGTTTCATCAGGATGCTACTTTCTCTTCAATACGTTCTTCGTCTGCAACATCCGATTGGCGCTTACGGTAGCGACGATCCGATGCGGCAAATATGCCGCCCAAGGCCATGAGCGCACACCCACCCCAGATCCAACTTACAAAGGGTTTGTAGTACACCCGAACCGCCCAGGCGTTATTACCTGTAGGCTCACCCATCGACACATAAAGATCACGCGTAAGGCTGCTGTCGATACCGACTTCCGTCATAGGCATCGTCGATGAGAAATATGTCCGTTTTTCTGAGTAAAGGGTGCCGCTAATCTGAGCCGGGTTGGCCATTGGACCAAAAGTCACCTGACTGCGAGCCCCTTCATAGTTGGGACCGCGGACCGGACTTACGCCTTGTAAGGTCAATTGAATATCATGTATTGAAACGGTATCGCCTGGCGCCATACTGACATCGCGCTCGACCTGGTAGCTGCTTACAAAAGTAACACCGACGACAAAAACAGCAAGGCCCATATGCGCTAACTGCATACCCCAGAAAGCACGCGGAGGCCAACTGGTTCTAACCCGAACAATGATCTGACGCACGCCACTTGCCATAACCCATACCGCCAAACCAACCCCCACCGCCACCATAGGGCGCCATGCACCCATCAGTATCGGCAAAACAATTGCTGCCAAAATAGCCAGCACGGCCTCTACCTTCAGCGACTTCAAAAGTGGCAATAGTTGATCTTGTTTCCAACGTGCCATAGCCCCCAGCGGTAGGACCAGCAGCAAAGGCAACATGATCGGTACAAAAACTGCATTGAAGTAAGGGGGGCCAACTGAAAGCTTGCCAAGATTGAGCGCATCAATGACCATCGGGTAAACGGTACCCAACAATACAGCGCCGGTACCGGCCAGCAACAGCACATTATTAATTAGAAGCAATGTTTCGCGTGACACCAGTGCAAAAGCACCGCCACGACCTACGGTCGGTGCGCGCCAGGCAAACAAGGCCAGAGAACCACCCACTACGATAGCCAGGAAAACCAGAATAAAGACGCCACGTGCCGGATCTGCAGCAAACGCATGCACCGAGGTCAGCACACCGGAACGAACGATAAAGGTACCCAGCAGTGACAGTGAAAAGGCACCGATGGCCAATAGCACTGTCCAGTTTTTGAAACTGCCACGCTTTTCAGATACGGCTAGTGAATGTATGAGCGCCGTACCAACCAACCAGGGCATGAACGAAGCATTTTCAACCGGGTCCCAGAACCACCAACCGCCCCAGCCCAATTCGTAATACGCCCAGTTAGAACCTAAAGCGATACCAATTGTCAGAAAGATCCAGGCCGCCAAGGTCCAGGGGCGCGACCAACGGGCCCAGCTCACATCGAGTCTGCCAGCCAACAGCGCTGCAATCGCAAAAGCAAAAGCTACCGAAAATCCCACATAACCCATGTACAGCATTGGCGGGTGGTAAACCAGACCCGGGTCCTGCAAAAGCGGGTTCAGATCCCGTCCTTCCATCACTGCCGGAAGTAACCGGGTGAATGGATTAGATGTGAACAGTATAAAAAGGATAAAACCAAAGCTCACCAGACCCAAAACGCCGAGGACCCGAGCCACCATTTCAGGCGGTAAGGTACGAGAGAAGACTGCTACTGCGCCGGTCCAGGCAGTCAGCATAAACACCCAAAGCAGGAGGGAACCTTCATGCCCACCCCATACGGCACCGAATCGGTACTCCAAAGGGAGTTTGGTATTTGAATGCCCAGCAACGTAGGCCACCGAGAAATCGTTGGTCAGAAAGCTCCAGGTCAAGCAAAGAAAAGATGCAGCAACCAAACTGAATAATGTAAGGGCTAATGGCTTTGCCAGACGAATCCATAAAGGCACGTCACGCTGGCCTCCTGCTAGCCCAAGAATTGCAAGGGAGATCGACACAAACAGCGACAGCGACAGGGCCACCTGGCCAACTTCAGGAATCATTCGTAAATCCTTTAACAAGCATGTCGACGATCGCCGGATTAATTCCGATCATTACACAGACACTTTACGTTTATTGAATACATGATGCTAATGGAGGCAGGCCCCCGATGCAAGCTGTGAGAACAGGGTAAACTCTCTAACACTTAATAAAGTCAGCGTGTTGCTGACCTTTAACCTTACTCTGCATCCGGTCTTAACATGGTCTGGGCACTCGCCACCGATTCCACCTGGCTTTATTTAATCCATCCGCTGATTGTAATGCTTTTTGCGTTACGAATTATCTGGGTGCGTCGCCCGCCGGGCGTTGCCATGGCATGGATTCTGATCGTTACCATCATGCCCATCGTCGGCATTACGGCATATATGCTGATTGGTGAGCGTCCTATCGGTCGTGATCGCACTAAACGTATTGCCGAAATTGCGCCTGCCTATATGAGAATGACGGCACTCTTTGATGAGCGCTTTGCGGCAACGACTGCTGATATCCAAGACCGCTTTCAGGCCATGGCAAAGCTTGCAGAACATCACGGCGGGATGCCACCCGTTCCTGGCAATCAGCTTCAGCTCTATTCAGATGCACAAACCATTTTGCACGGCATGATCAACGATATAGATACCGCACGTTCTCGTTGCGATATCGAGTTTTATATCTGGAACCCGGGTGGTACTGCCGACCAAGTTGGCGAAGCGCTGATCCGTGCAGCAACCCGCGGCATTAATTGCCGGGTGCTCCTGGATGAATTAGGAAGCAGCACGTTCTGGAAAAGTCCTTGGCCTAAAAGGCTTAAAAAAGCTGGCGTTAAGCTAGTCAAAGCCTGTGCGATTTATCCGATGCGCCTGCAATTTGGTCGCGCCGATCTGCGCCTACATCGAAAAATCGTGGCAATTGATCAGCACATCGCTTGGACGGGCAGCCTCAATCTTGTCGATCCGGCATTCTTTAAACAGGATGCGGGTGTCGGAGAGTGGGTAGATGCCATGGTCCGTGTTGTCGGCCCGGCGGCCTCTGCTTTGACCACTGTATTTGAAGGTGACTGGGCCGTTGAAAGTGGCAACATCCGGGGATTTAGCACCTTTCTGGATCAGATGCGTTCAACGCCTACGCCAGCACCCGTGGGTGATTTAATCGTTCAAGCCGTGCCTACCGGTCCCAGCTACAAAATCGCCAACATGTCTCACATGTTACTTAGCGCGGTATTGGATGCGCGCAAGGAGGTGGTACTAACAACCCCCTACTTCGTTCCGGATGAAGCGCTCTTTCAAGCACTACAAACTGCCGCCTGCCGTGGCGTTGATGTCACCCTAATCGTGCCACAACGGGTCGATTCGAAATTGGTCCGTTATGCAAGTCGAAGCTACATGGGTGATCTGCTAGCCGCTGGCGTTAAGATTCAACAATTCACTGGCGGGTTACTCCATACCAAGAGTCTGGTTGTTGATCGTGAATTTACGATCTTTGGCTCAGTCAATCTAGACATGCGTAGCCTACGTCTGAACTATGAAATCACCCTGATGATCTACGACAAGGATTTCAGTCAACAAGTCTGTGCACTTCAACAGAAATATCTCGCACAATCCATTCCCGTGAACGCAAAAGTCTGGACCGATCGACCTTTGCTTGAACGGCTCAAAGAAAACGTAGCGCAAATCATGTCGCCGCTCCTCTAGTCAATTGACCCACTATGCTTAGTTATCGCCACGCCTTTCACGCCGGCAATCCTGCCGATGTCCTCAAACATCTGGTCTGGATTGAGGTGCTGGATTACTTCACTCAGAAGGATAAACCCTTCATGGTGCTTGATACGCATGCAGGTGCCGGGATGTACCTGATTGAAAGTGATATGGCGCGCAAAACTGGCGAGTGGTCTACCGGTATTGGCAAGCTCTGGGATCAGCCTGATGAAGCGCTCCCTGAATCCGTTGTGCGCTACCGTCAGGTTGTTAAAGCGGCTAATGCCAGCCCAGCCCTCAAACATTACCCGGGATCTCCCTGGATTTCCGGCTATTGCACACGCTCGGCTGACCCGCTCCGCTTCTTCGAACGGCACAGTACAGATGCCCCATTACTGGCACAAGCCTTACGCTTTGTTCAGAAGCGGACTCAAATTAACGTGGCCGATGGTTTGGCGGGCCTCAAGGCTTTAATGCCACCGCCGCAACGTCGCGCTGCCGTACTCATTGATCCGTCTTATGAAGACAAAACGGATTATGGCAAAATCGTGGCCAGTGTACGCGATGTCGTTCAGCGTTTTGCAACGGGCACTTATGTCGTCTGGTATCCGATACTGGCCCGACGTGAAGCGGTAGAGCTTCCAGACCGATTGGTTAAGCTCGGCCTTCCGAGCTGGCTTCATGTCACACTCAGCACTCGCCCACCCGCTACCGATGGGCTCGGCATGACTGGGAGTGGACTTTTCATCGTCAATCCGCCTTGGAAGTTGCCTCAAACTCTGGAAACAACCCTGCCCTGGTTAAGTGAAACCCTAGGCGAACCCGGTAGTGGCGGATTTACACTGGATTGGCAAATCCCTTGAAGCTAGACAACCTCAACAAACTTAAGATTTTGAGGTTTTAGCTTCCAGTGCTTCCCAGCTTTCAAGCAACAACAACAGCTCTTCTTCAATAGCGGCGAGGCGCGTAGAAATAGTTTGGCCCGCCGCCGGATCTGTTGTGTAAATCGCTGGATCATTAATCTTTTCCAGCAAAGCCGCCTGCTCTGTTTCTAGCGCTTCGATTTGCCCGGGCAATGCATTCAGCGCTTGTTGTTCTTTATAACTCAACTTGGCAGAACGCCCCCCTGTAGATGGCGCAGCTTCACCCGATTTTGCTTGCGTCTTAGTGACAGCAGCCTTATCAGCAGCAGCTTTGCTCTGTGCAGCATGCCAGGCTGCCCAATCACTATAACCCCCGACAAATTCACGCCACTGACCATCGCCTTCAGCGGCAATGACCTGCGTCACGACGTTATCAAGGAAGCTGCGATCATGGCTTACTAGCAGCAATGTGCCTTGATAATCCTGCAGCAGACTCTCCAGCAATTCCAATGTATCAATATCCAGATCATTGGTCGGTTCATCGAGCACCAGAATATTGGCTGGACGTGCGAACAAACGTGCCAATAGCAAACGATTACGCTCACCACCCGAAAGAGATTTAACCGGTGAACGTGCCCGCTGCGGGGAGAATAGGAAATCTCCCAAGTAAGTCATGACGTGTGTGCGCTTGCCGGCAACTTCTACATAATCCGAACCCGGCGAAATAACTTCATGCAACGGTGCTTCCGGATCAAGCGCTGTACGGAACTGATCAAAATAAGCGACTTGTTGTTTGGTACCGCGTTTTACGGTGCCACTATCTGGCTCAATCTCGCCAAGAATAAGGCGCAACATGGTCGTTTTACCGGCGCCATTAGGACCGATCAAACCAACGCGATCACCACGCATGATGCGGCCATCGAAACCATCGATAATCTTACGACCTTCATAGGATTTAGAGACATTGATGAGATCGGCTACCAATGCACCAGAAGAATCACCCGAATCTACCCGCATAGCGACCTGACCTTGCAGGTTGCGACGCGCGGCACGTTCGGCACGCAATTGATCTAGACGCTGCACACGAAACACTGCTCGCGTACGACGGGCTTCAACGCCCTTACGAATCCAGATCTCTTCCTGGGCTAACAACTTATCGGCACGCGCTTGTTCCAATGATTCTTCGTGCAAGCGCTGGGCCTTGCGCTCCTGATATGTTGCAAACGATCCCGGGTAACTACTCAATAGACCGCGATCCAGTTCAACAATACGGGTAGCCAAGCGATCTAGAAATCGTCGGTCGTGGGTGATAAACAGCAAAGCAACGTTACGCACCAACAATAAATTCTCTAACCAATCAATGGCGGCGATATCGAGATGGTTCGTGGGCTCATCCAGAAGCAAGACGTCAGGTTCGCAAACCAATCCTCGCGCCAAGGCAACACGCTTTTTCTGTCCGCCCGAGAGATCGTCAACAATAGCATCCGGGTTCAAATGAAACTCAGCAATCACTCGTTCGGCCAATGCGTTCTGCTGCCAGGCATCAGAAGCTTCCAGCTCATGCTGCAAACGTGCCAGCTCATCAAGTGCTGATGGACGTTCCGCTTCTGGCAAATCCCCCAGCCGGTGCGACAGGTCGTGGTAGCTTGCCAGCAATCGGGATTGTTCACCCAGACCACCCACAACGGCATCGAATACCGTAGCGCCCACCTCGAAATCAGGCTCCTGTGCAACATAAGTAATTCTTAAATCTGGCGCCTTCCAGACCTGCCCATCATCTAGCGCGCGCAAGCCAGCGATCGCTGCCAGTAGCGATGACTTACCTGTGCCGTTCCGGCCAATCAGCGCAACCCGCTCACCTGCATCAATCTGGAAATCCACATGATCCAGTAATGGGACATCACCGTATGCCAGGCAACCGGCATTCACAGACAACAAGGGCATATCAGTAACCTGTCAGACGTTTAAGGTCGCCAATGACTTCAACACTGTGTTCCGCTACCGAAACATCGGTATACACCTTTGCGATCCGACCATCTGGATCGATGACATAAGTGTAACGACGAGGAAAACCGGTGATTCCCAGATTCATCCAGGCACCATACTGACGGGCAAAGTCACCCCCCTTGTCCGACAACAAAGGAAAGGGTAAATGAAACTTAGTGGCAAAAGCCGCATTGGCAGCTGGTGCATCAGCGCTAATACCGACCAGCACGACACCCATGTGTTGAAAGGTTTGCCAATCATCACGAAACTTACAGGCCTGTCGTGTACAGCCCGGTGTATCCGCTTTGGGATAAAAATAAAGCACCAGCCAATGCCCGCGGTAATCAGCGAGTTTGTGATGAACCCCTCGGGTATCCGGCAAATTGAATGCGGGGGCCGGGCTTCCGACGGCCGGAAGACTACCGTCACCCGACTTAGCACGCCCCTGCGAACGCCATAACCAGACCAGGCCGGCAATAACCACCAGGGTAATGAGATATTTCATAAAAGACGGCATCCGCTAAATAGGCTAAATGGCGTCCCCTAGTGGAATCGAACCACTAACTGGGCCTTAGGAGGGCCCCGTTATATCCATTTAACTAAGGAGACGTCACCAAGAATTATACCGGCTATCCCTCTAGAACCTTGATGGTGCGCATGGCGAAACCCACGAGCCTATATTCAAACCATCTGGGAGGTCTTGATCTCGACAGCTATCAAGTCAACTTTATTTGATTAATAACGCTAGCCCATTCCTACCTACTGGCTGTCTACCTAACCAAGGAATGAGCGCACATCGTTTAGATAGCTTATCTGCTACCGTCTCAATGTATGGCAACTCATAAGCACCTCGCTCCATTAATACCGGATCATGCGTGCCACTCGCCAGCAATGATTGATTGATGACCCATGCATAGGGCTCAATACCGGCTCTACGGAGATCCTTTTGAAGTCGCTCAGCCTCATGAACCGGCGTTGCTTCGGGTAGTGTGACTACAAAGACATGGGTAAAGTTTGAGTCACGCAATCGGGGCAACAACTCCTTCACTGACTCTGGCATATCTCCCTGGGTGCGCTCGACTTCTCGGTGGTAGGCTTCTGCAGCATCTAATAGAAGAATAGTGTGACCAGTCGGTGCGGTATCAAGAACAACAAAGCCTCCCTTTCCCTCATCAACAGTCCGAGCAAACGCACGGAAAACAGCAATTTCTTCTGTGCAGGGTGAACGCAGATCTTCTTCAAGCATCGCTAATCCAGCCGGGTCAAGGCTTTTACCCGCCTTTGCCAGCACTTCTTCCGTGTATTGCTGAACCTCATTGGCTGGATCGATTTTGGTGACCGTCAAGCCCGGCATGCCTTCTTCTGCCGCTGCGGATACATGCGCCGCAGGGTCAGTGGTGGAAAGAACTACCGGAAAACCACGTTCTGCCAAGTTAAAGGCAATGGCGGCGGCAACGGATGTTTTGCCTACACCACCTTTGCCCATGGTCATGATAACGCCATGCTTAAGTGCAGCAAGCTCATCCACGTATTGCTTTAGGCCACCAGGCAGGGAGTCTACTGATGGCATAGAACGTTCTATAGGGAGTGGCAATTCTTCAGGATGCGCCATAGCTCGAAGCGCCTCCAAACCAACAGTACCCTTTGGCAAAAAAGAGATCGTTGAACCCGGGAGTGCCGCCAGTCCTACAGGCATCTCAGCCATAGATTCAACCGCACGTTTACTCATTGCATCCGCAATGGCATCGCCAGCACTTTTGGCAACAAAGACACCGTTGATAACCAACTGGAGATTAGAAACACCTAAATCACCAAGTTCACCACGGGTTCGTTCTGCCTCACGCAACGATGCGCGTTCAGGGCGGCTGACCAGAACCACTGTAGTTTCAAGCGGATTTGACAGCCTTTCTACCGTTGCCGCATAAAGCGCCTTCTGTTTTTCCAAACCCGCCAGCGGGCCAAGGCAAGAGGCGCCACCGGTAGAGGAGGAAATGAACTCATCCCAAGCCGTTGGCAAAGTCAGTAGACGGAGGGTGTGTCCTGTAGGTGCTGTGTCAAATATGACATGGTCAAAATCTTGTGTAGCCATAGGATCTCCAAGCAACTTGGAGAACTCATCAAAAGCTGCAATTTCCACAGTGCAGGCACCGGAGAACTGCTCTTCCATGCTGCGGATGGCTGCATCAGGCAAGATGCCACGGTAAGGCCCAACCATCCGCTCACGGTAGGCTTGCGCCGATGCTTCTGGATCGATATTCAATGCATAGAGATTTGGCGCACCAGGCACAGCAGTTGGAGATTGATTGAGTGCCACCCCCAGCACTTCGTCCAGATTGGATGCCGGATCCGTACTCACAATCAGTACTCTTTTACCAGCATCTGCAAGTGCCAATCCAGTAGCACAGGACAGCGAAGTTTTGCCAACACCACCTTTGCCTGTAAAAAAGACATGACGTGTTGTGAGTTTGGGTAATGGCATATCAGCCTTTATAAATTAACAGCAACCAGATTTAGGATCACAGCACTTGCCAGCAACGACATGTGGCTTTTCTTCTGCGGTCAGTTTGATGTCCAACTTTTGGGCTAACTGCTGACGGGATGGATACATGCCTGTAGTGATGATGTGGCCATCGACAAGAATGACGGGCAAACGGTCGATACCCGATTCGATTTCCTTAACGACAGAAGGATTAGCGGCAAAAGCCTGTGGTTCCTGACCTAGGTTGTGGCGCTCAACAGTAACGCCATGGTCGGCTACCCATTTTAGATCTGCCGAAAACTGTGCCAATACCGGATCAACCTCAACACCGCAAACGCCCGTTGAGCAGCACATGGCCGGATCAAAGACTTCTAGTTTTTTCATGATGCATCTCCTGATTATTTGACAGGGCGGCGTTCGTACCAGCCCTTGGACTGATTGACGACACGGACGACCAACAACATTACTGGCACCTCAATCAACACACCCACGACAGTTGCTAATGCAGCGCCAGATTCAAACCCAAACAGACTGATCGCTGCGGCAACAGCCAGTTCAAAGAAGTTAGAGGCACCAATCAATGCCGATGGTCCAGCGATACTATGCTTTTCACCCACAGTTCTATTAAGCCAGTACGCCAATCCCGAATTGAAGAACACCTGAATAAGAATAGGCACTGCCAGCAGCGCAATAATCAGCGGCTGTTCAATGATCGCCTTACCCTGAAATGCAAATAGCAATACCAGTGTTAGTAACAAGGCAGAAATTGACCATGGACCAATCTTTTCCATCATCGCATCGAAATATGCCTGTCCTTTGGCCAGCAACACTTTTCGCCATATCTGAGCAAGTACGACCGGAATAACGATATAGAGCACGACGGACGTTAATAGCGTATCCCATGGCACGGTAATCGCCGAAATACCCAACAGGAATGCCACCAGGGGAGCAAAGGCAAACACCATGATCGTGTCATTCAACGCTACCTGGGACAGCGTGAATAACGGGTCGCCCTTTGTCAGGCGACTCCAGACAAACACCATGGCGGTACAGGGCGCAGCGGCGAGCAGAATCAGGCCCGCGATATAGCTATCAATCTGATCAGCAGGCAGATATTCGGCAAACAGTACACGAATAAAAAGCCACCCCAAGAATGCCATCGAGAAAGGCTTAACAAGCCAGTTGACGAACAGCGTGACGCCAATGCCTTTCACATGCTGCTTGACTTCGTGCAATGCGCTGAAATCTACTTTAACCAGCATGGGGATAATCATCACCCAGATGAGCAACCCAACTGGAAGATTGACTTGGGCGACTTCCATGCGACCCACTGCCTGAAAGATGCCGGGCAGCAGCTGGCCAAGCAGCACCCCTGCAATGATGCAGAGAAATACCCAAACTGTCAGATATCGCTCGAAAATACTCATCGGTGCAACCTTGGCAGACACTTCACACTGAACGCTCATCTCAAATCCCCAAGGCTTCACGAACGGCAGGAATCAGACGCGCACGAATGTCGTCGCGCACTTGAACAAAGCTTTCAAGAGGTTCGCCATGTGGGTCGTGGAAAGGCAAGTGAATACGAGGCACGGGCTTCGGGAAGATCGGACAGGCTTCGTTCGCGTTGTTGCAGACAGTAATCACCAGATCAATCGGTTCATTGATCACGGCATCAATATCTTTCGGGAAAAGCCCTTCGGTCGGCAGACCCGCAAGTTTTAGGGCTTCAATAGCGCCATCAGCAACCTTTGGCTGTGGTTTTGTGCCAGCAGAGAGACCTTTTGCCTTGCCAGCCAGATCATGAGTAATGAGGGCTTCAGCCATCTGTGATCGGCAGGAATTGCCAGTACAGAGGACAAGGATATTTTTCATTTCTGACATTGTGTTATCTCAGTTGCGCGGTAGGGTACCAATGTCATCCAGTTCTTTCTGGAGGCTATGGCGTTCGATTTTTTCTAGAGGAAGATTTGTAAAGATGCCAATACGGCGATTGAGCTGTATGAATGCATTAGCAACTGCACGCTTTTGCTCTTCTTCACCTTGAACCTGTGCAGGATCTTCTAAACCCCAGTGGGCAGTCATCGGCTGACCCGGCCAGATAGGACAGACTTCACCAGCAGCTTGGTCGCAAACGGTAAAAACAAAATCAAGTTTGGGGGCATCGGGTCCGGCAAACTCTTCCCAGCTCTTGCTCCGGATACCTTCTGCAGGCATGTGGTTACGCTGCAGTTGATCAAGAACATGTGGATTCACTGAACCAGTTGGCATACTGCCTGCGCTGAAGGCTTTAAAACGACCTTTACCAAGTTGGTTGAGTACAGCTTCGGCAATGATGCTGCGTGCCGAGTTTCCTGTGCACAGAAAGAGTACATTAAAGACTTTATCGGACATGATCGACCTCAACGTTAAGTTGAGCAGTCTGCTTTTTTCCGTCTTTTTTCGGTCGTGTTGACCTGTTCGGTTTTGGGCAGACAGCTCTGACCCTGACAGCACTTGTCGGTCAGGAATGCAAGAAGCTCATCCATCACGCTGTAATCGGTAGCGTAATAAATGAAACGACTCTCCTGTCTGGCCTTAATCAAGCCAACACGGCTCAGATTGGAAAGATGGAAAGAGGTTGTCGCAGCCGGAATCCCAAGTTTTTCCGCAATGGAGCCAGCGTTCACACCCTCTGGACCGGCCTCAACAAGCATGCGGTAGATAGAGAGTCGTGATTCATGCCCCAGAGCAGCAAGGAGTTCAGAAGCGTTAAGCGTTTCCATATTTCCAACTTTATCGAATCAATGTGACGAATGTATTACGGATTGCTCTAATTTTCAATAAATTTTTTGAGATGTTTTGGTTACTGAGCACAGCAAGACAGAAGCCAGAAACTTGTAACGACTGCCTTTAGCCGAATTTTGGTAACAAATCAGTAACTTACATATGAAAAATTAACAGCCCAAGGGCATATAGGTGCTATCGAACGTACCCTATCGTCATGGACAATAGTCCCAACAGACCCGATGTCACTGCCAAAACTTTAGTAGCGTCTTTGAACGCCTTTGCTGAACGTACAGAAGTTGTTTTCATCTATCTAGTGTCAATCCAAATTTCGAGCACATCCCGGCCTAAGCCGGGCATTTAAATCAGAACGAGGGTGTTGCCACGAAGGGTATCGAAGGCACGAACCATGTATTCCGGATAGATACGTTTGATCTTGTGTACATACTGAACGATCTCGGCAACGCTCTTTTCGATCAATTCGAGCAACACCCATTCATTACTGTCTGGATTGCGAACTTCAATTTTGTAGGTCATGTCTTCCTCGCGTTTTCTTGTTTTTTGGCATTATACACGTTTTGTCCTGGACACAAAGACCTAAGCAATCACGTTGGGCGTGTCCTCTACCTTGGGAATCTCAGCATGGGCAGATAGCGCATCACGAAACCTGGGGGGCAGCATCAAGTAAGTCAGTACACTCGAACCAGTGCAGATCAGCCAGAAAAATAGGAAGCCCAAAGAATAGGCTGCGCTCGAAGATACATTGACAGCTTCGCCCATCCAGTAAAGCTGTTGGGGGTCTATAAAGGCAAAGAATGCACATTCAGCAATCACCGCTGCAACAAATGCAGGCCAAAGTATCCAAATCAGTGCACGCATCTTGTTACCTCCATTAACTGGTTATGTTTACGCCAAAAGCCCAGTACAATCTTATGGCAACAATTTTACTTTGTCCATGACAAGTTTGCACGACCATGTCGAATTAGCAGAGCCTTACTTTACCCACATCCCCTTGAGATCAAGAACATGCGCAAACGTTTCAAGGCAAGAAAATGGATTCAAATTGCAGGCTGTGCACTCCTGCTCACTTCCTATCAAACCGCTATGGCCACTGAAACCCCAAAATACACGGTACTTGAGAAGCAAGGCGAATTTGAAGTGCGTCAATACGAACCACGAATCGTTGCCGAAGTAAGGGTCGATGGCGATCTGGACGCTGCTTCCGGTAAGGGTTTTAGAGTACTCGCTGACTATATTTTTGGAAAAAACCAGGCAGTAATAAACGCAACTGATTCCGAAAAGCGGGCAGAAACCAGCGCAAAAATAGCCATGACGGCTCCGGTTACGGTTGAACCATTGGCCTACAAGAGCGAGATGACCGAAGCAAATAGCTGGCGTGTTGAGTTCAGCATGCCTAACCATTACACGCAGCAAGAGTTACCCAAGCCGTTAGATCCGAATATTGTGATCCGCGAGATTCCTGCAACGCGATATGCCTCAATCTCCTATTCCGGCATGAATACGGAGAGTCGCATCAATCAGGAAACATCAAAGCTCTTGGATTGGGTAAAGACTAATAACCTGAAAGCCGTCGGCGCGCCTGAGTTAGCTAGATACAATCCACCATGGACACTCCCCATGTTCCGACGTAATGAAATTATGATTCCCATTAAGAGCGATGAGCTTAACCGCCGATAATGGTTCATTATCCGTTGGCAGTTTAATTACGCCCAATAGGATGACAAGACTGAGGATTCGAAACCTCTTGCAGCTTTGCCTGGCTACGACATCGCTTTTACTGATGTCTCCCAGCGCCTATTCGGCATCCATAAGAGATAGTGACGGTCGGTTTCTTAACCGCTACGCCGATCTTTCAAAAAGTGAAAACTTCCTACGCTGGCAGTGGGGAAGAATCACTCAAGGCCTGCCAAAGCCTGCAAGCAAGGCAACGCCGGTTGTTGATGCAGACCTTCAACGTATAAATAATCCGCAGGGTGACGCACAAGTTACTTGGATTGGTCATTCAAGCTTGCTATACCAGAGCAACGGTAAGAACTTTCTCTTTGACCCGGTCTATGCGGAATACGCATCCCCGATCCCCCCGCTCGGACCCAAACGCGCACAAAACCCTGGGGTTGCCTTTGACGATCTCCCGCATATCGATGCAGTATTCATTTCCCACAACCACTACGACCATCTTGATCTTGAAACGGTACGACGATTAATGCAGCAAAAGGACGGGGCACCTGTTTTTTATGTACCGTTGGGTGTAGATCTTTGGTTTTTAGATAACGTTCCTGGTAGCCGTATCGTAGGAACCACGCCCAATGTGATCGCCATGGATTGGGACGAGTCGCAGCAAATCATAGGGGCTACTGCACCTTTCACTGTAAGCTTTCTGGCCGTTCAACACTGGGCGGCACGCTCACCTTTCGATCGCAATAAAACGCTTTGGGGCAGCTGGCTTATTGAGCAACCCAAGTTCCGCTTCTGGTTTGCCGGCGACCTGGCCTACTCGCCTGATATTGAAGACATCGGGCGCAAGCATGGAGGCTTTGACCTTGCCGCAATACCTATTGGCGTCTACGAACCACGATGGTTTATGAAACGCGCTCATGTGGACCCACATGAAGCGATCGAAACCTATAAAACAGTACGGGCCAAACGTGCGATAGGGATTCACTGGGGTACATTTGATGGCCTCAGTGATGAATCGCTGGATGAGCCGCCTTTAGCGTTTGTTCAGGCCAGACAATCAGCCAATATTGCTCCCGACGCATTTACACTACTCAGCATTGGGGAGACACGTATATATGCTGGAGAAAAAACCAGACCATAGCGCCACATAAAGCCTCATAGCAATTTGGGCTGTCCACTTACCCCATAAGATCAGCAATAAGTTTGTGCGAGCTTTCCAACGTCTACTCGCGCCTTGAGCCGCGCAGAAAGCAAATACGTACCCGCCAATTTTCTATGCAGGAAAAGTGCATCGATAGGTGGTGTATGCCAAAAGTCTCGATCAAGGGCCAACGCCATTCCAGCGTCCCGCATGCGCCTTGGGAGACTTGAAGCACCAAAATCGTAGGCGCCTGTATGGCAAATTGGCTCGCAAGCCATGGCGAATAAATCCATGACGATGTCTATTTGTTGCGGCGTCATCGCATTATTGAAGTATCCGATGCTTCTAGCCGCCTCATACATCGCATTACGGTCAGAACGAATAGCTGCCTGCATCAAACATCGATAGTTCTGTGAAAAACTGATTGGAATTTCTCTCGTAGCACCAAAATCAAGCAGCACCAGCTGCTGGGTAGCAAGATTAAATCGATAATTTGCGAAATTGGGATCCGACTGTATCACTTGAAACTCAAAGAGCTCCTTCAGAACCAGCTCAAACAGTTCTGTTGCAAGACGATCTCTCAGCGCCTGACTTGCTGTTCCAAGTGATTCAATAGGCACGCCCTCAACCCAAGACATCGCTAGGATGTTTTTTGTTGCAAGTTCAGGGTAAAGCTGCGGCAGCAAAAAGGGAGAGAAACCTCCTAAATGACTCGCATATGCTTTGAGCCACTGCCCTTCAGCCAGGTAATCGGCTTCTGCATGCAGTTGGCGCTTGGCCTCTTCTAGTATCTCTTGAATGTCTAATGTTTCTGGCAACAGACCAGATATGCGAAGGAGTGTTGCGACGTTATTGACATCACTATCAATGCTTTCCCTAACTCCGGGATACTGAACTTTAATGGCTAATCGCAATCCGTTTCGGGTTATAGCTTCGTGCACCTGGCCGATTGAAGCTGCTGCGGATGGCACAAATGAAAAACGCTCAAAGTGATCACTCCAACTATTTCCCCATTCATTTTCCAGAATTTTCACAAGCTGGCTCATTGGCATTGGCTGTGCGTCACTACGCAATCGAGCTAAAACTTCTGTTAGCACAGGTGGTATGAGGTCTCCAGCATCCATAGAGAGCAACTGTCCTACTTTCATAGCTGCTCCTCTCAGCCGTGAGAGCTCATCTGCAACGCGTCGCGCATTTGCTGGTGTTAGCAGCATGGCATCTAGTTTGGGCCTTTCTCCTTTTGCCAATTGACGAGCACCCTCAGCCAGCATACCGCCAGCCACTGACGAAGCCATCAATCCCAGACGAGCCAATCTGGTCCACCGCCCAGACGGAACGGTTAAACCAGAATCCTTTTTGCGCATAGGCTATAAGACTGTTAAAGCGCCAAGCCCAAGCGATGCAATGGCTACAGTTGTCAGTCTTAGTCTCAGGGGAAGATACCAATCAGGCACATTTGACTGATTCGCTAATTTTCGGTCCAGCATGTAATGCAAAGCAAACAAAAGCATCAGAAGAAGTGAACCCGGAAGTAATGGCAGCAACAAACTTACCCATCCAGATAATGCAGGTACAACACTCCATATGTAAGACGATGCGCGTTGCTTCACACTCAGCATCGGCAAGATCATGGCAAAAGCCCAGTGTAATGCCCCTACAAAACTAAGTATGACTGCACCGTAGGCTATCAAAGCTGCCCTGTAGATAGCGCCATGAGCGGGGTCTAGATATATTAGTAGCGCCAAACCCAAAAAGGGAGTTAACCCGCCATATCCTAGCCATGCGACTGTAATTGGCAAACGATTGTTTTTCATAATTGCCTATCCTAGCTAGTTAGCCCACATTTTAAACTGCTAAAACTAAAGCGCGGTTTATTAAACCAGCTTGTTGGCTTCTCTACGAATCCACTCTTCTACCGTAGCATTTAACACTTGGGGTTTCATGCTCGAGGCATCTATCGGTTCACCAATGACGACTGTAACGACTCCAGGCTTTTTAACAAATGAATTCCTGGGCCAGATAAGTCCGGCGTTATGGGCAATTGGCACTACCGTGGCTTTACATTTTGAGGCCAGAAACGCCCCACCAATCTGATAAGGAAGGACCTCACCGGGCGCGGCTCTAGTGCCCTCCGGGAATACAACCACAGAGATGGATTGTTTGAGGCGATCCTCTCCCTGTTGGGCCACATGCTTCAAAGCTTCTTTGCCGGCGCTACGATCAATCGCGATCATACGTATAGAAGCCAGGCCCCAGCCAAAGAAAGGGATGCGCAGCAATTCTTCCTTGAGCACAAAAACACAAGGCTTGAATAGTTCTTGCAGCCCTACTGTTTCCCAAGCGGATTGATGATTTGAAATAACCACACAAGCATGATCGGGAATATGCTCCCGACCAACAACGCGTACCTTAATACCAAGAACGTAGCGCTCAAGTGCTATGAATAACTTACGCCATTGACGCACCAGCTTGAAACGTATTGCCAAGGGTAACAACCAACCAACGGCACCAAGAAGAACGCCGTATGGAATGGTAATAGCAACTAACCCAACAGCAAAAATGGCTGATCTAATCCAATCCAGACCGGTAAACTTAGAGTCAGGATATTGCGGAGTTTTACTGATCGCTTCCATGCGCTTCTGGAAATGATTGCCAGTGATTAGGCAGCGATTTCCTTGGGCAAGGCGATCTTCTGATCAACACTGAACTGATAATCCTTGAAGATATGCTCAGCGCTCAACGTCTGATAGCTACCATCAGCCAGGCGATGGGTCGTATCCTTCAAACGGTAGGTGTATTGACCACAGGTCCAGCAATTCATATTGCTCATGTGGGTACACAGACAGGTTTTGTCTTTTACCGAGATGTTCTTAGCATCCGGATGCAGTGCAATTTCCCGGTTGTAGGAGTTAATGTATGAACAGTTACCACTACCATCCAGTAGATACCCATAGGACTCGCAACCCGGTCTGATACCCGAGCCAATCGCAGGAGAGCTCTTTAGCATGCGCATTGGATAACCGGTCGGTGAAATATTATTCACCTCGATATCATTCTCGCTGGCCATAAAGTATTCTTGCTTCACTTTATCGGGCAGACCACATTCGTTAGCAACCGTAAAGCGTGTGGCAACCTGCACAGCGGAAGCACCATTTTCCAAGAACGACACTGCATCGCTTCCCGTGAATACACCGCCCGCAGCCACCACCGGAATCTCCAGGTGTTCTGCTTTCAGGTATTGAACAATTTCTGCCACGATGGTGGCCAGGTCATATTGCGCCCAGTCTGGTCCAAAACCCAGGTGGCCGCCGGCCAGAGGGCCTTCAACGACAACGTAATCCGGCAATCGGTTAAGTTTGGCATTCTTACGCAGAAAGATCTGTAGCGCACGCACCGAGGAAACGATGATGCCAAGTTTCGCATCACGGAACCTAGGGTGATCTTCAATCAAGCCAAACGAACCCAAATGCAAACCGGCGCTCAAGGTAATGCCATCAATACCAGCATCTAAAGCTGAAGCCATGCGCACGCGCAATGTTTCTCGCGGGGCGTTCATGGTCAGCTTTTCCATGCAGTTTACAAAGATCAGGCCATCGCCACGCTTGGCTTCCATAGTGGCGGCTACGTGCAGCTTGGTGGCTTCGGCCACTAGCCCTAGATCAAATTGAACGATGGATTTGTCAGAATTCGGAATATTCAGTTTATAAAACTTGGTCTTGTCTTTGACATAGGTCGTCTTGAAGCGCTTGTCGCAGACGTCAGGCGCCATGGCATCTGAAATATGGCCAATGCCACCCAAACGTGCCGTCTCGATTGCCAATTGAGCGGTAGAGATGTCAACACCCATCCCGCCTACGATAATTGGGACAATCTCTTTTTTTCCGAACATTAATCGGAAATCATCAACGCATTTCATTAGCACCCTTTGCGCACCAATTTGGTATCTGAAACCAGTGTTCTTAACCTGAATGGTGCAAGTTTAACCGATCTAGAAGAAGTAGGCTTAGCAATTAATGAGGATTCAAATACGGCGGGGTTCCACCGTACCCCCCGGCGTGGTTTTATGCACAAAGATTGCCCGTGAAATCTCGGTCACCCAGACAATGCCATCTCCCAGGTGCCCTGTTTGTGCCACATCGGTAATGCATTCGACGATCTGATCTGCAATTTCATCCGGGCAAACGATTTCAATTCTCACCTTGCGGGTGAAGTCGGTCAGTTCATCTTTAATGGAAATAGGCGGTCCGTGGCGCGACGGGGCCGAACAACCTTCTGCCTGGGAAATTGTCATTCCCGGAAACCCCGGCAAGCTTAATAGCGATTTTCGAAGCTGGGGTAGCTTATTCGGGCGAATAATGGCTTTGATTTCTTTCATGATCGATACATCCAGTTACGCCTCTACGGCCTTCTCTTCGAAGTAAGGATACAGGACTGGGAGCACTAGTAGCGTTAGAGCCGTCGACGAAAGCAGCCCTGAGATCACCACCACAGCCAGTGGACGTGTGACTTCCGAACCTGGACCGGTAGAAAAGAGCATCGGTATCAGCGCAAGCAAAGCAACGCTGGCGGTCATCATGACAGGGCGGAAACGATGTTCGCACCCTTCGATCACCGCTTCATGGGTTGACCAGCCTTCATCTCTCAATTGCCGGATGAAGGATACGAGCACGACACCATTTAAGACCGCAATACCCCAAAGGTTAATGAACCCAACCGCAGCGGGGACCGAGAGGTATTCTCCGGATAGTAATAGGCCAAAAATACCCCCAATAGACGCAAATGGCAGCACTAGGATAATGAGAGAGGCCATGCGTAGGGAATTAAACAAAATAAACAACAAGAAAAAGATGGCTGCAATGGTGATCGGAATAATGATCATTAAACGTGCCATGGCGCGCTGCATGTTTTCAAATTGACCGCCCCAATCGAGGGTGTAACCCTGCGGAATTGTGACTTGTTCGGCTATCTTGTTTTGGGCCTCGCTAACGAAGCTACCCAAATCTCGATTTTGTACGTTAACGCCAACAACGAGTCTACGCTTACCTGCTTCACGAGAAATCTGCGAGGGGCCGTCAATAAGCTCAACCTTGGCAATATCCTTTAAAGGCACGAGGGCACCACCCTGTGATTTTAGAATAATGTTTTCGAAGGCTTCCGGGCTTTCTCGATAAACCTTGGGGTAACGCAGCACCAGCGGAAAACGTCGCTCCCCTTCGTAAACCTGCGTGGCCTCACGGCCACCATTGGCAATCTCGATGACATTATTTACGTCTTCAACGTTTAAACCATAGCGTGCAATCGCATCCCGATCGATGGTTAAGGTTAGATAGTTTTGTCCCGTCACCTGCTCGATACGCAGGTCGTTTGCCCCTTGCATCCCGGCCAGAACCCGAGCGATCTGACTGCCCAGCTTACGCAGCTCATGAATGTCATCACCAAAAACCTTAATCGCTACCTGAGAGCGAACCCCGGACACCATTTCATCCACACGGGCAGCAATCGGCTGCGAAATTGAGGTCTCCACACCAGGGAGTACTTTCAGCGCAACACGTACCTGATCTTCAATTTCGGTTTGCGATAGTTTGCGTTGGTTGCTCGGCTTAAGTGAAACGATCGGATCAGACTCGTTCGGCTGCCCCGGATCGGCCGGCGACTCTCCCCGACCGAGTCGCGAGACTGCCGATTTAACACCGGGAATCGCCGCGATGCGCTTCATGGCTTCAAATTCCATTTTTACTGATTCATCGAGGGAGATATTTGCGGCACGGACAATCACCGGCGTAATAGCACCCTCTTTCATAATCGGAATAAATGATTTGCCGAGGAAGGGGAAGACAAAAAAGCTGCATACCAATGCAGCGGCTGCATAGAAAATCACCCGTTGTGGATTGCTAATCGCCCAAGCTAAGGCCCTCATGTAAGGCGCTTTGATCATGGCTACAAACTTAGTGTCATGATCCGCGCCCCCTTTGAGAATATAGGAGCAAAGCACGGGCGACAGAGTAAAAGAAAGAATCAGCGACAAGGTCAATGCAATGGCAATGGTAATGGCCAGCGGTGCAAACATCTTCCCTTCCATGCCTTCTAGCGATAAGAGCGGCATAAATACGAGAATAATGATGCCAACGCCAAACAGGACCGGTTTGCCAACTTCGGTGGCAGCGTCAAGCACGATTCTTAACTTGGACACCCCTTCATCCATGCGCTGTCCAAGCCGGGCAAAGGTGTTTTCGACGACCACGACTGAGCCATCAACCATAATGCCGATCGCGATGGCCAAACCACCCAGCGACATCAGATTGGCTGACAGTCCATAATGATTCATCACCATGAATGTCAGCAATGGTGTTAACAACAAAGTGGCCGTAACGATAATGGAGGAGCGGGCATCCCCCAGATAAACGTACAGCACAATAATAACGAGCAGCACGCCTTCCAGAAGCACTTTGGCTACGTTGAACAAGGCGGCATCCACCAGATCAGTACGATCGTAAAACGGCACGATCTGTAAACCTTCAGGCAACAAGTGACGCTTGTTGATGTCTTCAACCTTGGCTTTGATCCCTGCAACAACGCGACGCGCATTCTCACCCCGTTGCATTTGGATAATACCGGCAACTGCTTCCGTCACACCGTCTTTAATAACTGCACCCTGCCGGGTTTCGGTGCCCATGCGTACTGTAGCTACGTTACGAATAAATACAGGTGTGCCGTTAACTTCTTTTAAAACGATATTGCCAATATCATCCGTATCGCGAATCAAACCGACCCCGCGGATCAGATAGCGCTCCTCGTATACCGGCATCTGTCCACCACCGGTATTGGCATTGTTACGGGCCAGCGCGTTATAGACGTCCTGAACCGTCAGGTTATAGTGATGTAAACGTTCGGGGTTTGCCGAAACTTGATACTCCCGGGCATAGCCCCCCATGGTGTTGATCTCTGCAACACCCGGGACACTCCGCAACATGGGACGAACAATCCAATCCTGGACAATCCGGCGCTCGGTAAGCTCTTCAACAGATAGGGCACTTTTACCATCAGCCGGGTGTTCAATCGTGTATTGATACACCTCACCCAGACCTGTAGATACCGGCCCTAATACAGGTGTCACTCCGGGGGGCATGCGGCCCATAACTTCGATCAGACGTTCCAGCACCATCTGTCGTGCAAAGTAGATATCTGTTTTTTCTGTAAATACGAGCGTGATAATCGATATGCCGTTGCGATTCAATGATCGCAGGTCCGTTAACCCCGGCAAGCCCGTCATTGCAATCTCGATCGGCACCGTAACAAAGCGCTCTACTTCCTCAGGAGAGCGGCCAGGGACTTCTGTGGCAATTTGAACCTGAACGTTAGTGACGTCAGGAAAGGCGTCGACAGACAGTCGATTGATCGACAATAGCCCTGCAACTAGCAAGGCTACAGCGAGCACTACGATAACAATGCGCTGCGCTAGCGCGGCGCGGACTATAGGCTGAATCATGATGTATCTATGTTTTAGCCGCCCGACAAACGTTTTTTACGTTCGGTATTCAGGTGATAGGCCTGTTGCGTCACAATCGGGGTTCCAGGCTCGACACCTGACAGAACAGGACGTACGCCATTGGTCTCCGGCCCTAACTTCACCACAACAAACTTGTAATGATTTTCCCCGAGCGCGACGAATACATGATCGTAACCGTCTTCTCTAACAACTGCTGACGCAGGTACAACTGGTCTTTCAATAGCTTTTCCTGAGATGAGCAGCGTAGCCAACATCCCGGGCTTGAGCATGCGGTTAGGGTTGGTTAGCACGGTGCGCGCCGGAACCGTTCTGGTTTCGTTGTTAACCAATTCCCCAACATAAACCAGCTTGCCTTCGAAATGCTGGTTAGGCAAGGCTGGAATTTCTATGCGAATGGCCTGATCCAGACCTAGCATCGATGCTTCCTGCTCGGGCACCTGTGCCGTAATCCATACCTCCGAAAGATCCGCTACGGTAAACAACGCATCTGAAGGTTGGACTACCTGTCCCAGCACAATTTTACGCTCAACGACGGTACCGTCCAGGCTGGAAAGCACGGTCGATATCGAGTTTACATTGCCTGTTTTACCCAGCTGCTCAATCTGATCTGGCAACATACCAAGCACACGGAGCTGGTCTGCCATGGCACGACGTTCAGCGGCACTGGTTTCAGCTTCGCTTTGACGGCGTTGTAGATCCGCTTTGGCAATCACGTCTTCTTTGTAAAGAATCTTAGCGCGGTCATAGGCATTCGCAGCGAGCTCGTTTGCCGCACGGGCCTTTAGATAAGCCAGCTGGGTTTGTCCGAGCTCGGTTGAATTGATCCGAGCCAGAACGGTGCCCCGATCTATCTCCTGCCCCGGCATCGCCAGAATTTCGGTAACTCGACCAGTTACGCTAGCACCAATGCGTGCAACACGTTGTTCGTCAAACTCAACCTTGCCACTAACCCGTAACGTTTCAGAAAAGGGCAAAACTTCGACCACTTTTACATCAATGACCCAGGGTGGGCTTTCCGGATCAACCAGATCCTCGGTCAAATCTATGATGTCTGGATCATGAATCTGCATTTCCTCCTGAGATAAACGACTACCCGGTGTAAGCCAGATCAAAGCCAGAACAAAGACGCCTGCCCAGATAAGCATGCGCTTTCGCTTTTGTTCAGGGACGGCACGCCAACGAGACATCTGTGCCGGGGCAAGGCGTTCCAGCAGGGAAACGCAGGGTACGATGATCCATTCGTGCGTACGGCGCCACACCCCATAAACCAGCGGCGCCACAACCGGCCTGAGGTTATTCCAGAGCGGATCAACCCATTTAACTCTTTGCGGCTCAAGCACCTGAGCCAAATGCGCTAATTCCTGGGTATACGTTTTATTGATGCGCACCCACAAAGGTGACATAAATGCATCAATACGTTGCGCAGTGGCAATCACTAGTTGCCTGGTGCGCAAATAGAGTCGATTTAGCTTCTCGGGGGGCTGTCGATTAGGCATGCGAGATTTATATTAAAAGTCTGGGAGCTGTGCAGGCCCCTGAGAAACAGAAGCAGTGGTTTGATTAGTCGCGTGTTGAGAGATTGATCGCAATCTATCAATTTCTACACTGACCGTAGCAAGATCATATCTGGCTGCGATCAATTCATTTCGGGCAGCACGATAAGTGCGTTGCGCGTCTAGCCATTCAAGAATGCCGCGCTCACCATAACGATAGGCAGACTCTGCAATACGCTGTGCTGCAGCAGCTTGCGACAATAACTCTGTTTCCAGAACGCGTACCTGATTACTGGCGATCTGATAGAGCTGGTAAGTAGCATCTAAAGACTCAGTAAAGCTAAGACGCTGTGCATTTAACTGGTGCCGAGAACTGGATAGTTCTGCTTTGGCTTTGGATATCTGACCACCGCGCAAATCCCAGATCGGTATGGTCATCACCAAACCACCACGGGTATATTGCTGCGTCGGATCCACTTCACGCTCTGCAATAAGTGCAATCTTAGGCAGACGCAGGGATTTCTCCATGCTCAATCGATGCTCAGCGGCACGTTGCTCCGCTTCTGTTTTCATCAGTACCGGGTTACGCGCCAGCAATTCTTCCTTCAACTTTTCCTTTGGTGGCAACTGTACCGATTTAGGCAGTGCCCCCTGAACAACCCATCCCTGAGGGAGCGGATGGCCTACGGCCAGCCTCAAGTTTGCTTTCGCCTGCTCAACGCGCAATCGGGCTGCATCCATATTCTTTCGTGCATTGAGCATTTCAGTATCTGCACGAATCAGGTCAAACTTAGGCGATTCACCAACCTGATGACGCAGTGCTACCCGATCACGAATTTGCTGTGTCAGCGTGAGATCTTCTGTTGCCGCCCCGGCTTCTGCCTCTCGACGTAGCAATTCGTAATAAGCCAACTTGACTCGGGCAACCGTGTCATCTTCAAAGCTTTGACGACTTGCATCGGTTGCTTTGACAATTTCATCGGCAGCATCAATACGTGCAGAACGCGCCATAGGAATTTCTATGGGCTGGGCCATGGTGATGTTGTACACCTGACCAGAAATTGGACTTAGCGTATTACGTTCTTTGCTACGTCCAAGCTGTCCGCCTACGTCCGGATTAGGATAGGCGCGGGCAATAGTCGCATCACCCTTCGCTGCCGCGACTTGGTCTCTAGATGCTAGAACATAAGCGTTCTCATTGAGCGCAATGCCAATCAGCTGATCCATATTCAAAGTCGGCCCAGCCTGCGCAATACCCGCATGCATCAGTGCAAAACCTGAAATAAGGCCGTAAACCATGCCCACACCCCGAACCAATCGGCTCGATCGCAAGACAGCATAGGGGTGCTTTAATGGTTTCATACTCGGAATTTTAAAGGTGTCACCTTAAGCACATATTAATGATGCTACCTAACTCGCAAGTAACATGCCTAAAAAGCACTTTGGGTGATCCACGGTCATTTTGCTAATGAGATGCAGATGGGTCAATAGTGCGCGTTGGCTTAGGCACCAACCAGATTACAAAGGCTGAAAAAATGAGCATAAGTGCCACAATCAGCATCAATTCGTTGGTTGCGAGCATCACGCTCTGCTCCGTCACCATTCGCTCCATCACTGCCATAGCCTGTTGCTCTGACATACCCTGCTCTAGAAACCGGGAATACGCCACTTGCCCCTGATCGAAAATGCCGACCAATTCTGCACGATTGCGGGTGATTTCGTCCTCCCAATAGGACGTCACGAGTGATGTCGCCACAGCGCCTGACAAAGTGCGCATGAAATTCATGAGACCGGCAGCCGAATTAGTCTCGGCCTCATCAACACTGGCCAACGCTGCTGCTGTCGATGGGATAAAGAAAAACGGCATACCCAGACCGAGCAGCATAAGCGGGAAGGCCACATCCCAATAACCCATATCGGTAGTGGCTATAGTGCGGTAGAGGGTCATGATCGCCAGCCAGAGGACGCCCACAAAAACCAGTTTTCTGGGGTCCATCTTCATGGACATGGCAGCAACAAAGGGCGCTGTCAAAAAAGCGGTAATACCAATCCAGGCCGTAGCCATACCCGAATCAGTGGCCGTGTAGGCCATAAAGCTTTGTAACCATAGCGGCGTGAGTACGTTCGCCGCAAAGAAACCGGCAAAAGTTAGCGAGATAGTGAGTACGGCAGCAGAAAAACCCCGATGCCGGAATACCCGTAAGTCCACAATCGGATGTTCTTCCGTAAATTCCCATATCAGGAAAGCCACAAAACCAACCACCGAAATAATGGCTAAGGTAATGATGATCTTCGAGGAGAACCAATCTAGGTTCTTTCCCTCATCCAGCATGATCTGCAAAGCGCCTACCCAGATTAACAACAGAATAAATCCGACGACATCGATCGGATTACGCACAATTTTTGTTTCATATCGATGCAGGATTTTCCAGCAAATGTAAGCGCAGGCCGCGGCAATGGGTAAGTTAATGAGAAAGATCCAGGGCCAGCTGTAGTTATCACAGATCCATCCACCGAGGATCGGGCCAAGTACAGGACCCACCAGGGTAGTCATTGCCCAGATGCCTGTCGCCGCGCCCGCTTTTTCTTTCGGAAAGATTCGTAGCAATAGTGTTTGCGAGAGCGGCATCAAAGGTCCGCCCGCCATGCCTTGTAACACACGAGCAAAAATCAGAAAGCCCAGGGATGAAGACAGCCCAGCCAACCCGGAACAAAGCCCAAAGGCCACCATTGCAACTACAAATACCTTAACTGAGCCATAGCGCTGGGTGAACCAACCAGTAAGCGGCACTGTAATGGCCTCAGCAACGGCATAGGATGTAATCACCCAGGTACCCTGGGTTGGTGTGACAGCTAAACCACCTGCAATAGTCAGCACCGATACGTTAGCAATAGTCATGTCTAGAATGGCAATCAGGTTTGCCATTGACAGGAAAATCGCTGCAGCCCAAAGCTGCCAACCCGTTAAGGGTTGCAACGCATTATCTGATTGAGACATCAATCACCACGCGTATCCACCCGGACCTGCATCGAGACACCCACACTCAACGGGTTAGCGATCAACTCGGCCGATTCAAGACGGATGCGCACCGGCACGCGCTGCACCACCTTGATCCAGTTACCCGTAGCGTTTTGCGCTGGAATGGTGGCAAATGCCGCACCAGTTCCTCCGGATAAGCCATCAACCACTCCGTGATAAACCACACGACTCCCATAAAGATCCGACGTCAGTCTCACTTTCTGGCCGAGTTGGATTTTTTCCAGTTCGCTTTCCTTAAAGTTAGCGTCCACATGGAGTTTGTGTAAGGGCACAATGACCATCAGCGGTGTACCAGAACGAACGCGCTGTCCCATTTGAACCTGCCGCTTAGCGACCACCCCATCAATCGGTGATCGTATCGTTGTGCGTTCCAGATTCAGCGTGGCCTCACGAAAGCTGGCGCTGGCAAGGGCCAGATCATTCTCCGAACGCGTCAGCTCCTCGGCAGAGACCGACCCTGAACCGGATAGTGCCTTGCGTCGTTCAAAATCAATCTTAGCGCGATCATAATTAGCCTTCGCTTTATCGTAAGCAACCTGCATATCGCGCGGATCTATTTCTACCAGGACGTCTCCGGCTTTCACGCTATTGGTATCAACCACATTAACTTCTTTAATCGTGCCGTCCACTTCCGGTGTTACCTGCGCGATTTCGGTAGCGGTATAGGCGTTATCCGTGCTGATGTAGCGCGAACCGTAAAAGCCCCAGTACAGGGCGAATATAAGTGCAAAGGCAATAACTACGCCTCCCAGCACCATAAATGCCTTCTTGCGCTCAGCAAGTCGTTTAACGATCTCTTGTTTGCGGCTCATTCAGGAAATTCCTCACTCTTTATATCTTGCTGACGCACCTTTGCTGGATCAGTCTGATAACCACCGCCCAATGCCTTATTCAATGCGACATCCAAAATGAACGCGCGGGTGCGCACATCAGTCTGCACCCGCCAACTGGTAAGCAACTCATCTTCTGCAACAAGCACGTCCAGGTAGTTCGCCAGGCCGCCCTTGTAACGATTGGCTGCAACAGTTAAGCCTCGGGTCTGCGCAGCAACACTCTGGTCGGCCAATTTCACCTGCTTTTGCAACTGCTTTAATCCGGCCGCAACATCCGCCACTTCATTCAGAGCCTGAATCAGTGTCTTTTCGTAGTTGGCGACGTTCTCATCATATTCAGCACGAGCAACCTTTAAGTCTGCACGGAGTTTGCCACCCAAAAAGATCGGCAGATAGAGCGCCGGACCCGCATTGCTCATATAGGAACCTGACTCAACCAACTTATTAATGCCTAGTGATTGCGCCCCGATAAATGCAGCAATATTCACATTGGGATAAAAAGCTGCCTTACGCTGCTCAATTCTGCTTTGCGTTGCCTCTGCCTGCCAACGTGTTGCCACAATATCCGGACGTCTGCCTACCAGATTAATACCAATATCTGTCGGCAATGCGTAATTAGCCTGAATCAGATTATTAGGCGCTGCAATCTGCAAACCACGATCGGGTCCTGCTCCCACCAGTGCAGCAAGTCGATTGCGGGTTTCGGCAATACGTACATCAATCTGCACCAGATCATTCTCAGCGAGATTCTTTTTACCTTCCGCCTGGCTGACGGCACCCATATTCTCTAGGCCCTGTTTCTGGCGTTCTGCAAAAAGGATCCAGGTCTTCGTACGAATGTCCAAGGCTTTTTCAGCGGTCGCACGATCTGCTGCTAAACGGGCCAGATCTGCATAGCTACGGGCAATCGATGTCGTTAGGATCAATCTAGCCTGCGCCACTTCAGCACTTCGCGCCTGACTCTCGGAGACTGCTGCGGCGAGGGCCGCACGGTTCTTACCCCAGAAATCAATCTCCCAATTGAAATTGAGGGTTGCCTGACCATAGGAGTACCACCCCTGAGGCGTATAAGGTGCCGGAATCAGGTAATTGGTACTGGCTTCCTGTCCGAAGACAGTGCCATTCGCCGAGATCTGTGGGTAGAGCACAGAACCAACCGACTGTGAGAGGGCCTCTGAGCGGCGCAACCTAGCCTGCGCCGCTTTCAAATCCGGCGCATCCGCTAATCCTTCCTGAATCAGCTGATTCAGCTGGGCATCCCCGTACTTTTCCCACCAGTGGTCTGTTGGCCAACTCGCCTCCGGCGCTTTGAATACCTGCTTGCTCTCAAAAGCATCTGGTGATTTTGCATCAACCACCGGACCTAATGACGGCATTGGCGCGCAGGCATTAAGGAGTGCAGCAAATGTGCCGCACAACCAGAAAGGCCTACTAAGCCGGAAAACTAAGCCAGATTTCATCAGATTGCTGTTGCGCAAAGTTTCCAGGTATCACGTGCAATAACCGCTTCTTCATCGGTTGGTATTACCCAGACAGATACTTTGCTGTTTTCCGTAGAGATCTTGCGTGCACCCTGATGTTTGGCTTCATTGACTGCCGGATCAATCTGTACGCCAGTCCAGGCCAAAGCCTCGCAGGTCTTGGCGCGCACCACAGGTGAGTTCTCACCAATGCCTGCGGTAAATACGATGCCATCGAGCCCCTGGATTGATGCCATGGCCATACCCGTTTGCTGAGTCAGCATATAAATAAAGAGTTCCAGCGCCAGTTGTGCATTGGTTTCAGGACTGGACTCCAGATCACGCATGTCATTCGAGATGCCTGAGACGCCCAGCAAACCGGATTCCTTGATGAGGAGTTTTTCAATCGCCGCGGGGGCCATTTTGTATTGATCCATCAGATACAACGGAATCATCGGATCCAGGGAGCCACAGCGTGTGCCCATCATCAGGCCATCCAGTGGCGAAAACCCCATTGATGTGTAGGCGCTTTTAGCATTGTTCAACCCACAGAGGCTAGCACCACTTCCGAGATGCATCACAACGGTCTTGCCTTCAGCTAATACAGGATCTAGCTTAGGCAGCTGTGTGCTGATGTAGTCATAAGACAAACCATGAAAGCCCCAGCGCCTTATACCTTTTTCACGATAGCTTAACGGTAGTGCATACAGATCCGCGACTTCGGATTTTGTGCGATGAAACGCGGAGTCAAAGCAAGCCACTTGCTTAAGATCCGGATGATTCGCCTGCAATAGCCGAATCGCTTCAATTTCAGCAGGCTGATGGCTCGGCACGATCGGCGCATAATGATCCAGCGTATCAAGAACGGCATCATCCACTAATACCGAATGTGGATATTCAGTCCCTCCCAGCACGACCCGGTGGCCGACAGCCACGAGTTGATATCCTTTCGCATTGGCTTTAACGAAATCCAGAATAATTTCGACCGCTTCCGCGCGGCGCTGTGGCTGCTTCCAGTCTCGCTCGTCAAGGACGGCCCCCTGTGCGTCTTTGGCCTTGAAATGCGGCTGGGTTAACAAACCTTCAATCTGCCCACCAAATAGAAGCTCCGGTGATTCGGCTGCTACCTTGTAAAGCGAAAATTTGACACTGGATGAGCCTGCGTTCAAACAGAGCAATGCGGGCACGGGGTGAGTCATGATGCGATCCATTCAACTTAAATAGGTAGTCTGACCTGCGAACATCTCAAAGGGATGACACCGGATCCATCAGACTTTGTAATAGGTGCGATACCAATCAACGAAGTGTCCGACACCCATGCCAACGGTCGTGGCTGGTTTAAAACCCACCCAGGCATCTAAAGCGCGTGTATCAGCAAAAGTCTCCGTTACGTCGCCTGCCTGCAGGGGTAAAAAGTTCTTTTGCGCCGTCATGTTAAGCGAAGCTTCGATCGCTTCAATAAAATCCATCAATGGGACAGGATCACTGTTGCCAATATTGAAAATACGATAAGGCGCGCGCCCGGTATGGGGTAACGGGTGTTGAGGATCAAAATTACTATCGGGTGCAGCTGGTTTATCAAGCACCCGAATCACGCCTTCAACGATGTCATCGATATAGGTAAAGTCGCGGCGCATCTTGCCTTCGTTAAAGACCTTGATGGGCTCGCCTGCCAACATAGCGCTGACAAAAAGGAAAAGCGACTGATCGGGACGGCCCCAGGGACCATACACCGTAAAAAAGCGCAGACCAGTGACAGGCAGGTTATATAGGTGACTATAGCTATGCGCCATCAACTCATTGGCACGCTTAGTGGCTGCATAAAGGCTAACAGGGTGATCCACACTATCGGCTTCTGAAAATGGCATTTTCTCATTGCCACCGTAAACGCTGGAACTTGAGGCATAGACCAAGTGTCCGACCTTGTTCTGGCGACAACCTTCCAGAACATTCAAAAAGCCGGTGAGATTACAGTCGGCATAGGTATGCGGATTGGTCACGGAGTAACGCACCCCCGCCTGAGCAGCCAGATGCACGACACCATCAAATTTTTCTGTGGCAAACAAGTTGGCCATCAACCCCCGGTCTACCAGATCACCCTTAATGAAACGAAACCCGGGATATTTTGCAAGCACGTCTAAACGACCTAATTTAAGTGCCGGGTCGTAGTAATCGTTCAGGTTATCTAAACCAACCACCGTATCGCCGCGTTCAAGCAGGCGCATGGCCGTGTGCATGCCGATAAAACCCGCGGCGCCAGTAACCAGAAAGTGACGGGACATGTATTGATACTCAACCATTTATAATGCTGACATTATCTCATTGACACCGCGATCCTGCCGATCCGGTTAACCACGTGATCCAACTATCGAATTTATCTCTGCTGCCATACTTTCAGCGCCTTTGCACCCGACTAAGCTTGGGGTTTTTAGCGTGTTTTCTAATTGCGTGCGCCACCACGGTGCAACATCAAGATCCCACGGAATATATCGATGCCGCCGATTATGACCGGCTCAAGCTGGTTTCTACCCAGCCTGGCGTCAAAATCTATCGCTATCTGAATCCTGAATTCAAACGGACTGATTTCCGGGCAGTCATGGTTGACCCGATCGTGCTCTATCAAGCCCCCGAGAAGGATCTGGGTAAAACAAGCATCACGGAAGAAACCATCTACCGTATTCGCAACGCTATGGATATTTCCATGCGCCAGATGGTGCGCAAACAATTTGGTATTAGCTATAAGCCGGGCCAGCGGATCGCTCGCCTAAGCACAGCCATTACCGGGGTGGTAGTTGACAATGGTGCTTTCCGGCCAAAGCGTCTGGTGCCTATCACCACTGTACTCAAGGCAGCGGGCCAGGGTGCCAACATAGGCGGCGCGCAGCCCCAACTGATGGTCGAGGCCAAATTACTGGATAGCGTTTCCGGGAAACTGTTAGGCGAAGGGGTCTATCTGGTATCTAGCGACCAATTTCGCAGAGAAGTAGACTCCCCTGAAAAGTTCCAGCTTCTGGCCAGCCAGTGGCTTAAAACTGCCATCAGCGTAGCCTCTGGCCTGCGTTAAGCCGGGATATAGGCAATAAAAAACCCGCCGAATCAGCGGGTTGTGCAATAATTTGGCGGAGAGGGTGGGATTCGAACCCACGGTACCTTGCAGTACGCCTGATTTCGAGTCAGGTACATTCGACCACTCTGCCACCTCTCCGACGCGCGAATTGTAGCACGTTCTGCCGTTTCCAAAAGCACCGCAAACGTGCCGGTGCCCACCCCATCACAGGGAGCCAGCCGCTCAAGTGACCCGACCAACCAACGAGATTGCCGAGCGATACCCCAGATTGTCTGCGCTTGCCCGTTGGACAAAGGGGGTGATGTTGCGCCTAAATAGCGCGCCACGCTGGCTGCTCTGGCTTAAGGCAATTGCATTAGTCATCGGTCTGCTGCTGGGTATTTTGTACCTGATGCCGCATATACAGCCTTTGATGCTCTCCCGCGAGCTGGTGGTCGGCACACGGGAAACACCAACGAGCTTTTTACGGGAGAAGACCACCGATGAAAATGGTAAGCCGATCACGCTTGAAAGTGGTTTTGATCACGACCTGGTTGAAGCCTTTGCGAAGAGCCTGGGCAAATCGGTGCGCTTTGTTGTTGCAGAGAATGAAGAAGCCCTGCACCGCCTCGTAGAACGCGGTGAGGTTCATATGGCTGCGGCCTGGCTCACCAAACGTTTTGTTAACGCGCCTAGCAATAGAAACCTAACAGGGGCCGACGACGAACAAACGCCACAAGCCTCTTTACTTCGGGCCTCCACGGCTTACGCCAACGAACCCTTGGTCCTGGTTCAGCCGGATGATGTGGCCCCGCTTGAAAGCATCAAACAACTGCACAAAGCCAAGGTCCACACGCTAAATGCGAGTAGCAACACGCTCTGGTTGGGCCAGCTCGACCGTCAGAAGATAACGCCAGAATTGGAGACCCACGAAAACTGGAATGAGCTGGATTTGCTCAAAGCGGTTTCTGACCGGAAGATTGCTTTAGCCATCGTGCCACGTTCTGTCTTTAGAATCGGGCTCAATTACTACCCGGGCATAGATAGCGCGCTAACCGTTGGCGAATCTGAAGATATCGTCTGGGCATTTCCCAAACGCAGTGGAGACACGCTAGTCTTACAGGCAAACCGCTTTCTGGCTAATGCAGAACAGGATGGCACACTCCGCCAATTGCGCGACCGCTATTTTGGTGCAGTTGAGCGATTAAGAGAGTCTGATCGCAGCGTATTTCTGACACGGATGAAAACCCGTTTGCCGCAGTATCTTGCACAGTTCAAACGAGCTCAAGTGGTTAGTGGTTACGACTGGCGCCTTTTGGCTGCGCTTGCCTATCAGGAATCGCATTGGGATGGCTCTTTGGTCAGCCCGACCGGGGTACGCGGCTTGATGATGCTAACAGGCGATACCGCTGACCGGCTTGGGGTGCGCAACCGTCTGGATCCCTACGAAAGCATCATGGGTGGCGCTCGTTATCTGGATTTGTTACGGGATGAAATTCCTGCCAGCGTGCCGGAACCGGATCGCACCTGGATGGCTATCGCTTCCTACAATGTTGGCCCAGCGCAGATTAATGCAGCCCGTAGCCTGGCGAAAGGCCAGAGCCTGAATCCAGACTCGTGGGCAGATATCAAGAAGACTCTGCCACAGCTAGGCCAAACTAAAAGCGGCATAAAAATCAGAGGCGGAGAAGCCGTCGTTACTGCAGAAAATGTACGTATGTACTACGCAATCCTCTCGCGTAGCTACCCGGCCACCACCAGCTTCAGCCTCACCGCGCCCACCCGCACTTACGGCGTGAGCGTACCTAAAGCTGTAACAGGATCAGGGTCAGGCTTGCGCTGACAAGACTTTGAGGCCGCCCATATAAGGTTGCAGCAACTCTGGCACACGCACACTGCCATCTGCCTGCTGATAGTTTTCCAGAATAGCCACGAGGGTACGGCCAACGGCAAGTCCAGAACCATTCAGGGTATGCGCAAGCTCCGGCTTACCTTGGGCATTACGGAATCGTGCCTGCATACGGCGGGCCTGGAAACTGCCAAAGCTGGAGCAGCTAGAAATCTCACGATAGGTGTTTTGCGCTGGGAGCCAGACTTCCAGATCATAGGTCTTCTCAGCCGAGAAGCCCATATCACCGGTACAAAGCACAATACGGCGATACGGCAGGCCCAGTTTTTCCAGCATGGTTTCTGCGTGACGGGTTAACGCTTCGTGCGCTTCAGCCGCTGCTTCCGGCGTAACGATCTGAACGAGCTCCACCTTGTCGAACTGGTGCTGGCGAATCATGCCGCGCGTATCGCGACCACCTGACCCCGCTTCTGAACGGAAGCAGGGTGTGTGACAAACCCACTTGAGTGGTAATTGTTCGGCTGGCGTGATCGTATCGCGCACGATATTCGTCACCGGCACTTCCGCCGTAGGAATCAGGTAATAGGGTTCACTTTCGCCGCGGGGAATCTGGAACAAATCTTCGGCAAACTTGGGAAGTTGGCCGGTACCGTACAAACTGGCGCTATTCACCATATATGGCGCATAGAGTTCAGTGTAGCCATGTTCTGCAGTGTGTGTATCCAGCATAAACTGGGCGAGCGCACGATGCAGCCTTGCCACAGGGCCTTGCAGAATGACAAAACGGGAGCCCGTGAGCTTGGTCGCGGTTTCGAAATCCATGCCATTGAGACCGGCACCAATATCTACGTGATCTTTCACTTCAAAGTCAAAGGTGGGTACGGTGCCCCAGCGCTTGATTTCAACGTTGTCGTTTTCATCTGCGCCCACAGGCACATCAGCGCCCGGTAGATTAGGCAATGCCGAGGTGAATCGATTGATGTCTTCAAGCAATACCGCCAGGCGCGCTTCCGATGCTTTCAGCTCATCACCCAACTGGCCGACTTCCGCCATTACTGCGCTGGCATCTTCACCCTTACCCTTGAGCATGCCAATCTGCTTGGAAAGGCTATTGCGCTGCGCCTGAAGATCCTGCGTCCGCTGTTGCAAGGTCTTGCGTTCGGCTTCAAGGGCATGGAAGGGTGCGAAGTCAATCTCGCCACCCCGGGTGGCCAGACGTTGAACAACTTCTTCAGGCTGGCTACGCAATAACTGGATATCAAGCATTTCGGTCTAACTCTTTCAATTGGGCAAGTCGTTCTTTGATGCGGGCTTCAAGCCCGCGATCTACCGGTTGGTACCAGGAGACGTCCGGGAACCCTTCGGGGAAATAGTTGGCGCCAGCAGCATAGCCACCAGCTTCATCGTGAGCGTGACGATACCCCTCACCATGTCCGAGTTCTTTCATCAGACGGGTGGGCGCGTTACGCAGATTCATCGGCACCGGCCGGGATTCATCATCACGCACGAAAGCACGAACCTGATTATACGCGCGGTAAGCCGCATCTGATTTGGCGGTGGATGCCAGATAGAGCACTGCGTTGGCCAGCGCGAGCTCACCTTCGGGCGACCCGAGGCGTTCGTAGGTTTCTGCAGCTTGCAGGGCTATCTGGGCTCCGCGCGGATCAGCCAAGCCAATATCTTCCCAGGCCATACGCACCAGACGACGCGCCAGATAACGGGGGTCTGCCCCACCATCGAGCATGCGGACAAACCAGTACAGCGCAGCATCCGGATTAGAGCCGCGCACTGATTTATGCAATGCCGAGATCTGATCGTAAAAGGCATCACCACCTTTGTCGAAACGACGTAAATTCTGTGCCAGGGTATTGGCCACGAAGTCAGCGCTAATTTCTGCCGCACCGCTTGCCTTGGCCGCTGCTAGAGTCTGCTCGATCAGACTGAGCAGTTTGCGCGCATCGCCATCCGCAACCCCGATCAAACGGGTGCGGGCTTCGTCACTAATTTTAGCCTCTGGCAAAGCCGCCAGCGCACGATCAAAAAGTTCGGCTAATTCATCACTGGTGAGCGACTTAAGGACATAGACAGCAGCACGCGAAAGCAACGCCGCATTGACTTCAAATGACGGATTTTCAGTCGTGGCACCAATAAAAGTTACCAGACCCGACTCGACATGAGGCAAGAAAGCATCTTGCTGTGACTTATTGAAGCGGTGGACTTCATCCACAAATAGAATGGTACGACGCCCCGTCTGCCGTGCCTTTTCGGCAAAGGTGATGGCTTCGCGAATCTCTTTAACACCGGCCAGTACTGCTGACAATGCAAGGAACTCGGCATCACAATGACGCGCTACCAAACGTGCCAGGGTCGTTTTACCGGTACCCGGCGGACCCCAGAAAATCATCGAATGTGGATTACCGCTTTCCAGCACCAGCCGTAGTGGCTTGCCCAGCCCCAGCAAATGCGTTTGCCCAACGACACTGTCTAGACGCTGTGGTCGCAGCTGCTCTGGCAACGGCACATACGCCGATGGCGTTCCGGTAGACGCAGCGTCGGCAAAAAGATCCATGGTGTTTACTGTTTCAACACATCTGCGCCCGCAGGCGGCGTAAAGCGGAACAAACTGGCGGGTGCATCACCATTACGAACGACATTGGTAAAGGCCAGCGTAGTGATTTGCCCAAAGCTATCTTCCAGTACCATGCCCTTAAGTTCATTACCGGCCAAGCCGATGCGGATGCGTACAAAGCCGGTGTCATTCTGCTTAGGCTCAGCAATGACCCATTCGGCACCGGCGTGCTCGCCATCGGCCTTGAAGCTAAACCGTTGCTCGGCTTCGTTATCGCCCGCCAGCAATGCCGCAGGTGTACCACCCAGGGCTTTTTCGGATTTGCGGACGATTACCTGTTTCAGTTCGGGGTCATACAGCCAGATGCGGCTACCATCACCCACCATGAGTTGCGTATAGGGCTTATTAATCGACCAGCGGAATTTTCCCGGCCGACTGATGGCCATTGTCCCCTGACTCTTGCCACCGCCAATGCCACCCGCCGATGTCTGAGCAAAGTCGGCTTTCAGTGTGCGCGTGTCACGCAACCAGCCCTTAAGATCAGCAACGCTATCGGCCCAGGCGCTGCCAGAGACCATACAAAATGCGGCGAGCAAAGCAACAGTACGATTATTCAAGATCATCGGCCTCATTCATCACCGGCACGATTCGGTGCCAGCACTTCACGACCGCCACGGCCATCCATCGTAGAGACTAACCCTGCTTTTTCCATCGCTTCGATCAGCCGTGCCGAGCGGTTGTAACCGATACGCAGATGACGTTGCACCAGCGAAATCGAGGCGCGACGATTCTTGAGGACGATCTCAACGGCCTGATCATATAAAGGATCGGCTTCGGCATCATTATCCCCGCCTTCGCTATCACCACCTTCACCCTCGGTGGCTCCCGTCAAAATGCCTTCTTCATATTCTGGTGCGCCCATCTGCTTGAGGTAATCTACGACGCGATGAACTTCTTCATCGGCCACAAAGGCGCCATGCACCCGTTGCGGGTAACCCGTGCCGGGTGGCAGATACAACATATCGCCTTGACCAAGCAGCGCTTCAGCCCCCATCTGATCCAGAATAGTTCTGGAGTCGATCTTGCTAGACACCTGGAAGGCAATCCGCGTCGGGATGTTCGCCTTGATCAGACCGGTGATGACATCCACGCTTGGACGTTGTGTCGCCAGAATCAGATGAATACCGGACGCACGTGCCTTTTGTGCCAGACGCGCAATCAGTTCTTCCACTTTCTTGCCAGCCACCATCATCAGATCGGCCAGCTCATCAATCACAACAACAATGTGCGGCATGGTCCGAAGTGGTTCCGGGGCTTCAGGCGTAAGCGTCAGTGGATTAGGAATAGGCTCCCCCTTTTCAGCCGCCTTCTGGATGTGCTCATTGGCACTGGCTAAATTGCGCACGCCCAGCTTGGACATAATCTTGTAGCGGCGTTCCATTTCGGCCACGCACCAGGTCAGCGCATTGGCTGCCTGACGCATATCAGTCACGACAGGTGCCAGCAGATGCGGTATGCCTTCGTAAATCGACAGCTCAAGCATTTTCGGATCAACCAGAATTAAACGCACAGCATCCGGTTCCGATTTGTAGAGCATCGACAGAATCATGGCGTTGACACCCACCGACTTACCAGAGCCCGTCGTGCCGGCCACCAGCAAGTGCGGCATCTTGGCGAGATCAGCCACGATGGGAATACCACCAATGTCTTTACCCAGCGCGACAGTCAGCGGCGACGTCATATTGTGATACGGGCGGGAAGACAGGATCTCTGAAAGACGCACGGTCTGCCGTTTTGCATTAGGCAGTTCAAGTGCCATGCAAGATTTACCTGGCACCGTTTCAACGACACGCACAGACACCATGGCCAATGCCCGGGCCAGATCGCGCGCCAGATTTACAATTTGAGAGCCCTTAACACCTACTGCCGGTTCAATCTCGTAACGGGTAATCACCGGGCCGGGATAGGCAGCAATCACCTTCACTTCCACACCAAAATCAGCCAGGCGTGTTTCAATCAGACGCGAGGTGAACTGCATGGTTTCTTCGGTCGGCATATCCGTTGGCGGTTGTGCCGGATCTAGCAAGCTCAAGGGTGGCAAAGTGCCGCCCACAACAGCCTCGGGAAATAGGGGCACCTGCTTTTCACGTTCTTTTCGTTGCGTCGCCTTACGCGAAACAGGCACTTCTACTGGGGCGGCCGGTTCGATAAATACCGGCTCCATCGGTTCGGCACGCTTCTGTTCAACCGTTGCTTCACGTTGCTGAGCGACTTCCTTGCCAATACGCCGATCCTGCCAGCTTTCAACGGCACGCCCACCCCCGCCTACCGCACCTTCCATGAATGCGCCCGTTTGTTCAAAGAGCACCATCCAGGGTAAGCCACTAAAAACACGCCAGCTCAATAACAATAAAGCACCGATGATTAACGTCGCGCCGGTAAAGCCAAAAGCCTGACCAATTACCGTGGCTAAGCCCTCGCCCAGGACACCACCTGGCCCCATAGGCAAGGCAGAGCCACTGCTATGAAAACGCAGTGCTGCAAAGGTTGACAGACAAACCAGAAGCGCCAGAAAACCACCCAGGGTCAGCCATAGCGGGCGAACTTCGGGCTCGACAGCCTCACGTAGCGCACGTTGTCTTGCTGACCAACCAATAAGGATCAGCACAAGCGGTAGCAACGCCCAAAGCCAGGCTGCACCACCAAATAGATAAAAAAGGAGATCCGACATCCACGCCCCGAAACGCCCCATGGGGTTCGTTACCCGACCAGCGGGTCCTGAATGTGACCAGGCGGGATCCAAGGGGTTAAATCCCCACAGTGCAAGCGCCGTCACCAGGGCTACAAAACCGAGCACTGCCCAGCGCGCCTCCTGCATCAGCGCTCTGATGCGTTCAGGAAGCGTCATGGGGCCATCAATGCGTTGAGTATGCGCTGCACTACGCGAACGGCTGAAAAGTCGGGTCATGGATAAATGGAATGCCCAGCATTGGGCTGTAGAGGACGTAAGGAACGATTATAATCCCTGTAGTTATGGTTTTCCGGCCTTCCCCTTCGAGTGCCGCCCTACTTTCAGGAGCTTTCATGTCTGCAACCGCCCGTCATATCCCTTTGTTGATCCTTGGCTCCGGGCCCGCCGGTTATACATCGGCTATTTATGCTGCGCGCGCCAACCTGAAACCAGTGCTAATCACTGGTCTGGCACAGGGTGGGCAACTGATGACGACCACAGAGGTGGATAACTGGCCAGCAGACGTTAATGGCGTAATGGGTCCAGAACTGATGGCCCGTTTTGAGCAGCATGCCGCCCGTTTTGAAACTGAAATGGTGTTCGACCACATCCATACCGTTCGGCTGGGGCAACGCCCATTTGAGCTGGTAGGCGATGCCGGCACGTACACCTGTGATGCACTGATTATCGCTACAGGCGCATCGGCACAGTATCTGGGCCTGCCATCTGAAGAAAAATTTGCCGGTCGCGGTGTTTCTGCTTGCGCCACTTGCGATGGATTTTTCTATCGCAATCAAGAAGTTGCGGTCGTAGGCGGGGGCAACACGGCTGTTGAGGAGGCACTCTATCTGGCAAATATTGCCAGTAAGGTCACACTGATTCACCGTCGTGAGAAATTCCGTGCCGAAAAGATTATGGTCGATAAGCTCTATAAGCGCGTTGAAGAAGGCAAGATTGCCCTCGAACTGAATTCAACCCTGGACGAAGTACTGGGTGACAACACAGGCGTTACCGGTGCACGCGTTAAGGCCGCTGATGGTAGCAGTAAAGATCTGGCGCTCAAGGGCGTATTCATTGCTATCGGTCACAAACCTAACACCGATATGTTTGCCGGCCAGATCGACATGGAAAACGGTTACATCATCACGCGTATGGGCAACAATGGTTTTGCTACCGCAACCAGTGTGGCCGGTGTCTTTGCTGCGGGCGATGTACAGGATCACAACTATCGTCAGGCAATTACTTCTGCCGGCACAGGTTGTATGGCCGCACTAGACGCGGAGCGCTTCCTTGACAGCCTGGCACAAGGACTGGATGTGGCATTAAGCGCCTGGAAGCCAACGGCCTAAACAGGCCTGTTATTTGTTCACCGGTGCATTGCATGCCGGCCGAACTCTCCAGAGAAGAACAGGCCCTGTTTTTAGCGCAGGTGTCTGATGCAGCACCGCTTAAGGTAAGTCCTCGGGCGGATCTGACGCCTAAACCGCCTCGACCTGTGGCTCGCCAACGCCAACTGGATGAAGCCGCTGTTCTGCACGAGCTGATTCATGCGCCTATCCAACTGGCCGATCGGCTAGAGGGCGGCGATGAACCTACCTACTTGCATCGGGGTGTCTCTATGCAGGTACTGCGGGATCTTCGGCGTGGACGGTGGGTCATACAGCGCGAAATTGATTTACATGGCCACACACGGGATGCCGCACGCGAGGCGTTAGCCAGATTTCTCAGCCGATGCTTACATGAAGGCATACGTTGTGTACGTGTTGTTACGGGACGGGGGTTACGCTCTCCGGGTCAGGTAGCTGTCTTGCGGGTACTCACTCGTAACTGGCTAATCCAGCGCCAAGAAGTACTGGCCTACTGTCAGGCCAAACCGGTTGATGGCGGAGAGGGTGCACTCATTGTGCTGTTAAGAAACCAGCATCGTCCACAGCCTCATGGGTTAACAAAGGATATTGCGTGACGTTTACTGCTCATAAAAACTCAAGACGTCGCTTATGGCTGATGGGTGGTGCCATCCTGCTAGTGCTATCTCTTGTGCTGACTCACTTTTACAAAGATCGCTTACTGAACCTTGTTTTAAACGATATGCAAAGCACCCGGATCACGCCGCCGCCTTGCAATCTCAATCGCAACGACTGTCCATTGCCCATCATCACCCCCGTCGCATCTGAAGCGCCGTGGATGTTTAGCATTACGCCACGCCCCATCCCCGTGAGCGCTCCGCTTTTATTCCGTTTAACCCCCCCTGAACGTATTCTGCCGCCGCATGCACCGATAGCAGTGTGGGTAGACATGACCGGTTTTAGCATGGATATGGGATTAATTCGCATACCACTTGAACAACAGCCAGATGGCCAATGGGTTGGTACGGGCAGCATTCCAGTCTGTGTTACCGGCGCCATGCGCTGGCAAGCTCGCCTTAATATTGAGTTAGCGCAAACGATCGTCCAGGCTGACTGGACCTTCACTGCACCCGAATACGACGTGCGTCACTAAAGCCAACCCCATCTCTATGAAAATCGCCACCTGGAACGTCAACTCGCTGAATGTGCGGCTGCCCCATCTGCTTGAATGGTTACAAAACACCAGCCCGGATATCGTTGGACTTCAGGAACTGAAATGTGAAGACGCCAAATTTCCGATAGAAGCAATTCGAGAGGCTGGGTATCACGCTATCTTTGCGGGTCAGAAAACCTATAACGGTGTCGCGCTGTTATCGCGGCAGCCTGCTACGGAGGTTCAGCGGGGCATTCCCGGTTATGACGACCCGCAGCAGCGCATTATCGCAGCGACCTTTGGTCAGGTGCGTGTAGTGAACGGCTACTTCCCTAACGGTCAGGCACCCGGCAGCGAAAAGTTTGCCTATAAACTCGACTGGCTTACGCATCTGACCAATTGGTTAGGCACCGAGCTTGCTGCCTACCCGTCTCTTTGCCTGATCGGCGATTACAACATTGCGCCAACCGATGCCGATGCTCATCCAGACTGGAAAGAAGCCATTCATGTATCCCCGCCAGAACGTGAAGCATTTGCCTCTTTGGTAGCCCTGGGTTTCAGTGATGTCTTCCGTAAATTTGAACAGGCAGAAAAAAGCTTTTCATGGTGGGACTACCGGATGAATGCCTTCCGCCGGAACTTTGGTTTGCGCATTGATCATATTCTGGCAAGCCAGCCTCTAGCAGATTGCTGCACGGCCTGTGACATCGATAAGGCACCGCGCAAACTTGAACGCCCATCGGATCACACGCCGGTGATCGCGACGTTTAATATTTAGCGCGGCAATTGCTTGGCGAGCGCGACGAAATCAGCCTCGCTCAATTGCTCTGCCCGTTCCGTGGGGTCAACCCCTGCCGCTTCTATCTGCTCGCTCGTCAACAAGGGTTTCAATGTATTCCGGACCATCTTGCGTCGTTGAGAAAATGCTGCGTTAACCACGTTTCGCAAGGCGAATTCGTCGACTGGCAAACGATCAGCAAGTGGCCGGGGAATCATGCGTACCACAGCAGAATTGACTTTCGGTGCAGGGTCAAAAGACTCTGGCGGCACATCTAACAGCGGCTCTAGATAGCAGTATCGCTGCAGCATGACCGATAAACGACTCCGGTCAGAATCACCTGGTGGGGCCACCATGCGATCGACGACTTCTTTCTGCAACATGACATGAATATCACGTATTGCCTCTACCTTATCGAGCAGATGAAAAAGAATGGGGGTCGAAATGTTATACGGCAAGTTACCTACAACCCGTAGGTCAGGGCCCAAACTGGCAAAATCAAATTCCAGCGCATCCCCAGCATGAATGGTCATCTGATCCCGGGTGTATTTCTTTTCCAACCGACTGATAAGATCGCGATCCAATTCCACCACATGCATATGCCCAGCGCGATCTAGCAGTGGTTGTGTCAACGCGCCAAGCCCCGGACCAATTTCAACAACACGCTCACCCGGGCGAGGATTCACAGCATCAACGATGCCGTGAATGATGCCCTGATCAATGAGAAAGTTCTGTCCAAAGCGTTTGCGGGCTTTATGACCTGTCTCCTGCGCTAGCTTGCTTTGCGGTCTACTCATTGCGTCTGCTTTCCTGCTAGCGCTGCGGCTAATGTCACAGCCGCATATAGACTACCCGGATCGGCGGCAGCTTGCGCACCATCGACACGACGGCCAGCCAGATCTAATGCTGTCCCATGATCAACCGATGTGCGAATAATAGGTAGGCCCAGCGTTATGTTAATACCCTGGCCAAAAGTTGCGTATTTGAGGGGTGCCAGCCCCTGATCGTGATACATGGCTAGAACAGCATCCCCTTGCGGGAGCACACGGGGCGTAAACAGCGTATCAGCGGGTAGCGGGCCGATCAGATTCATACCTTCTTTGCGGAGGTTTTCAAGAACCGGGATGATCGTATCGATTTCTTCACGGCCCATATGCCCGCCTTCACCGGCATGTGGATTGAGACCCGCAACCAAAATTCGGGGTGAGGATAAACCAAATTTGGTTCGTAAATCATGATCCAGAATACGCAAAACTGATGTCAATGTTTCGGGGGTAATCGCGCCTGGCACTGCCGCCAACGGCAAATGTGTTGTCGCTAAGGCGACACGTAGTGGGCCGTGCGGGGTCTCCCCTGCCAGCATCATGACCACCAGCGCAGTCTGGGTCTGCTCTGCCAAATATTCGGTATGCCCGGTAAACGGGCGTCCGGCTTCATTGATCACACCTTTGTGCAAAGGCGCCGTGACCATGGCCGCAAACTCCCCTGAGCGACAACCTGCAATCGCGCGATCCAGTACATTGATTACATAATCGCTGTTATCCGGATTCAAGACACCCGTAATCACCTGCGTATGGGTTTTGACATCACAAACGGTAAGAACACCAGATATAGATGCCTCCGGTGGACGCTCCGGTTCATAGGTGCGGAACTTAACCTGTACACCCATTTGGTCGGCACGCGTCTTCAAGAGATCCAAATCGCACAGCACTACCAATTCTGTGGACCAATCCCTATCAGCTAGACGTAAACAAAGGTCGGGGCCGATCCCAGCAGGTTCGCCTGAAGTGATGGCAAGGCGTAATACGGTCATTGATCGTCCAGGCGGATCTCGACATAGGCACGATCTCGTACCTGACGCACCCATTCCTGATTGGCTTCTTCAAGCTTACGTTGACGCAATGCCATAGTCGCTCGCTGGCGCTGACGCTCCTGTGAAACATCGGTGGTACGACGCTCGAGCACCTGAATGATATGAAAGCCGAACTGAGACTGGACTGGGTTGCTGATTTCACCAATCTTCAGCGCATTCATCGCCTGATCGAAAGCAGGAACGGTATCACCCGGGTAAAGCCAACCCAGATCGCCGCCTTTCTGCGCCGAACCATCCTGTGAGTACAGCTTGGCTAGTGCAGCGAAATCTTCGCCGCTTTTCAGTCGCGCATGCACCTGATTAATCTTTTGACGTGCTTCTGGCTCCGAAGTCACTTCCGTAACTTTGATCAGAATATGGCGGGCATGCGTTTGCTGTACCTGGGGTAATGCACTGCCGCCCTTTCTTGCGATCAGTTTTACGATGTGAAAGCCACTTGGGCTGCGCACAACATCACTTACCTGCCCTGGTTTAAGATTGGCAATCGCTGAACTCATCACTTGCGGCAAACTATCTAGCGGACGAAAACCCAGATCGCCACCTTGCATCGCATCGTTAGATTCCGAATAGGTAGCGGCGAGTTGACTAAAGTCACGACCAGAGCGTGCCTGCTCATCAATCGATACGGCTTTTAAACGGAGCTTATTCAATGTTTCCGGCGACGCACCTTCGGGAATACGAATCACGATATGGGCAATATGTACTTCTTCACCAGCGCCAGTAGCACTCTGGTTAGCAAGGAAGTTATCCACTTCGCCAGGGGATACGTTAATCCGGGCATCAACTTCACGCTCCCGGACACGGGCAATCATCATCTGATTCCTGATTTCTTCACGAAAATCAGACCATGCAATGCCATCCTTTTCAATCGTCTGGCGCATCTGCTGCGGCGTCATTTTCTGATTGGCAGCGACACGCACCAACGCTTGCTCTAAATCTGAATCATCCACCTGGATACCTGCTTCTTTTGCCATTTGAACCTGAGCACGCTCGGTGATCATCTGATCAAGCACCTGTTGACGGATAATCTCCGCTGGAGGCAACTGCACCTTCTGGCGATTGAGTTGCATCGTTGCCGAACGCACCCGGTTGTTTAACTGGTTCTGGGTAATTACCCCATCATTGACTACAGCCACAATTCGGTCGAGCGTCTGCGGCTGATTTGCCTTATGCGCCGTCGTTTGAGACACAGGGGCAGATTGCGCACTGTTCACCGCAAGCAGCAGAAAAACGAGTGCGGGCAAAAGCAGTTTGAAACGATTGAACATGTTCATAGTCTGCGATCGATCAATAGTAAGGATCCGTCAGCGGTGGCATAAATGCCGCATCCGAGGTTCGGGTGTAATTCGGTACGTTACGACGGAGCACGTCCAATGGGCTGGAACCAATACTACCCATGCCTTTAAGCTCCAGTTGAACAAAGAAGCTGGTATTAAGGAAAGGCGTTTGCGTTGAACTGTAGGTAATAGCGCGATGGTAGACAGCGCGCGCCGTCCAACAGGACGCATTATATTCAAGCCCTGCCAGGCTTTCGATCTGCGATGACTGCACAGCCGAGTAGGTATAGCGCCCGACTGCACGCAATGGCCCCCAAAGTTTCCAGGCAGCACTCACATCATTTTGCATCACTGCTGCCGCAGCCGGACCTGATGTTACAGCCCCTGGAATGTAATCTTGATTCTGATAGCGGTAGGAGTAGTTCAGGACATTTTCACGACTTGGCTGAAAACGGGCACCAATATTTGCCCGGTTAATTCGGTTTACTTTAGTGCTGTTACTTGTAGAGCTTGATTGCGCGTAAGGACTGACCTGGGCAAAGCCATTGATCGATGTATAAGGTGCAACCATGCCGTTCGCCTGGGCGAAGTAGTCATTACTGCCGTAACTACTCGTCGATAAACCTGGGGCTGAATACAGGTTGACTTGTTGTGGCTGGAAGAAAATACGCTGCCCAACGCTAAAACCCATTAGCTGCTGGCCTGTTTTATCCATTGAATACCGCGATGAAAGTGCAGCAGTTACCTGGTTCGCGTTGGAAACACGGTCCCAACTCGTAAAAATATTCTCGCTGAACATCTGCGCATAACTCACATCGGCAATACCGGTGTCGAACAGCGGCAAGTTGGTCTGATCGCGGTATGGCACGTACAAGTAATACAAACGAGGCTCTAAGGTCTGGTTTAGTGTGCGGCCAAAGTACTCAGTCTTTCGGTCAAAGACCATCCCTGAGTCCAGCGATAGTATCGGTAAGGTGCGGGAAGCCGTATCCGAACCGATACCCGTGGTACTGCCACTACCAGACGTTGTTAACTGACCTGAATTAGTGTTGTATTGCGTGTAATGAACACCTGCTTTAGGTGTGAGGTAAATTCCTGGTGCTTGCCAACTGGTGACAAACTGCGGATATGCCCAAAGGCGATTGCCCTGCACATAAGACTGTGTCTGGTTCTTGAAGTACGAACTATTGGCTGAAACCAGTGCATCCATGCGTGCCGGCTGATCAAACATGCCACTACCTGATAGCACCTCAAGCTCATCATTGTCGTTCAGTCGCACATTGCTAAAACCCGCTGCTCCGAGCAATGACCGGTTCATAGCAAAATTAACCTGTGGCAAGAGTTGATAAGGTGTTGCAACTGAAGCCGCAGGGTTGAAATTCAGCGTTTGATAACCCTGCGCTACCACCGAAGCATTCCAGGTTGGTGCTGCGTAGTTAAGACGACCAGTACGCGGTAGGTAGGATTGTGACATCGCCGCCAGCGAGTTATTCAAGTCGGTGAAATAGTACGAATCCGAGACGCCTTGCAGATCCCAGGCGCCAGATAAGCCTGGCAGGACATTGTTGAACTGCTGTTGATGCTGCGACAGAAAACTCCACCGTTCCCGATTGGTTAACCGATCATTCGGCATGTAATTAAATGCATCTTTTCCGGTGTAGGTTGGCACCGGACTCTGGCCAGTATTACCCAGATAACGGAACTCGGTATTGAACGACACGCCACGCTTGCCATAGATTGCCGGCGCAAAAGTTGCATCGTAATTTGGTGCCAAATTGAAGTAGTAAGGAACAATCGTCTGAAAGCCGTTAAGCTGCGACGAGCCAAGGCTCGGCGAAAGGAAGCCCGAGTGCCGACCACGATCTAGCGGAAAGAAGGCATAAGGCATGTACAGGAATGGCACATTCTGAAAATAGAGCAATGAGTTCGAGGCAGTGCCCTCGTTCTGCTCATAATCCAGATGATACGTAGAAGCACGTGCATACCAACCACTATCCCCAGCTGGACAGGTTGTATACGTGGCATCTTCTGCCCGGTACCTGTTTTCACCTTCAAGATTGATCCGCGCCGCCTGACCATGCGACATGGTTTCGACGATCCGCGCCAAAGGGGTTTGTCCGGGCAAGAAGGAAGCCTCTCCTGCTGCCGTTGCACGCGCCTGCGTCTCGGCATCTGCCCCACCAGCAACAGCTTCGTTAATGGCAGTCTGCTGACCAGGTTGCTGGGTTAAAGTGGATCCTGCCGCTACCCCATAGGAGGGCACATTGGTGCCACCCATTGTGTTAACAGACGCACCACTGACATTGGGTGCTGGTCCAATAGGCGGCGCATTAAACGACCATGGCCCCTGGTTCGGCTGCGTGATCCTCTTTTTCTGACGGATTTCGTAATTCGTATTGTTGATGTAGCCAGTTCTGGCAGCAACAACAATATCGGCATCGGTACCAGACATGGTGGTACCTTGCGCAGGATCCCGGTACAGCACATTGCCCTGTGCATCCACATTGTCTTCAACAATGTTGTAAACAATTCGATCTGCGTTAAGCAAGGTCCCATCGCGACGCAACTCCGCATTGCCAGTTGCGGTTAGCTCCAGATCATTACGACCGGTAATCACATCGGCCAACAGTTCTGTCTGATCCTTAGGCAAGGCCGGCGATTGCGCCTTGGCCATTGATGCTGACTGCGCATTACTGGTTGCGGCGTCAGGGGTTGTTGGCTGCTTCTTAGGAAGGTTCGATTCTTCATCCCGCGCAGCATTGCTTGCATCGGCAACTGGCTGAACGGGCGTCGTCGGCGAAGGCGCACGCGGCGACACCGGCACGCTAGGCACAACGGGTGCCGGTGCAGGAGTTGGTTCTGGAACTGGCTCAGGCACCGGTTCAGGAACCGGCGCTGGCGTAGCTGGAGTTGCCGCAACCACCTTGCTTGGCGTCACCGGCTTAGGAGATGACGTTGGGGCTTCAACAACAGGCTGCGATGGCGCCTGAACAATCGGTTGCGGTACAGGTTTCTTGGCAATGGCTTTTTTGCCAGCAGCACTAGGGGCAGGCAGCCCGCCCATTGCTGCCGCACTAGGCAGTGGCACAGAAGGTGCCCCACCCAGCAAGGCTGGGTTCACAAGCAAAGGCTCCATCCGAATCGGCACTGCTGAACTTTGTGCACAAACCGGGCTACTGGCCAGCAATGAACCACCCAAGCCAAGCGCGGCTAGCCATAGAACTAGCGGCACGCGTCTGCCCTCAGGCGCGAAGGCACCTTGGGTTATAGCTTTGAGGGAAGAATCGGGCAAAGGAAGCGGCACAACAATAAGCAACAATAAATTCCAGATGAGCACGGAAACGCGTCGGGTTTAGCCGGCTGACCGCATCAAGGTAAAATACCTTCAATTCTAGCATTTTTACCCCTTAAGGACGCCTTTAGGCTCCCCCTGGCACCCATGACAACGACAACTGACATCCGCCTGCTTGCAGGCACTGAATTTGCAGCCCAAAGCCAACTCCATCCAGGCGCGCCCTCTTTAGCACCTGCATCGGCCGATGCCAGCTTTCGCCGTTATTTCCGGGTGACCTGGCCGAGCGGAGAAACCGCCATCCTGATGGATGCCCCCCCTGAAAAAGAGGATGTGCGTCCCTTTATCCAGATTGCTGGCCTGATGGCGGATGCCGATCTGGTCGCACCACGCATTCTGGCTGCCGATCCTGAAAATGGTTACTTACTGCTCAATGACTTAGGGAACGCTGGCTATCTTAAAACCCTGCACGCGGCCGATAGCAAAACAGCAGATACCCTCATGCGCGGTGCCATCAACGCTCTGGTGAAATGGCAAAGCAGCTCGAAAGCCGACATTCTGCCTGCTTATGATGAGGCCTTACTCCGCCGCGAACTCGATCTCTTTCCCGAATGGTGCATTGCCCGTCACGCCGGCATCGAACTGACTGAAAAAGAACAGGGCTGGCTGAATGGGGTCATGGAAGCTTTGGTTGCTTCAGCACTGGCCCAGCCCCAGGTTTTTGTGCATCGCGACTATATGCCGCGCAACATGATGCTAACGGAAAACCCTTCCATACCAGCCATTCTAGACTTTCAGGATGCAGTTTATGGTCCGATCACCTACGACGTCGTTTCGCTGTTCCGTGATGCATTTATCTCCTGGGATGAAGAACGTGAGCTGGATTGGGTTATTCGCTACTGGGAAGCTGCCCGTAAAGCCGGCCTCCCGGTACATGCCGATTTTGGTGATTTCTGGCGTGCCTACGAATTTATGGGCTTGCAACGCCACCTGAAAGTGCTGGGCATATTCTGTCGCCTGAATTATCGCGATGGCAAAGGTCATTATCTGGAAGACCTGCCCCGGTTTTTTAATTACGCTTACCGCACCGCCGAACGTTATGCTGAATTGCGACCGCTGATCCCAATCCTCGAAAGACTGTCACCACGGGATCTGCAGATCGGTTACACCTTCTAGGATTAAACGATGCGCGCAATGATTCTGGCAGCCGGTCGAGGCGAGCGTATGCGTCCCTTAACCGACCATTGTCCTAAACCCCTGCTACCTGCCGCAGATAAGCCACTCATCGTTTACCACCTGGAACGACTCGCAACAGCAGGGTTTAAAGAGATTGTGATCAACCATGCGCACCTCGGTGACCAGTTGGTTCAAGTTCTGGGTAACGGGGAACGCTGGGGTCTATCAATAACCTGGTCACCCGAGCCGCTGGGCGCACTGGAAACGGCAGGGGGAATTTGTCAGGCGCTACCGCTTCTAGAATGCAAAGACGATGCGCCATTCCTTGTCATCAATGGCGATATCTACTGCGACTGGCCAATACACCCCATAACCCTCAATCCAGAAGATCTAGCGCATTTAATCCTCGTGGATAACCCTCCGCAGCACCCAGAGGGGGACTTTGATCTTCAACATGCCCGCGTCAGCGATAAAACCAATGGCGGCCATGCGCTTACTTTTGCCGGCATTGGTTTTTACCGACCCAGCCTCTTTAAAGGGCTGACCCCTGGTTTACCTGCCAAATTAGCGCCCTTATTACGCGCTGCCATGGCTGAAAGGCGCGTTGCCGGTGAACATTACACTGGACGCTGGGAAGATGTTGGCACGCCTGCCCGACTCGCTGCACTGGATGCAGAACTGCGCGCAGCGCCATCCCCATAAATAGGTCGCTAGGGTATGATCAACCCATCCATTTATGATCACGCATGATGTCTAGCCAACGCCTGCTTCCTCCACCACTGCCACCAATAGCTGCCATGGCATTTGATGCCTCGCCTTTCATCCGGCGTCGACAGCAAGTGCTGCAGGAAATGCACAAAAGAGGTCGCGGTGTTGCAATTATTCCGACTTCAACGGAATTGATTCGCAATCGGGATACCCATCATCCGTTCCGCTTTGACAGTAATTTCTGGTATCTCACCGGATTTGAAGAACCGGACGCCGTGCTTGTTTTATTGGTTTCTGACACACCCCAAAGCCTCCTTTTCTGCCGTAGCAAGAATGCAGAGCGCGAACTCTGGGAAGGCTTCCGGTTCGGCCCCGATGCCGCTCGCGAACGCTTCGGATTTGATGCTGCCTACGCCCTGGACGACCTGGATCGTGTCGTCAGCGAACATCTGGTTGGCGCACAAACCTTATGGCACAGCCTGGGCGTTCATACAGCGTGGGATGCTCGGATAGGCCGTTGGCTGGAGCAGGCCCGAGCACACTCTCGCGCTGGAAAACAGGCACCGACGGTTATTGCGGATTGGCGTGCCCTGGTTGAACCGATGCGTCGCAACAAGGATTCTGTTGAACTGGCCTTGATGCAACGTGCTGCAGACATAGCTGCCAATGCGCATCGTCGTGCCATGCGCGCGTGTATACCGGGCAAATACGAATACCAGCTGGATGCAGAGTTGCAATATGCCTTTTTACAGGCAGGTGGCCACCCACCGTCCTATCCGGCGATTATCGCTGGCGGCGCTAATGCCTGTGTTCTGCATTACACCGCCAACAATCAAGTGTTGCGCGATGGCGACCTTGTTCTAATTGATGCCGGATGTGAAGTCAGCGGCTACGCCTCGGACATCACGCGCACATTTCCCGTTAACGGACGCTTCAACCCGGCCCAAAAAGATATCTATGCCATCACCCTAGCCGCTCAGGACGCAGCCATAGCCGCCACACGCCCGGGCGCAGCCTTTCATGCACCACACGATGCCGCAGTGCGCGTGCTGGTACAGGGCATGATTGACACTAAGCTATGCCACGGCACCGTTGATGGCATCATTGAATCGGGCGATTTCCGCCGGTTTTATATGCACCGAACCAGCCACTGGCTTGGGCTGGATGTGCATGATGCCGGGCCCTATCATGAAGATGACGAATGGGTCACACTGCAAAGCGGTATGACGCTGACCATTGAGCCAGGTTTTTACATTCGTTCAGCTGATGACGTCCCTGCCGCCTTTCACAACATTGGCATCCGCATTGAAGACGACGTCGTTGTCACAGACACGGGTTGCGCCGTTATGACAGTCGATGCGCCTAAATCTATTGCTGACATTGAACAGCTGATGGCTGGCTGAAGATGACTGCAACAGCCAACAACCCTATCCAAGACTACGACATCGCCATCCTCGGGGCTGGCCCTGTCGGCAGCACTTTGGCATTACTGCTGGCCGGTACACAACACCGCGTGCTGCTTCTGGAGCAACGCAACCTGGACGCAGGACGACAGGACCCGCGGGCGCTTGCCCTTTCCGAAGGTGCACACCAACTGCTCCATCCCGTAAACGCCTGGCCCATGCCGAACGGACAAGCCGATGGTCGATGCACGCCGATCGAGACCATTCACATCTCCCAGCATGGCGGGTTCGGCCGTACGCTCATTAACCGCAGCGACTATGCAGTGCCCGCACTCGGGTATGTCGTTCGCTATGGCGCACTAATTGGTTGCCTGCACGACGCCTTGCGCCAGGCAATGACTCGACATTCAGCGCAACTAGTCTGCCAGGACAATGCCCGTGCCGAAGTTATCAAGCCGGATAATGACGCAGACCCCTTCTTCAGGAAGCTACAGCTTGGCGACCGAACAATCCGTGCCCGCCTGATCGTTCATGCCGAAGGCACCCCACCAGATAACAGCCAGGGAGTTATTGCTCGTGGCTATGGTCAACGTGCCATTATTTTTGAAGCAGGTCTCACCCGAAGCCACCAGCAACGGGCCTGGGAACGCTTTACACCGCAGGGGCCCCTTGCATTGCTTCCAGTAGATGGCCCAAATGGCAAACGCGTTTCCGTGGTGTATACGGTGCCTGAAGCGCAGGCTGATGCACTCCTGCAGCTTGATGATGCAGTGATTCAACAACGCATCCAGGCCGCTATCGGACCACTCGTTCAATTCACCGATGTCGGTCCCCGTGCCAGTTTTCCCCTCAAATTACGGCTGCGCCAACCGACCCAGGCGAATCGTGAACTCTGGATCGGCAATGCGGCGCAGACCCTTCACCCGGTATCCGGTCAGGGCTTTAATCTCGGATTGCGAGATGCGGCGCTGCTCGCCCAGCATTTACGCAATGCACTGGACCCGGGTTCGGCCCATACGTTAAATCCCTATGTCCGTAGCCGACAGCTAGATCGTTATGGGGCTGCCGTCTTTACCGATGGCATTGTGCGCGCGTTTTCTACCCCCTTCCCCTTACTCAATACAGTCCGGGGGATCGGGTTAAGTGCTCTGGATATTATTAGCCCACTGCGGCACTTTGTGGCGCGCCGCATGATCTGGGGTGCCCGCGCCTGGCCCTGATCATTGCTGGCAGCAAAATCAAAATCGCAGCGCAGCAATATTGACTAAAATTTAGGCAAAAACCGGGGTTTTGGTTTACAATACAAGGCTTTCCTTCTTGCCTACCCGTCATGGATTTTGTCGGCTACCGCCTCCGAAACAATCTGTTCGTTGCTCCGATGGCCGGAGTGACCGATAGACCGTTCCGTCAGCTCTGTAAAAAGCTGGGCGCAGGACTAGCCGTTTCGGAAATGGTGACGTCAAACTCCTTGCTCTACGGTAGCGCCAAAACACAGCGTCGCGCCAACCATGATGGCGAAGTTGCCCCGATCTCCGTGCAGATCGCTGGCGCAGACCCGGCAATGATGGCAGAAGCAGCCAAATACAATGCTGACCGCGGCGCCCAGATTATCGACATCAACATGGGCTGCCCAGCAAAAAAAGTCTGTAATGTCATGGCGGGCTCTGCACTGCTACAGCACGAATCGCTCGTTGGCAAAATCCTTTCGGCCGTGGTCAGCGCCGTTCCCGATACGCCAGTAACGTTGAAAATTCGTACGGGCTGGAATATTGATAACAAAAACGCACCCGCTATTTTGAAGATTGCTGAAGAAAGCGGCATCCGTGCCCTAGCGGTTCACGGCCGCACTCGTTGTCAGCAATACCGTGGCGAAGCCGAATTCGATACCATCGCAGCCGTAAAAGCCGCTGCCCGCATCCCGGTCATCGCGAACGGCGACATTACCACCCCGGAAAAAGCCAAAGCCGTCCTGGAAAGCACGGGCGCCGATGGCATCATGATCGGCCGCGCCGCTCAAGGGCGCCCATGGATCTTTCGTGAGATCGAACACTATCTGGCCACAGGTGAAAAGCTGCCCCCGCCGGCCGTGACTGAGATTCAATCCATTTTGCTTGAACACCTGGAAGACCTCTATGGCTTCTATGGTACCGAGACTGGCGTGCGCGTTGCCCGTAAACACATCTCCTGGTACACCAAAGGACTGACGGGTTCGGCTGCGTTCCGCCATCAAATGAATCGACTTGATTCCGTTATCGAACAACGTGCCATGGTTGAAGACTTCTTTGGGCATTTGGGTCAACGTCATGAACATCTGGTTTACGACGCGTCGGCCGAAACAACCGATGAGGAGCTCGCAGCATGAGCGCCCAGAACACGTCTCAACTGGCCAAAGCCGTTACCGCCGCCCTGGAAAAATACTTCACAGAACTGAATGGGGAATCGGCCACCGGCGTCTATGACATGGTGCTTAGCTGCGTCGAACGCCCGATGCTAGAGGTGGTCATGAAACAGGCTGCCAACAACCAGACCGTTGCTGCACAGATTCTAGGCATTAACCGTAATACCCTCCGCAAAAAGTTGTCCGATCACGGACTGCTCTAAAAACGTCCCTTTCTTCGAACCAACCTCACCGTCATCATGAAAATTCGTCAGGCACTACTTTCTGTTTCCGATAAAACTGGCGTGCTGGAATTCGCCAAGGCATTACATGCCGAAGGCGTTGCGCTGCTATCGACAGGGGGCACAGCCAAGCTGCTGCGCGATGCCGGTCTGGCGGTTACCGAAATCGGTGATCACACGGGCTTTCCGGAAATGCTGGATGGCCGCGTCAAGACGCTGCATCCTAAGGTGCATGGTGGCATTCTTGCCCGCCGCGATCTACCCGCCCATATGGCAACGATTGAAGAACACGGTATTCCGACGATTGATCTGGTCTGCGTGAATCTCTACCCGTTCCGCGAAACGGTGGCCAAGGCTGGCGTCACCCTTGAGGACGCCATTGAAAACATCGACATCGGCGGCCCGGCCATGGTGCGTTCATCAGCCAAGAATTACAACGGCGTAGCCATTGTCACCGACCCGGCCGATTACGCAGCGCTGATCACCGAAATGAAAGCCAATCAGGGCGGCCTCACACTGGCTACACGTTTTGATCTGGCTAAAAAGGCATTCACCCATACTGCACGCTACGATTCAGCCATTGCCAATTGGCTAACCGGCCTAGATGCCCAAGTAGAAGACAAACCGGCAGATGCCGCCCCAATCCCTTCGATCTTCCCAAGTCATTTGCAATTGGCCTTCGATCGGGCCGAAAACCTGCGCTACGGTGAAAACCCATTGCAAAAGGCAGCCTTTTACCGTGACAGCACCCCGACTGCCGGCGCCATTGCTAATTTTACCCAGCATGGCGGCAAAGAACTCTCTTACAACAACATTGCAGATGCGGATGCCGCTTGGGAATGCGTGAAAACCTTCCGTGAACCTGCCTGCGTTATCGTCAAACACGCCAATCCTTGCGGTGTTGCGATAGATGCCAACCTGCTGAAGTCTTATGAGAAAGCCTTTCAGACAGACCCTACCTCTGCCTTTGGCGGCATCATCGCTTTTAATGGCACGGTAGATATCGACGTCATTGAAGCCATGAATGAGCGCAAGCACTTTGTAGAGGTACTTATCGCTCCTGCGTTTACGGAAGCCGCAATGGGTCTTTTGAACGCTAAAGCTAATTTGCGTGTGCTGACCGTACCACTGCCGGCAGGCGATAGCCCGGTTTACCACGCACTGGAAATGAAGCGCATCGGTGGTGGTTTGCTCGTACAAACACCGGATGCATTTAACGTGCAGGCTTCAGATCTGAAGGTTGTTACCAAAGTCCAGCCAACCCCAAGTCAGATAGCCGATCTATTATTTGCCTACCGCGTTGCAAAATTTGTTAAATCGAATGCTATAGTTTTCTGCGGCAACGGCATGACGCTGGGTGTTGGTGCCGGACAGATGTCGCGCGTTGACTCAACGCGTATTGCTGCCATCAAGGCAGCGAATGCCAAGTTGTCTCTGGCTGGCGCTGTCGTTGCTTCCGATGCTTTCTTCCCGTTCCGCGACGGGGTCGACGTGCTGGCCGAAGCTGGTGCCAAAGCCGTTATCCAACCGGGTGGCTCCATGCGTGACGAAGAAGTCATCGCCGCTGCCGACGAGCATGGCCTGGCCATGGTTGTCACCGGTGCACGCCATTTCCGCCATTAATCCTCGAGTTGCTTATGTCCCGTTCAACACTGACTCTCGCTACACTTGCTGCGCTATTAATGGCAGCGGCCCCGCTATCTCATGCCGATGACTCTGAGACTGAAGCGACAGCGCCAGTAGCGGCATCGTCCGCGGCCACAACAGATGCCCAATCATCGACACCGCCCAATGTTGTCGTGGTTGGCAAAACGGATAGCACCCCCCCAGCAAGCGCCGGGAGCAAATCCTGGTATGGCCAGGCTTGGGATACGACCGTAGAACATCTCTCCGACATCTGGACCAAGGGTGATGTCGAGTTATATGTGCCTTTCTGGACTTATCACCTGCCGTTCGCTTATTCTCCCTCACAACGTTCCGAATACACTGAATACCCGGCTGGCGGGGGTATCGGCAAAGGTTGGTACAATAAAAGCGGTAACTGGGAAGGCCTGTACCTGATGGAGTTTAGAGACTCTCACGCCAAACCAATGTACATGGGCGGCTATGGTTGGGTGCCAACCTGGAACCCGATTAATGAGAAATCCCGAATCGGTATTGGGGCTACGGTCTTCATGTTCGCGCGATCGGATATCAACTACTACGCACCAACTCCAGGCATTTTACCGATGGCTACAATTGGCTATGGCCCGGTCGATGTACAAGTGGCTTACATCCCCGGCGGTGAAGGCTTCGGTAACGTGCTGTTTTGGTGGGCCAAATACACCTTCAAATAATCTAGGGTGATATTTCGCACGCCCGTTAATACCCTTTTGCAGGATTGCCTCATGAAAATTCTCGTCGTTGGCTCTGGTGGCCGTGAACACGCTCTCGCCTGGAAACTGGCGCAATCTGCCGGTGTACAAAAAGTCTATGTGGCACCAGGTAACGCAGGCACATCACGCGAAGTCGCACTCGAGAATTTACCGATTAACGACATTCATGCCCTTGCTGACTTTGCCGAGCAGAACAAGATTCATCTGACCGTGGTTGGCCCGGAGGCCCCGCTGGCTGCTGGCATAGTCGACGTATTTCGCGCGCGCGGCCTAAAGATTTTTGGCCCAACGCAAGCTGCTGCACAGCTGGAAAGCTCTAAAGATTTCGCCAAGCGCTTCATGGCTCGCCATAAGATTCCAACGGCCGGCTTTGAAACTTTCACCGATGCAGCTGCGGCACATGCTTACATAGACCGTCAGGGCGCACCAATTGTTATCAAGGCAGATGGTCTCGCCGCGGGTAAGGGCGTTGTTGTTGCCATGGATCTCGCAGAAGCCCACGCCGCAATTGATGACATGTTGTCAGGTAACAAACTCGGCAGCGCTGGCGCGCGTGTCGTTATTGAAGATTTCCTTGATGGCGAAGAAGCCAGCTTTATCGTGCTGGTTGACGGCAAGAATGTCCTACCCATGGCATCCAGCCAGGACCATAAGCGTATTGGCGATGGCGATACAGGCCCGAATACCGGCGGCATGGGTGCTTACTCACCAGCCCCGGTAGTCACACCGGAGGTTCACGCGCAAGTCATGCGCGAGATCATTCTGCCGACCGTGCGCGGCATGGAAGCTGATGGCATCCCATTCACGGGCTTCCTATATGCAGGCTTAATGATCGGCAAAGACGGCTCCGTCAAAACCCTAGAATTCAATGCCCGCATGGGCGACCCGGAAACCCAGCCGATCATGATGCGTTTAAAGTCAGACGCCGTCAAAATGTTCGAACACGCCATTGCCGGCACCTTGGATAAAACAGAGGCCGAATGGGATCGCCGTGTGGCACTCGGGATCGTGTTGGCTGCTGCGAATTATCCGGACACGCCGCGCAAGGGTGATGTCATTCATGGCCTACCTGCTGGCAACTCGGCCGGTGCCGATGCACACGTATTTCACGCGGGCACCAGTGAGGCTAATGGCAATGTGGTGACTAACGGTGGCCGCGTGCTGTGCGTCACCGCCCTCGGTGAAAACGTGGCGCAAGCTCAAAAGCGTGCTTATGAAGTCGCAGCTGATATCCAGTTTGACGGTATGCAATACCGTAAGGACATTGGCTACCGCGCTATCAATCGCTAAGGCCTCAATACCATGGGTGAGCTGACCGGCGCTGAACGCTCCCTAGCCGTTCAGACCTATCTTCAGGATCTTCAATTCCGTATTGTCCAATCGCTCTCGAATCTTGATGGGCAACCCTTCCGGAGTGACAGCTGGACACGTCCGGCCGGCGGCGGTGGCACTTCCTGCCTGATTGAAGAAGGCAATCTGATTGAACGTGGCGGCGTGAACTTTTCTCACGTCATGGGTGAGCAATTACCACCCTCAGCCTCGGCCCATCGCGCTGAACTTGCCGGTAGACCTTACGAAGCGATGGGTGTCTCGCTGGTTATGCATCCCCGTAACCCCTACTGCCCTACCGCACATATGAACGTGCGCTACTTTGTGGCGCACCCGCCCAAAAGCCAACCCAATGCTGCACCGGTATTCTGGTTTGGCGGCGGCATGGATCTGACACCCTATTACGGGTTCCGCGAAGATGCAGTGCATTTTCACCAGACCTGCCATGATGCCCTTGCACCCCACGGCAAAGATTACTACTCACGTTTCAAAGCGTGGTGCGACCAATACTTCTTCCTCAAGCATCGGAATGAAGCACGTGGCGTCGGTGGCATTTTTTACGATGATCTGAATGAACCCGGATTTGACGCAAGCTTTGCGCTCACCCGCTCGGTGGGTGATGCATTCGTAGCTGCTTACACTCCTCTACTGAAGCGACGTCGTGAGTTGCCTTGGGGTGAACGCGAAAGAGATTTTCAGGCCTATCGCCGAGGTCGCTATGTGGAGTTCAATCTGGTCTACGACCGTGGCACGCTGTTCGGCCTGCAATCCGGCGGTCGCACGGAATCAATCCTGATGTCGATGCCACCCATCGTGAAGTGGCGCTACGATTGGCAGCCTGAAGCCGGCTCACCTGAAGCAGCGTTGTATACAGATTTTCTACCGCATCAAGATTGGTTGGCTTAGCACACCCCATTGCGTAGGCTTGGTAGATGGGGAAAGCCCTGCGCTCTTAGGGCAAGTGCTGAAACGAGCCAAACTTACCCCATGTGCCGATCATTGCATGCTCAGCGAGTTTTTTGCATCTCAATAAAAGCACGCGCTTTGGCTGTCCACTCGTCTGCCACCATACGACTTAGCATCGCATCCGCTGCATCCATTAGATCAGGATCACATTCACTGTGCGGAATCTGAACGAGATACATCGAGAAACGCTGCTGATCACTCCGATAATGACGCAGATTGCCCAAATGGGCCTGACGTCGGCAACTCGCCAGAAAACCCTGTGATAACCCATCACGCGGGCGCAACGAACGCACCTGCAACAGGACATCTTCCCAACGTTCCGTACCCAATAAAGCCCGCAACTCGGTACGCAGACTCGCAGTGCTTCTAGGTGGCTTCGTCTCGCGTTGTGCCAGCGTTAGAACCTGCAAGGCCGGTTCAAACTGCCGACGGGCAACCAGCATTTCTGCCTCTTGCTCTAAGCGCGCAGCAACTAATGTGCAGTCATCTGCATCGGCACGCCCCAGCCAAACTGCTGCACGGTCCTGATCATCAAGGCCCTGCGCTGCCCGAGCCGCCAGCAAATCAGCATAGCCTGTGGCAAAGCCGAATTTTCTGGCACGCTCCGCGGATTTAATCGAGGCTTCAAAATGCCCCTCCAGCAACAACCGGAGCGAGCCCAGAAAAGCCTGCTCCCCTTTTCGTTGCCGGCGCAAAGCTCGAAAACGGGCAATCCGTCCGGGAATATGTAACGTGCCTTGCACCAGTTTAAGCAACACTGCGCCTATCAGCAGCGTGATCAAAATAGCCAATATCAAGAAATTAAGCGACATCTCGATGCGCCAAGATGAAAGCACAATGAGTGCATAGCCATCATTGCGATACATCAAGTCGGCCACTGCAACGGCTAAGGTACCAAGCGCAAGACCCCAGATGAGCCATCGTTTCATTCTGCAGCTCCCTTGGGTTTCGTTAGATCAGCAGATTGAGTCTCCGTCGCGGGCAGGGGTGCAGCTTCTTCATTGGCGGATGCGGACTCTCCCAGCAGCGCTGCACGGGCGGTAGATAGCGCGTTTCGTGTTGCTTCCAGGCTAACAGCCGTTGGATCAATGTTCAAAGTGGCCAAACGTTGCAGAATCGAGAGATCTGTCTTTACCAGCGCGTTACCAGTATCGCAGTATTTCTCAATCCATGCCCGTGCCTGGCTCAAGGTCTGTTGATAGGTTGCCGTATTCCGTTGCACCAGTGCGTGGCGAGCATCCAGCAGCAGCAATCGCAACCCCTGCTGGAGGAATATCTTTTGTTCGGGTGCTATCAGCGCCGTCTCTGCCCGATCAAGACGCTGCACCCGGATCATGCCGCGTATGGATTGCCAGAGTTCATCTGCCAGTTGCGCTAAAACGATGCGCGCCTTTTCCATCAACGTTTCAGCCGGCGGCTCGTTTGGCACAATCTTAGCCTCCGGCTCGTCCGATGGTAAACGTCGGTCCTGAATCAGGGGTAGCTTATCCACACTGGCAATCACACCATCTAGTGCTTCAACGGTTTCACGAAGATCTGTCATGTGCTGGGATTTTATTTCTGTCAGATCACGGGACATGGCCAAGCGCAGCGTCTGCGAACTAGCCGATGGCTCACTCGCTAGAACCGATTGACCCGATTTAAGTGCGGCCTCCAGTGACTTGCTTTCACCCGTCGCTAACCAGATTTGCCATCCTGCATCGATCCGTTCCTGAATACGATCTAACTGCATCAGGCTCCGCTCTTGTTGCAAGGATTGACGCAACGAATCGATTTCTTGCCGGAAATTCGCCTGACTGCCTAAGGCCGCCTCTAGGGTTGCCAACCGCGATTCCACTGTATCGACTGCCACCTCTTGCTTGTTTAGCCCTTCCCAAACTTTTAAGGCCCACAACTGTTGCGCAGCAACAACCAGCAGAACCAGTGCTAAAACAACAATAAGCCAGCGCCGCATACGGGAAGGCGATTTTTTACGAGGATGCTGCGCTTCTGAACTTGGGTTTTCGGTCACGTTTGAATCACTCATAAGACATCCATTCCTAGTTCACCGGTTGATGATGACCCATTATACGTTTGCAGAAATGTCAGAATACCCTCGTCACCGCCGGCGCATTGATGAACATCATTAAAACCGAGGTGGATGGCGCAATGGGCAATACGCTCATGAGGCGCAATGATGGCGACTTGTTTTACAGCACTGGCGAGTGTGGCCGGGGCAGCCCTCATAAATCGCTCGAGGGATTCGCTACTGGTCACAATCATGGCCGTTGGTTTATCTTTAACCATAAGCGCCTGCAGCGCCCCTACTGCCGCGATATCCAGTGAACGTTGATAGGTGGTCGCTTCATCGACCTGGGCGCCACGATCTCGTAATGTACGGGCAATCAGGTCTCTGCCGCCTTCGCCTTTTATTAACGCAAAGCGCCTCCCCTCACAACGATTAGGCGCTAATTCGGGTAACGCCAATAGGCCCTCGCTGTCGTAGCGTTCTACGGGCATCAATATCTGGCCGACGCCTAAGCCCCTAAGCACCCTTGCTGTGCCTGGCCCGACAACTGCCGCAGCAAGCCGATTGGGCCAGGGCTCTTCACGCGTAAGGACTGGCATCGCCATTTGAACCGCATTGGCACTGATGAACACAACGGCTTCATAGTTTTTTAGCTGCTTGGCTATGGCCTCGAGTGCGGTTAGATCCGTGGTCGCGGTAATGGCTAAAAAGGGAATATGGCTAACTCGCCCGCCCAGCCGCGCTATGCCCGACTGCAGCGTTGTACCCTGACCCGCTGGGCGGGTGATAAGCACATGCTGCCCACCTTTGCCCCCGGTCAGTGTTTGACGCATCGTTACTCGGCGTTAATCTGACAAATCAGGGCATCCGCCCCTTGTGTTAGCAACGTTTCTGCGAGGCCCACACCCAGTACTTCTGCCTGTGCCCAATCACCACGGCACTCACCCGCTACGATTTTAGTGCCATCAACCGAGGCAACCAATCCGCGCAACCAAAATTGGCTTGCGCCTTCACTCACGGCAAACCCGGCAATCGGTAAATGACAGCTGCCGCCTAAACGACGTGAAAAGGCCCGTTCAGCCTTAACGCAGGCCGAAGTGGCGGGATCCGCCAAGCCATCCGCAATGCGTTGCATAGCAGGTTGCCCTTCGCAGATTTCGATGCCGAGTGCACCCTGACCAGGTGCAGGCAACATATCGGCAGGATCAATCCGGGCACGAATTCGATCTGCCAAGCCCAACCGAACCAAACCGGCTGCCGCCAGAATAATGGCGTCAAACTCACCCTCATCGAGTTTACGCAACCGTGTGTCCAGATTGCCACGCAAGGGCTTGATCACAAGATGTGGAAAGCGTGCCCGCAGCTGGGCCTCACGACGCAGGCTTGATGTGCCAACGATGGCGCCTGCGGGTAATGCAGCAAGAGATTCGAACTTTGGGCTCACAAAGGCATCCCGCGGATCCTCCCGCTCGCTAATCGCAGCAAGCACGAAACCCTCTGGCATATCCATCGGCACATCTTTCATCGAGTGAACAGCTAGGTCAGCACGACCCTCCGCCATTGCGACTTCCAGTTCCTTGATAAAAAGCCCTTTACCACCAATCGCAGCCAAAGGACGATCGAGAATCTGATCCCCACGCGTTGTCATGCCAAGAATCTGTACATCCCGCTCGGGATTCTGGGCCTGCAAAAGGCGCTGGACGTGTTTCGCCTGCCACATAGCCAGGCGAGATTCTCGGGATGCAATAACAAGTGGTTCGGACATAAAGCAGATTCACTAAAACAATGGGCACGATTGCCGCTTACGAATGTAATGCTAGCACGCTGACTCCCTTATAATGTGGGGTTTGTAGCCACCACATACTCTTCTGCCATGTCAGCCAACGAAAAGACCTCCGCCTCGACCCCCTACACTTGGGCAGGGCGCTTTGACGAACCCATGTCAGAGCTCGTCAAACGATATACGGCCTCGGTTGATTTTGACCAGCGTTTGTGGCGTCAGGACATTCGTGGCTCTCTGGCCCATGCGCGTATGCTGGCCAAACAGAGCATCATCACGGGGCAGGATCTGGCAGACATCGAACGCGGCATGGCTCAAATTCTGAATGAAATTGAGGGTGGCCAATTTACCTGGTCTCTAGATCTGGAAGATGTCCATCTCAATATCGAGCACCGCTTGACCAGCCTGGTGGGTGATGCCGGTAAACGACTGCACACCGGACGCTCACGCAACGACCAGGTCGCCACCGATATTCGTCTTTGGCTAAGAGATGCTATCGATACACTGATTGAGTTATTCAAGCGCCTACAACTGGCACTGGTGACGTTAGCAGAGCAGCATGCCGCCACACCGATGCCGGGATTTACGCACCTTCAGGTTGCCCAACCGGTGACGTTTGGCCACCACCTGATGGCCTATGTAGAAATGCTGGCACGCGATGCCGAGCGTCTGACGGATCTGCGCCGCCGCGTCAACCGCCTACCTCTGGGGAGCGCCGCTCTGGCCGGTACGACTTATCCGATTGACCGCCATTTTGTTGCCGAACAGCTCGGTTTTGAAGCTGTTTGCGAAAACTCGCTAGACGCTGTCTCAGACCGTGATTTTGCGATTGAATTCTGTGCCGCAGCTGCACTCGCCATGATTCACCTATCGCGTTTCTCGGAAGAACTCGTCCTGTGGATGACGCCACGCTTTGGTTTTGTCATGTTGGCCGACCGTTTCTGCACTGGTTCTTCCATCATGCCGCAGAAAAAGAACCCCGATGTGCCAGAACTGGCGCGTGGTAAAACCGGCCGTGTTATTGGCGATCTGAATACGTTGCTGGTCCTGATGAAAGGCCAGCCACTGGCCTACAACAAAGATAATCAGGAAGATAAGGAACCCCTTTTTGACGCTGCGGACACGCTCACTGACACGCTCCGTATCTTTGTTGATCTGGTACCAGGCATTACGGTCCGCCCAGAACCTATGGCTAGCGCACTGCTTCAAGGCTTTGCTACGGCCACAGACCTGGCTGACTATCTGGTACGCAAAGGTTTGCCGTTCCGTGCAGCCCATGAAGCCGTAGGACTGGCTGTTAAGGCTGCAGAACAGCGGGGTGTCGATCTGGCCGATCTAACGCTGGCTGAACTGCAAGCATTTTCACCGCTCATCGAGGCGGACGTTGTTCATGCGTTAACGATTGAAGGCTCTCTGGCAGCCCGCAACCATATTGGCGGCACTGCACCAACCCAGGTTAGCGCAGCCATTGAGCGCGCTAAAAAGCGTCTGGCTTAATTAATTGAGTATCCCGCAAGGGTTAATACGCCGAGAATAAGAAACAGCACCGCAGTAACGCGGTGTATCAACTCGATGCGTATACGGCGCATTAATACATTGCCGAAGAATACCAATGGCACATTGGCAATCAGCATGCCAACGGTTGTGCCAAGAACCACTGGCAGCAGATCATTAAATCGCGCCGCCAGAATCGCTGTCGCAATCTGGGTTTTATCGCCCATCTCCAGCATGAAGAAAATCACCGTTGTCATGCCGAAGATGCCGTAGCGGCGAAGCTTCGATTCAGCCGCACCCTCTTCGTCTTCATCCAAACGATCTGGGATCAAAGTCCAGATGGCCATGGCAATAAATGAAACGCCCAAGATCCAGCGCATCCAATCTGGGCCCAACCAGTTCATCACAGACTCACCCACCAACGCCGCAAGGGCGTGGTTGAGCAAAGTAGCAACAAATATTCCGGCGCTGATCGCCCAGGGAGCACGATACCGCGTAGCCAATACCAGCGACAGCAACTGCGTCTTATCGCCAATTTCTGCTAACGCGACTACCCCTGCGGCAATCAGAAATGCTTCCACCACCGACCCTTAGTTCTTGAGATTTTCCAGAAGTGTCTGCAGCTCGCCGGCCTGATACATTTCCATCATGATGTCACTGCCGCCAATGAACTCGCCGTTCACATAAAGTTGCGGAATGGTCGGCCAATTGGCATAGACCTTAACGCCTTCCCGAACTTCAGGGGATTCCAGAACATTGACACTGTAAAAACTGGTAACGCCACATTCACGCAACAATTTACAAGCGCGTTGAGAGAAACCACACTGCGGGAACTGCGGGGTGCCCTTCATATACAGGACGACCGGGTGGCCTTTAACCTGTTCATCAATGAGGGCCAGTACGGGATTATTGTTATCGTTCATGGTCTGACTCCGGATTTGGTTGGGGGTACTAACGATCCGCGAGTCTAGCCAAGGGCGTCTCCCACGTCAAACCAATTCAAGAACGATGACGCAGTTTCTCTATCGCACTGTATAGCGTCATGCCCGCCAAAAGGCTGACGACGTAAATGACCCCCTCAGGAATCCCCGCCCCTAAAAGCACGAGTCCTGGCCCAGGACAGATACCAGTGATACCCCAACCGATACCGAAAAGCACCGAGCCCACAATGAGCCTGAAATCAATTTTTCGGCTTGATGGTAGGTTAAGTGGCTCGCCTAATAAGGTGGTTGGCTTCTTTTTCAACAAAGCAAATCCGACACTACCAACGACGAGCCCGCCTCCCATCACTAAGCCAAGGGATGGATCCCATGGGCCGGCGACATCCAGAAACCCGACAACCTTAGCCGGATTAGCCATACCCGACAGGATCAGACCCATACCTAAAAACAAGCCAGCCAAGCCGGCAGTCATCCATTGCGTCCAACGGTTCATGCTGATAACCCCAATACATGGCGCAATACATAAACCGTTACGATTGCCGACCCCATAAAACTGCAGACCGCCACGAGAGAACGCAGGGAAAACCGGGATAAACCACAAATGCCATGTCCACTTGTGCAGCCATTTGCATAACGCGTGCCAATGCCGACTAGAAGGCCGCCAACGAGCAAGCCTGTCAAATCAGTTTGTTGGACGGTCACTGGCATATCAGCAAAAATGCGCCAAATCACGGGTGCGCCGATAAGCCCCAGCAGAAAGGCGACACGCCAGCCGTATGGCTCTCGTTTCTGTTGAACGACAAGCTCGATTAGATGGCCCAAAATGCCGCTAATACCGGCAATACGCCCATTGGCCCAGGCAAGCCAAACTGCTGAAAGGCCAATGATGGCCCCACCTATCAATGCTGCTAACCCCGCGTACAACGTAAACGCCTGCCAATCAATACTCATCAGTAACAGCCTTTACCCTGTCCAGACTTGTTTTTGGCTGTTGGGGGCGCCGAACAATAGAGCTGATGCAACACTTCGAGAATCACCTGCACATGGGGATGAGAAACACGATAATAAATGTACTTGCCTTCGCGACGTGTCGCCACCAGACCTTCATTGCGCAATACACCGAGCTGTTGCGAAAGCGTAGGCTGTTGTATGTCGAGCAGTTCTTCAAGCTCACCAACGGCGTATTCGCCTTGAAGCATCTGGCAAAGCAGCAATAAACGGTCTGGGTTGCCAATCACTTTCAGCAAAGACACAACCTGCCCCGCCTGAGTCCTCATCCAATCCAGATCAAGCACCGGGGCGTTGGCTGGTTTTGGCGGGGTCACAGGTAAATCTTCAACAGTTTTGGGGTTTTTAAGAGCCATGATGTCATCCCGGGGTAAACACCCCGCATTTGTTGCTTAGATAGCAACACTATACCACTATATATATAAGCGGCGGATGAAACTGACTACCATAGTTAGGTTAAAATCACCGGATGAGCAGCTTTCCCACCTGGCGCAAACCCAGCGGCGCGCCCGTTTCCTGCGTTGAAAAAATCAAGGTTCTTAATGAGAACCTTGTCGAGCTGCGCAATTTAGCCCAGGAAACCCTGGACGATGCGCTGCTCCTTGGCTGTAGTGAAGCCCAAGCCCGGGAGATCCTGCAGAATATGATCAGTGGGTTAGATACCACTTACGAAGAAATACCCGAGTAACCAAGGGCTACAGCCAGCTCAACCGTCGCGCTTGCCAATCAAGTACCGCCGTACGACTCAGCATCTTTTGGGCCAAGCCCGGATAAGCCTCGCCCACAACACGTTGCGCAAAATCTGCCAAAAACCGGGCTTTCAGCTCCGCGCGAGCCTGATCAACACCAATGGCTTCATAAGGCACTGAAGACAGCAAAAGAAAGCCATCATCGGGAATCCGACCGGCAGCCATATTAGCCTCAATGATGCCTGCTGCCTTAATGATCGGCTCCGCCAGATTAGGACTATAAGGGCCAACGATGAGTGCGAGGTTGGGGGTATGTAGGAAATCAAAACCACGTCCCAGACAAATCATCCACTCACGGTGTTCGATATCTAGTTGACGTAGGCCGTTTCGTACCTGTGTGCGGATTTCCGCCACATGATCAAAATTGCCCGCCAGCAGTGGCAATAGATCCTCGCACATCTTCGAAGGCATATCCGGAAATAGCGCTGTCAGTCGGGCGCTTAAGTCATCGCTATCGCAATGTACTAAATCAGCGATGCGGAGCGTCTGGCCATTGCTACCGTGCAAGACCAGCGCATCCTCGTCCGTCTCAAAACCACACACGAGTGGGTAAACCGTGCCGTGGCCCGCACCAAAAATGGTTGATATTTGCTGCCGGATTTCCTGGGTATGCTCAAACGCGGCCTGCTGATCATAGGCAAATCCGGCACACCCACGATGATGGTCACCTTTGGAATAATGATACGTCACCAAAAAGAGTACCTGCCGACCTTCTCGTATGCGGTCCATCACATATTGGGTAACAACCTCGCCCAAATGGGGCCAACCTAAATCAAATCGGCCGCCCAGGTTCCGGAAGGGCATCAATATCCCAATGGGCGTTCGTGTAGCCACCGGAATATTAATCCGACCATCCATACATTTAAAGACAGCAATCGCCGTTGGGTGCTGACTCTGGTATCGCGTTCTCGACAGCATGGCTTCCGGGCTGCGGAAATTGTCGCCATGCCTTGCTGCCAAAGCCGCCAGCCAGTCGATACGCGCCGCTATCGGTTTACTATGAATATCATCCATGGCAATCCCCCGCTTTAGGAACAATGTAGCAGTTTTGCACCTAAGTGCTCAAGTCTAGCCGGAGGAGCGCCTCTCATAGGTGATGGTCTCAGGAAACAGATCGAGAATCGTCGCTTCGGCAATGCTGCCATCCATCTATAAAAGCGTCATGCCAGCGTATCAGATACATTAATGCCATTCAGGAGAAAAACTATGTTGAACAAACGTCCCAGTAATGAACGCGGCTATGCAGACCACGGCTGGTTACGGTCTTTCCATAGCTTCTCTTTTGCCGATTACTTTGACCGAAATCATATGCATTTCGGCCCGTTACGCGTGATCAACGAAGACTGGGTAGCCTCAGGCACCGGATTTGGCAGCCATCCCCACAAAGACATGGAGATCGTCACTTATATCTTAGAAGGCGAGCTGACCCACGAAGACAGCATGGGGCACCGTGAAGTCATCCGGCCAAACGAAGTGCAGCGCATGAGTGCGGGTACGGGGGTATTCCATAGCGAATTTAATCGTCACCCCAGCGAAACCTGTCACCTGTTACAAATATGGATGATGCCCAATGCAACTCATCTTGTGCCGGAATACGAACAAACAGCATTTGATCCCGCTGAAAAACGCGGCAAGCTGCGCCTGGTGGCATCACCGAATGGTGCAGAAGGCTCCGTGACCATTCACACCGATGTGCTTCTGTTCGCCGGCCTTTTCAATGCCCATGAACATACAACGCATACCCTGGCCAAGAATCGTATGGCTTATGTACACGTTGCCCGCGGCAACATCACGATTAACGGTAAATCACTCGAAACCGGTGATGCGCTGATGCTCCGCGATGAAGCGGCCGTTGAAATCACTGAGGGTCAAAACGCAGAGATTTTGCTGTTTGATTTACCGCAAGACTAATCAAATCCATCTAAGAACTCTGATTAACAGCAGATTCGATGGGTGCCAGTTCGATCGGGCGTTACAATGACACTTTCCTACCCATCGATGAGTCACGACCATGTCCGCCATTCCCGCCTGCCCACAATGCACCCTTGAAAACACCTACCCGGATGGCGAGAACTACGTCTGTGCTGACTGTGGCTTCGAATGGCCTGCAGTTGCCGAAGCGGTAGAAGAAGATGGCCCCCGTATCGTCAAAGATGCCAACGGCAACGTGTTAAGCGATGGCGATAGCGTTGTGCTGATCAAAGATCTCAAACTCAAGGGCTCATCCAGCACGATGAAGGTTGGCACCAAAATCAAGAGCATCCGAATTGTCGATGGTGATCACGAACTGGATTGCAAATCAGACTTTGGCAGCATCATGCTCAAGGCCTGCTTCGTCAAAAAAGCCTGATATTCAGGAGCTTCAAAAGAAATGGCCACCCAAGGGTGGCCATTGCTTCTAGTAGCACTTAGTCAGTTGTTTGTGCCGTAGCCAACCGGATCTGTCTTGCCAGAGAACATGTGATAAACGCGCAGGAAGTAGAACACCACCAGCGGGAACATCACGATCGCACCCCAGAACATGAACTGTAGCGATACGGCAGGTGCAGCTGCCTGCTCAATCGTCAGCGAGTACGGCATCATGTAAGGCCAGAATGACAATGCCAACGAGCCAAAGGCTGAAGCAATAATCAACATGCACCAGGCAAAAGGTGCGCGCTCATGTGGGCAATCATGACGACTGGTTTTAAATGCACCCAGCAGGCCAACAAAACCCAAAGCAGGTACAAGCCAGTGCCATAGCGGTGCCTTTTCCCAGGCATGACGCACAGGCAGATCAACGCCCTGTGTAATCAGGAATGCCACCAGAACAAAGACACAGAAGGCAATCGACAAGCCACGCAGTTGCGCACGTGCACGCTTGGCAACGGCCCCTTCGGTTTTAAGAATCAGCCAACCAGCACCCAGCATGCTGTAACCGACCACGAGTCCAAGGCCACACAGCACCGGAAATGGTGCCAACCAGTCCCAACCGTCGCCAACATAAGTGGTACCTTGAATCGGCAAACCCATGATCATGGTGCCAATAGCGGCACCTTGCACGATAGTGGCTACCGCAGAACCTATCACAAAGCCCCATTCCCATATGCCACGGGCCTTTAGCGCCTGTTCACGGTATTCAAATGCGACGCCACGGAAAATAAGACCAATCAGTAGCAATACAACAGGTAGGTAGAACGCCGAAAGAAAGATGGCGTAGATTGCCGGGAAGGCACCGAATAGACATGCGCCAACGATAATCAACCAGGTTTCATTACCATCCCAGAACGGCGCGATTGCACCCACTACCGTATTGCGCTCTTCATCATTCTTGGCAGTTGCAAACAACATGGCAGCACCAAAGTCATAGCCATCAACAATGATGTAAACGAGGATTGAGAAGGCAATAAGGGCTGCCCAGAAGTACGGCAGCCAAGGGCTCATAGACTCTAGACTCATACGGCCTCCGAGGTGTTCGGGCCATCATTGGACGGGCCCTTCTTGAAAAGATTCCAGATGTAACGCAGGCCGAAGCTGTAAATGATCAGGTAGACCACGACATAGAGCGTCAAGCTGGTCAGGGCATGACTGAACGTTAGCGAAGGCGTCACGGCATCAGAGGTGCGCAGCAAACCGGTTACGACCCAGGGCTGACGACCGACTTCAGCGGTATACCAACCGGCCAGCACGCAAATCCAGCCAATCGGGAACGAAATTGCGGCCACATGCAGGAACCAGCGTGACTGTTCGATGCTCTTGCGATAGTTACGCCAACTGCCGTACCAGCCAATAAAGAGCATGAGCAGCGACAGGCCTACCATGATGCGGAAACCATAGAACGGCACCAGGAAGGGTGCGCGCTCATCTGCTGGCACATCCTTGATACCGCGTTGGTATGAGTCCGGGTTACCCGAATCCACCACGCTACCAATAACAGGAATGCTGATCTCAAAACTATTCTTCTCTGCCTTATTATCTGGCCAAGCCGCAACAATTAATGGAGCGCGGGTACCGCTTTCCCAACGACCTTCAACAGCAGCGAATTTACCCGGTTGATAATCACGGATAATTTCACCGGCCAGGTGACCAAAGCCCATCTGAATTGGCGTAAAGACTGCCATGAGGCCCATGCCCCAGATCAGCATGGCTCTTGCGGTAGTCTTATAGAGGCCCTTCAGGGTGTACCAGGCACCTGTCGCCGCCACAACCGTAGCCGTGGTGAGATAGGCTGCCAGCAACATGTGCAACCAACGAGTTAGGAAGACATGGCCGCCAATAATTTGCTGCCAATCCGTTGGAACAATACGACCTGAGGCATCAATCGCATGTCCTACCGGCACCTGCATCCAGCTGTTATTAGCCATAATCCAGAACGAAGACAGTGTCGTTCCCAGTGCAACCAGCACACAAGCTGTTAAAAATGCGCGCGGCGATACTTTATTGCGGCCGAAGAGCACCACACCAAGAAAGGTGGCTTCAAGAATGAACGCCGTAAAAGATTCATAGCCCAGCAATGGACCCTGAATGGGTCCGGTTTTTTCACTCAAGACACTCCAGTTAGTACCAAACTGGAATGCCATCACGATCCCGGAAACCACACCCATACCGAACGAAACGGCAAAGATCTTGACCCAGAAGTCGAAGAGCTTGCGGTATACCGGGTTACCCGTGGCTTGATGACGCCATTCAAGAACCGCCAGCCAAGCAGCTAAACCGATCGTGAACGACGGAAAAATTATGTGGAATGTCACCACAAATGCGAACTGAATTCGCGATAGATCTAATGCCGATAAATCCAAAATACTCTCCCCAAGCAAGTCGGAAATTTCCGTTGCCCTTAAAGCACCCACATAAAAAACCAAAACGCTCGACCTAAACGTCAGGTTGAGCGACTTGCAGCCGTATAATCAAATAGTTGCGTATTATATTTCACTGCAGCAAATATACTGTGGTTAAGTTTCAAAAATGTTATTGCCAATAGGAATCATTTAGAGCCCATGGATCTCCCGCTACCAGAACTGTTAGTGAACTTTTGGTCGCCCAAGGCGCTTCAAGCCAATCTTGTCTTGCTTATGCATCTGGCTGGCTCCATGCTGCTTGGCATGATGGTGGGATACGAACGCTCTTACCACGGTCGCGCCGCCGGTATGCGTACCTTCTCCCTGGTTTGCATGGCATCTACAGGCATTGTGGCGATCCTCGGTTATCCGGATCTCTGGTTCGGTGGCCAGCACGTGAATACCATCACCGCAGATGCACCTTCGCGGGTGATCCAGGGCATCGTGACTGGTATTGGTTTTCTAGGTGCCGGCGTCATTATTCGCGAAGGCCATTCTATCTCTGGCCTATCAACCGCTGCATCAATCTGGACGGCTGCCGCCATCGGCATCCTGATTGGACTGGGCTTTTATACGGCAGGCATTGCCCTGGCCTTCCTATGTGCATTCAGCATGACAATTATTTTGCAGCTCGAACGTTGGCTCCCCCGCCGCAAACGTTACCTGTTCGAGCTGTGCTTCAACCTTAGCGGCCATCCTAATGCAGAGGCCCTGCAGCAACTTGCCGAGGCTCATGGGTTCACTGTTGGCACCGATACGATTACCGTAAGCCTTGGCAAAAATCGCCAGTTCTGGTCCTATACCGCAACAACAGGACCGCGTGTCAGGCCTGATATGGCAAATCTGGCTCGCGCTTTGCAACAAATGGATGGTCTGGAGAAGTTTACAATCTCCCCCACTAGAATTTAGTACAGAAAACATATGGAACAACCAAATCTGATCGAAATCATCGCCACCATCGTATTCGGGTTGGCTCTGATACATACCTTCGCTGCAAGTCAATTTCAGCATCTGGCACATACCCACCCGCGGCATTCCGGACTGTTCCATCTCCTTGGTGAAGTAGAAGTCGTCTTTGGTGTTTGGGCCGCGATACTTATTCTCGTTATGGCCTTTGTAAGCCGTCCTGAACAGGCCATTGAATATCTCGATACTCGGAATTATGCCGAGCCGCTGCTTGTTTTCGTACTCATGGTCATGGCCGCCAGCAAACCATTGGTTGAAGCGGCTCGCTCTGTTAATAATGGGCTGGCGCGCTTGATCCCCTTGCAGCCTCTCACTGCTCGCTTTGTGGTCACCATGTCTTTTATCCCGTTGATGGGATCATTCATTACTGAACCGGCAGCGATGACTTTAGCGGCACTACTCATGCGTGACCAATTTCTGCGCCATGACTTACCTGAACGCTTCAAGTACGCCATCATTGGGGTACTCTTTGTTAATGTCTCCATTGGCGGAACACTCACCCCGTTTGCCGCGCCCCCCGTATTAATGGTCGCTGCCAAATGGGATTGGGATATTGCCTTCATGATGACTCAGATTGGCTGGCGAGCATTAATAGCCGTTTTATTCAATGCGGTTGCGCTGACGATCATTGTGCGAAAAGCGATTGAGACCATTCCGTTTACCAAAGACATTGCCGAAGATAAAGAACAAAAGATCCCGTTAAGCGTAACGCTAATCCATGCGGGCTTTCTGGCTGCAGCTGTTACCTTTCACCACCATCCGGTAGTCTTCATGGGGCTTTTCCTGTTTTTCCTGGGATATACAGCCGCTTACCCTCACTATCAGTCGCGGCTCCTGCTACGCGAAGCATTACTTGTCGCATTTTTCCTAGCTGGATTAGTCGTACTCGGTGGCAAACAGGCATGGTGGCTACAAGATCTATTAGCTGGGATGTCGCCTACTGTTTTATATTTCAGCGCCACCGCTTTAACAGCCATTACCGACAATGCCGCCATTACTTATTTAGGCAGCATGGTCGAAGGTACGGATGCTGCTTTTAAATATGCGATCGTTACCGGCGCAGTTACGGGCGGTGGCCTCACGGTCATTGCTAACGCACCCAATCCTGCTGGTTATGCACTTCTTAAAGACTGCTTTGCGGAAAAGGCGATTAGTGCGGTAGGACTTTTTTCTGCCGCATTACTACCGACACTGGTTGCCGTTGCTACATTCTGGCTGATTCCCTAACGCTCACTGCCATGCACCTTCCGGCGACTATTAAGGAAATTGGCCGTGGCGCCAAAGGCGCACGATCGCTCCCTCTAGCAGAGGCTGAGACGCTGTTTCTTTCAATGATCGAAGGGCGCGTTCCTGACTTGGAGTTGGGCGCCATTCTTATTGCTCTTCGGGTCAAGAGTGAATCCGATGAGGAATTGGCCGGTTTCTGCCGCGCCATGCAACTAACAACGCATTTGGTAGCGATAGATAAAACAGCATCTGTCGTTGTTTTGCCCACTTATAATGGTGTAAGACGACAGCCCAACCTTTTGCCATTGCTCGCGCTATTACTCAGAGATGCCGGACTCAAGGTCCTGATTCATGGCCGTCATGACTTTGATAATCGTGAAAACCCGTTTCCGCTTTTCAAAGCACTTGGCATCGATCAAGCCGAATCACTCGTCCATGCTGAACAGCAAATCAAGGATAGCGGCATTGCTTTGCTCGATATCGAACATCTCAATCCCGGTTTGAATCGTTTACTAAGCCTGCGTAGCCGATTAGGTGTGCGCAATTCAGCACACACCTTATGCAAACTCCTTGACCCCTGCCCCGGTCAATCCATTCGGGTAGTCAACGTCACCCACCCGGAATACCTAGTCCGTATGACCACACTGCTCGGCACGCAAGGTGGTCGCGCCATGCTCTTGCGCGGCACGGAAGGCGAACCTTTCGCTAATCCACGACGCCGACCAGAATTGATGGGGTTCAGGAACGGTGTCACTGAACTTTTGTGTCCAGCAGAAGAAGGTGGCACACCGCCGATTGATGGCTGGCCAGAGACTGCAGACTTTGATACGAATGTACGACTAATTCAACAGCTAATCGCTGAACCCCGGCGTATTCCACAACCCATTCTGGATCAGGTAGGCGCACTCAAATCGTTGAGTTAGTTACTTATCAGGACTCACGGTGAGCTGCTCGTCCTAAACGGTCACTCACAGCCAACCAGGCGGGTGTATCAGGCAGCGCCTGCACATAGATATGGTCGTAGCCTTTGGCATCCAGCGCTCTTAGCACTCTATAAAAATCATGGGCGTACCCAGCCGGCTGTTCGGCCAACACAGCGACATCCGGATGCTGTCGCATACCGGCGGGCAATTCTGCTGTATCCCGCACAATCGCAGCAGCACTTCCTGATGCCAGTGCAGCGACAATCGCATTGAGGGGGAGCACGGTCAGTGGCGTTAGCGGTGCGTAGTGCGAAGCTAAACTGCCTGAAACCCTGGGCGCAGCTTCCTCGATACTCTCGGAATTGTTAACTGGCGCTATCAGTGTTTGCCCCAGCACCAGCTCAATCTGTTCGGCCGTAATTGCCCCGGGGCGCAATATCGCAGGAGCACCACGTGACAGATCCACAATGGTTGATTCGATGCCCACCTGACAATCACCCCCATCCAGAACCAGAGAAACGGCAGAGCCCAGTTCCGTAACGACATGCGCGGCAGCTGTCGGGCTAATTCGTCCGAACTTATTGGCGGAAGGCGCCGCCAAGCCCCCCCCCGTTGGATTGACCTGTGCAAAAGCACGCAGCAACGCCAGTGCGATTGGGTGTCCGGGTATACGCACACCCACCGTATCCTGACCACCGGTTACAAGATCCGGCACGCCAGGTGCTTTTTTAAGAATAAGCGTCAAAGGACCTGGCCAGAATGCTTCTGCCAAAGCCCAAGCCGATTCAGGAATTTCTCTAGCGTAATTGCTCAGCAGTTCATCCGCGCCCAGATGCACAATCAAGGGATGGTCTGCCGGGCGCCCTTTTGCTGCAAAAATCTTTGCTACCGCCTCGGGATTATTTGCATCCGCAGCTAAACCGTAAACAGTTTCTGTAGGCAAACCAATCAACTGGCCTGCTTTGAGTAGGCCAATGGCCTGATCGATTAGCGCCGATGTGGTATCCGGCGAAACAATCTCAGGCATCTGGCAAACCCAGAATCGTCCGAGCCTTGAGTGCAAGCTCGTATACCTGCTTTGAATCCTGGCCAATAATGGTGAAGTGCCCCATCTTGCGGCCAACACGCGGTGACTGTTTGCCATAGAGGTGCAAGGAAAGGCCCGGAATAGCTAACAGCGCATTCCAATCTGGCTCCCGCTCCTGGCCGTTCTCAAACCATAAATCACCCAACAAATTGACCATAACAGCAGCCGAATGCGCGCGTGAATCACCCAGCGGCAAACCACAGAGGGCACGAACCTGTTGCTGGAATTGATTCGTTGCACAGGCATCTAAGGTGTAATGCCCGCTGTTATGCGGTCGCGGTGCCATTTCATTGACGACCAACTGGCCGCGGCTCACAAAGAATTCCACGCCCAGCGTGCCTACGTACTTGAGACAGCCGGCGAGTTTTTCGGCCACTTCACAGGCTGTGTCCGCGAGACATGCAGAGCCCCAGGCCGGCACAATACTCACATCCAGAATGCCGTTGCGGTGACGGTTTTCAGCCGATGGAAAAGCACGAACTGCACCATCCTGACCACGCGCCAGCACCACAGAAATTTCATAATCCAGCGGCAGCTTGGCTTCAAGGATGCATCTAACTGAACCCAAGCCCGTCCAGGCGGCTTCGGCAGCGATACGATCATCGACTACCGCTTGACCTTTACCGTCATAACCCAAACGAGCAGCTTTCAGAATGCCTGGGAACAGATGATTCGGCGCATTACGCAGATCTTCTAGCGACGTAATTTCGACAAAGGGTCCATGGGGTAAACCATGCGTCTTGAGAAATGTTTTCTCGGCAATACGATCCTGGCACACCGACACCGCTGCGGCGGATGGATGCACAGGAACACGTTCTGCGAGGATGGCTAATGTTTCGGCCGGCACATTCTCAAATTCCGTTGTGATTGCGGCACAGCCCTTGGCTAATTCGGCCAGAGCAGCCTCATCACCATAATCAGCACATAGATGTCTATCAGCGATACGCCCTGCCGGACTATCGGTATCGGGATCTAGTACCCATACCTGGTAGCCAAGTTCATGCGCTGCCATAACAAAGTAGCGGCCAAGCTGGCCACCACCGAGCATACCCAGGGTTGTGGGTGCTGGAATTTGAATAATCTGCATGCAGCTCACACTTCGGGCAGTTGCATCGCCAGTACTTTGGCAGATTGCTCCTGCCGGAATGCATGCAAGCGTTCATTCAGCGCTTTGTCCTGATTCGCCAGCATGGCAATAGCAAACAGGGCAGCATTGGCCGCACCAGCTTCGCCAATGGCAAATGTCGCCACGGGAATCCCCTTGGGCATCTGCACGATCGAATGCAAGGAATCAACACCCGATAACGCTTTAGACTGAACTGGCACACCCAATACAGGTACGATGGTTTTAGCTGCCAGCATGCCCGGCAAATGTGCAGCGCCCCCAGCCCCCGCAATAATGGCCTGTAGACCACGACCACCCGCTGTCTCTGCATATTGAAATAGCAGATCCGGTGTACGGTGGGCAGAAACAACCCGGGCTTCAAATGGCACACCGAACGCCTTGAGCATGACAGCAGCAGCCTGCATGGTCGGCCAATCAGAGTCTGAGCCCATGACGATGCCAATTAGAGGTTTTTTATTATCCGTGCTCATTTCACAGTTCCTTCGGCAAAGCGCTCGGCGGAGGTCAGCGTATTCGCCAACAGCATCGCAATCGTCATCGGACCAACACCACCCGGCACAGGCGTGATCGCACCCGCAATAGGTGCGACAGAAGCAAAATCCACATCCCCACACAAACCACCACCCGCATCAGCCGGCAAACGATTAATGCCCACGTCAATCACCAGCGCCCCCGGCTTAACCATGTCGGCCGTTACAAACTTGGGCTTACCAATCGCCGCCACCAGAATATCGGCGCGACGGGTATGCGCATTTAGATCTTTGGTCCGGGAATGGCAGACCGTAACCGTACAACCTGCATGCAGCAACAGCATCGCCATAGGCTTGCCAACAATATTCGAGCGGCCAATGACCACGGCTTCTTTGCCGTTCAGGTCGACACCTGTTTCTGCCAGCAATTTCATTACGCCGTAAGGCGTACAGGGAATAAAGCGCGGATCGCCTTGCATGAGCGCGCCAACATTGGCCGCGTGGAAACCATCAACATCCTTTTCCGGGCGAATAGCGGCCAGCACTTCCGCTTCGTCAAACTGGGGTGGCAATGGCAACTGAACCAGTATGCCGTGCACCGCCGGATCAACATTCAGTTCGGCAATTTTCTGCAGCACGGTTGCCGGAGCGACATCCGCTGGAAACGGAAAGTCAAAAGAAACCATACCGGCTTCATGGCAGGCTTTGATCTTATTGCGCACATAAACCTGCGACGCTGGATTTTCGCCAACCAGAATTACCGCCAGTCCCGGGCGGGTACCTTGCAGCGCCAATTCATCGGCACGCACTTTGAATTCGGCACGCAAACGTTTCGATAACGCGGCGCCATCAAGAATTTGAGCAGTCATAGGGCGCTATTTTACTGCAAACCGCCAGCGTGCCACGGAAATCCCCTGTGCCGCGACATCCGCCGCCAGGCTTTCGGAATCTGCGCCCGTCACCAGGAGATCCGGACAACGGGCAGAAAAGTCTCGAATACGCCTTAAAGGTAATGGGCTGCTCCAAGCAAGCATTAATCCATTACCGATTGCCTGCGAGGATTCTGGATGCCAGCCTATCTGTAGCCAACCTGCCTTTTCACGGCGACGCCGCATTTCTAGGTTAAGCACCGACGCCTCAATAGCGCTCGTTAGCGCCACCTGCCGCGCATGCAGCCAGGCCTGATCGGTCACTTCCTGACCCATGCCTAACGGCGCATTAGGGGTGTTGTGGCCATCACCCCCAAAGATGAAGATCGGCACAAGGTATTCGGCAGAAAGCCCCGTCGCCTGCGCGTGCCAGCTATCTGTAACTTCGCGAGGCGCTGCATTTAGCTCAAGTACGGGCACACCTGCGTTACGCAAGGCGCGCCGTAATAACCCAGCATCCCCATGGATTTGAGGTTCGTATCGATGGCATTGCGCTGATTCACAACGCAACCGACCTAGATACTCAGCAAAAGCACCTTCTTTGGTAGTCATGTGGGGATCATGCCACGGTCTCCTTCAAACTTCACCGGAACTGCTTGACGCGACTTCGATCTCATTTTAGTATTTTCACATAACAATACGTTGTTTCATATTACAAAACGGACAAACGGGGCATCGATAGTTGTGCGGCGCGGAACTTCGCAACGCTACATACAGCTATAGTCACAGCGGGTTGTCCAAAGCACGTCTTAATCGCTGGTCATTACGGGTCCCCGATGGAATCCGTCTCAAGGAGGAGGCAACATGTCGGCAGCAAACGAAATGAATTCCATACCCGGTCAGTCAGTCGATTTAGACCCCCAGGAAACCCGCGAATGGCAGGATGCGCTGACTGGCGTCATAAAGAATGAAGGTGATGAGCGCGCACACTTCCTAATCGAAACACTGATTGATCAGGCGCGAGAAAAAGGCATCGACCTCCCCTACTCGGCCAACACCGAATACGTCAATACCATTCCGACGGCACTACAACCCAAGTACCCCGGCAATGCCGATATGGAGATCAAGATCCACTCCTATATCCGCTGGAATGCCATGGCCATGGTGGTACGCGCCAACAAACATACTAATGTGGGCGGCCACATTGCTTCTTTTGCTTCAGCCGCCGCACTCTACGACGTTGGCTTTTCGCATTTCTGGCATGCACCCTCTGCCGATCATGATGGCGATCTGATCTTCTTCCAGGGCCACTCGGTCCCCGGTGTGTACGCGCGCGCCTATATGCTCGGTCGCTTTACTGAAGAGCAACTGGATCATTTCCGTCAAGAAACAACCGGCAAGGGCATCTCCTCCTATCCGCATCCCTGGTTAATGCCGGACTTCTGGCAGTTCCCTACGGTATCTATGGGTCTAGGCCCTATCCAGGCAATTTATCAGGCACGCTTTATGAAGTACCTGGCAAGCCGCGGTCTGATTGATGCGGTGAAAGCAGAAAAACGGAAAGTCTGGGCCTTCCTCGGCGATGGCGAAACAGATGAAGTGGAATCTTTAGGTGCCATCGGTATGGCGGGTCGTGAAAGACTCGACAACCTTATTTTCGTCATCAACTGTAACCTGCAACGACTAGATGGCCCGGTGCGCGGCAACGGTAAAATCATCCAGGAGCTGGAATCCGAATTCCGAGGCGCCGGCTGGAATGTCATCAAACTGATCTGGGGCACTCATTGGGACAGCCTCTTCCAGCGCGACACCCAGGGCATTCTCAAGCAACGCATGATGGAACTCTGTGATGGTGAATACCAGACCTTCAAGTCCAAAGATGGTGCCTATGTCCGAGAACACTTCTTCAACACACCGGATCTGAAGGCACTGGTAGCAGACTGGACTGATGATGAAGTCTGGCAATTGAATCGTGGCGGTCACGACATTTTTAAGATTTTCGCTGCCTATGACCGTGCTACCAAGCACAAGGGACAGCCAACACTCATCTTGGCCAAAACCATTAAGGGTTTCGGCATGGGCAAAGCTGGCGAAGCGATGAACACGTCGCACCAACAGAAGAAAATGGATCCAGAGCAGATTGCGCGCTTCCGCGATCGTTTTTCACTGCCGGTGAAAGACGAAGAAATCGACGCACTGCCTTACCTAAAATTTGCCGAAGATTCTCCTGAATACCAGTACATGCGAGAGCGCCGCATGGCGCTAGGTGGTTTCCTGCCACAACGCCGCCGCAAAGCAGCGCCGCTGGCCATCCCGCCGTTAGCCAGCTTCGATGCCCTGCTCAAAGCTTCTGGCGAAGGACGTGAGCTGTCGACCACCATGGCGATTGTCCGCATCATGAACATGATGCTCAAAGATAAGGTGGTTGGTCGTAATGTGGTGCCGATTGTGCCGGATGAATCACGCACATTCGGCATGGAAGGCATGTTCCGTGCTGTAGGCATCTGGAACCAACAAGGTCAGAACTACGTTCCTGAAGATCATGATCAACTCATGTTCTACAAGGAAACCAAAGATGGTCAGGTGCTGCAAGAGGGCATTAACGAAGCGGGTGCCATGAGTGACTGGATTGCCGCAGCAACAGCCTATTCTGTGCACGGCGTTCAAACCATCCCGTTCTACATCTGCTACTCGATGTTCGGCCTGCAACGTACGCTGGATCTTTGCTGGGCGGCCGGCGATCAACGCGCCCGCGGGTTCCTCATCGGCGGCACTGCTGGCCGTACCACCCTCAATGGCGAAGGCTTACAGCACGAGGATGGTCACAGCCTACTGCTCGCCAATATGATTCCTAACTGTGTCTCTTACGACCCGACCTTCCAATACGAAGTCGCAGTGGTTGTACAGGATGGGATGCGTCGTATGCATGAAGATCAGGAAGATATTTTCTATTACCTGACAGTCATGAATGAGAACTACGAGCACCCAGAGATGCCAGCCGGTGCCGCACCAGACATTATTAAGGGCATGTATGCCTTCAAGAAGGGTGCCGCCGGCAATGGACCACGTGTCCAACTACTGGGCTCCGGCACAATCTTCCGTGAAGTCATCGCTGCAGCTGAACTTCTGCGCAAAGACTGGGGCGTTGAATCGGATCTGTGGGGTTGCCCAAGCTTTAACGAGTTGGCACGTGACGGCGAAGATGTTGCACGCTGGAATATGCTGCACCCGACCGACCCGCAACGGGTGTCGCATGTGGAGTCCAAGCTGGGCAAGACTGTAGGCCCCGTGGTTGCCGCTACCGATTACATCAAGCTGTATGCCGAACAAATTCGACCGTTCATGAAGAAGACCTTCGTCGCCCTCGGTACCAATGGTTTCGGCCGTTCAGATACGCGTGAGCATCTACGTAATTTCTTCGAGGTTGATCGTCACTGGGTCACCGTAGCGGCACTCAAGGCGTTGGCCGATGAAGGCACGATTGGTCGCGACAAAGTTGCCGCAGCCATTAACAAGTATCAACTTGATCCGAACAAACCAAACCCGATGACGGTATAAGCGAGACATCACCATGAGCCAACTGATTGATATCAAGGTCCCGGACATCGGCGATTTCACCGATGTGCCCGTCATTGAAGTATTCGTTAAACCAGGCGACGTCATTAAAGTTGACGATGCCCTCGTCACATTAGAGTCCGACAAAGCCACCATGGACGTGCCCGCTTCCGCTGCCGGTGTCGTCAAGGAAGTTCTCGTCAAGCTGGGTGACCGTATTGGCGAGGGTGCCGTAGTCGTTCGCGTCGAAGCCAGTGATACGGCGGCGGCAGTTTCTACGACACCTGCACCCGTTCCAGCGTCTGAACCAGCACCGGCGGTGCCCGCTCAAGCTGCTGCACCCGCCGACAATGGCAGCGTTGTAGACGTTAAAGTACCTGACATCGGTGATTTTTCAGAAGTGCCTGTTATTGAAATTTTCGTTAAACCGGGCGATACCGTCAAAATCGATGATGCGCTGGTGACACTGGAGTCAGACAAGGCCACGATGGATGTGCCCTCTTCTGCTGCCGGCGTTGTCAAAGAAGTCCTCGTCAAACTGGGCGACAAGGTCGGCGAAGGCCACATCATCGTGCGACTGGAAAACGGTAACGCTGCTTCAACCAGCACAACTACCCCTGTAGCGCCTGGAAGCGTCACGAGCAATGACAATGCCCGAAGCGCGAGCGCTGCTCTACAAACAAGTACGGCAAGCGAGCCCGACAAGGCAATGTCAACAGCAGTCGCTGCCTCGCTACCGAGTTTGCCGCTGGGTGGTGCCGTTCATGCCAGCCCTGGCATCCGTGCCTACGCCCGCGAACTGGGTGTCGATCTTACTCAAGTCAAAGCGACTGGCCCCAAGAGCCGCATTCTTCGCGAAGACATTACAGGTTTCGTGAAGGGTGCCATGAGCACCGGCATCGTCCCCGGCAAAACGGCAGCCAGTTCAGGCACAAACAATGGCGGCGGCCTGGATCTACTGCCTTGGCCAAAGGTCGATTTCTCTAAATTTGGCCCGGTCGAAATACAGGCACTCTCTCGCATCAAGAAAATTTCCGGACAGAATCTCTCCCGTAACTGGGCAATGATTCCGGCGGTGACCTATCACGAAGATGCCGACATTACTGATCTGGAAGCGTTCCGCGTTCAACTGAACAAAGAAAACGAAAAGAGCGGTGAAACCAAATTGACCATGCTCGCGTTCCTGGTTAAAGCCTGCGTCAAAGCACTACAAAAATATCCAGAGTTCAATGCCTCACTCGATGGCGATAATTTGGTACTTAAGCAGTACTTCAACATTGCCTTCGCAGCGGACACCCCGAACGGTCTCGTCGTGCCGGTGATTAAAAATGCTGATAAGAAGTCGGTCTTTGACATTGCCAAAGAATCGGGCGATCTAGCCAAACAAGCCCGTGATGGCAAATTAAAGCCTGCCGACATGCAAGGCGCCTGCTTCACTATTTCGTCTCTGGGTGGTATCGGTGGCACGTACTTTGCCCCGATCGTCAACGCGCCTGAAGTCGCCATTCTTGGCGTCAATAAGAGCGCCATGAAACCGGTATGGGATGGCAAGCAGTTTGTACCGCGCCTTACATTGCCGCTTTCGCTGACGGCTGATCACCGCGTGATCGATGGCGCGCTGGCTACCCGCTTCAATGTCTATCTGGCGCAATTGCTGGCAGACTTCCGCCGCGTTGCGCTGTAAGGAGATTGAAGATGAGCCAACTCATTGAACTCAAGGTGCCAGACATTGGTGACTTTGCCGAAGTACCCGTGATTGAAGTCTTCATCAAACCCGGTGATGTCATCAAAGTCGATGACGCCCTCGTCACTCTTGAATCAGATAAAGCGACCATGGATGTCCCTGCTTCAGCAGCTGGCACCGTTAAAGATGTCCTGGTCAAACTCGGGGATAAAATCGGCGAAGGCACGATCGTTGCGCGTATTGAAGCATCCGCTACGGCAGAAGCTCCAGCGACCACCCAGGCACCTGCGCCATCGGCTGCCGCAACTCCAGCGCCTATTGCAGCACCAGTCGCTTCAACTACGCCAACACCCGCGAGCAGCTATACCGGTACGGTTGACGTTGACTGTGACTTACTGGTTCTAGGGGGAGGCCCTGGCGGTTACTCTGCCGCCTTCCGTGCAGCTGATCTGGGACTCAACACGGTTATCGTTGAACGCTACAGTACCCTGGGCGGTGTTTGCCTTAATGTAGGATGTATTCCTTCCAAAGCACTGCTTCATATAGCTGGTGTTATGGAAGAAGTTACGCATCTACATGAGCTAGGCATTGTTGAACTCGCTTCTGCAAAAGTCTCTGTAGAAAAGCTGCGCGACCATAAAACAAAGGTAGTTACCAAACTCACGGGCGGATTAGCCGGCATGGCCAAGGGCCGTAAAGTCGCTCAAGTACGCGGCCTCGGTACGTTTATCGATGCGCACCACATGACTGTCGAGGTCACCAGTGGTGATGGCCAAAAGACTACAGGTGAAAGGAAAGTGGTTCGCTTCAAGCAAGCCATTATTGCTGCTGGCTCCCAAGCCATTAAGTTGCCTTTCATGCCCGATGATGCGCGTGTAGTTGATTCCACTGGCGCTCTCGAACTGAAGGATGTGCCCAAACGTATGCTGGTCGTTGGTGGTGGGATTATTGGTCTGGAAATGGCTACCGTCTATGCCACGCTTGGCACCCAGATCGATGTGGTTGAACTGGGCCCGGGGCTGATGCCAGGAGCCGATCGCGATCTGGTTAAAGTATGGGAAAAGATGAACCTATCGCGCTTTAACCGTGTCATGCTCCACACCAAATGTATTGCCGCTAAAGCAGACAGCTCGGGTGTTACCGTTCAATTTGAAGGGGCTAACGGTGCTGATACACCGGCTGCCGGCACCTACGACCGCGTCCTGGTTGCCGTGGGTCGTTCACCCAATGGCAATAAAGTGGGTGCAGATAAAGCCGGTGTTATCGTCGACGAACGTGGTTTCATCAAAGTCGATAACCAGATGCGCACCAATGTGCCGAACATTTTTGCAATTGGTGATCTAGTCGGCCAACCCATGCTTGCTCACAAGGCTGTCCATGAGGGCCATGTAGCGGCAGAAGTTGCAGCAGGTCATAAACGGGTCTTCGATCCGCTGCAGATTCCTTCTGTTGCCTATACCGACCCTGAAGTGGCATGGGCTGGCCTCACCGAAGAACAGTGCAAGGCCAGCGGCCGCAAAGTAACCAAAGCAATGTTCCCGTGGGCAGCATCAGGCCGTGCCATTGCTAACGGACGTGACGAAGGTTTTACCAAGCTCCTGTTTGACGCAGAAACACATCGCATTATTGGCGGCGGCATTGTGGGAACCAACGCCGGGGATCTGATTGGTGAAGTTTGCCTGGCCATAGAGATGGGTTGTGACGCTGCAGATATGGGACACACCATTCATCCGCACCCTACGTTGTGCGAGTCTATCGGTCTTGCCGCAGAAGTGGCTGAGGGCGCTTGTACCGACCTACCGCCGCAGAAAAAGAAATAATCCGGGCGCTCTCGATGTAATAGGCGCCCAAAGAAAAACCCCACGTGAATCACGTGGGGTTTTTTACTGCGTATTGCTTGGAAAAAGAAAAATTACTTTTTCTTAGCAACAGCCTTCTTAGCTGCTGGCTTCTTAGCAACAGCCTTCTTGGCTACTGGCTTCTTAGCAACAGCTTTCTTAGCTACTGGCTTTTTAGCAACGGCCTTCTTGGCTGCTGGCTTCTTAGC
>ERZ1034361.29-NODE-29-length-105061-cov-9.179751_pt1 | contig 105061 bp, 102 predicted proteins | sample MGYA00520617_ERZ1034361 | MGnify/ENA primary metagenome ERZ1034361 (study PRJEB33736, sample SAMEA104284507) | Azolla filiculoides | biome: Urban; feature: Water surface; material: Ditch water | place: Netherlands | collected 2015-10-28 | depth 0-0.1 m ... | reverse complement strand
CGCAGCGAGGGTAGGAAAAATGTGATGCAAATGTGAATTCACGCGGGCAGGCACTTGCCGGTGGGGAAAAGGAAGTTTGGAATGCATATAGGCGTACTGGAAGACGATCTGGCTCAGCAGGCGTTGATGGACCTGTGGCTGCGCAGTGGCCAGCACACCGTGCAGATGTTTGGCACGGTGGCCGACATGCTGGCGGCTCTGAAGGGCGGCAGTTTTGATGCGCTGCTACTGGACTGGATGCTGCCGGATGGCAGTGGCGGCGATATCTTGCGCTGGGTGCGCCAAAGCCTGGGTTGGAAGCTGGCGATTGTGGTGCTGACTTCGCGGGATGACGAGCATACGGTGGTCGAAGCCTTGCAGGCCGGAGCCGATGACTTTGTGGTCAAGCCGGCCAAGCAGCAAGAATTGAATGCACGGTTGCAGTCGGCCGCGCGCCGTGCCAGCCCGGGTGGTTTGCCGGTCATGCGCATGGGGGCCTACGAGATTGATGTGCCCCGGCATAGCCTGTTGTTGAACGGGGCGCCCGTTACCTTGACCCAGAAGGAATTTGATTTGTCGGTGTATCTGTTTCAGAACCCGGCCAAGCTGATGTCACGAGACCACCTTCTGGACCGGATCTGGGGCATCAGCAGCGAAGTGGATTCGCGCACCGTGGATACCCATGTCAGCCGCATCCGCAAGAAGCTCAAGCTCGACGGAAAGTTGGGCTGGAAAATGGTGCCGGTATACGGTTATGGCTACCGGCTGGAGCGCGTGGACAACTAGCTGAAAGAGGCGACAGCGCCTTCGGCGGTTTCGTGGATGCTGAATACGCGGTGCATGCGCATCAGTTCAAACAGAGCCAGCACCGAGCGGGACATGTTGCTCAGACGGAAGTCACCATTGCGGCCGTTGGTGTCGCGCAGGCAGGAAATCAAGGCACCCAGGCCAGAGCTGTCTACAAACTTCAGGCTGGACATGTCCAACACGACGCGGGTCTTGTCCTTGATGAGTTTTTGCATGCCTTCGCGAAATTCACGCACGTTGCTCGCATCGAGGTTGTCCTCCTGGACTCTGATGACCAATACGTCATTGCCTTGAATGTTGTTGACTAGTTCCACGGTGTGCTCCTTCTGTCGCCGAATGGGATTGCTTGGCACAGATTAGACGTTGAAATTGGTTTTAACTGTGTCCGAATTGTTGCAAATAGGAGGTGCCGCCGGAGCGTTGCGTGCGTCACAAAGGGGCGCGTACCCTGCGCCCAACTTAGCGTGCGCGCCGGGCGCGGGGCTTCTTGGCGCCTGCAGGTGTCGCACCGGATTTGGCTGGCTCGGCTTTGCTCTGGCTGGCCTCGTCCAGACATAGCAGCGTGTCGGCATAGGTCATGAAGCGGCTCAGGTAATCCGGCGAAATGTCACGCATCAGCGCCAGCGACCGCAGCACCAGGCTGTGCGAGTTGATCGGGCCTGCGTTTTTGGGCGCTTGTTCCAGCGCGTTGTGTAACTGCTTTTGCGTGCTGAGTTTGGACCAGGTGCTGCGGAACTGGCGCACCGCCCGCAGCTCGGTGCGGGGGGCGGGGTCGTGCGCGGGGCGCTCCGGTGAAGGGCTGTTGGTCTGCTCGGCCAGGTAGCGCGTCAGGGCTTGCAGCGGTCGCAGTGCCGTGTGCGCCGGCAGCTCTGCCGCAGCCTGCCGATTCACCCCACTGGCTTCTTGCGCGCGGGCCATGTCGGCTTGCAGGCTGGCGAATGCCAGTTCCAGCTTGCGGGCCAGCAGCGGGCGGGACGCCTCGGGCGCGCCTTCGATGCGCTGGGCCAGAGTTTCCAAAAAGTGAACGCGCACCGGATCAAAGCGGCGGGCCTCGGCCGTCAAGCGCGCAACGAGCGCGGCGGCGCTGGCAGGCTGGGCCTCGGTGATCTCGGTAGCGTCCGGGCTCATGGCGTTGCAGCCGCCGGGTTGCCTGCCTTGGGCACGGGGGCCATTTCGACGCGCCGGTTCTGCGCCCGCGACGGCTCATCCACATTCGGCGTCACCGGTTGCTCGGAGCCGAACGCTGCGGCGAACACCAGCGACGGCGGCATGCCCTCGTCAATCAGCGTGCGCGTCACCGTCAGGGCGCGCTGGGCCGACAGTTCCCAGTTGTCGGCAAACGGCGCGTTGCGTCCGCGCACCGAGCGGTCGTCGGTAAAGCCGCTCACCATCAGCATTTCGTCGCGCGCACTCAGGTAGGCGCGCAGCGGCAGCACCAGGCTGGTCAGCAGCTTGCGGCCTTCGGGTTGCAGTTCGTCAGAGCTCAGTGAGAACAACACCCGCCCGCTGATGCCAATGCGGCCGTTGTTCAGCGTGATGCGGCCCGACGCCAGCGGAATCGCCAGGGCTTTCTCCAGTGCCATGCGGCGTTGTTCTTCGGCCTGGCGTTTCTTCACTTCGTCCTGCAGATTGGCGGCGAGTTGCAGTTGCGCCACCAGCACGCCGACCAGCAGCAGCACAAAGGCCCCCAGCAAGCCCGACATCAGGTCGCCAAAAACGGCCCATACCGGCGCGGTCTGCTCCAGCCCGGAATCGTGGTCTTCCATCAGGCGGCCTCTTGCACCAGCGCGGCCTGCTGCGCCGGCAGTTGTCGCAGGGCCTCAAACACTTCCTTCTGCGACAGGATGCTGAGGTCAATGATCTCGCGCGCCTGCGCCACGTAGTAGGCCAGTTGGTCGTCGCTGCGCGCCATGGACTTGTCCATCGCGCCCTCAATGCGCTGCAGATTGGCAATCAGCTTGTCGTTGGCCTCGCTGAAGGTGCGCACCGCGAACTGGAAGGTCTCGCCCAGAGCCGCCACTTCAATGGCGCTGCTGTTCACGCCGGCTGCAATGCCGGCCAGCTTGCCGGTCTCGCTGCCGACTTGCTCGGCGAACTGGTTGCTGGCGTCTTTGAGGGCCACCGCCGACGACGCTACCAGGCTGTCGATCACAGCGCGCTGTTCGGCCGAGGCATGCTGCACCGAGTCGAGCAGGCCGTTCAGGGTTTGCAGGATGCGGGCGCGCTCTTCGAGCAATTCGTTGTCGCGGGCGGCGCTGTTCGACACTTCCTGGCGCAGCTTGCCAATCACCTCGGCGGCTGCGCGCGGTGCTTCGGACGCGGTGTGAATCAGGCGCGTAATCGGGTCTTCCAGCGCGGCACCCAGCGTGGTCAGGTGCCCGGTCACAGCGGTTTGCAATTCGCCCAGGCGTTGCACGGCGGCGTTGGCGCGTGCGGCCTCTTCGTCGCGCAGGGCGCCCAATTCGGCGCGCAGCATCTGGCCCAGTTGCGCCAGACGCTCGCTGTGTTGCGCGGTCCATTCCGTCTCGGAGGCAATGCGTGCGCGCACCAGGGCTTCGGACGAGGCCAGCAATTCGGTGATTTGACCGAGCAGGGTGGCGGCACTGGTTTGCGACTGGCCGGCGACGCCCTTGAGTTCGGCAATCCAGGCTTGCAGGCGCTGGCTGTCTCCCGATGCCTGGTCGGCCTGCAGGGCCGCGTAGGCCTGTTGAATGCTTTGCAGGAGCGCGCCGGACTGCTGCGCAAAGCGGTCGGCAAAGGCGTCGAGCGACTGGCCCAAGCCACTAACCAGCGCGGCATTGGTTTGCGCCTGGTTGGCCAGCGCGTCGGTCCAGGCGCGGGCGACGGTGCTGGCCGTGGTTTCAAAGCGGGTGGTCAGACCGTTCAGTTGTTCTTGGGTGGTTGCCACCATGCGTTCGTGTTGTGTGCGCGACTCTTGCGCCATACCGGCCATGGCCGACTCAATCACCGGCCGGATGCTGGCGCTGGCCGCTTCGGCGCTGTGCCGCAGGCTGTCGCGCAGGGACACATCCACGGACTGGGCCAGGCCGGTGTAGACCGTGGCGACTTCGCGGTGGAAGTTTTCCTGGTTGCTTTGCAGGCGCTCGCCCAGTTGCTGCTGCATGCGCTCCATCTGTTGCATCAGCGTTTGCAACTGGTCGGCGACCGCCGGCAGGGCCTGCGCCTGGCGTTGCAGCGCCTGGTAGGTTTCCTGGCGCTGGAAGTGGTGCGAAAACGGGCGCAGGTTGGTGGCGATGCAGGCATCCAGGCGTTGTGCGGCCAGCATGCGCTCACGCCGGCTGATGGCCGACATCAGGCCCAGCATGGCCGAGGTGGCCACGCCCGCTACCGAGGTGCCAAAGGCCAGACCCAGACCCTTGATGGGCGTGGCAAATGCGCTGCGAATGGCCTGCAGGTCGCTGGTGCCTTCCAGCGCAAACACCGCGCCGTTCAGCGTCACCACCATACCCAGAAACGTGCCCAGCATGCCCAGCATCACCAGCAGGCCCACCAGATACGGCGTGAGGGCCGGGCCGGGCAGACCGGCGCGCTCGCCCTCGATGCGCAGGCGCACCGGGTTTTGCAAGCCGGCGGGTACCTGCACCAGCCAGTCGCCGAGTTGGCTCAGGCCTTCGGGAATTTGTTCCAGCGCGGCGGCCAGCGTGGCCGTGGTTTGCCGGAAGCGGCGCAACTCCTGCACGCCGTAGCCGTACACGGCGGCGATCAGCAGGGTCATGGTCAGGGCCAGCAGGTTGTGGCCCAGAAAGCCGGATGCGACCCAGAGGACGGCGATGACGCCCAGTGCCAGGGCGCCGTTAAAGAGATGCTTGTTCATGCGAGGGATTGGTTGTCGTGTTGCAGGGCTTCGAGCAGCCCCAGCGTGGGCTGCAGCCGAACGTCGAGTTCGGCCAGCAGCACGGAGTGAAGTTCCTGGCAAAAGCGCGCCAGCCAGGCACCGGGTTTCATCCAGTGCGCAATCTGGTCGTCCTGTTGGGTCTGTTCCAGCGTGTGCAGGTGCGCGCTGCGCAACTGCTTGAAGCGCTTTTCGAGTTGGTTGGGCACGGTGGCCAGCAGCCGGGATTCGCGCTCCGCCAAGATTTGGCCCAGCGCGGCATCCATGGCGGCCAGTTGCCGCAGGGGTGGTGTCGCCGTGGCCAGCGCCTCCCGCACCTTGGCCCGCAGCGGCACCGTTTTCAGGTCCATCTCGCGCTGTTGTGCCAGGTAAAAACGGCGGTAGGGCTCGAAAGCGGCAGCCAGTTCCACCGGCAGGTCGGCCTTGGGCAGGGGCAGGCTGTTGCGCCCTTTGCTTTGGCCCGGCGTCATCGCGGCGCCCAGAGTGGCTTCTACCGCAGCCCGCACCTTCGCCACATGGGCGGCCAGCGCGGCATGCGACGGCTGCGCGGCGCTGACCGCTGCGGCTGCGTCGGTCCCGGCGGTATGGGTGGTTCGCAGGGCGATCGCACCCGCAATGTCAATCCATTGGCCCAGCTTTTCGGCAAAGGCCGCACCCGGCGCGTGCGCATCCACCAGCGACCACTCGGAGAGGGTGCGGACAAGATGCGAACTGTGGAAATGCGCTGACACGGGTTAAAAGCAGGTCGGGGGTGAAGGGGCGCACCACAGGGTCGACGAGGACCCGAGGCGGCTCGGCTGCCGCTGGCAGGAAGGACGCGATTTTACCTGCACGCCGCCGGCTGCCCGGCGGCCTGAGGGTCCGCTCCAATTGACGCTTGCCAGGCAAGCTGCCTACGATTCGCGGCAGGCTTGCAACCCGCCGCTGCCCTTTTCAAGGAGTGCATGTGAAATTCGCTGAACTATGTGCCGTGCGACACGGCGAGACCGAATGGAACAAGCGCGGCATTTTGCAAGGCTGGCTCGACGTGCCGATCAACGCGCTGGGCCGTAGCCAGGCGCAAGACATGGCCCATACCTTTGCATCCCACGGTTTTGCCGCCATCTGGTCCAGCCCGCTGGTGCGCGCCCGTGAAACTGCGGAGATCGTGGCGCAGCAGCTCCAATTGGCCGCGCCGCACCTGCACGAAGGTCTGAAGGAGCGCCACTTTGGCGCCATTCAGGGCATCCCAAAAGACGAGCTGGCCGAGTTGAACCCGAGCCAACTGGAGCAGATTCTGCGGCGCAACCCGGCGGCGCAATTTGTCGATGGCGAAAGCATGGACGAGTTTGCCGACCGGATTTTGAACGCATTGCAGGAGATTGGCGCCAGCCACCCGGGGCAACGGGTGCTGGTTATCACGCACGGCTGGGTGCTGGATGTGGTCATCCGGCACATCACCGGCCGGGCCCGCAGCGCCGTGCTGCCCGAAAAACCCAAGAATGGCGAGTGTGTCTGGGTTCTGGTGCACGCCGATGGCACGATCCAAGCCAAAGATGCGCCGGCGGCACCCAACGCGCACAGTGCCCACAGCGCGCTGTCGCATTGAGGGCGGCGATGTTGCACGCCGAAACATCGGCAAAAATACGGGCATTCCCCACTTTTGTTTCCGACCCATGCAGCCCGATTCGCAACTCACCCTCAAGCTTCCCGAAGGCTATACCTTTGCCGACCTCAAGCTCCGGCGCTGTGACGATGACGCGATTGATCTGGATATGGACCTGGTCAAGATCATTTGCAACATCAACGGCCTCAACTTTGACAAGGTCTGCCAGAACCCGGGTCCGGTGGTGACCAGCATCCTGACGGTCTGGTACAAAAGCCATCTGGCGGAGGGCGGTCAGCCCGATGCGCTGATGGAAGAACTCAAGTCCCAGGGCTCCCGCCTTAACTGATTGCAGCTTGTTTGAGCCAGCGCAGGCGCATGTCTGGCAGGGCCTCTTTTTTGTGCCTACACTGGGCCCTGCACTTCCCAGGAGAACACCATGAAGCTATTGCTGCCCGTTGACGGTTCGGAATCTTCACTGGACGCCGTGCGCTTTGCCATTCGCATGCTGCTGGCCGGCATGAACGGCGAGGCGGTGCTGGCCAATGTGCAGGAGCCGGCCAATCTGTATGAGCTGATCGTGGCGCACAACCCCGAGGTGATTGAGCGCGTCAGCGCCGAGGCCGGCCTGCACACGCTGCAGTCGGCGCAGGAGTTGCTGGACGCTGCCGAAATTTCCTATGAATGCGAGGTCGCGCAGGGAGACCCGGCCCACACCATCGTCGATATTTGCGAGCGTTTCGGCTGCGACCTGATCGTAATGGGCATGCGCGGCCAGAGTGCGCTGCGCCGCACGCTGATGGGCTCGGTCTCGACCGAGGTGCTGCACGCCAGCCCGGTGCCGGTGGTGATCGTCAAGCCGGAAGAAGTCGACGAAGAGTAAGCCGCCCGCTAATGCGCCAGCCGGCGCTTCACGCCGGGCGCTTGAGCGTCTTGAGGGTAATGACCAGCGTAATGGCTGCCGATGCGGCAATGCCGGCCACCATCGGACGTGCCGTGCCGTCCACAAACAAGCCCACCAGCGCCATGACGGCGGCACCCACCAGAAATTGCAGCGTGCCCATCAGCGCCGAGGCGGTTCCGGCAATTTCACCATGCGCGTCCAGCGCCAGCACCGCCGACGCGGGCATCACCAAGCCCAGAAAGCCGAACCCGGCCAGCAGCAGGCCCAGCATCAAAAACAACCCGTCAAACCCGGCCAGATTCAGCGCCAGCAGCAAGCCCATGACCGCCGCATAGCCAATCACGGCCCCCCGGATCAGCGGCACCATGCCAAAGCGGCTGATCATGCGGCCGGTTAGTTGCGACATGCCGATGAAAGACGCCGCATTGGCGGCAAAGGCGTAGCTGTATTGGCGGGGTGTGAGTCCGTAGTGGTCGATCAGCACAAACGACGAATTGGCCAGGTAGGCAAAAAAGCTTGAAATCCCGAAGCCGCCAATCAGCACCAGCCCGATGAAATGCGCATCGCGCAGCAGCACGCCGTAAGCCTGAATCGCGCTGGCCACTGAGCTTTCGGCCCGGCGCTCCGCCGGACGCGTTTCGGGCAAGCCGGTGGCCAGCAGCACCGCCGCCAGCACAGCGGCCACGGTGACCGCCCAGAACACCGCGCGCCAGCCGCTCCACTCGATCAGAAAGCTGCCGAACAAGGGCGCCAGAATCGGCGAAACGCTGAAAACCAGGCTCAAAAGCGCCATCAGCCGGGCCGCGTCCGCGCCGGTATGCAGGTCGCGCACCACCGCGCGTGGCACCACCATGCCGGCGCAGGCGCCCAGGCCTTGCACGGCGCGCCACAGCACCAGCGTCTGGATATCGGGTGCCAGCGCGCAGCCCACGCTGCCGACGGCAAACACCGCCAAGCCGAAGTACAGCGGTTTCTTGCGCCCCAGCATGTCGGAGGCCGGGCCGTACAGCATCTGTCCCAGCCCGAGGGACAGAAAAAAGGCCATCAGGCTGGCCTGCACCGCGCCGGTAGAGGCGTTCAGGCTGCTGCCAATCGAGGGCAGGGCCGGCAGGTACATGTCAATCGCAAAAGGCCCGATCGCCGAGAGCAGGCCCAGCACCAGCGCCGCCCGCAAAAAAGGATCGCTCATGCCTGAAATCGGCCTGCCGGGGCAGGGTGGCTAGGGGGGCGTTTGGGGGGAACGTTCATGGGCTGAAGTCTAGGGCACCAAAATGCCGGAAAGAAGGGTTTGCCCGTAGATAATGGTGTTTCAGAGGAACCGGGCGCTCCCACGCGCGCACATCAACCCCTACGAGAATATGCATGGTTACACGCGGCACTGATCCTGCACAGTTGAGCTACCTGTCCGGCGACCAGCTGTACGTGGGCGTGTTTGTCGTTCTCGATATTCCCTGGTTCAAACACAACTTCACCCTCAACAGTTTCAAGGTCCGCAGTGCCGAGCAATTGGCCGAATTGCGCGGTTTGAAGCTGGCGCGCTACCAGTTTGACCCGTCCCGCAGCGATCCGATGCCCAAAGAGGCGGCCGCCGCTGCGCCTGCGGGTCCGGTGGACGCGCCTGCTGCCGACGCACAGGTACCGGTGGATGCGAGCCCTGAAACCCGGGTCAAACTTCAGCGCCAGGCCGTGATCCAGCAGCGGCGCGAAAACGTGGAGCAGGTGGAGCGTGCCTTCGTCAAAGCCACGGCGGTCATGAAATCCATGAACCGCAATATCTTTTCCAAGCCGAAGGAAACACTGGAGGAAATGGGTGTGCTGGTGGGCGATCTGGTGGACGCCTTTTTGGACAGCCCCGAGGCCACGCTGCACGTCATGAGCGAAAAGGCGGGCGGGGAGGATGTGTATTTCCACAGCCTCAATGTGTCCATTCTGGCCATGATGCTGGCCAAAGACCTGGATTTCACCCACGAACAGGCGCGCGAAATGAGCCTGGGCGCCTTGTTGCACGACATTGGCCTGAGCGAAATTCCCGACCGGGTGGTGCGAAAACCCACTTCGGAAGCAACCAAGGCGGAGCGCAACTTCCGGGCCACCCACGTTGAGTTGGGGGTGGCGATCGGCAAGCGCGTGGGCCTGTCGGCGCAGGCTCTGTCGGTGCTGGAGCAGCACCACGAGTTTGCCGATGGCAGCGGTTACCCCAAGGGCCTGAAGGCGGCCGACATGACGCCCGGCGCACGACTGGTTTCGCTGATCAATTACTACGACAACCTGTGCAACCCAACCGATATCTCCAAGGCGCTGACGCCGCACGAGGCCCTGTCGTACATGTTTTCCCAATGCCGGGCCAAATTTGATCCGCGCTACCTGCAGTTGCTGATTCGCAGCCTGGGGGTGCACCCGCCGGGCTCGATCGTTCAGTTGTCCAACGATGCGTTTGCGGTGGTGACCTCGGTTAATCCCAAGAAGCCGCTGCGGCCCTGGGTGCTTGTCTACGATGAGGCGGTGCCCAAAGACGAAGCCGTCATGGTCAATCTGGAAGAGGACGAAAGCATGCGCATTGTGAAGTCCATCCGGCCGGCGTTGCTGTCGCCCAAGGTGGCGGCCTACCTGAATCCGCGCAAGCGGGTGACCTATTTCTTTGACGGAAGCAACCCGGGAAGTGCGGGTGCCAAACCATGAACACCGATGCTTTGCTGCTGGAGGCTTCCAGCGAAATACTGATCCTGCTGGATGCGGCATCCCTGCGCATTGTGGCAGCCAGTCATGCGGCGCATGAGCAACTGGGCTACGTCTATCCGGAACTGTTGGGCAAGGAAATCAGCGAAGTCGAGTGTGCCCTGACCGACCTGTTTTTCTGGGAGGAAATGGCCGGCAGTTCCAAACCGTTGGAAGCGCAGGGCAGCCTGCAGCGCAAGGACGGTTCGGTGTTTGACGTGCGCAAGCTGGCCCAGTGGGCCGGTACCGACCAGCGCCATTACGTCCTGCGCGCCAGGCCCATGCGCACCAAACAGCAGGCCGAGCCCGAGATTCATACCGTGGGGCTGCATCTGGCGGCCACGCTGGAGGCCACCGACGACGGTATTTTGTTGACGGACAACTTCGGTGCCATCCTCAACATGAACCACCGGTTCTCCAATCTGATGGAGTTGCCGCAGAAGCTGCTGGAAGAGCGCGACGACCATGGCATCGTGACCTTTATCGAAGGCAAGTTGCTGCGCAACCCGGCGTATTCAGACGCGCCCACGGCCTTGACGCAGGTGATTGACCTCAAACTCGATCTGGGCGGCGATACCTTTGAGACGCTGTACCTGGCCGATGGCCGGGTGCTGGAGTGCGTGTCGCACCCGGCGCGGGACCGTGACCGCACCATTGGGCGGGTGTTTTGCTACCGCGATGTAACCGAACGGGTGCATTACGAACAGTCGCTCAAAGAGGCGCGCGACATTGCCGAGCAGGCCACCATCAGCAAGGGGCAGTTTCTGGCCAATATGAGCCACGAAATCCGCACGCCCATGAATGCAATTCTGGGGCTGCTGCGGCTGATGCACGCCACCGAACTGAGCCAGCGCCAGTTTGATTACGTGAGCAAGACCGAAGGGGCGGCGCAGTCGCTGTTGGGGCTGCTCAACGACATCCTGGATTTTTCCAAGATCGAGGCCGGCAAGCTGGAGCTCGATCCGCAGCCGTTCTCGATTGACCGGGTACTGCGGGAGCTGTCGGTCATTCTGGCGGCCAATCTGGGCAACAAGAAAGTGGAGTTGCTCTACGACGTGGACCCGAAGCTGCCCCGCATGGTGCTGGGCGATGCCCTGCGCCTGCAGCAGGTGCTGATCAATCTGGGTGGCAACGCCCTGAAGTTCACGCAGACCGGCGAGGTGGTCATTCAGATCACGGTGCTGGCGCAGACGGCCAGCGAGAGCCAGTTGCGTATCAGTGTGGTGGACACCGGCATTGGCATTGCACCCGAAAACCAGGCCAAGGTGTTTGCGGACTTTTCACAGGCGGAGTCGTCGACCACGCGGCGCTTTGGTGGCACCGGCCTAGGGTTGTCGATTTGCAAGCGCCTGGTCTCGCTCATGGGCGGCGAGTTGCGACTCCAAAGCGTATTGGGCGAGGGCAGCGATTTCTACTTCGAAATCACCTTGCCCCATGCCGAACCCTCGGCCGTGGTGCCCGTCGAATTACACGATATCAGCGCCTTGGTCGTGGACGACAACCTGGTGGCGCTGGAGCTGCTGTCGGCCTCGGCGCGCGCTTTGGGTTGGCAGGTCGATGCCGCCGCCAGCGGCGAGGAAGCGATTGCGTTGGTGCAACAGCGCTTCAACCAAGGGCTGCCGCCCTACCAGGCGGTTTACATGGACTGGGAAATGCCCGGCATGGACGGCTGGGAAACCATTGCCCGGCTGCGCGACTTGGGGGCAGAGTTCGGCTCGCCCATGATCGCGGTGGTGACGGCGCACAACCGGGAAGACCTCGCCAAGCGCAGCATGCAGGAGCAGTCCAGCCTGAATGCGTTCTTGGTGAAACCGGTGACGGCTTCCATGCTGCGCGATGCGCTGGTGGATGCCAAGGCCGGCCGCAACAGCCTGCGCTCGCGTACGCGCGTCAAGGCCGAGTTCTCCCGCCGCCTGAATGGCATGCGCATTCTGGTGGTGGAAGACAACATGGTGAACCAGCAGGTTGCGCGCGAACTGCTCACCGCAGAAGGCGCTTTGGTGGAACTTGCCGACAACGGTTTGCTTGGGGTGACCGCGGTGGCGCAGGCACAAGCGGCAACGCCTTTTGACATTGTGCTGATGGATGTCCAGATGCCGGTGATGGACGGTTTTGCCGCCACCCGTGCCATTCGCCGAAACCTGGGGCTGCACACATTGCCCATCATCGCCATGACCGCCAACGCGATGGCGAGTGACCGCGAGGAGTGTTTGGCCGCCGGTATGAATGACCACGTGGGCAAGCCGTTTGATCTGGCGTATCTGGTGAAGCTGCTGTTGGAGACCACCGGTTTTGAAGCCCTGACTGCCCCGCCGCAGGCAGCCGCCCCTAGTGGCGCGCCAGCGCCGGCACCACAAAGCCTGGCAGCACCAGCGCTTGCTGCCAAGGCGATTGCATCGCCCGCCAAACCGGTGGACGCGTCAGATGCCCCGGCTGTGCAGATTGCGCTGGACGATGCGCTGGAACGGCTGGCCGGCATGCGCTCGCTGTACGTGAATTTGGCACAAGACTTCGTAGCCGAGTTGCGCACCGTTGTGCCCGAGTACCGTCGCTCGCTGACGGCCTCCTTGATGGCCGAGACCGCACGCCAGATGCACACCCTGAAAGGCACCTCGGCCACGTTGGGCATCACCAGCCTGTCGCAACTGGCGCTGGAGTTGGAGCAGGTCTGCAAGTCCGCCACCACCCATGAAGATCCTCTGTCCCGTGCGCCCCAACTCGAGCGCATGGTCCAAGCCTCCATCGCGGCGCTGAATCAGACCATGGCGCAACTGCAGGCCGAAGGGCTGGACTAACACCAACCATGGGTCAGACCATCGCCTGGTTCCGGCGTTTTTCGTGGCGCGACGCGCTGGTGTCCACGTTGCCCATGGCGTTGCTGGCGGTGGCAGCGGTGTGGGCCGCGCTGCACTTTATTGACCCGGCGCCACCCCTGACCGCGGTGATCGCCACCGGCGCCGAAGACAGCGAATACCTGGAGTTTGCCCAGCGCTATGCCAGCCAGTTGGCGGAGGACGGCGTCACGCTGGACGTGCAGGCATCGGGCGGCGCGTTGGACAACATCAAGCGTCTGCGCGACGAAGACGATCCGGTGCGGATTGCGTTCTTGCAGGATGGTCTGTCGGACACCGAAGACAGTCGCGCCATCAGCTCGGATGTGGATCTGGTCTCGCTGGGCGCCGTGTCGTATGAGCCACTCTGGATTTTTTACCGGGGGCGTGTAGCGCATTCCCGCATCGGCGCTTTGAAGGGCCGGCGCATTGCGGTGGGGGCGCTGGGCTCGGGCACGCGGGTGTTTGCCATGCGCCTGCTGCAGGCCCACGGCATCCGCGCCGACAACAGCCAGTTGGTCACCGCCAGTCGCCAGCAGTCTGAGCAGATGCTGCGGCAGGGCCAAGTGGACGCCGCCTTTTTTATTGCGGCGCCCGAGTCGCGGTTGGTGCGCGGTCTGGTGGGGGCGCCGGGCATCCGGGTTATGAACCTGGACCAGGCCGAAGCGATCGCGCGGCAGTTCCCGTACCTGCACCACCTGGTGCTGCCGCATGGCGCGCTGGATTTGGCCGGCAATGTGCCGCACCGCGACCTGAACCTGCTGGCCACGACGACCACCGTGGTGGTGACGCAAAGCCTGCATCCGGCGCTGGTGACGCTCTTGATGAAAGCCATGCAAAAGACCCATGCCAGCGCCGGCCTGCTGAATCCGCCCAAAGCCTTTCCGGCGGCCAAGGACAGCGACTTCACATTGAGCCGGGACGCAGCGCGTTTCTACCAGTCGGGCCCGCCCTTCCTGCAGCGCTACTTGCCATTCTGGCTGGCCACGCTGGTGGACCGGGCGGCGTTGGCCATCATTCCCCTGCTGGCGATTCTGGTGCCGGTGCTGCGCACCGCGCCGACGCTGTACGGTTGGCGCATCCGCCGCCGCATTTACCGCTGGTATGGCGAGCTCAAATACCTGGAAATTCAGGTGAACACGGCAGAAGGTGCTGCATCGCTTTCCGAACTGCTGCAACAACTCGACCAGATTGAAGACAAGGTGACACATGCCGTGTTGCCGCTGGCCTTTTCCGAGCATGCCTATGTGCTCAAAGAGCACATTGATCTGGTGCGGCGCAAGATCCAGAGCGTGGTTTTGGCGTGAAGGCGCCGGGCGCTTTTGCGGGTGGCGGTGGTACAGTTGCGGCCGCTGTGTGCCCCGTGCCGGGGCGAGGAGTCCACCATGCCCATTTATGAATACGCCTGCAGTGACTGCGGCAAACAATTTGAAACCCTGGTGCGCTCTGGCGATACGCCGGAATGCCCGGTCTGCCATTCGGTGAGTCTGGAAAAGAAGCTGTCGGTGTTTGCCACCACCGCTGAAAAGCCGGCGCCGGTTATGGCCGGGCCGTGTGGCTCCTGCGGGCATCCGGATGGACCGGGCGCCTGCCACCTGCAATGACCGCTGAACCCCTCACACCATGACCGATACCCCAACCCGCCCCGACCTGCCGGACCACCTGTCCATTGACCCACGCAGCCCGCACCACGTTGCCGCCATTTTTGAGTACGACATCGGCATCCGCCTGAACGGCAAAGAGCGCTTTGACGTGGAAGAATATTGCGTCAGCGAAGGCTGGGTGCGCGTGCCCGCCGGCAAGACGCTGGACCGCAAGGGCAAACCCCTGCTCATCAAGATCAAGGGCACGGTCGAGGCCTTCTACAAATAAGAAAAGGGCCGCTCACGGCGGCCAGTTTTCTTGTCTCCGAAGGGTTCTACAGGAACCAGTCCGGAAACACGTAACGCGCTTGCTCAATCGCCTTGTCGCCCAGCGCAATCAGCCCTTCCACCTCTTCGTCCGCAACCGGTTCGGTGGAGCCGTAGCTGATCAGCTCACGGTGCGTGTTGGCATACAGAATCTGGTCCGTAATCGGGTGCGGCAGGTACATCAGCTCGCAGCCCACCTGCATTGCCATGGAACGGTGCCCGACCAGCCCGGCCGGCAACATGCCGTGCAGGTAAAGGACGCCCAGGCACAGCGAGTGAATCCCTTCATTGGCCATAAAGAAGCGGCCCACCATGCTGAAGTCGGGTGTGCGTGCGTTGTGCACGCAACAGACCGCGTTGGACAGCAGTTTGAGTGCCGAAAATTCGTTGTACGTGGCGCGGCGCAGTTGGCCGCTCCATAAGAGCACCTGAAGCTCGGCAGGGGGCTCTCTCTGCAAGGTCGTGGTGGCGGTCATCTGTGTGCCCTTTCCGGTGGTTTCACTGTTTACATCTACATAGGTTATCGGCCGAAGCCGTGTAAACCGTAGGGTGAACCGGAAGGTTTTTTGCGCCGGATGACCTAGGCAGGCGTCACCCAGCCCAACGCCGCGACCGGCGGCAGGTCGCGCGACACGCAGTGCCAGTGGTTGCCGGCATCGGGACTGATCCACAGCCCGCCGGTGGTGGACGCCATGGCCAGGGTGCTTGCATCCGGGGCCAGCGCCAGACCGTGCCGGTAAACCAGGTGGTAGGCGTCCTGGCCGGGAAGGCCGTTGTCCAGCACCTCAAAGGTTTGGCCCCCGTCTTCGGTGCGGGTGACCACCATGCGCCCATCCACCGGATAACGGAAAGTGTCCGATTGGGCCGGCGCAAACCACGCGCGCAGCGGGTTTGTCGGGTCGCAGGCCACGGCAAAGCCAAAGTCCGACGGGGCGGGCGGGGTTAGCGACTGCCACAGGCGCGCGCCATCGGTAGACCGGTACATGCCGCAGTGGTGCTGAACCCACAGCACATCGGGCTCGGCGGTGCACTGCACCATGCGGTGCGGGTCCTGGGCGTTCTGGTCGTCCTCCGCTTCGCCCGGCACATAGTTGGCCGTCATGCCGCGCGCGGACAGTTCCCAGGAGGCACCCGCATCGGAGCTTTTCCAGACGCCGCCGCAGGAAATGGCAACGCGGATGCAGCGTGCATCGCGCGGGTCCACCAGCACCGAGTGCATGCCAGGGTAGTCATTGCCGCCGCCCATCCAGAGCATGCGGCGCGGATCCTCCCACAAGGGTTTGTTCAGGGTCCACGTCTTGCCTGCGTCGTCCGAGCGGAACAGCCCCGCCGGCATGCAACCGGCCCACAAAACGTCCGGCTCGTCCGGGCCGCCCGGGGTCAGGCTCCAGACCATTTCCACATTCCACGGCATCGGGTCTTCCGCCAAGGGGCCGGTGGTCGGCTTCGGGGGAAAGGCGGGCGTGCCGACGTCGAACCAGGTGGTGCCCTGATCGGTGCTTTTGCGCAACTTGGCGCCGAAATGGCCCAGACGCAGTGCGGCATACCAGTGTCCGCTGCGCGGGTCGGTCATCACCTGCGTGACCGGATCGCCGGGGAAGTGGTGGGCGCTGATGCGCCAGTCTGTGCCGCTTCCGCGGATGACAAAAAGGCCTTTGCGGCTGGCAACTAGCAGGGTTTGCATCGGAGTCTCCGGAAGGGGAATAACGCCTTGGTCACGATTCAGCCGCCGGTCAGCGCCTGAATTACCAGTACCTGGTCACCCGCCTGCAGTGGCTGGGCGAGGGTTTTGCGGTCCTGCGTCAGGGTCTTGTTGATGAACACCGCCACATGTTTGCGCACACAACGCTGGTCGTCGAACACATAGGGTGCCAGATCCGGCGCGGCAAGCAACGCGGTTTCGAGCGCGTCACGCAAACTGCCCGGCGCCACGCTTTGTGGAGCGCAATCCACATGGCGGCGCAGGCTGGGGGCAAAAGTGACGGTGACCATGTGACGAATTTAGTCGAAAACCATGGTCATGGTTAGCCAGTGGGTTAATTAAGTTGAGATCAAAAATGGCGGCAAATTGGTCACTAATTCAGACTACGGTTAATTTGTGATCACAAAATAGAATCGTTTGTGTATCATGCCGAGCATCGCAACCCCGCAAAATTCCCATGCCACAGACCCTGGAAGAGTTCCTGATCGCCCACCGCATTCACGAAGTCGAGTGCGTGATTCCCGATATGACCGGCATTGCGCGGGGCAAGATCCTGCCGCGCGACTTGTTTCTGGCGGCCGGCGAAATGCGCTTGCCCAAGAGCGTGTTGCTCAACACCGTGAACGGGCAGCAGCCCGACAACGGCCCGTACGTGGGCGACACCGATCCCGACATGGTCTGCGTGCCCGATGCCGCCACCGTGCGCATCGTGCCGTGGGCGGCCGAGCCGGTGGCGGTGGTGATTCACGATTGCCAGGAGTGGGATGGTTCGCCGGTGCAGTTGTCGCCGCGTGGCGTGCTGCGACGGGTGCTCGACCTGTACCGGGCTCGGGGCTGGAGCCCGGTGGTGGCACCCGAGATGGAGTTTTATCTGGTGGCCCGCCAGAAAAATCCGCATGAACCGCTGCAGCCGCCGCTGGGCCGCACCGGCAAGCCCGAGGCCGGGCGGCAAAGTTATTCGATTGACGCGGTCAACGACTTTGACCCGTTCTTTATGGAGTTGTCCAGCTTTTGCAGCCAGCACCGGCTGGGCGTGGAGACGCTGATTCACGAAGCCGGCCCGGGCCAGATGGAAATCAACTTCTCGCATGGCGAGCCCATGGACCTGGCCGACCGCGTGTTTCTGTTCAAGCGCACGGTGCGCGAAACTGCCCTGCGGCACGGTATTTTTGCCACCTTCATGGCCAAGCCCATGGAGCAGGAGCCGGGCAGCGCGATGCACATCCACCAGAGCATCGTGGACGCCGATGGCCACAATATCTTCAGCCAGCCCGACGGCAGCGCAAGCCCGCTGTTCGGTAGTTTCATTGCCGGTTTGCAAACCTATATCCCGAAGCTGATGCCGATGTTTGCGCCGTATGTGAACTCGTACCGGCGTCTGTCGCCGTTTATGTCCGCACCCATCAACGTGCGTTGGGGCAACGACAACCGCACCTGCGGCATCCGCGTGCCCAAGTCGGGCCCTGAAGCACGCCGCGTGGAGAACCGGGTTCCGGGTGTTGATGTCAACCCGTACCTGGCCATGGCCGCGACCCTGGCCGCCGGCTACCTGGGCATGTGCGACGGGTTGCAGGCATCCGAAGCCACAGAGGACAGCGCCTGGAATGTGAGCCACGAACTGCCGCGCAACCTGGAAGACGCGATTAACGCCTTGCGCCCGTGCGAGCCGCTGCGCGAGATCCTGGGCCCGGCGTTTGTCGATGCCTTTTGCGCCGTCAAGGAACTGGAATACGCCACCTACAACCGCGTCATCAGTTCCTGGGAACGCGAGCACCTGTTGCTGCTGGTTTAAACCCGTGCCCCGCCATTTGAGTTAACCGCCATGACCCACGCAAACCCAACCCTGCGCCCCAGCGGCGTATCCACCGAGCGACTCCAAACCGTGGTGGCGCAAGAGCGCGCCCGCTATATCGAACGCAATCCCCGCTCGCAGAACCTGGCGCGTCGGGCCTCCGAGCACCTGATGTTTGGCGTGCCGCTGCACTGGATGAACGATTGGGGCACACCCTTCGCCCTGCAGGTGGCCCACGCGCAGGGCGCTACGCTGACCGATCTGGACGGCCACCGCCTGGCCGACTTTTGTCTGGGTGACACCGGCGCCATGTTTGGCCACGCGCCTGTCGCAGTGACCGCCGCGTTGCAGCAGCAGGCAGCGAATGGCCTCACCACCATGCTGCCCAACGAAGACGGTGCCGAGGTGGCCGAGCTGCTGGCTGCGCGTTTCGGATTGCCCTTCTGGCAGTTCGCCATGACCGCCACCGATGCCAACCGCTTTGTGCTGCGCTGGATGCGTGCCGCCACGGGGCGCCGGGTGCTGCTGGTGTTCAACGGCTGTTATCACGGCACGGTGAGCGATGTGTTTGTGGATTTGGTGGATGGCAAACCGGTACAGCGCGACAGCTTGCTGGGCCAGGTGCACGACCTGACCCAGACCACGCGCGTGGTGGAGTTCAACGACCTGCAGGCCTTGGAGGCGGCCCTGGCACCGGGAGACGTGGCCTGCGTACTGGCCGAGCCGGTCATGACCAATATTGGTATGGTGCTGCCGCAGCCCGACTTCTGGGCGCAGGCGCAGGCCCTGATTCGCCGGCACGGTGCCTTGCTGGTGATGGACGAAACCCACACCATCAGCAGCGGCCCCGGCGGCTATGCGCGGGCCCACGGCCTGAGCCCGGACGCGGTCGTGGTCGGCAAGCCGCTGGGCGGTGGCATGCCGTGCGCGGCCTACGGTTTTAGTGCCGCACTGGCGCAGCGCGCGGTGGAGGCCAAGCGCAGCGCCCCGCCCGGGCACTCGGGCATCGGCACGACGCTGACGGCCAACCTGCTGGCCATGGCCGCCATGCGCGCCACCCTCAGCAGCCTGATGACCGAGGCCACCTTTGTGCCGATGCATGCGCTGGCCGGGCGACTGGCCGACGGCTTGCGCGCGGTGCTGACGCAACATGGCGTGCCGTGGTGTGTGACACAGGTGGGGGCGCGGGTGGAGTTTCAGTTTTGTCCGGTGGCACCCGTCAATGGCACCGAGGCGGGCAATGCCATGGACGCCGAGCTGGAGCACGCGATTCACCTGTACCTCTTGAACCGCGAAGTCATGATCACGCCGTTTCACAACATGATGCTGATCTGCCCGGACACCACCGAGGCCGATGTACAGCGACTCCTGCAGGGCGTGAACGACTTCCTGCGTGAGTGCCTGTAAAGCTACGTCGGGTATAACCGCCGCCATGGAAAAGGAAGCAGCCCCTTCGATAACCACCACCCAGCAGGACGCGGTCTACCAGACCCTGCGCCAGTGGATTACGGTGGGCCGGTTCTTGCCGGGTGAACGCCTGAAAATCCGCAACGTGGCGGCCGATCTGGGCGTGGGCCATATGCCGGTGCGCGCGGCCCTGCAAAGGCTGGCTGCCGAAGGTGCGCTGGTCAATGTGCCCAATGCCGGGGTCATGCTGCCGGTGCTGTCGGTGCCGGAACTTGATGACTTGCTGCAGATGCGCATGCTGCTTGAAGGTGAGGCGGCCGAGCGCGGCAGTCTGCGCCTCACGGACGAAGGCTTGCAGACGCTGCGCACGCTCAACGCGCGCATGGACCAGGCCCTGCACAACAAGCAGCCGACCGACTACCTGGCCGCCAACGAAGACTTTCATGTGCTGCTGTACCGCGCCGCCGGCTCGCCGCTGCTTTTCAGCCTGATTGACAACCTGTGGCTGAAGGCCGGGCCCATTTCCAACCGGTTGTTTGACACGCCCGAAGCCTCCGCTTGCCTGAACGACGCGCATGACGACGCCTTGCGCGCACTGGAACGGCGAGACAGCGCCGGGGTGCGGCGGGCGATTGAAAAAGATATTTTTGTGGCCGGGCAGTTTTTGCGGCGCAACGCCAAACGGGGCGCCTGACCGGACTGCAGAAGGCCGCTCCGCTCAGGCGGGTTCGATCACCACATGGGAGCAGGGGTAGGCCACACAGGGAAGGGCGTAGCCCTCGTCCATTTCCTCACGCGACAGGCCGGGCCACTCCACCTGGTAGCGCACGCTGCCTTCGGCCAGTTTGCCGATGCAGGTGCGGCAGGTGCCATTGCGGCACGAACTCATCCAGTTGGCGCCCCCCATCTCCAGTGACAGCAACAGGGGCTGGTCGCTGGGCGCGTCCACCTGCAAACCGTCGCCAGCGACGGTTGCGGTGTACCAGACGGGCTGCGAGTTACTCGTCATGCAAGCGCGGTGTGGACAACCCTTCTGCCGGCTCGCCGGTGTCGGGGTCAATCCAGTCGGCAATGCCGAGTTCGTCTTCGGCTTCCTCCAGCGATTCACCGGGTTCCGCGTCGTCTTCCGAACTGGCCGCCTGCATTTCTGCAAGCGCTTCCTCCATGGTGGCAAACGGGCCGAACTCGTGCTTGCCGTCGGCCGCCTGCCAGTGGTAACCATCTCCACGGAGAACCACTTGCCCCATCTCGACCTCGGTAATGCCCTCGGCTTCAATGGCCTTCAGTGCCTCCTGAAAAGTCTGGGTCGTGGTCATGTCTTTCCCCTTGGTAATGTGGGTCAGAGCACCGGGGCGCGCTTGGGCGCGTCCTTGGCGTGATCCTGCATTTTTTCCTTGTGGCGCATGACCTGACGCTCCAGTTTGGACGTCATTTCGTCAATCGCCACGTACAAATCGACGTTGGACGATTCAGCAAACAGGTCGGTGCCCTTGAGGTGCAAGGTGCACTCGGCGTGCTTGCCGTCTTTTTCCTTGTGCTTTTCGACCGACAGGGTGACCTTGGTGTCCACCACGTCGTCAAAGTGATTCACGATCTTGTCCAGCTTGCCTGTGACATACGACTTCAGAGCGTCGGTAACTTCAATATGGTGGCCGCTGATAGTCAATTTCATTTTCATTCTCCTTAACAAAGTTCCAGGCAACTGCCAGATGAAGTGTTGCTCTTTTTACCGGTTGGCAAGCTTTGCAACACCGTCGCAAACAGCATAGCACTGCGCGTCCCTGCCGTATCCACCGCCGCTGGGGTGCCGCTGCCAGGCGTCACAAAAGTTTGATCTTGAGCAAGAAAGTGCGTTACGAAACAGCGGGACTGGAAGGCCTTTCCAGTGCTTCTGCGGGATATGGAAATTCGGGATGGCGCGTGAGGGCAGCGTCGGCATCGCTTGGGCGACTATGCTTCGAATCCGGTTAAGGTGCCAAGCGAAAGTAGCTTCGGTTGGCACCAAAATTGCGGATTACACCGCAGGTGTCACATTTTGAAGCGCCTGCATAACCACAAGAGACGGAGACTACAGTTTTGACACATCTGCGCTTTGCGATCGGGTGGGCAATAGGCCTTGCCTGCGTACACCCGTTTGCCGTGGCCGCTACCTTGACGGTGGGCGTGCTGGGGCTGGAAGACGATGCCCGCTACCAGCCGCGTGTGCTGGAGTACCAATACCCGGGCCACCCCGGCGGGCGCCCGCTGGCAGGCGCCGCGCTGGCGGCGGAAGAGTCGGCACCCGAGCTGGAAGCTTTGGGCCACAAGCTGGTGGTCAAGAGCTTTGCGGCGGCGTCGGCCGCGGACCTGCCCAAAGCGATGGCCCAGATCAAGGCGGCCAAGGTTTCGTATGTGTTGCTGGACTTGCCCGAAGCCGAGCTTCAGTCGGTGGTGGCCGGAGCGACGGCGGCCCTCGGCCCGGCGGTGCTGTTCAACATCGGCTCCGCCTCGGATGCGTTGCGCGGAACGGCTTGTAGCGCCAACCTGCTGCACACCTACCCCAGCGAAGCCATGCGCGCCGATGCGGTGGCCCAGTACCTGGCGGCACGCTCCTGGTCGCAGGCGCTGGTGCTTTACGGCCCGCGCGCGCAGGACAAGCAGCAACTCGACGCCTTTACCCGCGCAGCCAAGCGCTACGGCGTCAAGATCGGCAAGTCCACCGGCTTCAAGCTGTCCAGCGATCCGCGTGAGCGCGAACTCAGCAACGTGCGACTGCTCACCAACGACAAGAACCACGATGTGGTGGTGGCGGTGGACAGCGACGGTGAGTTTGCCCGCGGCTTGCCCTACAACACGCAGTGGCCGCGCCCGGTGGTGGGCGCCAACGGACTGACGCCACTGGCCTGGCATCCACACTGGGACCTGAACGGTGGTCCGCAACTCTCCCGGCGTTTTGTGCGTTCGGCCAAGCGGCCCATGACCGGGCAGGACTGGGCTGCCTGGATCGCCGTCAAGGCGGTGGTGGCGGCCTTGTCTGACAACCCCAAGGGTTCCGCTTCTGAGCACTTGAAGGCTTTGCGTGGCGGGCAGGTGTTTCTGGATGGGTTCAAGGGCCCGCGCCTGTCATTCCGGACCTGGGACGGGCAGTTGCGTCAGCCGATCTTTCTCGGCCATGCCGATGGGGTGGCCGCCAGCGCGCCATTCGATGGTGTGATGCACCCCACCGATGTGCTGGACACCCTGGGTGTCGATGAAAAGGAGAGCCCATGTCGCAACCGTCCCTGATGGCACACCTGGCGCGGGCGCTGCGTGCCGTGGTCGGCCGTGAGCTGCTGAAGTTCTTGCGCCAACCTTCGCGACTGGCCTCCAGTCTGGTCAGGCCGCTGCTCTGGTTCGTGGTGTTTTCGGCAGGTTTTCACAACGTGTTCGGCGTGGCCATCATTCCCCCGTACGAGACCTATGTGGAATACAAGGTCTACATGCTGCCGGGCCTGCTGGGCATGATTGCGCTGTTCAACGGCATGCAGAGTTCGCTGTCCATGGTTTATGACCGCGAGATGGGCGTCATGCGCCTGCTGCTTACCGCGCCGCTGCCACGCGGCTGGCTGTTGGGCTTCAAGCTGGTGGCATCCACCACTTTGTCGCTGTTGCAAATGCTGGTCTTTCTGCTGATCGCTTTTGCCTTTGGGGTCGAGGCCGACCTGGCCAACTGGCTGCTGGCGATTCCGGTCATGGCACTGGGTGCCACCACGCTGGCCGCGCTGGGGCTGATGTTGTCGGTCTACATCAAGCAACTCGAAAACTTTGCCGGCACCATGAACTTCGTGATTTTCCCGATGTTTTTCATCAGCACGGCGCTGTATCCACTGTGGAAAGTGGAGGAGTCCGGTGCCCTGTGGTTGGTGCAGATGGCGCAGCTCAATCCGTTTACCTACGTGGTGGAACTGATCCGCTTTGCCCTGCAGGGGCAGTTCAACGCGCAGGCGCTGGCCGTGGTGCTGGTGGGAGGAGCGGTGTTCTTCGGCTTGGCGCTGCGGGGATACGACCCGCAGCGGGGCTGGACCCGGCAGCGTGCCTGAACGGGCGGCACGGTGAGCCAAATTATTCCGTGGGTACGCAGGGTGCTGGCCCTGTGCCTGTTGGCGGTCGCCGGTCTGTCGCAAGCTGGCGTCATGACCAAAGAAACCATGGCGCAGGCCTTTCCGGCCCCGCTGGTGGTGGGCGAAAAAGAGCGCGACCTGCCGGTGTGGCCCATTTACGGCCAGGACCTTACCAGCACGACGGTGGTGGCCTATGCTTTCGAGTCGATCGACTTTGCCGCCATTCCCGGCTTTTCCGGCACGCCGTTTAACCTGCTGGTGGCGCTGGACAAAGACGGCAAGTTCATGGATGTGAAGGTGCTCAGCCAGCACGAGCCGGTGTTTCTGGATGGCCTGGGGCCACAGCCACTGTTCAAGTTTGTCGAGCAGTACAAAAACCTGTCGCTCAATCAAAGCATCAAGATCGGCCTGGGCCAAACGCAGTCCAGCAAGGCCAACAGCGCCAATGTCTATATTGACGGCGTGGCCAAGGCCACTGCCTCGGTGCGCATTCTGAACCAGAGCCTGCTGGCAGCATCCCTCAAGGTGGCGCGCGCCAAGATGGGCTACAGCGAGGGCACCGACCCCGACCTGATCGCCCGTATCCGCACCGAGGTTTACGAGCCACGGGACTGGAAGGGCTTGCTGCGCGCCGGCCTCGTCACGCGCAAGACCTACAAGAACTCGGAGGTGGAGGCTGCATTCAAGGGCACCGCCGTCGAGGGGCTGGACGATGAAACCCGGCGCGACCCCGACGCCCCGTTTGTGGACCTGTACTTCGCCCACCTGAACGTGCCCACGGTCGGTCGCAACCTGCTGCCCGCAGCCACCTGGGATTACTTGCAAAAGCGGCTCGACCCGGGTGATCACGCGCTACTGGTGATGGCCAAGGGGCGCTACGGCATCGTCTCCGACGACTTTCAGCGCGGCTCCGTGCCCGACCGCCTGACGCTCAGCCAGAACAAGCTGCCGCTGGAAATGCGCGACCTGGATCTGGACACACAACTGGTCATTCCCGACGAATTGAATGCCGCGCAGTGGCGGGTCTTCCGCGTCATTTCGCCGGCCGGGTTGGACCCCGCGCTGCCCCTGAACTTTGAATTGCTGGTGTCCCGTAGCAAGGGGCAGTTCATGCCCGAGGTGGTCAACAAGCGCTTTGGTTTTCAGGCTGAATTGCCGGACGATTATTTTGAAGCCGCCAGTTCGGACAGCAAAACCTGGAAGCTGAGCTGGACCTCGCGCTGGTGGGAGCTGCTCATTCTGGTGGCGGGCTTGGGTGTGCTGACCTGGGCGCTGCGCAAGCCGCGTTGGCTCACCGCCAGTCCGCAGCGCCTGAACCGTTTCCGTACCGGCTATTTGCTGTTCACGCTGTTCTTTATCGGCTGGTATGCGCAGGGGCAGTTGTCGGTCGTGAATTTCACCGCCGTCATTCAGGCGCTGGTGGCAGGGCGCAGCCTGGCCTTCTTTTTGTACGACCCGATGACCGTGCTGCTGTGGATCTTTGTGGCCTACACCTTTTACGCCTGGGGCCGGGGCACCTTTTGCGGCTGGCTCTGCCCGTTTGGCGCCTTGCAGGAACTGATCAGCAAGGTCACGGCCAAGCTGGGCATCCGGCAAATGCGCGTGCCGACGGCGCTGGACTTGCAACTCAAGCGGGTGAAGTACGGGGTGCTGGCCGTCATCCTGATTGCCGCCGTGGTGTCGGTTACCTGGGCTGACCGGTTGGTGGAGGTGGAGCCGTTCAAGACCAGCATCACACTGAATTTTGTGCGGGACTGGCCGTTTGTATTGTGGGCGGTGGCCACCGTCTTGTTGAGTTCTTTTGTTTACAAGGGCTACTGCCGTTACCTGTGCCCGCTGGGGGCGGGTATGGGCCTGCTGGGCCGCTTGCGCCGCTTTGACTGGATTGCCAGGCGCAGCGAATGCGGCCAGCCCTGCCAGCGCTGCCGCAGCGACTGCGCCTACCAGGCGATCGAGAAAAGCGGCCGGGTGGACTACGACGAGTGCTTCCAATGCATGGACTGCGTGGTGATTTACGAGAGCGAGAGCCTGTGTGTTCCGCTCTACAACAATGCCCGCAAAGCCGGCGTACAACCCGTTATTCCGATCATCCCGGTGGAAGGGGCCCGATGAAACGCAGAAACTTCATGCAGTGGGGCATCGGGCTGGGCACGGTGATGGCCGCTGGCGGTGCCAGCTTGGCGGCATCTACAAAAAACGCGGGTTCTTTGGAGTGGCGCAGCCGGACATTCAATGCCATGGGCACCACCATGGCGTTCAAGGCGGCCCACGCCGACGCAGACCGGGTCGAGAGGGCGCTGGATGCCTCCGTGGCCGATATTCGCCGGATCGAAGACCAGATGAGCCTGTTCCGCCCGGACAGTGCTTTGAGCGAACTCAACCGGACCGGCGTGCTGCACCGACCGCCCGCCGATTTGTTGGCCGTTTTGCAAACCGCCCAGCAGGTTTCCCGGCGCAGCGGGGGCGCGTTTGACGTCACGGTGCAGCCACTTTGGCAGACTTTTGATGCGGCCCAAAAACAGGGCCGTCTGCCGACCATCCCTGAAATTGCTGCGGCGCGCAAACGGGTGGGCTGGCGCGCGGTTGACGTATCCACCGACGCCATCCGGCTGACACGCCCGGGCATGGGCATTACGCTGAATGGCATTGCGCAAGGCTATGCGGCCGACAAAGTGAAGGCGCGCTTTCAATTCATGCAAATAGACCATGCGCTGATCGATGCGGGGGAGTGGGCTTCGCTGGGACAGCCTGCGCATACCGGCGACTGGACGTTGGGAATTGCCGACCCGCGCGATGCGCAGCGGCTGCTGACGGGCATGGCGATGCAGGGCGCTTGCGTTGCGACATCGGCCGATGACCAGTGCGCGTTCAGCCCTGACTTTGCACACCACCATATTTTTGATCCGCAGACCGGCGCCTCGCCGACGGAGCTTTCCAGTGTGACGGTACTGGCGCCCTCGGGGGTGCTGGCCGACGCGCTGACCAAGGTCTTTTTCATGGCCGGGTACGACCGCGCATTGCCACTGGCCCGATCCTGGAAAGTGGACGTGCTGGTGGTCGACAAACTCGGGCGCTGGCAGGCAAGTCCCGGTGTTGCATTGCGCCGCAGTTGACGGAGCAACGTGACCTGCTGCAATTTGGAACACTGTGACAGCGTGTGACGAGCCGCTGGACCCTCGGGACGCATCAGACTTCGTATAAACCCTGAATTTGGCGCTGGAATTCCCCAAAAAAGGTGGGCCTTTTGCGTCATCGCAGCTTGGCATAGTCCTTGCGGAATTGACCCTACGGGCGCAGCTTCTGCACATCGCAAAGCCGCCCGGAGTCACTTCCCCGGAAGTGGAAACCGCTAACAAATTGCCAGGAGACAAACCGTGAAACTGAAACTATTAGCCTTGCTCATGACGGCCGCTGCCGCGCATGTGTCTGCGCAGGTCACTGATGCCATGATCGCCAACGATGCTGCCGACGAAAGCTCCGTGCTGAGCTGGGGTATGGGCACGCAAGGTCAGCGCTTCTCTTCCCTGACTGCCATCAACACCAAGACCGTCAAGAACCTGGCACCTGTCTGGTCCATGTCTTTCGGTGGTGAAAAGCAGCGCGGTCAAGAATCGCAGCCGCTGATCTACAAGGGCAAGATGTTTGTCACGGCCTCTTACTCGCGCCTGTTCGCGGTGGACGTCAAGACCGGCGAAAAGCTGTGGAAGTATGAGCACCGTCTGCCCGAAGGCATCATGCCTTGCTGCGACGTGGTCAACCGCGGCGCTGCCCTGTATGACAACCTGGTGATTTTCGGTACCCTGGACGCCCAACTGGTGGCTCTGGACCAAAACACCGGCAAAGTGGTTTGGAAAGAAAAGATTGACGACTACGCAGCCGGCTACAGCCAGACTGCTGCCCCCCTGATCGCTGAAGGCCTGCTGCTGACCGGCGTGTCCGGCGGTGAGTTCGGCGTGGTGGGTCGTGTGGAAGCACGTGATCCCAAGACCGGCAAGATGGTCTGGACCCGTCCCGTGGTTGAAGGCCACATGGGCTACAAAGATGGCAAGGAAAACGGCATCTCCGGTACCACCAACGCCACCTGGCCCGGTGAAACCTGGAAGACCGGCGGCGCAGCCACCTGGCTGGGCGGCACTTACGATGCCAAGACCGGCCTGGCCTACTTCGGTACCGGCAACCCCGGCCCCTGGAACAGCCACGTGCGTAAGGGCGACAACCTGTTCTCTGCCTCCACCGTCGCTATCGACGTGAAGTCCGGCAAGATCGCCTGGCACTACCAGACCACTCCCAATGACGCTTGGGACTTCGACGGTGTGAACGAGTTTGTCACCTTCGACATGGACGGCAAGCGTATGGGCGGCAAGGCCGACCGTAACGGCTTCTTCTACGTGATCGACGCCACCAGCGGCAAGCTGCAAAACGCCTTCCCGTTCGTGAACGGCAACACCTGGGCCAAGAGCATCGACATCGCTACCGGTCGTCCGAACTTCGTTCCGGAAAACCGTCCTGGCGACCCGGCAGCTTCCGCTGACGGCAAGAAGGGTTCTTCCGTGTTCGCAGCCCCTGGCTTCCTGGGCGGCAAGAACCAGATGCCCATGGCCTACAGCCCCAAGACCAAGATGTTCTACGTGCCTACCAACGAATGGGGCATGGACATCTGGAATGAGCCCATTTCCTACAAAAAGGGTGGTGCTTACCTGGGTGCCGGCTTCACCATCAAGCCGCTGTACGACGACCACATCGGCTCACTGCGCGCCTATGACCCCAAGACTGGCAAGATGGCCTGGGAAGTCAAGAACAACGCGCCTCTGTGGGGTGGTGTCCTGACGACTGCTGGCGACCTGGTGTTCTGGGGCACGCCTGAAGGCTACCTGATGGCCGCTGATGCCAAGAACGGCAAAGTACTCTGGAAGTTCCAGACCGGCTCCGGCGTGGTGGCTCCTCCCATCACTTGGCAACAAGACGGCGAGCAGTACATCAGCGTGGTTTCCGGCTGGGGTGGTGCGGTTCCGCTGTGGGGTGGTGAAGTGGCCAAGAAGGTTAACTTCCTCGAGCAGGGTGGTTCCGTCTGGACCTTCAAGCTGCCCAAGAGCTGATAGCACGTTGATCTAACGTAACCGGGGGGTGCTGAGCGACTGTTCAGCCGCCCCCTTTTTTTGCCCCAAAAAGCATGAAAAACTTTCTGATTCCCCTCTTGTTGTTGTCTGGCGCGTGCCTTGCGGCCGAAACACCCGCAGAGCAGTCCCCCGTTATGGCTTTGGCCAAAGACAGCGGATGCCTGACTTGCCATGCACTGACCGAAAAAATCGTTGGTCCGGCCTATTCCAACGTGGCAGAAAAGTACAAGGGCCAGGCCGATGCAGCGGCTTCGCTGGCGCAGTCGATCCAGTATGGATCCAAAGGCAAATGGGGTCGTATTCCCATGCCGCCTCACCCGTCGCTGAGTGTGGAAGACATCAACAAACTGGCACGTTGGGTCATGACGGTCCAGAAGTAGTCGCATGGCCTGCCGCCCGTTGCGCAGCTACTGGGTCATCGCGTACTGCTGGCTTGCTGCCGGCGGCGCGTTAGCTCAGGACAGCAACCGCAGCGACTGGCTGCGCAATCCGGCCATGGGCAATTACAAGGCCTATGCCGAGTTCAAGATGGCGCATTACGACTTCGCACGCGAAGTCTGGCAGACCCTCGCCGAGGTGGGCAATGGCGATGCGCTGTTCAATCTGGGCGTGCTGGCCGAAGATGGCCTGGGTGAAGTGCGCAACATGGCTAAAGCCGAGGCGCTGTACACCAGCGCCGCTGCCGCCGGCAATTTCAAGGCGCAGTATCGACTCGGCGTGCTGTACCTTGCAGGCCAATTGCTGCCGCGTGACACCGCCAAGGCGCGTTTGTATCTGACCCAGGCGGCAACCCACGGCGACAAAGATGCGCGGTCCATGCTGGACGCGTTGGGTCAACCCGAAGCGCAACTCTCTCCCTTGCTGGAAGCCGATTTGCTCAGTGGCCGTGGCGAACACGCCGCTGCTGCAGCGCGTTACCGAGCGCTGGCCGATGCCGGGAATGCCGATGCCCAAACCCGACTGGCCTGGGCCTATGAGGCCGGGCGCGGGCTAGCGCCTGACTTGTCCGAGGCGGCCCGGCGTTTTGAAATGGCGGCGCTTGCGGGTAATGCCGAAGCCCAATACGCGCTGGCAGTGATGCTGCGAACCGGCAAGGGCCGTGCGGCCGATGCCAAGCAAAGCACGTTGTGGCTGGAGCGGGCGGCGGCCCAGAATCATCCCGCCGCAGTAGCCGCCTTGGCCTCACAAAATTCGAATCAAGCCCAGGCGCAATAAGCCATCAACCCCAGACGTCGCTGGGCAGTTGGGTCTTCTTGCGGTAGATCGTATTGCGCGACACCCCCAGCATTTTTGCCGCGACTGACACATTGCCTCCGGTGGAGCGCAGTGCCTGCGCCATCGCCTCCAAAGCTACGTTTTCGAGCTTGGTCGACTCCGGGCTGGAAGGTACAGACTCCCGTGCGGCCACCGCAGGCGGCTCGATCTCGATGCGAAAACCCGGGTAAGCCACTTGTTTGACCGTAGCCGGCGGCAATACCTTGTCGGCCAGATGCGCCTCTTCCAGGAAATCATCCGGCAGGTGATGCAATTGAATCTCCGTGCTGTCCCCGGCCATCACCACCGTCGTGCGCAGCAGATTGAAAAGCTGGCGGAAATTGCCGGGCCACGGGAACTGGTGGAACATGTCCAGTACTTCGGTGGAAATGCCCATCGGCGTGACGGTATGGCACACGCTGGCCAAAATTTTGCGCGTCACCACTTCCAGATCCTGGCGCTCGCGCAAGGCGGGCAGCCGCACGACCAGGCCGTTCAGGCGGTAATACAGGTCTTCTCGGAACTCGCCCTGGGCAATCATCTCCTTCAGGTTCTTGTTGGTGGCGCAAATGACGGCCACGTCCACCTCAACTTCCTTGCCGGCTCCCAGCGGGCTGACCTTGCGCTCTTGCAGCACGCGCAGCAGGCGCGCCTGCAGGTGTTTGGGCATGTCACCAATTTCGTCCAGGAACAGCGTGCCCCCGTTGGCAAACAGCACTTTGCCGACTGAACCTTTGCGTTTGGCGCCAGTAAAGGCACCTTCTTCGTAGCCGAACAGTTCAGACTCGATCAGGGTCTCGGGGATGGAGGCGCAGTTGACCGACACAAAATTGTGGCGTGCCCGCGGAGAATCATTGTGAATAGCCTGCGCCAGCAAATCTTTGCCGGTGCCGGTTTCGCCCAAAATCATGACCGGAATATCGCGGCCCCGGATCTTGTAGAGCTTCTGAATGACGGCGGCGACCTGTGGGTCTCCGGTGTCCAGATAGCGCAGGCTAGACAGCGACTCCTTGCGCTCCGCTGCCTTGTCGGCGGATTCCGCTACCGGCGAAGCCGGCACGGCTGGAACCTCGGGCGCGCTCTTGGGCTGCCCGAAATCCATGACATCAAAGGTACGCCGTGCCTTTTGTTCGCTCAGGCAGCACACCGTCACCCCGTTGTGCAGGCACAGCGTGACCGGGTGGTGCCCGGCGGCGCGCACGCGATCCAGGAACTGCGAAATCGACAGCCCGAACAGTGACGAGAACGTGTGGGCCCCCAGCGCGTTGCTGGACAAGCCCAGTTGAAACTGGGCACTGCGGTTGGCGGTAACAAACCGGCCTTCCGGGGTGAGCACCACGATGCCTTCCATCAGGGTGCCCAAAAACTCGGCCCGGGAGTGGAAGCGCACGATGACTTCTTTGGGGAAAACCGCCGCGAACATATGGTTTTCGATCATCTGCGCCGACATACGGGCCAGCGCCATGGTGTGTTGGTGGTAGCTGCGGTGGTCGCCGGTAACATCCAGTGCGCCAATCACTTTGCCATAGGGGTCAAAGATGGGGGTGCAGGAACAGGTCAAGAAGCGATTGGCTTGCAGGTAATGCTGGGAGCCGTGAACTACCACCGGGTGTTCTTCGGCCAGAGCGGTGCCAATGGCGTTGGTGCCCTTGCTTTTCTCGGACCAATCCACGCCAGGGGCCAGCGCGACGCGGGAAGCCTTTTCCAGAAAATCGGCATCGCCCAGCGAGTGCAACACCATGCCGCTGCGGGCGGTTAGCAGCACCATGCTCTGGGTATTTGCGATCTGGTGGTACAGCGTTTCCATAATGGGTGCTGCATGCTGGTACAAAAAGCGGTTGGCTTCCAGCGCCTCATTCATCTGACCGCGCGCAGCAGCAGAAAAATCGGGCTGGTCAATTTCACTGAGCCCAAACCCGGTCGATCGACGGTGGGACGTGTCGATCAAGCTGGCATGCTCAGGGCTATCCAGAGGTGGGCAGTCCAACGGGGCAAACGGTTTCTGGCCACCGGTTGCAAGGCGGTCGAGGTTCATGGTGTCTCCGGCAATCACTTCTGGCCATCCCATGGCGTCCCCCTCAAGGTGGCTCACGTCACCCGATTTGTCCGCGTTTGGGAATAGACCGATGTAATTTTTAGTTTCGAAAATCTTCTGCATTAATTGTGCTCCGTTTTGCAACATCGTTCAATCCGGCGCAATTTGCAGGCCAGCCGCGCGGCGCGGGTTGCGTCAATTTGTCACACAAGTCGGGTTCGGGGACGCTTTTTACTGGCGCGATATTTGCAGAAAGTCTGGCATCCACAACACTTCGCACGAGGCAGACTTCCCATGAAAAACATTCTTCGCAAACACCGCGCCCTGATTGCCGCAACCTTGGCGGGTTGCCTGAGCCTGGGTTCCGTAGGCGCTTGGGCCCACGGTGACGTGGTTCCCCAGTCGGTAGATACCTCCACCCTGCCGCAACTTGGCCCCAAGTGGCTGGAAGACAATCCCTACCGAACCGGTGAAGGGCATAAGGAAGCGCTGCGCATTGGCACCTCGGCCTACAACCAGAACTGTGCCCGTTGCCACGGTCTGGAAGCCATTTCCGGCGGCATCTCTCCAGATTTGCGCAAATTGGACAGTGATTGCATGGGCCTGGCCGACAAGTCCAAGAAGGACGCCTGCTTTCAGGAAATCAGCGACTATTTCATCTCCACCGTGCGCCGTGGCCGTGCACGCGACGGCCGCGTCTACATGCCTCCGTTTGAAGGTATCCTGACGCAGGAAGCGCTCTGGGCTATCAAAACGTACCTGGAAACCCGTCGCGAACCCTGAGCGGTTTGGGCCACCGTTGACCGATAAAAAATTGGAGACTTGATGAACATTCGTTTGAGCCGATCTGTTGCTGGCGCCTTGTCGCGCCGGTCTATCTTGTTGGGGGCACTGCCCCTGGCGTTGGGCCTGGGCGGTATCGCCCACGCGCAGGAAAAAACTGCGGTGGAAAAAATTCGCGCCAACGGCGTCCTGAAAGTCGCGCTCTATAAGGAAAACGAGCCGTACTCCGATGGCAACATGGCCCGCATGACCGGACTGGATGTGAGTCTGGCCGAGGCGCTGGCCAAGCAATTGCAACTCGGCGTCTCGTTCCTCCCGTTTGATGCGGGCGAGAACATGGCGGACGATTTGCGCAACATGGTCTGGAAGGGCCATTACCTGGGCTACGGTCCGGCCGACGTCATGCTGCATGTCCCGGTGGACAAGTACTTCATGAGCGAAAACCGCCAGGCCTTTATCTTTGCGCCGTACACGCGTGAGCACCTGGTGTTGTTGCACAACCCCAAGAACCTGCCGCAAGTCTCCAGCCCGGAAGACCTGAAGGACCGCAAGATTGCCGTCGAGCGTGGCACCGGTGCGGCCAGTGCCATGCTGGGCTACCACGGCGGTGTGGTGCGTGACCGGGTGTCCATTTTCAAGAGTGGCATGGATGCCGCCAACACCGTGCTGGACGGTCAGGCCGATGCGGCTTTTGTATCGCTGGCGCAGGCCGAATCGGCCATTTTTGCGCGCAAGTTGGACCGCAAGGACTGGGCCTTTACCAAGCTGTCAATGCCTGGCGTGCCGCCGAATGGCTGGGCACTGGGCATGGCAGTGAAGGCCGACAACAAGGAGTTGGCGGCCCTGCTCGACAAGGCCTTGGATGATCTGCGCCGGAGCGGCGATTTGCTCAAGCTTTTTCAGGCACACGGCCTGACCTTGGCCGCTCCCTGAACGCTTAATTCGCCAGTATCGAGTGGGGTTCGCGCCCCACCGGTACCGTCTTGAGTGCCTTGCGGCTGGCGGTGTCAATGATGGTCATGTCATCCGACATACCGTTGGCCACATACAGGCGTGATCCGTCTTTGGAAAGCGCCAGGCCCCAGGCCCGTTTGCCCACCAGTGCCAGCCCCTTGACGGTCCGGCTGGCCGCATCCACTTCGGCCACATGGTTGGCGCGACCCAGGGCCACCCATACGGTTTTTCCATCGGCGCTCATCACCATGCCGACCGGTGTGATGTCAGAAGCGCGCATGCCCTTGATTTCAAACTTCAGGGTCTGGCGGACCTTCATGGTTTGGGTGTCAATGATGCTCACGCTGGCGCCGAGCTCATTGGTCACCCAGAGTTCTGACGCATCGGGCGCAATGGCAAAGCGCCGTGGGCGCAGCCCGACCTTGACCTGGCCGCTGACCTTGCGTTTTTCCACATCGATGCGGTAGACGCTGCTGGCTACTTCCGAGGTGGAGAAAACCGTCTTGCCGTCTGCGGTGGCCAGAACGCCTTCGGGTTCGGCACCGGTCTTTACCGAGAACAGCGGCTTCTTGCTGGCGACGTCGTAAGCCGCAATCTTGCTTTCGTCTTCAATCGACACATAGGCGGTCTTGCCGTCGGGTGACAGCGAGAATATTTCCGGGCTCTCGCCGGTGGGAACGGTGTCTGTCATTTTGCCGGCTTGCACATCGACGACGCCAATTTCATCGCTGTCGCCGCAGGCGACCATGATTTTTTCTGTGCCCTGCGCCCAGGACATGTGGCGCGGACGCTTGCACACGGCCACGGACCGGATCACTTTGCCTTCAGCGTCCAGTTGCAGAATGGCGTTGTCCTTTTCGCTGCTGACAAACACGTCCGCCATGCTGGCGGTACCGATGGTGGCCAGGCAGGCCAGCGCGATGGAGCGAAATGTGGGGTGAAGAGGTGGCATGGTTTGTCTCGATTGGTTTATTGGAGCGAAAAATTTTGCAATAACTGTGCCATTTTGCGGCGCCGTGGTACAGCCCCGTTGGGCACAGATTGTGCTGCTTGGCACTAGACTCACCCAGCCATGAAACACACAGACCCCACAACCGATTCACGCCAGCCGGTGCTGGTTGCCAGCGCACTCAAGAAGTCCTACGGCTCCAAACTGGCTTTGAAGTCCGTTTCTGTGTCGCTGTATCCGGGCCAGTTCGTGGCCTTGCTCGGCCCCAACGGTGCGGGCAAGTCCACGCTGGTTCAAATACTGAGCGGGCTGTTTGTGCCGGATGAAGGTGATTTGTCGGTGCTGGGTTATGACATTCGAAGCCAAGCACCCCAGGCGCTGGCGGGCCTCGGCGTGGTATTCCAACAGGCCTCGCTGGACCTGGATTTGAGCATCCGCGCCAACCTGCTGTTCCATACCGATTTGCACGGTCTGCCGCGCAAACTGGCGCTGGAGCGGATCGAGGCGGGTCTGACGCAGCACGGGCTTTTGGAGCAGGCCGGCGTTTCGGTGCGGTCGCTGTCCGGCGGCAACCGGCGCAAGGTGGAGTTGATCCGTGCGTTGCTGCACAAACCCCGCTTTTTGCTCATGGATGAGGCCACGGTAGGGCTGGACCCGGCGTCGCGCCACGACCTGATGCGCTCGGTAGAAGCCCTGGCACGGGACGGTGAAGTGGCGGTGCTCTGGACCACGCACCTGGTCGATGAGGTGGTCAATGCCGATCGCCTGCTGGTGTTGAACCAGGGGCAGATTGTGTTTGACGGGACGCCTTCCGCACTGGTGGAGCAGACCGGTCGCTCCACATTGGAGCAAGCGTTTTTGAGTCTGTCGCAACCTGCGCCGGGCGCGCGCGGCGGATAGCAAAGCAGCAACCGGGACCGGTTTTCAACCCGTCCCATGCGGTTTCTTTCCAATGCCTGTAAAGCCGAGAAAAGCGTCCCTTTACTGAAATTTGCTTAATTTTGGGCAAGTTATGTCGAACTCACAGGAATCCCGAACGATAAAGAGGAGTCCCTATGAGCAGCATCGGCAGCGTTGTCGCGACGTCTTACACGCCCCAATCCACACCGACCGGCGGTGTTCAAGGTGCGCCACGTGTCTCCCGATCCCGCGGTGAAGACGACGGGGAGGACAAAAAGGTTCACCGCCACGGCCACCACGGACATGAGCGGGGAGAACGCGCAGGATCCCTGCAGGACGCGCTGGTACAGGCGTTCAAGAGCCTGGGTTTGTCGATGCCACAGACTCCCCAAGGAGGTGGCAACCCACCGGCAGCCCCCGCAGCACCAACCGACGGTGCGACTGCAACCACCGCAGCCCCTACTGGCACAGCGTCAGCGCCCGCTACCACCGCGCCGGTGGCGCCACCGCCAATGCGGCACGGTGCGCATGAGGACCACGAAGACGACGATGATGATGACGATCACCACCGGTCCGCTGCCACGGGCATTCAGGCCGATATCCGCCAGTTCATGCATGCGCTGTTTCAGGCGGTGAAAGGCCTCAGTTCAGAGTCCGGCGCCACCAACACAGGAACAGGCACTGGTACTGCAACCGGAACAGGTACCGGAACGGGCGCGACTGCTGGAACTGGCACAGCCACCCCGGCCGCAACCACGCCCCCTGCAAGTACCAATACCTTTCCCGCTCCGCGCTTTCATGGGGGCGAGCATTCGCATGGACACCGCAGGCACTTCGCTGCCGGACTGGCTGCGCTGATTTCGCAAATTGGGAACGGCTCCGCACCGCCTGCGCTGCAAAGCGCGTTTGACAAACTGGTGGCCGACCTTCAAGGCACGAGTGGAACCGCTGCGACCGCGGGCACCTCAGGAAGCGCCGGAGCCACCGGAACCCCTGGGGCTACTGCAACGCCGCCAGCGCCCTCCACCCCCCCGGCCACCGATACCGCGGCGACCACCGGTACACCGGGCGCAACCAGCGGCAGTGGCCAGAGCAGTTCCAGCAGCACCGCCGTGACCCTGCAGGCGCTGCTCAGCAAGTTGCAGCAAAGTTTGGGTTATGGCGCCATGGGTCACCGGGCTGCCATCGGCAACCTGGTGAATGTGACCGCAGGCTAAGCCGCTGGGGTCGCGTTGCCCTTGAGCAGATCGGGGTAGCGCGTCAGCAGGTCATGGCGCATGGCCTGCACGGCCGGTGCGTGCTGACTGCGCGGGCGCGGCAGGTCTACCGGCACTTCCAGAGCGACCCGTGAAGGACCGGCAGTCAGGAACAACACGCGGTCTGCCAGCGACAGCGCCTCGGACAGGTTGTGGGTCACAAACAGCACTGTGGGGCGCGTGGCCTGCCAGAGTTCGAGCAAGTGCGCGCGCAACTGCTCGGCGTTGGGTGCATCCAGCGACTGAAACGGCTCATCCATCAACAACAACTGCGGTGACACGCTGAAAGCGCGAACCAGCGCCACGCGGCGCTGCATGCCGCCCGAAAGCTGGCCGGGATAGAGGTCAGCACAGTCTCCCAGTCCGACCCGCTTCAGGGCCTCGGTCAGGCGCGCTCCCGTCAGTGTCTTGTTGACCAGCATCAGGTTTTGTTCCACGGTCAGCCAGGGCATCAACCGGGGCTCCTGAAACATGAAGCCAAGCTGCGCGGGTTCGGGGAGTTGTACCTGCCCCTGGAACTGGGTATCGAGCCCGCAGATGATTTTGAGCAGTGTGCTTTTACCTGCGCCCGATGGCCCGACGATGGCAACCAGTTCGCCCGGGCGCGCCTCCAAGTGGAGGTCGCGCAGGGCGCAGTGGCCGTTGGCAAAGGTTTTGTCTTGGATGTGTACCTTCAACATGCTCAGACCCGCCACCGGTTCAGTCGGTTTTCCAGCGGCCGTAGCAGCACGGCCTCCAGCAGAAAGATCACCGCCGAGAAGGCCAGCGTGTAGGCCAGGATGCTGGTGATGTCGAAGAAGTGAAAGAAGCTGCCAATTTGGAACCCCACGCCATCGCTGCGCCCCAGCAGTTCCACCACCAGCACAATCTTCCAGATCAGCGCCAGCCCATTGCGCGCAGAGCTGAAAAGGTAGGGGTAAAGCTGCGGCAGGTAAACCCGAAAAAAACGCTCGGAGCGCGACAGGCGGTACACATCGGCCACTTCCATCAGGCTGCTATCGACCGCACGGGCACCTTCGCGCAAGTTGATGGCGACCATCGGGATCTTGTTGAGCACCACCGCCACAATGGCCGCCGTTTCACTGAGGCCGAACCAGATGTAGCAGAGGATGGTGGTCACCAGCGCGGGAATATTCAGCCCCAGCACCAAAAAGCTGTCGAGCAGGCGGTCCCAGCGGCGCGACCGCCCCATCAGGATGCCCAGCGCAACGCCCAGCAACATGGCCAGCACAAAGCTGATGGCTACCCGGGTCACGGTCTTGCCCAGGTGCATCAGCAAATCACCCGTGACGACCTCGCTCCACAGCACCGAAAACACGGCAATCGGCGTGGGCAACACGCGGCTGTGTGCCTGCATGGCAACCAGTTGCCAGAACACCACCAGTGCCAGCAGCGGCCAGGCACGTGACCAGCTTGCGGCAGGTACCGCCAGCGGGCGGTTCAGTTCTTCGGACATGTCGGCAGCTTGAACCCGCTCCAGAACGTGCCCTCAGAGAGGGTCCGGGACTTGCCCACCAGCTTGTCGCCTCCGTTTTCGCCGAGCACTTTGAACACGGTGCTGACATGGGTCAGGTAGTCGGCCTCGGTGCAGGTGGGGATGCCATTGCGGTACCCATTGCGCAGGGCGATAAAGGTGGCGTTGTCCTCGGCGCGCATCAGCGGCTTGAGGCGCTCCCATTCCGCATCGTTTTTCGCCATCAGGCTTTTGGCTTCCATGGAGGACTGAAAGAACTTCTCCATGACCTCGGGGTTCTTGGCGGCAAAGTCTTCGCGGAAAACCCACCCGATAAGAGGAATCGGTTTGTCCACGCCCAGGCTGGCCAGCACTTCGGGCAAGCGGATGACCGGATGCATGCCGGCGGCCTCCAGCCGGGCGTCGAAGTGCCAGACATTGAGCGCAGCATCCACCTGGCCGGACAAAGCCAGTTCATTCAACAGCGGGGGCGCCGCAAATACCGGGCGAGCGGCGCTGTTCAGATCAAAGCCGTATTTCTTTTGGGTAAAGGCCCGCAGCAGCAACCAGACCTTGTCCGATGGGCCGCCGCTGATGCCCAGGGTCTTGCCCTTCAGATCAGCCACGCTGCGTACCGGACTGTCGCCCTTGACCATGACCGTGCCCACGGCGTTGGAATACGGCACCAGGGTGAAGTTGTTGCCCTCAGCGCGTTGGCGGGTGACCCAGATCCAGTCGGAAACAATCACGTCGACCGCGCCACCCTGCAAGGCAATGGTAGATGCGTCACCCGAGGCCAGTGGAACGACCTTCAGATTGAGCCCGCGCTTTTGTGCCAGGTTGCGCGCCTGCATCACGTCGAGCTCCCAGTTCACTGTTCCAAATTGGAGCACCCCGACACGCAGTGTCACAGCGCTGGTGTCGGCAGCGTGGCTGAAAGGGGTGCTCAGTGCCAAAAAGGCGCTGACAAAAAGAAGAAAAAATGCGCGCAGGGCCATGTTTTGCGGGAACTCCGGTGAGGAGCCTTGTCTCGTTAATGTTTTGCGGTGTTTCCCGCAATTGCCGTGCCAGCGGCACAGCCCGACTTTAGCGAATGATCAGCCGGGAAATCCAGCGCGCGCCGGGTGCCACATCGTCGCGTTGGCCGACCCCGTAGGGCGGCGTGGTCAGGTCGTCGGGTGGCGCGCTAATCAGGTTCAGATCAATCGCCTGCGGCAAACCGACCAGCCCTTCAGCATCGCGCTCAAAGCGGAAGTACAGGCCGTTCCAGAGCTTGGCGCCAAAGTCGCGCGGCTGCTTGAACAAAAACAGCAGTTGGTGCTCCAGCCAGGCGAAGTTGGTCGGCGTAATGCGGCCCGGGTTGCGATAAGGGTAGGGCACATGGCACATCACCTCGGGGCCTTCCAGACACTTGAACTCCTTCATGGAAAGAAAGTGGTCGGTGAAGCGCTCGGTCTCCATGTGCAGTTTGACCGTGGTGCTGCCATCGGCTTGCGGGGTGAAATCGACACTGCCCAGGGGGAGCACCTGATCGTCACGGGTGACGGCGCTCACGCGGTGGGTGCCGGACAACTCCCAGCTATGGGCGAGCGGGGCGGTCCCTACGCAGGCGGCCAGAAGCAAGGGGCGCACGAGACGCAGGGGGAAGAAGCGGGCGGCCATCAGCGTAGCGACTCTTCAAGGTCAATATGCACGGTCAGCGCATCGGCAATCGCGTCAAGCTGCGTGTTGAGTTCATCCAGATCCAGCGCAAGCGGCACCTGGATGCGGGCGACCGCCTCAAACAGAGGGTCGCCGCTCATCGGGGCGCTGGTGATGCTGGTATCCATTTCACTCACGCTGATAGCGCGGGTGGCCAGCGCATGCGACACCTCGCGCACGATGCCCGGACGGTCATTGCCCACAATCGTCAGGCGCAGGTGACGAACAGCGCCTTGGTCGGATGCGGCGGCTGGGTCAGCCACCACCACCGACAACTTGTGCGCGGACAGCGCCAACAGGCCGGCGCGCAGGGCATCGGCTTGCTGCGACGGAACCTCGACCTGAACAATGCCGGCAAACTGGCCAGCCAACTCGCTCATACGGCTTTCCAGCCAGTTGCCTCCGTGGGCCGCGACCGTGCGCGACAACTTTTCGACCAGACCCGGTTGGTCGGCCCCTACAAAGGTAAACACGAGAGGAGTGCGCATGCGGAACCCTTTAACAAAAAATCAATGCGTTATGGCTGCAGAACAATCGTGACCAGGGCGGAGGCATCTTCCAGCGCGGTCACGCTGTGTGGAACATGCCCGAGCAGAAACATGAGCTGCCCGGGCTGCAGCAGGGTGCTGACACCATCGATCTGGACATCCAGCACCCCTTCCAGGCACTGGATGGTGATCTCACCGCGCAGTTGGTGCTCGGGCATTGATTTGCCGGCGAACAATACCAGGCGGATCAGTTCCAGTTGGGCAGATTTGAACAGCGCAACCGTGCGCTGTTCGGGCAGGCTTTGATTGAAGGGAGAGACATCAACAGCCTGACCCGGTTGGGCATGGGGTATGGACATGGCACACGTTCCTTTTTGGACTTCGGTGGCGAAGGTTATACCCCTCAATGCCGGTGTCGAAAAGTAGGTCAGTCACCGATGCGATTCAGCAAGGCATCAAAGCCTGGGTAGTTGCCCGGGGTGAGGGAAAACTTGCGGGTAAAGGCGTGGCGTGAACCTCCGGACCGCAGGGCATCGACAAAGCCCGTGCGGTCGGTGATGGCGCTGCCACCCAACAGGCTAACGCCGCGCGCAAACAAGGCGTCCGGCAGGCAGCCCGCGCTGGGGCCCAGCATGCCAAACCACCGCGCATGGTGGCAGTGCTGCAGCATGCGGTCCAGCGTGTGGTTCAGCAGCAGCGTGCTGGTCGAAATGACTTGTGTGCAGGTAGCCAGTTCGGACGCATCCAGAGTTACCCGATAGCCGGGTGATTCGGTGATCAGTTCTGCGTTGAGCTCCACCACGGTGAGGTGCGCGCCACTGCGTAACACGGGTTCCAGCAAGGGTTTGAACAGGCCGATCATTCCAATGGATTCGCCGGCTGCGGGCTGCAAATTTCCAAGCGAGCCCCCGCTGTCTTGCGGCACATAGCCGGCGCGCTGAAACAGACACTGGGTCAACGCATTGGCCGCTGCAAAGCCCAGCTCCCGCAGGGGACCCTGGCCCGTGGCGTACTGGCGCGCCAGCGCCAGCGCGTCGGTGCCTGGCAGGGCCAGGCTCTCGGACGCCGCATGCAGGCGCTGCAAGGCGCTGTCAAACAGCACATACGATTGCCCGATGGAGCCGTCATCGAGTTCCAGCGCACAAAACTCGCCCCGGTTGTCCCATTGTGGATGCACCGGCGGCAGGTGCAGGGCGCGCACCTTGGGTAACGGGCCCCGGGCGGCAAAGGCCTCGAGTTGGCCCAGGTATTCAATCGCAAACGTCATGGCAGTCGGGTTGGATGGGCGGCGTTTGGCGGGCTGTCTGATGAAGACGGCGAACCGCGCAGCAGGCCGGAGCGCACCGCATCGGATACCGAGGCACCGCTGACGGTGGCAGCGCGGTTTTCGGCGTTGCGCAGTGCCGCCGGGAAATACAACGCGGTCAGTGACGGGGTATGTACCGGCGAATCGACCGCCGCGCCGCCAAAACGACGCCAGTCGCGCACCGCATAAATGTGGTCGCACACCTCCATCAGCCCCAGTGTTTCGCGGTCACCTATCAGCACGCCCTGCACGCGCAGGCCCAGTGTCTGTTTGACGGCATCCAACTGCGCTGCCACAGCGGGGGTGGCGCCGAACTCACCGTCGGTGGCAATCAGCAAGTCGGCGCGCTGCCAGCGGACCTCTTCCAACTTGGCAATGACCCGCTCCAGCGGCCCGCAAATATCGGTGCCGCCCCGGAAGGCCTGACCCAAGAATTCGGTGAGCCGCGCGATACCGGTGCTGTTCAGGCTGAGCTCCAGCTCCAACACTTCCCCGGCACCGCCAAACGCAAACACATAACAGGCGCGGCTTTGGCTGTGGGCGCTGCGCATGGCCTCCAGCACCACCGCCTTGGCGATGGCCTCGGCGCCACCCTGCATCGAGCCCGAGGTGTCCACGCACAGCAAAATAGGGCCGGCAATCGCTTTGGTCGCCGGCTGGGAGCCGGGGCGCGGCTGGTTTACCAGGGCCTGATGCTGGCGCACCTCGCTCATGCGGTCGTCGTCTTCATACGTCAGCAGCGTGCGCTCGGCGCGGCGCGCATGCCACAGCAGCCGCAGCTTGGGGTGGCCCAGCAGCAGCGCCTCGGACGGCAGCATGCGCGCGATGCGGTCGGAGCGGTGAATGCCCTGCGTCTGGCCCGGCATATCGGGTACGCGCACGGTTTGGGTTTGTTCCTGGTGGGCAATCGCCTGCTCCATCACCTGCACGGGTGTCTGGCCATGGGCATCGGGTTCGTCGGTGCTGCGGGACCGACCCAGCTCGCGCACGATGCGGGTCAGACCCGGCAATCTTTCCAGCAGTCGGTGAATGCGCAACACCTCTTGCCAGCCACTCGACTGCAACAGGCCGCGCAGTGCGTCCCAGCGGTTGTTCTTGGCATCCTCGGGCAACAGGCCGAAAACCTGGGTCAATTCGTCCATCAGGCCGCTGCGCTCCTGCCATTCGTCGGCAAAGGCCGCCACGGCCCGGTGAATCGCCTCGGTGGAACTGGCACCCCGGTCGCGGTAGTGGGTGATGAAGTCCAGATGAAACAGCACACTCATCAGCACGGTTTCACTCAGGCTTTGCTGACCCTGGCACAAGGCGGCGAGTTCCAGGCGCTGCATGGCGCGGGCCAGCGGTGTGGCCAGGTCCGGAGGCGGCCAATGCCAGTCCGAGTCATCGGGCAACTTGCCAGCCACCAGGCCATCGCGCAACTGCGCCATGGCCCGTAGTCGGGGCTCCAGCATTCCTTGGGTGTGGGTCAGTCCACCCAGCCAAAGCGGGCGCGGTAACTGGTCCAATGCAGCGAGCCGGGTTTCAGCGGCAGCAAACAGCATGCTGCTGAATGCGTTGCGCGCTGCTTGCGACTGGCTCACACCGCGTCCCAGGCTTCAAGGGTCACCGGTTCGGGCACCGTTCCGGGGTCGGGTTCCATTCGGGGCAAAGCCAGAAATCCCTCGCGCAACGATGCAGCCCGGCTCGTCAGGTCGGCAATGGCGGCGGCCGTGCCTTGCAGGTGGGCCGCGGCGCGTGCGGTCTGCGAGTCGTCCAGCCACAGGCTGCTGGCCTCAAAGGTCTGCAGGTCGGCGCGGTGCGCTTCGACTTCCCGGGTGTAGCCGGCAATGCGCTGCAGTAAGGCGTCGAGTTGCGTGAGGCGGGTGCGGATATGCGTCTCGCCATAGCGGCGTTTGCGGTTGTAGTTCATGCGCAGGGCGGCAGCACCGCCCTTGGCGTCACCAATTTCTCCGGCAATCTCGGTGGCGGAAAACTTCAGGCGGCCACTTTCATCGTAGTCGAGGTCGTTGGCATTGCGCTCGTTGTCGAGCTGGCGCTCAAACGCCTCCACCAGTAGCGTCAGGCGGGCCGGACTAAAGGCTTCGCGCACGCCTAAGTGGGCCGCCAGCCAGTCGGCCACCTTGGCTTGCCGCACCGCATCGGGTGCGGTTAGCCAGGGCAGCAACAGCAGGTCCCACAAGGCCACAGCGTCCCGGCCTTCCGTGGCGGCGGCCACACGCAGCAACGCCACAATCTTGACCCAACGCCGGTCGGAGACCACCACGCCCTCGGTGCCCAGGTGCTGACGCAGCGCGCCTAGCAGCGCCAGCACAGACTCTGGCAGGCTCACACAGCGCGCTGCATCGGTGAGCGTGGCTAGGTCCGGGCCGTGCAACAAGAGCGCTGTGCTGGGGGCCTTCCATTGCGAGGTGCTGCCACTTTCCAGCAGTGCCACAAAACCCGCACTGCTGACCGGCTCCACCGGCAGGCGCAGCAGAAAGCGGTCAAAAAAGGCATCGGTCACCTCGTCTTCCGGCACTTCGTTGGTGGCGCCCAGCACGCTGATCAGCGGGCAATGCATACGGCCGGCACCGTTGTCAAACTCGCGCTCATTCAAGAGCGTTAACAGCGCGTTCAGGATGGCGCTGTTGGCCTTGAATACCTCGTCGATGAAGGCGATGGAGGCGGTGGGCAAAAAGCCGTCGGTGTGGCGCTCGTAACGGTCTTCTTCCAGCGCCTTGATGGACAGCGGCCCGAACAGTTCTTCGGGGACGGTAAAGCGGGTTAGCAGCCGCTCGAAATAACGGGCATCGGCAAACGCGGTGTGCAGGCGACGGGCCAACTCGCTCTTGGCGGTGCCAGGCGGGCCGATCAGCAACGAGTGCTCGCCGGCAAGGGCGGCCAGTAGGCAGAGGCGAACGCTGTGGCGGCGCTCGACCAACCCCTCTTCCAGCGCGGACAAAAGGGCCCGGAGGCGCTCGGCAAGTTGCGTAGTCATCGGGAAATTGTAGTGGGCTGCCCGCCTGGGAGGGAAACGATTGCAGCCGATTTGAGCGCCGCCAACCTAGGGTAAACACCCATCGATTTAGTTATTTCGCATAACCATAATTCGCCCAATTGATGGAGCAAGCATGACAAGCAAAGACATTCAACTCGAACTGCGCGGCGAACACAAAGAGGTCGCCGTGATCCGCCTGACCCGCCCCAAAAAGCGCAATGCACTCAACGACGGACTGGTGATTGCCATCCGCGCTATCTTTGACACGCTGCCTTCCACCGTGCGGGCCGCGGTGATTGAAGGCGAGGGGGAGCACTTCTGCGCCGGGCTGGATTTGTCGGAACTCAGCGAGCGGGATGCCGGCCAAGGTTTGTACCACTCGCGCATGTGGCATGCCGCGCTGGAGCGCGTGCAATTTGGCCCGGTGCCGGTGATTGCTGCGCTGCACGGCGCGGTGGTGGGTGGCGGCCTGGAACTGGCCAGTGCCTGCCATATCCGCGTCGCAGACGAGACCACCTTTTACGCGTTGCCAGAAGGCTCGCGCGGCATTTTTGTAGGGGGCGGTGGTTCGGTACGTATTCCCCGCTTGATTGGCACCGCCCGCATGACCGACATGATGTTTACCGGCCGCGTCTACAACGCGCAAGACGGCGAGCGCGTGGGCTTTGCGCAGTACCTGGTGCCCACCGGCACGGCGTTTGACAAGGCGTTTGAGTTGGCAGTGCGCATTGCCCAGAACGCACCGCTGACCAACTACGCGCTGATGCACGCGCTGCCCCGTATTGCCGAGCAGCCCTCCGACCAGGGCTTCTTCACCGAAGCCATGATGGCGGCGATTGCGCAAAGCGCACCCGAAGCCAAGGCCCGCGTGACCGCCTTCCTGGAAGGCCGCGCGGCCAAGGTGCAAAAGGCCTGAGCGGCCTTCGCAACATTAACCACCTGACTTTCGGACACAGAAGCCGGACATCGCAGGAGACAAACATGACAACAGCCCATCCCTACCGCGAACTGCACTTTGGTGTCACGCGCGGCGTTTTGACCGAAGGCGCTAGCGGCGTGCAGTACCTGCGCGCCGAACAGCCCTTGTCGCCTGCCGCCGAGCGCATGACCGACCGCCTGCTGCACTGGGCCGCCACGGCGCCCGAGCGCACCTGGATTGCCCAGCGCGCGCGCAACGCGGACGGCAGCAAGGGCGACTGGCAGCACATCACGTATGGCCAGGCGTTGGCGCAGGCCCGCTCGATTGCGCAGGCGCTGATTGCGCGCGGTTTGAGTGACGAGCGCCCGGTGCTGATCCTGAGTGAAAACGGCACCGAGCACGCGCTGTTGTCGCTGGGTTGCCTGCTGGCTGGCGTGCCCTGGTGCCCGGCGTCTCCCGCCTATTCCACCATCAGCACCGACTACTCCAAGCTGCGCCACGTCTACAACACGCTCACCCCCGGACTGGTGTTTGCCAGTGACGCCAGCCGCTACGGCAAGGCGATTCAGTCGGTGGTGGCCAGTGACGTGGAAGTGGTGCTGTGCAACGGCAGCCTGGATGGCCGCGCCAGCACCGCATTCGAGGCCCTGCGCAATACGCCTGCGACGGATCAGGTCGATGCCGCGATTCAGGCCACCGGCCCGGACACCATTGCCAAGTTCCTGTTTACCAGCGGCTCGACCAAGCTGCCCAAGGCGGTCATCAACACCAACAGCATGTGGTGCGCCAACCAGCAGCAAATGCGCCAGAGCATGCCGGTGCTGGCCGAAGAACCGCCGGTGCTGGTCGACTGGCTGCCCTGGAACCACACCTTCGGCGGCAACCACAACTTCGGCATGGTGATTTACAACGGCGGCACGCTCTATATTGACGAAGGCAAACCGGTGCCTGCGCTGATTGGTGAGACCCTGCGCAATCTGCGCGACGTGGCTCCCTCGGTGTACTTCAATGTGCCCACCGGCTTTGAAGCCATTGCCAGTGCCATGCAAACCGATCACGCACTGCGCCGCAACTTTTTGTCGCGCGTGAAGATGTTTTTCTATGCGGGCGCCGCCCTGGCTCAACCCATTTGGGACAGCCTGTATGCCAGCGAAGAGGCCGAAATCGGCCAGCGCATCGTCATGACCAGTGGCCTCGGCATGACCGAGTCCGGACCCTTCGGCATTTTTGTGACCAACCCCGATGTGCGTGCCGGCGACCTGGGCCTGCCGGCTCCGGGGCTGGAACTCAAACTGGTGCCGGCCGAGGGCAAGGTGGAGGTGCGCTACCGTGGCCCCAACATCACCCGCGGCTACTGGCGCGCGCCGGAAGAAACCGCTGCACACTTTGACAGCGAAGGCTTCTTTTGCACCGGCGACGCGGTCAAGTGGATCGACCCGGACAACATCCACCTGGGCCTCAAATTCGACGGACGCATTGCCGAAGACTTCAAGCTCGCCACCGGTACCTTTGTGAGCGTGGGCCCCCTGCGCGGCAAGATTGTGGGCACCGCCGCTGGCCTGGTGCAGGACGCCGTCATTACCGGTCTGAACATGCACGAAGTCGGCGCCATGATTTTCCCCAACGTGGCTGCCTGCCGCGCCTTGAGCGGTCTGCCCGACAGCGCGCCGCTGGATGGCGTGTTGGCATCGGCCCCGGTGCTGGCGCGCTTCCAGAGTCTGGTCGATGAATGGGCCAAGACCGCCACCGGCAGCGCCAACCGCATTGCCCGCCTGTGCCTGCTGTCGCAGCCCGCCTCGCTCGACCTGGGCGAAATCACCGACAAGGGCTCGATCAACCAGCGCGCCGTGCTGACGCACCGCAGTGCGCTGGTGGATGCCCTGCACGACGGCACCTTGCCGCACACGCTGTCACCCACCGTCTAAACCCAACCGAACTCTGCAAGGACAAGCCATGGCAACCCGAGGTTTTTTTAACGCCTTCGACGACATCTGGATGATCGACGGCATGCGCACCCCCATGGTCGATTACTGCGGCGCACTGGGCCACATTTCTCCGACCGACCTGGGCATCAAGGCGGCGCGCGCCGCCTTGAAGAAAGCCGACGTTCCGGCCGAGCACATCGAGTCGGTGCTGACCGGCAACATGGCCCCCGGCGACTACGAGCAGTTCATGCTGCCGCGCCATATTGCGCTGTATGCCGGTGTGCCTCAGGCCGTGCCGGCGCTGATGACGCAGCGCATTTGCGGTACCGGCTTTGAGTTGTTCCGCCAGGCCGGCGAGCAGATTCAGGCCGGTTGCGCCGATGTGGCTCTGGTGGTGGGTGCGGAGTCGATGACACGCAACCCGATTGCCTCGTTCACCCACCGCAACGGCTTCAAGTTGGGCGCGCCGGTCGAGTTCAAGGACTTCCTGTGGGAAGCGCTGAACGATTCGGCTTGTGGCATCAACATGATTCAGACGGCCGAGAATCTGGCCAAGAAATACGGCATCACCCGCGAAGAAGTGGATGCTTTCGCCAGCGCCTCGTTTGCCAAGGCCGTAGCCGCGCAAGAGAGCGGCTTTCTGGCCGGCGAAATTGCCCCGGTCATCACCGAGAAATTTGCGCTCGAAGGCTACGCCACGCGCGGCATCAAGCTGCAGGGCAAGGCGACCGAAGTGGCGACCGACACGCATGCCCGCATCTCGCCCATCGAAGTGCTGGCCAAGCTGCGCAGTGTCTACCCGGACGGCGTGCAAACCGGCGGCAACAGCTCCGCGCTGGTCGACGCAGCGGCAGCGGCCGTGGTGGCCTCCGGCGCGTATGTCAAAGCCCAGGGCAAAAAGCCGCTGGCCCGCGTGGTCGCGGCAGCCGTGGTGGGCGTACCGCCCGAGATCATGGGCATTGGCCCGGCTCCCGCCATCAAGTTGCTGCTGGAACGTGCCGGTCTGAAGCTCGATGCGATTGACCGTTTTGAAGTAAATGAAGCGCAGGGTGCACAAACCCTGTCGGTGGGCCGCGAACTGGGCATGGACCTGTCCAAGCTCAACGTCAACGGCGGTGCCATTGCACTGGGCCACCCGCTGGCCGCGACCGGCGTGCGCCTGACGCTCACGCTGGCGCGCGAGCTGCAGCGCAGCGGTCTGCGCTACGGCGTGTCCAGTGCTTGCATTGGCGGCGGCCAGGGCATTGCCCTGCTGCTGGAAAACCCCAACGCGGCCTGACCCGATAAGCCCTTACAACCCTGTATCCACACAAAGCACCCATGCACATTCAAGGACAAGCAGCATTAGTCACCGGCGGTGGCTCCGGTCTGGGCGAAGCCACTGCGCGGGAACTCGCGCGTCTGGGCGCCAAAGTCGCCATCCTCGACGTCAATCTGGCGCAGGCCGAAAAGGTGGCGGCCGAGATCCACGGCATGGCCATCCAGTGCGATGTCACCAACCCGGCCAGCGTCGAAGCGGCCATTGCGCAGGCCGCTGCGGCCCACGGACCGGCGCGCATCCTGATGCAGATTGCCGGCATCGGCAGTGCCAAGCGCGTGGTCGGCAAGGACGGCTCGGCCGCCCCGCTGGAAGACTTCGCCAAGGTCATCAACGTCAATCTGATTGGCACCTACAACGTGGCGCGCCTGTTTGCCGCCGCCTGCGCCAAGCTCGAAGGACAGGAAGACGGCGAGCGCGGGGTCATGGTGTTTACCGCATCGGTGGCCGCGTTTGACGGCCAGGTGGGTCAGCAGGCTTACAGCGCTTCCAAAGCGGGTGTGGTGGGTATGACCCTGCCCATGGCGCGCGACCTGTCGCAGCACGGCATTCGCGTCTGCACCATTGCACCGGGCCTGTTTGCCACGCCGCTGATGAAAACCTTGCCCGAACCGGTGCAGGCATCCTTGGCCGCCAGCATTCCGTTCCCCCAGCGCCTGGGCAAGCCCGAAGAGTTTGCCCAACTGGCAACCCATATCGTCAGCAACGGCCACCTGAATGGCGAAGTCATCCGTTTGGATGGCGCGCTGCGCATGGCCCCCCGTTAACCCTTCAAGAAACCATGACCAAAACCGTTGTGTACGAAGTGGAAGTGATGTTCGGTGACTGCGACCCCGCAGGCATCGTGTTCTTCCCCAACTTTTCCAAGTGGATGGATGCCTCTTCGCTGAACTTCTTTGTGCAATGTGGCGTGCAGCCCTGGCGCGAGCTGGTCAAGACGACCGGCATCATCGGCACCCCGCTGCTCGAGATCAACACCAAGTTCTCGCGCCCGGCCACCTACGGTGAGCGCCTGCAGATTCATACCAGCGTGATCGAGTGGCGCGAAAAGGTGTTCATTCACCGCCACACCGTCAAGCGCGGTGAAGACGTGCTGTGCGAAGGCACCGAGGTGCGTGCCTTCTGCGTGCGCCTGCCAGGCGATGAAGGCCGCATCAAATCCATTCCTGTACCGGCCGACATCAAGGCCCTTTGTAGCTAAGTCCAGCCAAGACCCGTTTTCCCGTTCCCTTTTTCTAACCACAACCACCGGAGACCACCATGAAATTTGCTACCAAACTGATTGCCACCGCCGCCGCCTCGCTGGTGTCCGGCCTGGCGCTGGCGGACATCACCATCGGCATAAGCCTTCCCCTGACCGGCCCCGCGTCCGGCTTGGGTATCCCCATGAAGAACCAGATCGCCCTCTGGCCCGAGAAGATCGGTGGCGAGAAGATCAAGGTCATCGTGCTCGACGATGCCACCGACCCCACCAATGGCGTCAAGAATGCCCGCCGCTTTGTGACCGAAGACAAGGTCGATGTGATCGTTGGCTCGGCCGCTACCCCGGTTGGCATTGCCATGGCCGATGTGGCGCTGGAATCGAAAACCGTTCAGTTGGCCGCCACCCCCATCGGCCTGCCCCCCGGCAAGGATGCCTGGAGCTTCCGTATGCCCCAGTCGAATGACGTGATGGCCCATGCCATCGTGCAACACATGAAGAAGCAGGGCGTCAAAACCGTGGGCTTCCTGGGCTACACCGACGCTTACGGTGAGCAGTGGCTCAAGGCGTTCACTGCGGCCGGTGAAAAAGAAGGCATCAAACTGGTTGCCGTGGAGCGTTTTGCCCGCGCCGATACCAGCGTGACCGCCCAGGCACTGAAGCTCACCGCAGCCAACCCCGATGCGATGCTGGTCGTGGCATCCGGTTCCGGCGCTGCCATGCCCCAACTGGGCATCATCGAGCGCGGCTACAAGGGTAAGTTCTACCAGACCCACGCTGCTGCCACGAAAGACCTGCCCCGTGTAGGCGGCAAGGCAGTGGAGGGCACTTATGTGGTGTCCGGCCCGGTGATTGCACCTGAGCAACTGCCTGACAGCAACCCCTCCAAGAAACTGGCCATGGACTACATGGTCAAGTACGGCAATGCCTATGGCAAGGACTCGCACAACCAGTTCGGCGGCCATGCCTACGACGTGCCGGTGGTGCTCGAAAAGGCGGTTCCCCTGGCACTGAAAAAGGCCAAGCCCGGTACCCCCGAGTTCCGCGCAGCGCTCAAGGATGCGCTCGAAACCATGGGTCGCACCGTGGTGGCGCACGGCACGCTCAACTGGACCAAGGATGACCACTGGGGTTACACCATGGACACCGGTGTGATCGTGAAGGTTGTTAACGGCGACTTCCAGATCGAATAAGCCGCAGGTCTTGTCCCGGCGCCTGGCGCGCCGGGATTGTTCTCTTCTTCCCCCCGCTCTTTGATTTTTGGAGGCTCCTCCATGGATGCAACCATTGCCAGCATTTTGCTGCTCGACGGCCTGACCAACGGAGCCGTCTACGCATTGCTGGGCCTGGCTACGGTGCTGGTGTTTACCGTGACCCGGGTCATATTTATTCCGCAAGGTGAGTTCGTCGCCTATGGCGCGCTGACCCTTGCGATTCTGCAAACCGGCAAGGTGCCGGGCACGGTCTGGTTGCTGTTGTGCATGGCGGTGGTCGCCGCCAGCATGGAGGCGGTGAGCCGTTGGCGGCACCACCGCAATCCGGTAGCCGCCCTGCAGTCCGCCTTCAAGGTGCTGGTGTTGCCGGTACTGCTGTCGATGGTGACGGTGTGGGCTGCACCGCAGATGTTTCCGCTGGAAGTTCAGGCGGTGTTGAGTGCGGCGATCGTTACCGCATTCGGGCCGCTGGTGTACCGCGTGGCCTACCAGTCGCTGGAAGATGCCACGCCGCTGGTGTTGCTGATTGTGTCGGTGGGCGTGCACTTCGCCATGACCGGTCTGGGCCTGTTGTTCTTCGGTGCCGAGGGTTTCCGCAACCCGCCGTTCCTGGATTTGCGCGTATCGCTCGGGCCCCTCAGCATTACCGGTCAGGCCATGATTACCTTTGCCTGCTCGCTGGCGCTGATCGTGCTGTTGTGGCTGTTCTTTGAGCGGGCGTTGCTGGGCAAAGCCCTGCGTGCCACGGCGGTGAATCGACTCGGTGCGCGACTGATGGGTATCTCCTCGCATTCCTCCGGCCAGTTGGCGTTTGCCATGGCCGCACTGATCGGTGCCTTGTCGGGCCTGCTGATCGGACCTTCGACCACGGTGTTTTATGACTCCGGCTTTTTGATCGGCCTCAAAGGTTTTGTGGCCGCGGTGGTGGCCGGGTTGTCGAGCTATCCCGGTGCCATGGTGGGCGCGCTGTTTGTGGGCATTGTGGAGGCCTTTGGATCCTTCTGGGCCAGCGCCTTCAAGGAAGTGATTGTGTTCACGATGATTCTTCCCATCCTGTTGTGGCGCTCGCTGCAAGGTGGCCATTCGGACGAGGAGCACTAAAGTGTCCAAGCAAGCTCTTATCTGGGGCGCACAAGGCGTCGCCATATTGGCTCTGGCGCTGTTGCCATTGCCCGATTTCTGGATTACCCAGCTCAACTACATCGGCCTGTATAGCCTGACCTGCCTGGGCCTGGTGCTGTTGACCGGTGTGGCCGGATTGACGTCTTTCGGTCAGGCCGCGTTTGTGGGCATTGGTGCCTACGCCAGCGGCTGGTTCACGCTCAACATGGGGCTGTCACCCTGGCTCACGCTATTCATCGGGCTGGCGTTCACGACCGCCTCGGCCTTGCTGGTGGGCGGTATCACGCTGCGCATGTCGGGCCACTACCTGCCGCTGGCCACGATTGCCTGGGCACTGTCGCTGTATTACCTGATGGGCAATCTGGACGTGCTGGGCAAGTACGACGGCCTGCTGGGCCTGCCGGGTCTGAATGTACTGGGCTGGGACATCGGCCAGGGGCGCGGCTTCTTTGTGCTGACCTGGGCGCTGGTGCTGGTGGCTGCTGCGGCGCTGTTGTTCTTGCTCGATTCGCGCGCCGGGCGTGCCATGCGCTCGCTGCGCAACGGCAAATTGATGGCCGAAGCCATGGGCGTCAACACGCTGCGCTACAAGATCATCATCTTCCTGATTGCAGCCCAATTGGCATCCGTTTCGGGTTGGCTGTTTGCGCATTTTCAGCGCTCCATCAATCCGTCTCCGTTTGGCTTGAAGATGGGTATTGAGTACCTGTTCATGTCGGTGGTGGGTGGCATTGGCCATGTGTGGGGTGCGCTGACCGGTGCCATCCTGACCAAGCTGATGGAAGACCAGTTGCAGGTGTTGTTGCCCAAACTCATCGGCACCAGCGGCAGCTACGAAGTGATTGTGTTTGGCATCGTGCTGGTGATGATGCTCAAGTTTCTGCCGGATGGCCTGTGGTCCATGGTGCAGCGCAAACTGCCGCGCCCGCAGCGGGTGGTGGACTGGGCGCAGGCAGCGGCACTTCCCGAGCGCAGCAAACCCGCGCCGGGTGACCGCGTGCTGCATGCGAAGGCGATTCGCAAGCAGTTTGGTGGCCTGACGGCGGTGAACAACATCAGTTTCGAAATCAAGGCCGGCCAGATCGTCGGACTGATCGGTCCCAACGGTGCCGGCAAGTCGACCACCTTCAACCTGATTACTGGGGTGCTGGGGTTGACCAGTGGCGAGGTGGTGTTCCGTGGCGAGGTGGTGAGTGGCATGCCGTCACGCGAAATTGCCAAGCGCGGTATGTCGCGTACCTTCCAGCACGTCAAGATGATTCCCGACATGACCGTGTTGGAAAACGTGGCGTTGGGTGCCCACCTGCGCGGCAACAAGGGCGTGGTGTCGGCCATGACCCGTACCAACCAGGCCGAAGAGCGGCAGTTGTTCAAGGAAGCGCAAAAGCAGTTGGAGCGCATTGGCATGGGCCAGTACCTGCACGAGCAGGCCGGCAACCTGGCCATGGGCCCGCAGCGCCTGATGGAAATTGCCCGCGCCCTGTGCAGCGATCCGGCTTTGCTGCTGCTGGACGAACCGGCTGCCGGTTTGCGCCACAAAGAGAAACAGGCGCTGGGCACTGTGCTGCGCCAGTTGCAGGCAGAAGGCGTGAGCATTCTGCTGGTGGAGCACGACATGGAGCTGGTGATGGATGTGTGCGACCACCTGGTGGTGATGGAGTTCGGCACGCTGCTGACCCAGGGCACCCCCGAGCAGATTCAACAAGATCCCAAGGTGCGCGCCGCGTACCTCGGCACCGAACATTAAGGAGACGCCGCGATGAATCCCCCCGTTTTGCGCGTCCACGATCTGCACGCCGGCTACGGCCGGGCCGAGGTGCTGCATGGCATCAGCCTGCACGCCGACCAGGGCAGTGTGATCACCGTGATTGGCCCCAATGGGGCCGGCAAGTCCACGCTGCTCAATACGCTGATGGGCATCCTGCCCGGCAAAGGGCAGATCGACCTCGATGGCGATCCGATTCAGTCACTGACGCTGGAAGAGCGCGTCATGCGCGGCATTGCGCTGGTGCCCGAGAAGCGCGAGTTGTTTTCCACCATGCCGGTGGAAGACAACCTGCTGCTCGGCGGCTACCGTCAGATGCGCTTGGCCAACGCGCATTGGCGCGACCGCATGGAAGAGGTCTACACCCTGTTTCCCCGCCTGAAGGAGAGGCGTCTGCAAATTGCCGGCACGCTATCGGGCGGTGAGCGCCAGATGCTGGCGGTGGGCCGTTCGCTTATGTCCGGTCCGAAGGTGCTGATGCTGGACGAGCCTAGCCTCGGCCTGGCGCCGCTGGTGGTCAAAGAAATTTTCAACATCATCGAAAAGCTGCGTGCGACCGGTGTGACCATCGTGTTGGTGGAGCAGAACGCCCGCGCTGCGCTGGCCGTAGCCGATTACGCGTATGTGCTGGAGATGGGCGAGATTGGCCTGCACGGCCCCGCCGCCGATCTGGCCAAAGACCCGCGTGTGATTGAAACCTATCTGGGCGCAGCCAAGAAGAAAGAGGCGGCGGCATGAGCGCGTACCAACCGCAAACGCAGGACATGCAGTGGCTGCTGAGCGCCGTGCTGCAGGCACCAGAAGAACTCACACGCCTGGAAGCCTTTGCCGAGGTCGATGCCGATCTGATGGCGCAAGTGCTGGAAGAAGCCGGCAAGTTTGTGGGCGATGTGATTGCCCCGCTCAACCAAACGGGTGACGAAATCGGCGCGCAGTGGAAGGACGGTGCCGTCACCATGCCGCCCGGTTTCAAGGACGCGTACCAGGCCTTTTGGCAAGCCGGATGGCCGGCGCTGTCGGCAGCGACCGAAGATGGTGGGCAGGGCCTGCCGGCTGTGCTGGAGGCCATGCTGTATGAAATGCTGAGCGCCGCCAACCATGGCTGGACCATGGCACCGGGGCTGTTGCACGGGGCCTATGAATGCCTCAAGCACCACGGCAGCGAGGCCTTGCGCACACGCTATCTGGAAAAGATTGCCACCGGCGAATGGCTGGCCACCATGTGCCTGACCGAGCCGCATGCCGGCAGTGATTTGGGCCTGGCCGCTACCCGTGCCTCGCCGCAGGCGGACGGCAGCTACCGTATCAGCGGTACCAAAATCTTTATCTCCGGCGGCGAGCACGATCTGTCCGACAACATTGTCCATCTGGTGCTGGCGCGCCTGCCTGACGCACCGCCCGGGCCCAAGGGCCTGTCGCTGTTTCTGGTGCCCAAGTTTTATGAAGATGGAACGCGTAGCCATGCGCATTGCGACCGCATCGAAGAAAAAATGGGCATCCACGGCAGCCCTACCTGCGTCATGCGCTTTGACCAGGCCACCGGCTGGATCGTGGGCGAAGCAGGTCGTGGCCTGAACGCCATGTTTGTGATGATGAACGCTGCGCGCCTGCATGTGGCGCTGCAGGGCATTGGTCTATTGGATGCGGCATGGCAAAAGGCTGACGCCTACTCCAGGGAGCGCCGGCAGATGCGTGCGCCGGGCAAGGGCAAGTCTTCTTCAGAAGCAGACCTTATTGCCGAACATCCGGCCATGCGCCGCATTCTCGACACCCAGCGCGCCTGGATCGATGGTGGCCGCGTGCTGGCCTACCGCACGGCGCTGGAACTCGACCTGATCAAACACCACGCCGACGCCGCGCGCCGCAATGCCGCTCAAGCCTGGTGCAGCTTTGTCACGCCGGTGATCAAGGCGGCCTTTACCCATCAGGCGTTTTACGGTGGCAGCGAATGCCTGCAGGTGTTTGGTGGCCACGGCTACGTGCGCGAGTGGGGCATTGAGCAGAACGTGCGCGATGCCCGCATCGCCATGATTTACGAAGGCACCAACGAGATTCAAGCGATTGATTTGCTGGTGCGCAAAGTGGTGCCCGATGGGGGCGCCGGTTTTATTGCCTGGCTGGACAGTCTGGGCGCTGAACTCTCCGGCCCCGCTGCGGCACGCGTGGCAGCACGCATTGCAGCCCTGCAAACGCAGACGCGCAGCCTGTGCGAAGCCACCAAGACCGATGCGACCTTGGCGCATTGGGTGGCGGATGATTTCTTGCGTGCCGTGGCCCTGACGCTGATGGACTGGGCCTGGGCGCGCATTGACAGCGCCGCACCGGCCGAGGCGCGTTGGGCGCAACCGGCACAGGCATTCCAACGCTGGGCCATGCCCGAGATGGCCATGCGCCTTGCTATCATTGAATCAGCCACACAAAGCGCCGAAAGCGTGGCAACGCACTGACTCCACCATGGCCACCGCAAGCACCAGCAGCCCTCCCAGCGTCGACACCATAGACACCAGCTACCTGGAGACGCTGCTGGGCTATAACGCACGGCGGGCCGCCTTGTCCATCATCGAGGTGTTCCTGCAGGACATGGCGCAATACGATTTGCGACCTGTCGAGTTTTCGGTCACCTCGCTCATCACGCACAACCCCGGCATCACCTCGCGCCAGATTTGCACGGCCTTGGGCCTGTTGCCGCCGAACTTGGTGGGCCTGCTCAATGCGCTGGAAAAGCGCGGTTTGATCGAACGCAAACCCCATCCCAGCGATGGTCGTGCCGTCGGGCTGCACCCGACCCCGGCTTGCGCCAGCATGATGCAGGCCGCCGAAAAAACGGCAGCGCAAGTAGAGGTACAAGCCAGCGGCAAGCTCACCACCGCCGAACGCAAGACTCTGCTGCGCCTGCTGCAAAAGGTGTACCGCTAAAGCAGCGGGTGCAGACGCCTTGAGTCAAACCGCATGACCCATCCGCTGCTGCACACCGCCCTGCGCGACGGTGTGCTGACCCTGGAGCTCAATCGCCCTGAAAAGCTCAACGCGATCAACCTCGCGCTGGCCGATGCCTTGCTGGCTGCGCTGCAGGCCGCCGAACGCGACGACGCGGTGCGGGCTATTCTGATTAACGGTCGAGGCCGCGCGTTTTGCGCCGGCCGTGACACCAGCGAGGCCCCCACCGAGGCGGATCTGGAGCGTGTGCAGGCGGTGTCGCAAGCACTGGTGCATGGCAGCAAGCCGGTCGTGGCTGCCGTACAGGGCTGGGTGCTGGGTGCCGGGCTGGAGTGGATGCTGAATGCCGATGTATGCATCGCAGCAGACAACGCGCGGTTTCAGTTGCCGGAAGCGTCCTTGGGCGTGTTTGTGACCGGCGGCATCACGGCCTTGCTGCCGGCTATCGCCGGCCTGGCAAGGGCCAAGGCCATGATGTTGTTGGGCGAAGAATTTTCTGCCACGGAGGCCCATGCCTGGGGCGTCATCTGGAAAGTGGTACCCGCCGATGCCTTGCTGGACGCCGCTAGCGCCACAGCCCTGCGCCTGGCTAGGCTGCAGCCCGAGGTCAGCCGTGGTTTCAAGAAGGTGTTGAACACCGTGGGGGCCGCGCATTTTGAACAGGCCATTGCACTAGAGTCTGCACTGCAACGCGACCTGATGCATTGGGGCGAGCACAAACAATAAGGAGGAGCTTGAGAGATGAAAAGCATTGTGATTACCGGCCATGGCGGCAATGAAGTGGTGTTCCTGATGGAGGGCGCAAAAACCGTGCGCCAGCCCGGGCATGTGCTGGTGCGCATGGAGGTGGCAACCCTGAACCGGGTGGACCTGTACATGCGCGACAGCGGCGCTGGCATCACGCACAGCCTGCCGCAGGTGATGGGCCTGGACGGTGCCGGTGTGATCGAGGAGGTGGACCCCGCCGAGACCACGCTTAAGGTGGGCCAGCGGGTCACGCTGCACCCCGGCGTGGTGTGCGGTCGTTGCGAGTTTTGCCAGCGCGGCGAGGGCGTGTTGTGCAACAAGATTCAGTACATGGGTGAACACCGCAATGGCACGCTGGCGCAGTGGGTCAGTGTGCCGGCGCAAAACGCATTTGTGATTCCCGAAGGCATGTCGTTTACCGACGCGTCTGCGCTGGGCGTCAACCACCTGACCGCCTGGCGCATGCTGTTTGGCAAGGCACGCGTGCAGGCTGGCGAGAGCGTGTTGATTTTTGGCATTGGCGGCGGCGTCTCGCTGGCCGCCTTGCAACTGGCCAAGCTGGCCGGCCTGCGCACCTATGTGACGTCGCGTAGCGCCGACAAACTGGAACGGGCCAAAGCCATGGGCGCCGACCACGTTATCAATAGCCAGCAGCAGGATGTGGCCAAAACCATCGCGCTGCTGACGCAGGGCCGCGGCGTGGATGTGGTGATTGAAAACGTCGGGGGCGACACCTGGTCACAGGCCATGAAGTCCCTGGTGCGGGGCGGCCGCCTGGTGACCTGCGGTGCGACGGCGGGCGACATGCCCGGCGCCGATATACGCCGCGTGTTTATCCGCCAGTTGCAGATCATGGGCTCCACCCTGGGCGATTTCAGCGAGTTCCGTCAATTGATCGACTTCGCGGCGCAGCACCACCTGCGCCCGGTGGTGGACCGCGTCTACCCGATGGAGCAAATGCATGCGGCATTGGACCGGCTGGAGTCGGGCGAGCAGTTTGGCAAAGTGGTGGTGACGATCGCGGGTTGAAGCAGAGCTACTCGGCGTCAACCAGGTTCGGCCGCCTCACGCCTCCAAGGCAAGACTGAGAAATGCGGGCCTGACAACGCGGGATTGGCACGGTTGTTGTCTGTTTGCTGACCAAGAGTTGGATTCAACAGGTGCCAACAGGTTGAAACTTGACTTGCCCCGTGTCTAAATCCCCATCCGTCAGTCCGAATCAGAACGCTTCGCGCTCGGCTTCCAGATAGGCCAGGCTTGTGTACTTGCCAATGTTCAGGTCAAAACCCAGCATGGATTTGGCACGACTGGCCACGCGGGGGTCTTGCAGCACCAGTGCTTTGGCTTTTTCAATCGGAATATCGTTCTTGAAAGCTTGCACACTGGGCTCCCAAATGCCCTTGAGGAAGGTGCCGTAAGTCGCCAGCAGATCTTTTCGCGGATTCCCGTGGCACGGCACCCACAAGGCATCGGCGCCTCCTGCCTGTTGCAGTTTTTCAAAGTAGTTGAATGTGCCCGGATACGAACCATCGTCGATATTGGCAATCCGGTTTTCCATGGCCAGATCGCCCACATGAAACACCTTGTCCTCAACCACCTCGACTGTCAGGTCGCCTTGCGTGTGGGCTTGACCGTAAAAGTGCATTTTTAGGGTGACATCGCCAAAACGGTATTCCTGACCGTGGCGGGTTGGCTGGTTCGGCGGCGTGACCTGGGTGCCCATGGTGGACTGATTGGTCCACCGCTCCATGAGGCTGCGCCACAGGTTGCCCTCATGGCCGTTTATTTGCGCGGTGGTGTAGTCCAGCGAGTAAATGGGTAGCTGTGGCCCCAACGCCTCCACAAAGGCATGGTTACCCAACCAGTGGTCGCCATGGAAGTGGCTGTTGAACACGGCCACTACCGGCTGTGGCGTGATTTTCTTGATCATGCGCAGCGCCATTTGCCCGATTTGCAATGACGCGCCGGTATCCACCACCACGACCCCTTTGCCGGTGACGACAAACAGGATATTGGCCATCATTCCGTGGTTTTCTGCCGTGGGAAAAGCGTCTTGTGCGTAAATGATCCAGACGTGTTTGGACAACTGGCGGGGAGCGATATCGGCAACGGGTGGGCCGCCAATGAAGTCCACCACCTCACCGGCACAGGTGTGCATCACCGGTAGCAGAGATAAACCGGCACCGGATACGCCAATGGCGCTCATGCGACCCAAGTGGGCAAGAATTTGCCGCCGTGTGGCCACTTTGCCATCCGGGTCGAAAAATACAGGACGAAGGCACATGGTGGGTCTCCATTGTGTAGGCACGACATACCCTTTTTCACAGGGCTGCGTGCTTGGGCACCACGCAAACGCTGCGCGTGGTCGGTTCAAATTATGCACCTATAAGCCGTCATAAATATAAACGATTGGCGATGCGTTCATGAAGTTTCAGACGGAGTTCGGACATGGCGCCCTGCATCAAACCATTCGATCGAGGGAAAGCCAATGTGGGCCCGCTTCAGGGGTTGGTGAGGGCGAGCAGGGCGTGGTGCAGGACCGGAGTCCGGCGAGCCATTGACGGGGCGGCCGAAAATCCTAAGGCTGCTGCAGGCTCAAGACATTCCGCAACGCAGCGGTTGGCAGTCGTGCCTGTTCGTCAAAATGCTTATCCAACGCAGGCTGCAGCCAAAGCAATCACTAGAGCGTTGTGGCCCATGCTTTCGCCTCGTCCAATGTGGCGAATTCAATCACCGTTCGCTTGGTTAAGCCCATGTATTTCTTGAGCAATGCACGTCCGGCTTCGTTGTTCAGGACGATGGAGCTCTTGATCTTCTTGTTCGTGTACGCTGCGCCAATTGCCTGGGCAACCACGGAAATCAGCTCGGTTTCGTCGGAGGTGATGCTCTCAACGTTGGTGCAATCGTGAATTGCATACTTGAAATTCTCGTATCGCTCGTGCTGCATAAACACATGCATCGCATCGAGAACATCGCGCAATCCGCATGGGCCTGAATACGTGCATTGAACACCGTAGGGCTGGATGTCAATTTTCGCAGGCATAGTCGTTGTCTCTCTGAAGCTATGGTTGTTTCAGATAGATCTTACCGCCGCAAAAACAGCAAAGCAGCAGGCCGTGACAGGCACCGTGCCAAACGCTAACGCACGGGCATGCTGGCTTCCAACCCCTCGGACATTTATGGGCGAACGGTCAGGCAAACTTTCGACGCGAACGGCGTTTGAACCAGACGCGCAAGTACCAAATCAGCTTGACGCCCCAATAACCCAGGACCGCGCCGCCGACCGCAAATACGCCCATGCCCAGCAGCAAGGGGCCGCCATGCGCGGCAATCCAGGAGGCCATTTCTCCGTCGGGTGCCAGGGCGGTATCGGTGGGGGCTCCGATCAGCAGGTTCCCGACTTGATAAGCAAGCCACAGCCAAAAGCCAATCGTCAGCGGATTGGTTATCAGGGTCATCGCCAGCGCAGCCGGAATGTTGGCGCGCCACCAGGTGCAATGCACGACCGCCACCACCGACTGCGCCACAGGAATCACAAAGGCCCAGAAAATACCGACCGCCACACCGCGTGCAACCGGCTCCTGCTGCAGGCGCCAGAGATGGGGTGCACTCAAACGGTCGGCAAAGGGCTTTAGCCAGGGGTGCGCGATCAGAGCGTCGCGGTGCGGCACCCACGTGCGCACTTTTTCGATACAAAGCTGGGTGAATCGAGTCATTGGAGCAGGCGAATGTGCCATCGCTGATGGTTGGAACGATCCGATGGTGCCTATCCCCAGGCGCTTCAAGAAGCAGAAAAGCCCGATCAGACATTCTGTTTTTTGCGAACCAAATAGCTTAATTTGGCAGACTAAACATGATGTGAAAGCATTAAACTTTCGGTCATCGAATACGTTATGAAGTCCGCACTGGGTTCTGGCAAGTTGTGCGGCGAGGGCGTTTCGCTCTAATTGAAAGGGTTTCGTATGCAAACAATCGCTCCTCTCTGGCTGTGGGTCACGTTCGGTGCCATCGTGCTGGTGTCACTGTTCATTGACTTCGTGGTTCTTCGAAAGCAGGGTGCGCAGGATATCGGCGTCAAAGAGGCGCTGAACTGGTCGCTGGTCTGGATCGCCCTCAGCTTTATGTTCAATGGCCTGTTCTGGTGGTCGATCAAGGATGCCACCGGTTCCACCGAAATTGCCAACACGCGCTCGCTGGAATTCCTGACGGGTTACCTGATCGAGAAGTCGCTCGCGGTGGACAACATCTTTGTGTTTCTGATGATCTTCACCTACTTTGCCGTTCCTTCACACTTTCAAAAGCGAGTGTTGATGATCGGCATCATCGGTGCCATTGTGTTGCGCACCATCATGATTTTGGTGGGCGGCTGGTTGCTGGCTGAGTTCCATTGGATCTTGTATGTGTTTGGTGCTTTCCTGATCCTCACCGGCGTCAAGATGTGGTGGGCTGCTGGCAAAGAGCCCGACCTGGAAGACAACCCTGCCTTGAAGTTGCTGCGCAAAATGTTGCCGGTGAGCAAGAACTACGACGGCGAGAAATTCTGGACGGTAGAAAACGGCAAGAAGATTGCCACACCTCTGTTCATGGTGATTTGCCTGATTGCCCTGACCGATGTGATTTTTGCGGTGGACTCCATTCCGGCCATTTTTGCCATCACCAGCGACCCGTTCATCGTGCTGACCAGCAATGTGTTTGCCATCCTGGGTTTGCGGGCCATGTACTTTCTGCTGGCTGCCGTGGCAAACAAGTTTCACTTGCTCAACTATGGTCTTGCCGTGATCCTGGTGTTCATCGGAACCAAGATGTGCCTGATCGATATCTACAAGATCCCGGTGCTGGTGTCGCTGGGCGTGGTGGTTGGCATTCTGGCGGCAACCATGTTGCTCAGTGTGCGCACGGCGCCCGCTGTGTCCAAAAGCTAATCGACTAAGGTTTTGCGCACGCCAATGACGTTGCAGGAGATCAAGCCATGTTCTCGGTACACGGGGTCAGCGGCAGGGTGTTCAGCGGAACGCTGGAAGAAATGGGGCGCGTGCGCGGGTTGGTGCGCTCGCGGCCAGAACATCCAGTGGCCACCGATGGAAGCCGCTGGCAATTGGACGCTGTACCGGGTTCAGTACCTTGGGTAAACGATAAAGCGGTCCGCGCTTACCGCGCGATGTTGCCGCCCGAGATTGAGCGTGGCCCCCTCTACCATGCGGGCCAGATCATGCAGCGCAAGGTGGTCAGCATTGGCACCCATTTCGACCTTGGGCAAGCCTGGGAAACGCTGCAATCCCACCGCATTCATCAGGCCCCCGTCCTCGACGATGCGGCGCAACTCGTCGGCATCGTGAGCAAGACAGACCTGCTAACGGCGTTCAATACGGAAACCGGCAAGATGATGGAAGCCATGGGGCGCCAGGTGAAAGACGTCATGACCACGCCGGTCATCTCGGTCGAGGCGGTGACCGACATTCGCCGCATCGCAACCGCCATGCTCACCCACCACATCAACGGCGTGCCGGTGACCGGGGAGCAGGGGCGTCTGGTGGGGTATGTTTCGCGCAGTGATGTGTTGCGCGCGGTCGTCAAAGACCCGCCTTTGAGTTTGTGGCGCTAGTGCGCGGTTTGCAGTAACTTGGACACCAGCGGGTGCTGCACTTTTCTTTCGGTTCCGATGGCATAAAAGTGTTCGCTCACGCCCTCACAAGGCCCTAGCCGTCGCACCCCGTAGTGCGCTTGCAGATCGTCCTGCACCCACTCCGCTGCCGGGAACACCCCCATACCGCTCCCTGCAAAGGTTTTGAGCAAGGCGCTGTCTTCAAACTCGCCGACGATGCGCGGCCGAACCCCGCTGCGTTCAAGCCAGGCGTCCAGACGGTCGCGCACCGCGGTATGTGAGGTGGGCATTAGCAGAGGCACATCGGCCAGACTTTGTGGAAATTTCTTGCCCGCTACTTTTGCAAACTTCGAGGTGCCGTACCAAGCCATGGGCGACGTACCCATGGAGTGGCTGTACAACTTGATATTGGGGTTGGCCGGTGCGGGTCGATCAGAGAGCACCACATCCAACCGGTGCAAGGCCAGGTCGCCCAACAGGTCATCCAGCTCGCCGTCGTGGCACTGCAGTCGCAGGTTGGGTTCTTCCATCACCACCGCCAACAACTGATGCACTACCAGCTTGGGTAGTCCGTCACATACGCCCACCGCCAGCCGCACGGACGGCATGCTTGCAGCATCGCGTACCCGCGCAACCAGTCCTTCGCCCAACTGGAAGATCAGGTCTGCCTGCTGCATGGCAACCACGCCCGCTTCGGTTAGCACCAGACCACGACCGGCGGGCTTGAGCAGCGCATACCCCAATGCGCGCTCCAACTCACGCACCTGCGCGCTGACGGTTTGCACCGCCATATCCAGTTTGTCTGCGGCCCGCGAAATGCCACCCTCCTTGGCGACGACCCAAAAGTAGTACAGATGTTTGTAGTTGAAGGCAGCGCTCATGGTCAGTTTTTTAGGGAGTTTGTTTGAGAAATTATCTGCTTTCTTGGAATCGAATGCTTGCCTATCGTTGGGCCTTCTCGTACCAACTGGAGCAAACCCATGCAGATATTTTTTGAATCCCGCCACACGCACAGCGCGCAACTCAAAGAGGAGTCCTTGCAGCGTGTACGTTTCGTTTTGCGCCGAGTCAGCAGCTTTGTTCCCCATGCAAGGGTGCAGCTCTCGGACATCAACGGCCCCCGGGGCGGTGTCGACAAGCGTTGCCAGGTTGAACTCAAGACGGACAACGCCGGCACGGTGGTCATTTCGTCCGTTGCGAGCAACTGGAGAACCGCTCTGGAGCGGTCTTTGCGCCGTGCCATCCGAACCCTGACCCGTAGCCTGCAGAGGGCCAAACGGCCCACGCGCAACCGCCTCATGAAGTTAAGTCTCGACAGCTAAATCCTATTTACATCGAAGGAAATCAGAGTCATGAAAACCGATCTTTCCCCCTCCAATGGGTTCAACACCGCGCGTCTGCCCGGCTTGCTAAAGGCCGCAGGAACGCAGCATCCGGAGCACGTCATTCGGGTTCTGCGCAACACCTATGCCTTGCTCGCCATGACGCTGCTCTTCAGCGCGGGTGTAGCCGTGGCGACGCTCACGTTTGAATTGCCGGCACCGGGTCTGATCGTCACGCTGGTGGGCTACTTTGGCCTGCTATTTGCCGTGTACAAACTGCAAAACAGCGCCTGGGCCTTGCCTGCAGTCTTTGCCCTGACGGGCTTCATGGGCTACACCCTGGGGCCATTGCTGTCGCAAACCCTGGCCATGGCCAACGGTGCGCAAACCGTCACGCTGGCGCTGGCGGCCACGGGCGTTACTTTCCTGTCGCTGTCGGCCTATGTCCTGGTTACACGGCGTGACTTCAGCTTCATGGGCAGCTTCCTGTTTGCCGGCATGGTCATCGCGCTGATAGCCGGTGTGGCTGCCATCTTGTTGGAGATTCCGTCGCTGGCGTTGGTGGTGTCTGCCATGGTGGCGCTGCTATCCGCTGGCCTGATCCTGTTCGAGACCAGCAACATTGTGAACGGCGGCGAGACCAACTACGTCATGGCGACCGTGAGCCTGTACGTTTCGGTGTTCAACCTGTTCACCAGTCTGCTGAGCCTGTTTGGCTTGGGAGGCTCCAATGAGTGACGCAATGATTCCGGAAATGGCTGTAGGAGCGCTGGCGCTGGCATTCGCCATCCTCTATGCCGCGTGGCACGAATACCAGAGAAACAACCAGCGCGACGCCCGTTTGCTGGCAACCGTAGCGGCCATGGGCCTTGCGGGTAGCGCCGGGTTGTGGTGGTCGTGAGTGCCCCGAACTGACCGATAGCCAGGAGGACTGATGCAAGCCTTTGCCGACCCCGCCATTCTGTTTTTCGTGTTTGGCATGGTGGCGGGCTTGCTCAAGTCCAACCTGGAGATCCCGGCACCCATTTCGCGCTTTTTGTCGCTGTATCTGCTGATGGCCTTGGGGCTCAAAGGGGGCTTCGCCCTTGCCAAGTCGGGCTTGACGCTGGAGGTGGCAATTAGCCTGGGTGCTGCCCTGTTCCTCGCCTTTTTGGTTCCCATGCTAGGCTACCTGTTGCTGCGGCGCCTGGTTAGTCGATTGGATGCGGCGGCCATCGCCGCGACCTATGGGTCCGTCAGCGCGGTCACTTTCATCACCGCCGTTCAAACCCTGGACAACCACGGCATTGCGTACGGCGGTCACATGGCTGCGGCCATGGCCCTGATGGAGTCACCCGCCATCATTCTGGCTGTGGTGCTGGCCACGCACGCACGGCTGCAAGGCGCAACACCCACTGGAACACCCGCGCAATTGCCGGGACGTTCTTCCGTATTCCCCGTCCTGCGCGAAGCCCTGACGGATGGCGCGCAGATGTTGCTCCTCGGCGCCATGCTGATTGGCATCCTGACCGGTGAGTCGGGGCAGGCCGCGATGAAGCCGTTCTCAGCAGACTTGTTCAAGGGCATGCTGGCGTTCTTCCTGCTCGACATGGGATTGATGGCTGCCCGCAACATGGGCCAACTCAAGGGTCAGTCAGGCTGGTTGCTGATCTATGCCATCGCCGGACCTTTGGTGCACGCGTCAATCGCGCTGCTGCTGGGAGACCTGCTGGACATGGCACCCGGCAACGTGGTTCTGCTAATGGTGCTGGCCGCCAGCGCTTCCTACATAGCCGTGCCCGCGGTCTTGCGCCATGCCATTCCCGAAGCCAGCCCAACGCTGTACTTTGGGCTGTCGCTGGGATTGACGTTCCCGTTCAACATCCTGATTGGAATTCCGCTGTACCTGCATGCAGCGGAACGATGGCTTTAGTTTTTTTGTTTTTTCTCACGCACTTTTTAAAGGAGATTTTTATGCGCAGATATCCTCAAAACAGCCCGCTGGCAGCAGCCCGCATCGTAGCCCTGACCACGGTGGCGGACGGTGATCTGAACCGGTCTGAACTTGCATTACTCGACGAACTGGCCGCCCATGAACGACTCGGAATACCACGCGAAACCCTGCATGCCGTCATGGATACGTTTTATGAAGACCTCATATCCAGCAAGCAACTCGCCTGGGCCGATTCCTGCCCGGTGGACGAGTACACCCTGAAGGAGTTGCTGGCGGAAGTGGACGACCCAAGCCTGCGCCGCACCGTGTTGGACTTGTGCGTTCGGGTGGCCGAGGTGGATGGCTACGTGGCAGAGGGTGAGTCCATCGTGCTGGTGACAGCCGTCGAGCAATGGGGCTTGCAGAGGGAGCGCTTAGCCATGGTTGCGACAGACTGTTCGTAACTTGAATTGTGATTACATGACTTCGTCGGCCCACACCTCAAAGCGCTGCAAGGTGTTGGGCCCGAAGGTGTTCGTTAGCGCCACATCGCAGGCGTCACGGCCGCGGGCCATGAGCACGCGCCCAATGCGGGGCGTATTGTTGCGCGCATCAAAGGTGTACCAGCGGTCGCCCAGGTAGGCCTCGAACCAACCGGCAAAGTCCATCGGCCCCGGTACGGCTGGGATGCGGATGTCGCCCAGATAGCCGGTGCAGTAGCGCGCCGGGATGTTCATGCAACGGCAAAAGGCAATCGCCAGATGCGCGTAGTCGCGGCACACGCCTTGCCGCTCGCGGTAGGCCTCAGCGGCGGTGCGGGTGCGCCGCGCAAACGGGTAGCCAAAGTGGATGTGCTGGTGCACAAAGTCGCAGATGGCCTGCACCCGGGCCCAGCCTGTGGGCCCACCACCAAAGTGTGACCAGGCCACATCGGCCAACAGGTCGGTCTCAACATAACGGCTGCCCAGCAGATAGACCAGGGTGGACTCGGGCAGGCATTCCACCGGCAACTGCACCGCGTCATGCGCGACCACGTCGGGTAAGCCGCTGTCGTGCACCAGCGCATCGGTGCGCAAACTGAGCAGCCCCTGCGGCGCGACCAGGCGACTGCACCAGTTGCCAAACCTATCGCGGTAGGGAGTTACTTGCACCGGCGGGTTGGTAACCAGCAGGTCCGGGTAAAGCAGGTCGCCTGCGCGCGAATAGTGAATGTGGAGCGACACAATCATCGGCGTGGGGGCTGGGCAGTCGATCTCCATTTCAAACCCGACCCGTATTTTTAGACCAGGTCCGGTAGGTGACAACGGAGGCGGCACGGAGACCCCCAACGGACTTTGCGTCTGGATAGGCATGGCGTGGGGGGAGATTGCCTACGCCAACAAGGGGTCTGGTCAGACCGTAGGGGGCATCTCGAGGTTCAAACCAGTGTAGGTCGCATTGCGCACATGGGGTGGTTTAAATTGTTCAGCCCCATGCACCCATAACCAATAAAGCCACTAACGCCACTAACTTTCTTCTGGAACCATATCGATCGCGCCACATGGGCACTCCGCAGCGCAAACGCCGCAGCCCTTGCAATAGTCGTAGTTGAACTTAAAGCGATCGCCGGGGCCGAGCTTGATCACCGCGTTGTCGGGGCACACGCCGTAGCAGTTGTCGCACTCAAAGCAGTTGCCGCACGACAGACAGCGTCGCGCTTCAAACAGGGCGTTGCTTTCGGTCAGGCCCCCTTGCACCTCGTCAAAGCTGCTGGTGCGCCGGGCAATTTCGAGTTGCGGCCGCACCGTCTTGGGCGCATCGCTGTAGTACCAGCTATTGATGCGGTCAAAGCTGGCCAGCGCATGCTTCGGCTTGGGTGCAATCGTCTCGCCGCGCAGCCAGGCGTCGATGTTGCGGGCCGCCTTTTTGCCATGGCCCACGGCGATCGTCACATTGCGGTCGGCCGGCACCATGTCGCCCCCGGCGAACAGGCCGGGGTGGCCGGTCATCATGGTGACTGGGTCCACCTGCACCACGCCATTGTTCATCACCAGGCCTTCGACGCCATCGAGCAGCGAGAGGTCCACATCCTGGCCCAGGGCCAGCACCAGCGAGTCGGCTTCCAGGCTCTCAAATTCGCCGGTCGGTTGCGGGTTGCCCTTGTCGTCGAGCACCATTTTTTCCACCGTCAGCGTGCCGCCATCGGCCTGCTTGATGGTGGACAGCCACTTGACCATCACGCCTTCCTGCAGCGCTTCTTCGACTTCAAAGTCGTGTGCGGGCATCTTCTCGCGGTTGCGCCGGTAGACGATGATGGCCTCGGTTGCGCCCAGCCGCTTGGCGGTGCGGGCCACGTCAATGGCGGTATTGCCGCCGCCGTAGACCACCACTTTGCGTCCCAGCATGGGTTTCTCTTCGCCCTCCATGGAGCGCAGTACCGACACCGCATCCAGAATGCGCGAAGAGTCCTTGGCCGGAATGAAGGCGCGCTTGGCAATGTGCGCGCCCACCGCCAGAAACGCTGCGTCAAACTGCTCTTCGGCCATGGTGGCGGCAATGTTGTCCACCTTGGTGCCAAGTTGCACCTGAACGCCCATGGCCACAATGCGCTGCATCTCGGCCTCGAGCACATCGCGCGGCAGGCGGTATTGCGGAATGCCAAAACGCATCATGCCGCCCATCAACGGGCCGGCCTCCTTGACGGTCACGCGGTGGCCCAGGCGGCGCAAGTGGTAGGCCGCCGACATGCCCGAAGGACCGGCGCCGACTACCAGCACATGCTTGCCCGACTCGGTGGCGGGGGGGGCAAATTTCCAGCCCAGCTTGAGCGCTTCGTCGCCCAGAAAACGTTCCACCGAATTGATGCCCACCGGCGCGTCGATCTGGCCGCGGTTGCACTTGCCCTCGCACGAGTGGTAGCAGACCCGGCCCATGATGGCGGGGAACGGGTTGTCGCGGGTCAGGTGCTGCCAGGCCTCAAAGTAGCTGCCGCTTTCGGCATGGAATAGCCAGCCCTGAATGTCTTCGCCCGCCGGGCATTGGGCATTGCAAGGGGGCAGACGGTCTACATAGACCGGGCGCTCGGTGCGCCAGGAGCCGGTTTTGTTGGCCAGCGAGGAACCGGGGTCCAGGGTGATGGCAAAAGGTTTTTCCATGATTCAAGCGCTTTCTTCGTCCATCAGGTGGAAGCGGCGGATATTGCGGTCGGCATCGGCCTGAATTTGCGTCAGCATTTCCGGGTCGCCCGGTTTGCCGAACAAATGGGCAAAGCGTTTTTGCGGCTTCAGGTAGTCCTCCACCGGCACATGGTTGCGGATTTTGGTGACTGCCGTGACTTCGCCGCGCTCGGCTTCGAACACCGGGAAAATGCCGGTCTCGCGTGCCAGCCGTGCGAGTTTGATGGTGTCATGGCTGGCCGACCCCCAGCCCAGCGGGCAGGGCACCAGCACATGCAGGTAGCGCGCGCCGCGAATCGACATGGCTTTCTCCACCTTGGCTTCCAGATCGCGCAGATCGGCCACCGTGGCGGTGGCGACATACGGAATTTCGTGGGCCATGGCGATCAGCGGCAGGTTCTTGCCCTGGCCTTGGGGAGCGCCGGGGTGCTCGCCCACGGCCATGGTGGTGGCGGTGCGTGCGCCCATGGGCGTGGCCGAACTGCGCTGCACGCCGGTGTTCATATAGGCCTCGTTGTCGTAGCAGATGTAGAGCACATCGTCGTTGCGCTCGAACATGCCCGACAGACAGCCAAAGCCGATGTCGGTGGTGCCACCATCGCCACCCTGCGCAATCACGCGCACTTGGCTTACGGCCTTGCCGGCCCCCGCTAAGCCTTGCGCAGCGGCTTGCTTCCTCGCTTTGACTTTGAGCGCGGCCGCAATGCCGGTGCCCACCGCCGCCGCGTTGCCAAACAGCGAGTGAATCCAGGGCAGTTGCCACGAAGTTTCCGGGTAGGGGGTGCTGAACACCTCCAGGCAGCCGGTGGCGTTGGCGGCAATCAGTTGGTTGCCGGTGGCGCGCATGGCCGCATCGACCACATAGCGCGCTCCCAGCGCCTCGCCGCAGCCCTGGCAGGCGCGGTGGCCTGAGTTCAGCGAGTTGCTGCGCGCCTCGCTCGACTGCACGCTGCGCTGCTCGGGCGTGAGCAAGCGATTGCCAACGGTAAAGGTACCGGTTTGGTAGAACTTGATGGGGGCGTTCATGGTCAAGATACCTTTGAGGCCACGGATCCGACATCCCGCAGCAGATTTTCAGCAATCGGCCCGCTGCGCCGCATCGCGGCTTCGCGTTCCAGTTGGCGGTTCACGATGCGCCAGTCCAGGTCCATAAACGTGAGGGGCTGCAGGCTGCCGGCAATGGCCTCGGCAAAGGTGCGCACCAAAGAGGCCTGCGTAATGGCGCGACCACCCAGGCCGGCAATCACGGTGTAGCCCGGCACTTCCAGACCCGACAAGGCCAGGCGCACGTCGGTCGTCACCACACCGCCCAGGCCGACCGAGAAGCTCTTTTCCAAAATCACTACCCGTTTGGCACCTTGCAGTGCCGCACGCACCGCCGCCAGCGGGAACGGGCGGAACGACTGAATGCCCAGCACGCCGATCTTGATGCCGGTGGCGCGCATCTCGTCCACCGCGTCCTTGATGGTGCCCAGCACCGAGCCCAGCGCCACCACAATCGTCTCGGCGTCTTCACAACGGTAGCTGCGTACCAAGCCACCCGAGTCGCGGCCAAAGCGCTGTTTGAACTCGGCTGCAATTTGCGGAATGCGCTCCAGCGCCATGGTCTGTTTGGCATGGGCCAGGTAGCGCACTTCCATGAACGCTTCGGGGCCGACCATCGCGCCAATCGATACCGGCTCTTTCACATCGAGCACCTGACGCGGCTCGTAGGGTGGCAAGAACGCATCCACATCGGCCTGCGCCGGCATGTCCACCCGCTCGTAGGCGTGGGTCAGGATGAAGCCGTCCATGCAGACCATCACCGGCATGGAGAGTTCTTCGGCAATCTTGAAGGCCTGGATGTGCAGGTCCAGCGCTTCCTGGTTGGTTTCGGCAAACAACTGCAACCAGCCGCAGTCGCGCTGGCTCATGGAGTCGCTGTGGTCGTTCCAGATATTGATGGGGGCACCGATGGCCCGGTTGGCCACGGTCATGACAATCGGCAGGCCCAGACCCGAGGCGTTGTAAACCGCTTCGGCCATGAACAGCAGGCCCTGGCTGGCCGTGGCGGTATAGGTGCGCGCACCCGCTGCACTGGAGCCAATGGCCACGCTCATGGCGGCAAATTCACTCTCCACGTTGATGAACTCGCAGTGCGTGAGCGAGCCGTCTTTCACGCGCTCGCCCAAGCCTTCCACGATGTGCGTCTGCGGTGAAATCGGGTAGGCGCAAATGACTTCCGGTCGCGCCAGGGCGACCGCCTCGGCAACTGCTGCCGAGCCTTCAACTTGCTTGAGCATGGGCCAGTTCCTTCAGTTCGTTTTGCACATAGGCAAAGGCCTCCTGGGCTCCTGCCACATTGCCTTCGGCCACCTTGCCGCTGAATTTGTGGCGGATGGCATGTTCCACCGCCTCCAGCGTGATCAGGCCGGACAGGGCGGCAAAGCCACCCAGCAGCACCGCGTTGGGCAGCGGGCGGCCCAGGAGCTTCAAGGCAATGTCGGTGGCCGGCACGGTGGTCAGGCGCTCATGGCGAAAGCGGGCACTGATGTCGGCCAAGCCCAGTTCGTCGAAGCTGCGGCGCGTGTTGATCAGCACATAGCCATCCGGCTTGAGACCCTGAAACACATCCACCTGGTGCAACAGCGTGGGGTCCTGCACGATGAGCACATCGGGCGCCAGGATCGGTTCTCGCAGGCGGATTTCGTGGTCGTCGATGCGGCAGAACGCCACCACCGGCGCGCCGGTGCGCTCGGAGCCAAAACTGGGGAAAGCCTGCGCATGGTGGCCCTGCTCAAACGCGGCAATTGACAGCATTTCTGCCGCCGTCACCACGCCCTGACCGCCGCGCCCGTGAATACGTATTTGCAACATCGATGGCCATGCCTCTCAGCAATACAAGATGCCGGAATTCTGTTCCTGCCAAAGCGCAATCTATTGATCCGCATCAAAAACCCTTGGGTTACACCACCGTGAAAACCAGGGGGTGCTGTGCTGGAAAACCGGGGTAAGACGGGCTACTATCCGCCAACACAATGAAACTTTTAAAGGGAGACCAGCTTGCGCGCTGAAGCATCCGTGCCAACCATCCAAGCTGCGTATGGCCCTGCTGCTGCCTGAAGACGTTTCCAACACCCGTGCGTTGGTGGTGGAGGGCAATCCGTCCATGCGCTCCATTCTGGTGGCGCAACTGAAGGACTTTGGCGTCAAGGCGGTGGCGCAATGCGGGCGGATTATTGATGCCCGGCGCATGCTCGAGTTTCAGACCTATGACTTCGTTTTGTGCGAGCAGCATTTCCCCAATGAAAACGCCACCGGCCAGGACCTGCTGAACGACCTGCGCCGCAACCAGATGCTGCCGTTCTCCACCGTGTTTGTGATGATTACCGGCGAGGCCACCTATGCCAAGGTGGCCGAGGCGGCGGAGTCTGCGTTGGACGGCTACCTGCTCAAACCGCACAAACCCTCGCACCTGAGCGAGCGTCTGCAGGCCGCCCGGCTGCGCAAGGTGTCGTTGAAGGATATTTTTCAGGCCATTGAAGAAAGCGACTTTGCCCGTGCCGCACAACTCTGTCTGGAGCGGTTTGAAAGCCGGGGGCAATTCTGGTTGTATGCCGCCCGTATCGGTGCCGAGTTGCTGCTGCGGCTCGACCAACCGGTCGAGGCCAAAAAGCTCTACGAAGCCGTGATCCGTGCCAAGACGCTGCCCTGGGCCAAGCTTGGGGTGGCGCGCTCGATGCTGGACGGAGGCCAGCCCGCCGCGGCCATCAGCACCTTGGAAAACCTGGTCACCGAAGATCCGACCTACACCGACGCCTACGACGTGATGGGGCGGGCGCAGTTTGAGCTGGGCAAGTTCGACGAGGCGCTGGCCACCTACAAAATGGCCAGCACGCTGACCCCCGCCTCCATTGGACGGCTGCAGAGTTTTGGAATGATGTCCTTCTATGCTGGCAAGCTGGACGACGCCGAGCGCACCTTGGCGCGTACGGCGCTGCTGGGGCTGGACTCGCGCATTTTTGATTGCCAGTCACTGGTGCTGATGGCCTTTGTGCAGTTTGAGCGGGGCGACCACAAGGCACTGCAGCGCGGTGTGCATGATTTTGAGCGCCTGCTGGAGCGCGACCCGGGCAATGAGCGCACGCGCAGGCTCTCAAGTGTGGTGGAGACGCTGTTGATCTTGCACCACCACAAGATCGCACAGGCGTTGGAATCGGTGCGCTCCATGATCAAGGAGGTGCGTCAGCCGGACTTTGACTTTGAGTCGGCCTCCAATCTGGTGGCCCTGTTGGCGCAATTGGCGAAACGTGCCATTCAGCTCGAAGAAGTGCACACCGTGATTGAACAACTGGCACTGCGCTTCTGTGCCAGCCGCGCCATGAGTGAGCTGCTGGCGGGTTCGGCCAAGGCCCACCCCGAATACGCGGACCAAGTGCGCCATTGCAATGCCAAAGTGCTCCGTTATGCCGAATACGCCATGTCCCTGAGTCTCAAGGGGGACCCGGCCGGCGCAGTCCGGGAGCTCATTCAGCGCGGCCAGGAAACCCTGAATAGCAAGTTGGTGGAGTCCGCCACCAGCGTGCTGGACCGCTACAGCGCCAAAATTGGCGATACCGCGCCACTGCGCGCCAGTGTCGAGGCACTGCGAGGCCAATGCGCCAGTGCCAAGGCGCGGGTCGTTTTGGGAGAGGGGCAACGCAAAGCCGGTGCCCTGACACTGCGTATAGGTTCTACCCCTAAGCCCACAAGCGATACCGCACCCTAGAATCCTCCTCTGTTTGTCACCCACGCCCTCAGCAGGCACTGATTCGCCATGACTAGCCGGTCGTCCGCCCCGCACTCCACGCCCTCCAGCGCTTACTTGAGCCTGCAGGAATGGCGCGCCCAGATGCTTTCGCGCCTGCTGCGGGGCATTACATTGTTGGCGACTGCGGTGGCCGTGCCCAGCGTGGTGTTGGCTGTCATGCAGGGCATGGGGCACATTGCCGTCTTCGATGTCGCGGCAGCGTGCATGTTGTGGGTTTTGTGGCGTTACCCGGGCCTTGGTTTCACGCAGCGTGCCTGGGGGCTGTGCGGCGTGGTTTTTCTGACGGGTGTCGGCTTCATTGTGCTGTTTGGAACCTACAGCCAAATCTACTTGATGACCTGCGCCGCATTGGCGGCCCTGCTGCTCGGACGCAAACCGGCGTCTTGGGTGCTGGCGCTTTGCACGCTGACCCTGTTTGGTCTGGGCTATGGGCTCAAGAACGATGTGGTGTTGCCGGGGCTGGAGTCCAGTCCCTTGCTGAATTGGCTGGTGATTGCGGTGAGCTTTGCGTTCGTCAGCGGCATGATCGATATAGCCATCGGAACCTTGCTGCATGGACTGCACCGTTCGCTGGAAGTGGCCCGCAACAACGAAGAACGCTACCGCACCGCCTTTGCCAGCAGCCCCGATGCCATGAGCATCCGTCGCCTGACCGATGGCATGTGCCTGGACGTGAATGAGGGCTTTGCACGCATGCATGGAAGCAGCCGCGAGCAACTGGTGGGCAAGACCATTCAGAACCTGCGCGTGTGGGTCAGCGATGGGGCGCGCCAGCAGATGGAGGCGCGGCTGATGCGCGATGGCTCGGTAGAAAACTTTGAAGCCGAATTTTTCAATGCGCAGGGAGGCATCGTTACCGGGCTGCTGTCGGCGCATTTGCTGACTTTGGATCACACGCCCTGCGTGCTGGGGGTCGTGCGCGATATCAGTGACCGCAAGAAGATTGAGGAGGAACTGCAGCAGTACCGTTCCAACCTGGAGGGGCTGGTGGCCCAGCGCACCGAAGAACTCAGGGCCGCCCAGGACGAGCTGCGCGGTCTGAACTATGAGTTGGCGGTACAGGTGGAGGCCGCCGAAGTAGCCAGCCGGGTCAAGTCAGAGTTCCTGGCCAATATGAGCCATGAAATTCGTACGCCAATGAATGGCGTGCTGGGCATGGTGGATGTGATGCAACAAACCCCCTTGACGCCTGAGCAGCGCCGCATGTTGCAAACCATTCAGGGCTCTTCGGTTTCCCTGTTGAACATCCTGAACGACATCCTCGATTACTCCAAGATCGAGGCCGGCAAGCTGCAGGTGGAGTCGATGCCCACGCAATTGCGTGAGGTGGCGGAAGGGGTGGTGTCGCTGATGGAAACGGCGGCTCGCAGCAAGCAGTTGTCGCTCAGTGTGTCTGTGTCTGCGGATCTGCCCGCGTGGGCGCTGTTCGATCCGCTGCGCTTGCAGCAGGTGTTGCTCAACTTGCTGGGTAACGCGATTAAATTCACCCACGGTCAGGCGCAGCGGTCGGGCCGCGTGGAGCTTGCCGTGTCGCCGTGTGAACTGGCGGATGGAACCCGGGGCGTGGAATGGCGGGTTTCCGATACCGGCATTGGCATGGCGCCGGATTTGCTGGAGCAACTCTTCAAGCCATTCCAGCAAGGGGACGCCAGCACGGCGCGCCGCTTTGGCGGTACCGGCTTGGGCCTCAGCATCACGCGGCAATTGGTGGCCCTGATGGGCGGCACCATTCAGGTTCGCAGCACGCTGGGGCAGGGCTCGGACTTTGTCATTGCGTTGCCCCTTCAGGAATGTGCGCCGGGCACGCTGCTGGCCGCTTCCGGGCGCGCAGATTTTCCGTTGCGGCAAGCGCCGCCGGTAGAGGAGGCTGCCGGCAGCGGTCGGCTGATTCTGTTGGCCGAAGACAACGAGACCAACCGCGAGGTCATCCTGCACCAGTTGCACTTGCTGGGTTACGCCGCAGAGCTTGCGCCTGACGGTCAGGTGGCGCTGGAACGGTGGAGGAGCGGTCGCTATGCACTGCTGCTGACCGACTGCCATATGCCGGTGATGGACGGTTTTGCCCTGACCGAGGCGATCCGCCGGGACGAGCTACCGGGGCAACGCAAGCCCATCATTGCGGTGACGGCCAATGCCATGCAAGGCGAGGGACAGCGCTGTCTGGATCGCGGGATGGACGGCTATCTGGCCAAGCCCCTGCGCCTCGATGCATTGCGTGCCACGCTGAACCAGTGGCTGCCGCTGCCGGATGAAAGCCCTGTGGTGATTGACGCGTTTCCAGCACCGGATCCGGTCGCTGCGTTTCCCGACTGGGATAACCAGTCGCTGGGCCGGGTGGCACCGGGCAGCCCCGCGATCCACAAACGCCTGATCGGCAAGTTTCAGGAGGGGCTGCAGGAAAAAGTGCAGTCCATCACGGCGGCGCTTGCCGCGTCCGAGGTGCGCGCTGCCGCCGAGGTGGCGCATGCGCTGAAGTCTTCGGCGCGCACGGTGGGCGCCATGCGGCTGGGGGAAATTTGCCAGGCCATGGAAGTTGCCGGGCGGGCCGACGATCTGGTCCGGTGCCGGTCGCAACTGGAAAGCCTGCTGGCAGCCCTGCCGGCCATGCAGCGGGGCTTGGCTGCGCACGTGGCGACGCTGTAAGCCGCCACGCCATAGGCAGGCAAAGCCTGCCCAGGACGCAACTCAAATCGCTGCTTCAGCTTCCGCCTGGGTTTCGTAGATGTGCGGCGCCAGGCCACGACCGCTGATGGCGGCGCCCAGCTTGTTGCGCAGGAAGGCGCTGGTGCTGTAGCGGGTGATGTTGGCGTAGTAGTTTTCGCTCATGTGCTTGACCACTTCGGCATACGCATCCATGGCCGGCTCCATGATCTCAAAGCCGTCGTAGTTCACCACGGTGTTGACCTTGTGGCCGATTTCCTTGCACTTGCGCTCCACCGCAGTCTGCACATCCTGCGCGTCCTTGGGGGTGAGCAGCTTGAGCCCCTGGAAGTTGAGGAACAGCAGGTTGCGCTCGGGCTGGTAGGCAATGCGTTCCAGCAGCGAAATCGACAGCAGTGTGTCTTTCAGGCCCATCACTTCGTCACGGAAGATGCGCGCATCCATCAGCGCCGGGTTGCGGATGATAGGTTTGAACGCCATGTAGGGCAGGATGTCGCGGTCAATGTCCACGCCCGGCGCCACTTCGGTCAGCTCCAGCCCTTCGGGCGTGAGCGTGAGCACGCAGCGTTCGGTCACGTACAACACCTTCTTGCCCATGCGGGAGGCATATTCGCCGCTGAAGGTGACCTGCTCGATCTGCTCCACAAACTTGCGGAACTTGCCTTCCTTGACGATGGTGAGCTGTCCGTCGCCCACCTTGACCTCCAGGCCGCCGGCCGTGAAGGTGCCGATGAAGATCACCGTGCGGCTGTTTTGCGTGATGTTGATAAAGCCACCCGCACCGGCCAGACGCGGGCCAAAGCGGCTCACGTTGATGTTGCCGCGCGCATCGCATTCGGCCAGGCCCAGCACCGCCAGATCGAGGCCGCCGCCATCGTAAAAGTCGAACTGCTGGTTCATGTCCAACTGCGCCGTGGCGTTGGTGCTGGAGCCAAAGTTCATGCCGCTGCCAGGCACGCCACCCACCACGCCGGGTTCGGCGGTAAGCGTCATGTAGCGCAGCAGGCGCTCTTCGTTGGCAATATCAGCCACGCCTTCGGGCATGCCGATGCCCAGGTTCACCACCGCGTTGGGCATCAGCTCAAAAGCGGCGCGGCGTGCAATCACCTTGCGCTCGTCAAACGGCATGGGCGGCAGCGCGTCCAGCGGCACGCGCATCTCGCCGGACAGCGCGGGGCTGTAGGGTGTGCCATAGGTTTGCATGTGGTGGGCAGGTTGGGCCACGACCACGCAGTCCACCAAAATGCCGGGCACTTTGACGCGGCGCGGCAGCATGGCACCAGACTCGGTGATGAACTCCACCTGCGCAATCACCACGCCACCGGAATTCTTGACAGCCATGGCAATCGCCAGGGCGTCCTGGGTCAGGGCTTCGCGCTCCAGCGACAAGTTGCCATCCGGGTCGGCAATGGAGGCGCGGATAAAGGCCACATTCGGCTTGGGGGCCTTGTAGAACAGCATCTCGCGACCGCCCAGGGTGGTCACTTCCACAATGTCTTGTGTGGTGCGCGCGTTAATGCGGCCGCCCTGCAGGCGCGGGTCGACAAAGGTGCCCAGGCCGACCGGCGTAAGGTTGCCTGGCAGTCCGGCTGCGATATCGCGGTACATGTGCGAGATCACGCCCAGCGGCAGGTTGTACGCCTCGATCTGGTTGGCCATGGCCATGGCGCCCATCTTGGGCACCAGACCCCAATGGCCGCCAATGGCGGATGCAATCAGGCCTTCGTGGGCGAGCCGGTTGAGGCCCTGTTCTTTGCCATCGCCGGGGCCGCCACCAAACAACAGGTGCAGGTTGCGCGGCGCTGCCGTATCCAAAAATCGCTTTTCCAGCGCCACCAGCAACTCGTCTGGCACGCCGACCACGCCGAAGCCGGAGCAGATCAGGGTGTCGTTGTCATGAACAAGGGCAATGGCCTCACTGGCCGAAACGATTTTGGATTTCATAGTCACGCCTTTTTGGCCTTGCGCGTGCTCTTTCGGGCGGCTGCCTTAGATGTCACGACAGGGCTTTCGGACTTATTCTCAGCCAGGCCCAGAATTTGTTCCATGCGCTGGATCAACTTCAGCGAGTGCGGCTCCATTTCTTCGCGCGCGCCCACAATGAAGTTCACCAGTTCCATGGCACGGTCGCGGTCTGCCGCAGTGCGTAGCAGCACCGGCAGCGTTTCGACCGCCAGCTTGGGCTCAAACTCGGCAATGATGGACTGTTCCTGAATCAGCTCGCCACGGCGCTCCGGCCCCATGGCCTTGAACGGATCGGTGCCGTTGAGCACTTGCGCCGAGCGCTCCAGCCGGTCACGGCGTACCGAACCGCGCGAACCGGCCAGCAGCACCAGCATGCGAATCACGCCGCCAGCCAAGTCTCCGCGTTCGATGGAAGCCAGTGCCTTTTGCACCTGCGGCGAACGGCGCAGGGTGTGCGGATGGTCGGTGGTTTCGGCAACCGGTGCCTGGGCCATCGCGCGCAGCGCGGGGGAGCCGTAAATGCTGAGGAAGGTGTTTTCGTACGCCGCGTCGCGCAGGTCCCGGAACAGGTCCAGTCCCTGAATGACGCTTTCGGCCCACAGGCGCTCAAACGCCAGCAGAGGGTTTGTGGGCGAAGCCTTCTGGCGCTGGGTTCGCGCCCATTCAACCGCCGGCTCCAATGCCGGCATGACCGGGTTGGCGTCGGAAAACAGCTTGCGGCTCACCCGCGACGGATGGGCCTCGCGCAGGGCTTCGGCCGATTCGGGCGTCACCAGGCTTTGCACGGCGGGGCGGACGGCCACGTCATACAACTCGGCACCCAGCGCAGACAGGCGCGCTACCGCAGCAAAGTCTTTCTCTTGCTCGCGGTCGTTTTCCACCGTGGTGAGAATGTCCTGCATGGTGCGGTCATGGAAGCTGACGAAGAAGTGCTCGTTCCCTTCGGTGCCCTTGGTCTCGTCGATCTTCATCTCGTAGAGACCGGGCGCCAGTGCCTCAATGGTCTTGAGGGTGGAGGCCACTTCGGCGTGTTCTTTGCGTGCAATGGAGGACGACACGAAGATGCCCAGATGCCCGACCTTGTCGTGCACCATGTAAATGATGCGCTGGCCCCGGACCCGAATTTCCTGCTCGTCGGTAAAGGTGTCCACGATCCAGTTGAGCGCCTGTTGCGGTGGCGTGATGTTGTCGCCCCGGCTGGCGAACACGATGATCGGTGAGCGGATCACCTTCAGGTCCAGGCGCTGACCAGGTTCCAGTTCGGCCTCGCCGCGTGCCAATTTGTTGCCGACAAACAGTTGTTCGACGATCCAGCGGATTTCTCCGGCGTTGGTGAAGTGGAAACCGCCCCACCACTTTTCAAATTCCAGGAAGCCTTCGCGCTTGTTGTCCACGTCGGCAAACAGGTCGTAGTACTTGCCGAAGAAGTTGCGGCTCGGGTTGAGCATTTCAAAGTTGCTCACCAGATGGGCGCCGTCGAATTCGCCACCGCCCAGGTCGGCCATCAGCAGTGCAGGCATCACGCCGCCCAGCAGGCCACCGTTGTAGCGCATCGGGTTCTCACCGATCTGGCCCGACCAGGTAGACACGGGTGCGCCATTGATGACCAGCGGGCCAGTGATGTCGGGGTTGGCTGCCGACAAAATGAGGGTGGCCCAGCCACCCTGGCAGTTACCCACCACCACGGCCTTGGGCGATTCGGGGTGGCGGCGTGCAATTTCGTGGAGGAATTCGGCTTCGGCCTGCATCACATCGGCCAGCGTTTGGCCCGGCTCCGGGTGCTGGCGGAACACCACAAAGTACACCGGATGGCCGGCGCGCAGCGCCACGCCTACCTGGCTATCGGGCTTGAAGCCGCCAATGCCCGCGCCGTGTCCGGCACGCGGGTCGATGATCATGTAGGGACGCTTCCAGTCGAACACCTTCACGCCCTTGGGCGGCAAGATTTTGAGCAACTGGTAATTGACCGGACGTTCCAGTTTGCGGCCGTCCACCAGCAACTCGTATTCGTAGTCCAGTACCGGGGGAGTTCCCGCTTCTTCGTGGGCTTTGTCAATATTGCCGCGCTCGCGCAGCACGTCGATGGTCAGTGCCAGGCGCTGTGCGGCGTCGGTGCCATATTCCATGAACATCTTGTAGGCGTCGGCCGCAGTCAATGCGGTGGCCAGATTCGTCTGGGCATTTGCCAGCGACTTGGCCAGATCCATCGCGCGTTGCAGATGGTCCGTCACAATTTTCTTGCGGTGGTGTGAGGCGCTGGTGAGCAGGCGGCTGGACTGGTTGCTCACGGTGGCCAGATCCACGGGCAGGTTCTGCAGGAGAGGGAGATTCTGTATATTGGAAGACATGTGATTTCCAGGTGGTTGGACCGGCCCCACAGGGGCCTGCATCGCAGTTTTCAGTGTAGAGGCACCGGGCCTCTACAAGCTTTCGAAACGCTGAACCTCCGCCCCCCCAACGCACAAAAACCCGCTCGGCCGGAGCCTGCGGGCTTTCATGCGGTGACGCAGGTTCCGGAATTATTTGCCGGATTTCTTGGTCTTGGTAACCGATGCCACTTGGGCAGCAACCGAAGCGCCTTTTTCCATCACGGAGTCCAGGGTGGACTCAGCGGTAGAAGCAGCGGCCTTCAGGTTCTTGGCAACCGGGGCGAAGGCTTCGCGAGCGGGGTGGGCCTTTTCAATGGCGTCCACGCTGCTGTGGAACTGGTCCACGCTCAGGGAAGTAGCAGCCTTCAGGTTCTTGGCGAACATGGCCATGCCGGCTTCGGCGGATGCCTTGAACACTTCAAACGCGGCTTGCGGGTCCTTGGCGCCCTTGATGGACTCGACCGATTCGGTCAGAGCGGCTTGGGCTTCCTTGGCTTGTGCCTGGGCCAGATCAGCCCATGCCTTCAGGTTGTCCTGCACGGGCTTCAGGGCTTCCTGAACAGCGGCGGGGTTCATCTTGGGAGCGGACTCTTGCATGGTTTTTGCGATGGCTTCGAAGGGTGTGTTCTTGAACATGGTGGGCCTTTGGTAAGTAATTTGTTGCAGTGCAGCAATTATTCATCCGATCGCGAAAATAAGCCAGTGTTTTAAGCGGCCGTAGCTGTTTTTAGTGACGTGCACCTATTTCGACATGCCGCCTTTGGGCTGCGCCACTCACCCTGACAATGGCTCCCATGCACAAAGTCCCCGAATTCGACTGGCGAACCATCAGCGCGCTCAACAGCGTGTCCACGCTGGCGCAGGTCGGGCAGTTTGGCATTGCCTTTGTGGTGCTGCCGGTGTGGCTGGCACAGCAGGGGTTGGATGCCACGCAACTCGGCCTCTACGCCGCGTCGCTCTGGCTCGGGCAATTTCCAGGGCTCGCGCTGTCGCCCCTGTTGTGTCGCCGCTTTGGGCCGCGACGGGTCATCGTGGCGGGTTTGCTGTGCAGCGCGCTGGCAATGGGCGGCATGGCGTTGGCGGTTTGGCCCTTCTGGCTGCTCGGGGGCGCTCTGGCGGGGCTGGGTCTGGGCTTGCGCTGGATCGGGCTAGAGCCCTGGCTGTACCGCATCGCGCCGGCCGAGGCGCGCGGCCGGCTGGTCGGCTTCCATGAAACCCTGATTGCACTGGCACCCATCGTGGCGCCGGTGCTTGCCAATCAGTTTGACCTGCAAGGCCGTGCCGTGTTCTGGATTGGGGTGGCGTTTACCGGCGCTGCGCTGTTGCCCCTGATGCTGGCGCGCACGGCACCACCGGATCCCGCACATGCCCCAACCGCGCATTCCCCCAAAGTCGCGCGCGCGCCGCGCTGGGATCGCGTGTTTCAGCAGGGCGTGGTCATTGCGCTAGCGGGCGGGATGATGGAAGCCGCTGTGTCCGGTCTGTTCGCTTTGTTCACGCAAGGCCGTGGCATGGGTGCCAGCCAGACCGCGGACTTGCTGGCGGTGTTCGGTTTGGGTGGCCTCTTGTTGCAATACGCCGTGGGCTGGCTCGCCGATCACCACGGCCTGCGCGCGACAGCCTTGCTGTGCGCCGGCAGCACGGTGCTGGTGTGTGGCGCGCTTGCGTTCCCGCTGGGCACCGTGGGCCTGGTGCTGGCCGTGTTTTTGCTCGGCGGCCTGATCACCGCCTTTTTGACGCTGGCGCTGATCGCCAGCACCACCACCCGCTTCGGCACCATGGCCGGCAATGTCAGCATGATCTCCATGCTCTACACCCTGAGCGCCATTGCCGGCCCCCTGCTGGCCAGCACCGCCATGAAGGCCAGCGGCGGCAATGCGTTGATGGGCTTCACCGCCGGCGCTGCCGTGCTGATGGCGCTGGCTCTGTGGCGATTACCAAGTCCACAGGAATAAGTGCCGCACCGTCACGAGTCAAACGTGCCTTCTCGACTAAATCAGCAAACAGTGCAGACGCAAGGCTTAGAAACTAAGCCACAAAAACCACCCGGTCCCGCCCCGCGTCCTTGGCGCGGTAAACCCCTTGATCCGCCCGCGCAATCATGGCCGTCAGCAACTCGGCATGGCGTTCCTCCGGAGTGGACACCGGGGCGTTGTGGGCTAGCACCGACACGCCGCAGGATATGGTCAGCCGAATCGTCTGCTTGGCGTCGATCGGAATGGACTGGGCGGCTACGATTTTGCGAATGCGCTCCGCCGTCGCCGTCGCGTTGATTTCGTTCACCCCGGGCAGCAGCACCACAAACTCTTCGCCGCCATAGCGGGCCAGCACCTCACCCGCGCGCAACTGGACCTGAATGATTTTGGCCACATAGCGCAGCACCTCGTCCCCCACTTGATGGCCGTAGGTGTCGTTCATCGACTTGAACTTGTCGATGTCAAAGAAAAGACAGGCCAACGGCGCCTTGCTGCGCAGGGCATAGGCCACTTCTTCCTTGCTGCGGGCCTCGAAGTAGCGGCGGTTCTTGACGCCGGTGAGCGTGTCAGTCAGGCCCGCCGCCTTGAGCCGCTCGGCGCTTAGCGCGCTTTGCAAACACAGGGCCGCGATGGCCGCGAGGCGCTCCAAGAAGTCGGTGCCCGAGCCCGCAGTGAATCGGTCCTTGTTGGCGCTGGCCAGATTGATGCTGCCCAGCACCTGACCCTGGTGAACCAGCGGCAGGATGGCGATGGAGGCATAGGCTTTACCGTATTCGCCAAACAACTCGACCGCGCTTGGCTTTACCGGGCCGAGGTAGGGCAACCATTTGTTGCCCAGCGTTTTGCCCAAGGCTGCGTCCGAATCCAGCGTCACCATGTGGCTTTCCAGCCCGTGGCGGTCTTCGGTGGCCAGGTCCAGCAGCTTGATGACTTCGTAGGCTCGGTCGACCAGCGCAACCGTCAGCCAGTCAATTGCAAAGTCCTTGCGGTAATCATGCGCCAGGGTGGCTAGCAATTCCCCAAGAGAATTCGCGCCGATCAACTTGCGTTCGAGGGCATCGAACTTCTTGTGCTTGGCTTCGTTTTGCCGCACCAGGAGTTCCATCTCCTGAATCCGTGCGCGCAGGGACGCGATCGTTGCCGCTGCATCCATAGGCCTATTGCTCCCCGGGTGGTGAATGGTAGTTGCCACCGATTGTGCACCGACGCCCAAGTGCGTCATGGCGGCGGCGTCCCTTGCACATCAGGCTAGCGGTGCCCAAGTGGCCCCTCTTAAGAGGCCTTCTTCTTGGCCTTCTTCGGCGCCGGGAACAGTGCCGCATGCAGGTCTATCAGCGCCAGCGTCAGGCGGTGCTTGGGCTCCAAAAACACCATCGGGAGCGATTGCTCGTGCGACTCGCGAATGCGTACGCTGGAGGGCAGGTAAGGCTGCAGCACCGGCAAGCCTTCGGCCACCAGTTCACCCACGATGCGCTGTGGCAAGTTGGCACGCGGCTGGAACTGGTTGACCACAATGCCCTTGACCTCCAGGTCCTGGTTGTGATCGGCCTTGATCTCGGCCACGTTGTCCAGCAGGGTGTAGAGCGCTTTGCGCGAAAACTCGTCGCAGTCAAACGGGATCAGGCAACCGGTGGCGCCAATCAAGGCAGAGCGGGTGTAAAAGTTGAGGGCCGGCGGCGTGTCGATGTAGATGCGGTCGTAGCTCTCGGAGAGTTGCTGCAGCGCTTCGCGCAGCTTGTAAATCTTCTGGCGCGACTCCAGCTTGGTCTGCAATTCGTTGAGTTCCGAGTGCGCCGCCATCAGGTCCAGATTGGCAAAGGGCGTGGGAATCACAAAATCGGTGGCCTTCAAGGGCTTGAAGCTGTAGCTCAGGCAGAAGTCAAAAAAATCGCCCACGCCGGTCTGGCCTTCGGTGGCACTGGCACCCAGCAGGTAACTGCTGGAATTGCCTTGCGGGTCCAGGTCAATCACCAGCGTTTTCAATCCCTGGCTGGCGCTGATGGCGGCCAGGTTGCAAGTGATGGTGGACTTGCCGACGCCCCCCTTTTGGTTGAATACGACGAGTGCCATCGATTGATTTCCTTGCGTGTTGAGGAGCGTTCAAATATTGATGCGAAAGTGTACGCGACCGCCATGAAAAATCGCCGTGTTCCGACGCTGGTCGTCTCTATTCGCTAAGCTGTCGGTGCTTTTCTTTCCCCCATGCAAACCCACTCCCCTATTCCTTTGCGCGTCCTGCTGTTGGCCGGTACGGCCATGGTGGCTTTTGCCGGCAACTCCTTGTTGTGCCGCTTGGCGCTCAAGACCGGCAGCATGGACGCTGCCAGCTTTACCTCGGTGCGGCTGGTGTCCGGGGCACTGGTGCTGGCCCTGATCGTGCGCTGGCGAAGCGGCGCGTTTTCACGCATTGGCGACTGGGCTTCGGCGCTGGCGCTGTTTGTCTATGCCGCTGGTTTTTCCTGGGCCTATCTGCATCTCACCACCGCAACCGGTGCGCTGCTGTTGTTCGGCGCGGTGCAAGTGACCATGATTGGCTTTGGCCTGTGGCGCGGCGAGCGGCTGGTGGCGTGGCAATGGCTGGGGCTAACCGCCGCCTGCATGGGGCTGCTGGAAATGTTGCTGCCGGGCCTGGAGTCGCCCTCGCTGAGCGGTTCGCTGCTGATGGTGGCCGCTGGCATGGGGTGGGGCGTGTATTCGCTGCGTGGCCGGGGTAAGGGCGATCCCACATCGGTGACCGCTGGCAACTTTTGGCGGGCTGCCGTGCTGGCACTGGTTGCCAATCTGCTGACGCTGGGGCTCGATGCCGGTGGTGTGCAGGTGCAAGCGTCGGGGCTAGCGTATGCGTTGGCCTCGGGCGCACTGGCGTCCGGCGTGGGGTATTCGGTTTGGTACACCGCCATCCGGGGCCTGACTCCGGCAACCGCCGCATCGGTGCAACTCACCGTGCCCGTGCTGGCGGCGCTTGCGGCCACGCTGTTGTTGGGTGAACCGTTAACCTGGCGCCTGGTGCTCACCTCCGTTGTCATTCTGGGGGGCGTGGCACTGGTTATTTTTGCCAAACCGCGACCGCCGTCCTAACTTCCTTCCTGCAGCGAATGCCCAAGTCCTCCTTCACCCCTTCCCGTAGAAGCCTACTGCGTTATGTAGGCGGCAGTGTTAGCTTGAGCGGACTGCTCGGCACGCTAGGCCAGGCCCTCGGTGCCGCCGAGGCGCCGGTGCGGCGCATGCCCAGCATCTTCGTCGGCCACGGCAGTCCGATGAATGCGCTACAAGACAACGCTTTCACACGCCGCTTGCAGCAATGGGGGCGCGAAATTGGCAAACCGCGTGCGATTTTGATGGTGTCGGCCCACTGGTTGACGCGCGGCAGCACCGAGGTGGCGGTGGTCAGTCAGCCCGAAACCATCCATGACTTTGGCGGTTTCCCGCGCGAGCTCAACCAGATGCAATACCCAGCGCCGGGTTCACCGGCCGTTGCAGCGCAGGCGCTGGCCGCCTTGAAGTCGGTCAACGCGCAACCCAGCGAGGCCTGGGGGCTGGACCACGGCGCCTGGACGGTGTTGCACCATTTGTTCCCTTTGGCCGATGTGCCGGTGTTTCAGGTGTCGATTGATTACGCACAGGGCGGCAAATACCACCTGGCTGTCGGGCGTGCGTTGGCCGCTTTGCGGGACAAGGGGGTACTGATTGCCGGGAGCGGCAACGTCGTGCACAACCTGCGCGCCACCGAACGATCCGATGCGCTGCTGCTGCAGGCCAGCCAGCCCTGGGCGCAGGCGTTTGACAGCGCGGTAACCAAAGCACTCAACGCGGGTGCCGTCGAGGCCTTAGCCGATTACCGCAGCCTGGATCCCTCCCATGCCACTGCAACGCCAACACCCGACCACTACTGGCCGATGTTGTACGCGCTGGGTGCGGCGGGTGCCGGCGAAAAGCTGCAATACCCGTTTGCCGGGTTTCAGAACGGCACCATCAGCATGCGCTGCATGCAGTGGGGCTAACCGGCGACGCCGAGTTAATCGGCCTTGACGGCCAAAATGGGGCACGGGATGGTCATCAGAATTTCCTGCGCCATGCTGCCCATAATCAGTTTGCCCACGGCGCTGCGTTTGCGCAGGCCGATGACCAGAAAGGAAACCTGGTTGGCGGCCACCAGGTCGTCGAGTTCTTCCACGGCATTCTTGCCGCGCACGAATTGCTTGAATTCGAACTCCACTGCCGATACCGAGAGCAGTTGCTCCACACGCTCCACATCCTGCGCATCGGCGCGCGACGGGTCTTCACTACCGCCACCGGGCGTGGCATTCACCACGAGCAAAAATTCCTTGCGTTCTTTGGCCAGTTCAATGCCCTTGTCCAGAGCGGCATGCCCTTCGGGACGTGGAACATAGGCGACAAGAATGGTCATGCAATAACTCCTTGAGTTTTCGGTAGATTGACTTAAATCATAGGTGACTGTGCGGAGCGTGACTATGCGCTAGATCAGCTTTTTCCGCAAAATTGGGTGTCCACTGCGCGACCCCATCTCCCACGGCCTGTGCCAACAAATACCTACTGCCTTGCCAGGTACACGCCCCACACCGTGAGCGCCATACCGACCAGCGCTACGCCCGACAGTGTTTCACCAAACAGGGCCCAGGCAAATAGCGCCGTGCTGGGTGGGACCAGATAAAAAAGGCTGGCCACATTGACCGCATTGCTGTGGCGGATCAGCCAGTTGAGCAGGCTCACCGCGCCAATCGACAGCACCAGCACCAACCAGCCCAAAGCAAAAAACAACTCCCCGGTCCAGTCAATCGGCGCGTGTTCGGTGGCCAGCGCCAACGCGCCGGTGAGCACGGTGGTGGGCAAGAACTGGGCGACGGCACCGGTACGCCAGTCAAACGCGGGACAAAACTTTTTTTGGTACAGCGTGCCGGCGGTGATGGCGATTAGCGCCAGCACGGCCGGCAGCAACGCCAGCGTGCCAAACTCCCGCCCCAGCTTGCCCGACACCACCATGGCCACACCGACCAGACCGAGCAGCAAGCCGCCCCATTGGCGTGGCGACACCTTGGCACCCAGAAAGTAGCCGGCACCAATGGCGGTCAGCAACGGCTGCACGCCCACAATCAGGCTCGCCACACCGGCCGGCAAGCCCAGCGAAATAGCCACAAACACCCCGCCCAGGTACAGCGCATGCACCAGCAGTCCCGCCACGCCGATATGCAGCCAATGCCGTGCCGTCTGCGGCCAGGGTGCGCGGCTGATCAGCGCAATCGCCAGCATGCAGGCCAGCACCGCCACGTAACGGATCGACAGAAAGGTCAGGGGCTGGATGTGCGGCAACCCGAGCCGCGCGCCGATAAAGCCGGTGGACCACAGGACCACAAAAACAAAGGGCAGAAAGCGTGCGGGGAGCAGGTTCATGAAAAGGGGCGCAAAGGGCAAGCCCACAGCATAGCGTCCCAGTGCCCCGCATAATCGGGGCCGCTCCCGACCCGCATTGTTTCGACCCAGGACCGACCATGACGCAACCCCGCTTTCCCACGATGTTTGTTTCCCACGGCGGTGGGCCCTGGCCCTTTGTCGATGGCATGCGCGAGATGTTTGCCAAGACTGCAGCCGAATTCCGCGCGTTGCCGGGGCGTCTGCCGGCACGGCCGAAAGCTGTGCTGGTGATCACCGGCCACTGGGAGGCTCCGCAGTTCAGCGTGTCCACTGCCGAACAGCCGCCGATGGACTACGACTACTACGGTTTCCCGGATCACACCTACCACCTGCAGTACCCGGCACCCGGCTCGCCGGCGCTGGCAGCGCGCGTGACCGAGTTGCTGGCGTCCGGCGGCGTGCCCTGTGCGTCCGATCCGGCGCGCGGCTATGACCACGGCACCTTTGTGCCGCTGGGCCTGATGTACCCGCAGGCCGATGTGCCCATCGTGCTGCTGTCCATGAAGTCCGGTTACGACCCGGCTGAGCACCTGCGCGTGGGCCAGTTGCTGCAACCGCTGCGTGACGAGGGCGTGCTGATTCTGGGCAGTGGCTTGACGTACCACAACATGCGCGGCTTTGGTAACCCGGCCAGCACCCCGATTGCGGCAGCCTTTGAGCGTTACCTCAACGATGCCGTGACCCAGTCCGAGGTCCATGTGCGCAACCAGTTGCTGCTGTCCTGGCAGAGCGCGCCCCATGCGCGGCTGGCGCATCCGCGCGAAGACCATCTGATTCCGCTGATGGTGGTGGCGGGAGCCGCTGGTACCGACCGGGGTGCGCGTATTTTTGTGGACCAGGTCTTGAACGTGGCCATGGGCTCTTACCAGTTCGGCTGATGCGGGGCCGGTTTGAGCGCGTGCTGCCGCTGCTTGCGGTGCTGGGTTCGGTGGTGGCGCTGGGCATTGGCACCTCGTTTGCCAAGCAACTGTTCCCTGTGATTGGTTCCTTGGGTACCACCGCCTTGCGCGTGGGCTTTTCGGCCATGTTGCTGATGCTCATCTGGCGGCCCTGGCGCTGGCCGCTGTCGCGCGTGGATGCAAAGTCCATCCTGCGCTACGGTGTAGCCCTCGGCTTTATGAACCTGATGTTCTATATGTCCCTGCGCAGTATTCCCTTCGGGCTGGCGGTGGCGATTGAATTCACCGGGCCGTTAACCGTGGCGCTGCTCTCGTCGCGCCGGCGCATTGACTTTGTCTGGCTGCTGCTGGCCATTGTGGGACTGGCGATGCTGCTGCCGATTGACCCTGGCACCGCGCCGCTGGACCCGACCGGTGTGCTGTTCGCGCTAGGCGCGGCGGTGTGCTGGGGTGCCTACATCGTATTTGGCAAGCGCGTGGGGCATTTGCACGCCGGGCAGTCGGTGGCACTGGGCCTGACGGTGGCCGCCTGCGCGGTGGTGCCCATCGGCGTGTGGCATGCCGGCACCGCCTTGTTGGATCCCAGCTTGTTGTTGTACGGCGTCGGGGTGGCGGCGGTGTCGAGTGCCATTCCGATTTCACTGGAGATGGTGGCATTGAAGCGCCTGCCCAAAGAAGCCTTTGGCGTGATGTCGAGTATGGAACCGGCGGTTGCTGCCTTGCTCGGGCTCATCGTGCTGGATGAGCACTTATCTGCGCTGCAGTGGCTGGCGATTGCGCTCACCATGCTGGCAGCCGCCGGCAGTGCCTTTACCGCAAGGCGGGACACGCCGGCGAGCAGCGCATCCGAAGTGGTGACCTGAAAGGGCGCGCTGGTTCAAGCCCGGCGGGCTGCGGTTCAGCCCAGCGCGTCGTTCACCTGCTCGTTGAATTCGGCCAGGCTGACCGCCGCATTCAACTCACGCGGCAACGCGTCGCGGGCCGAGAACACACCCAGAATTTTTCCTTCAGCGGTGATCACCGGCAGATTCCGGAAGCCCCGCTCAATCATGATCAGCACCGCATCGGTCACCTTGGTCTCGGGCGGCACGGTACGCGGGCTGCGCGTCATCACCGCTGACGCCGGTGTGGTGGCCGGGTCGACGCTTTTGGCAATCACGCGGGTCATCAGGTCGCGCTCGGTCACGATGCCGAGCAAGGTGTTGGCCGAGTCAATGATCAGCACGCTGCCGCAGTTGGCGCGGGTCATGACACAGGCGGCATCAAACAGGGTGGCCTGCGGCCCCACGCTGATCACATGGCGCTGCGACATGGATTGAAAAACGGTACGTTCGGGCATGGCGGTCCTCCGGGGCGATGGGTGATCGGGTTGAAATTAGCGCAGTGCCGCGTTGATTTTCTCGAGCGCCTTGCCGCCGGGGCACAACTCGGGCGCATTGAATGCGTTGAGCGGGTGCTCGCTGGTATTCAGGGCCGTGTGCAGATCGGTGGCCAGCGGGTCCATGTAGAGCAGGCCGGTCACCACTTCGCCGCGTGCCGAATGCTGCTGCATGTAGTTCATGGCCACGGTGCGGTCGGTCGGGTCGTAGTCGGCGTGCAGCTTGCGCAGGCGCAGGATGCTGCCGTCGTGCTGGGCCACATCCACCACTTCGCCAGGGGCGTAGCTGGTGGTGATTTCCTCGCCGGGCACCATGAAATCGATGCGGCTGACCGCCTCGTTGTGCTGGCGCACATAGTCGTAGCTCTTGGTGCTGCCACCGTGGTTGTTGAAGGTGACGCAGGGGCTGATGACGTCAATGAACGCGGCACCGCCGTGGGCAATGGCACCCTTGATCAGCGGAATCAGTTGCGCCTTGTCGCCGCTGAAGCTGCGCGCCACATAGGTCGCACCCAGTTGCAGCGCAATGCCCACCAGGTCCACCGGGCTGTCGCTGTTGATGACGCCCTTTTTGCTCTTGGAGCCGCGGTCGGCGGTGGCCGAGAACTGGCCCTTGGTCAGGCCATAGACGCCGTTGTTTTCGACGATGTAGGCCATGCGCACGCCACGCCGCATGGCGTTGGCGAATTGGCCCAGGCCGATGGAGGCCGAGTCGCCGTCGCCCGACACGCCAAGGTACAGCAGGTCACGGTTGGCCAGGTTGGCACCGGTCAGCACCGAGGGCATGCGGCCGTGCACGGTGTTGAAGCCGTGCGAGGCACCCAGGAAGTAGTCCGGTGTCTTGGAGCTGCAACCAATGCCGCTTAGCTTGGCCACGCGGTGCGGCTCAATGTCGAGTTCCCAGCAGGCCTGAATGATGGCCGCGCTGATGGAGTCGTGCCCGCAGCCCGCGCACAAGGTGCTGATGCGGCCCTCGTAGTCACGCCGGGTGTAACCCACCTTGTTGGTGTGCAGGGTGGGGTGATGCAGACGGGGTTTTGCGATGTAGGTCATGCCACTTCCTTTTTCTTGGCGGCTTCCATGCGTTTGGCAATGGCGCCTGCGATAAACCGGGCGGTGATCGGGGTGCCGTCGTAGTGCAGCACACGCGGCAGTTTGGCCGGGTCAAAGTCGAGCTCGTTGACGATGAGTGAATGCATCTGGCCGTCGCGGTTTTGCTCCACCACAAACACCGTGTCGTGCGAGGCAATGAACTCCTGCACCGAGTCGGGGAAGGGGAAGGCGCAGAGGCGCATCGCATCGAGGTGCAGGTCCTGCGTTTCCAGCACGTCCAGCGCTTCGCGCATGGCGGGGCTGGTCGAGCCGTAGTAAATCACGCCAAAGCGTGTGGGCTGCTTGGCCTTGCGAACAATCGGTTGCGGCACCAGGTCGGCTGCGGTTTTGAATTTGCGCAGCAGGCGTTCCATGTTGTAGATGTAGTCCGGCCCGCGCTCGGAATACATGGCGTAGGGGTTGCGTGTGGTGCCCCGGGTGAAGAACGCGCCCTTGGTGGGGTGCGTGCCTGGAAGGGTGCGCCACGGAATGCCGTCGCCGTCCACGTCCTTGTAGCGGCCGAAGTCTTTGCCGGCTTCGAGTTCCTCGGCGGTCATCACCTTGCCGCGGTCGTAGCCCTTGCCCTCTTCCCAGACAAAGGGTTTGCACAGGCGCTGGTTCATGCCGATGTCCAGATCCGTCATCACAAAGATGGGCGTCTGCAGGCGGTCGGCCAGGTCCAGTGCGGCAGCGGAGTGTGTGAAGCACTCGTGCGGGTCCTGCGGCAGCAGCAGCACGTGTTTGGTGTCACCGTGCGAGGCGTAGGCGCAGCTCAGAATGTCGGCCTGCTGGGTGCGGGTCGGCATGCCGGTGCTGGGGCCGCCGCGCTGCACGTTGACGATGGTGACCGGAATCTCGGCAAAGTAGGCCAGACCGATGAACTCGGTCATGAGCGACACGCCAGGGCCGGAGGTGGCGGTAAAAGCGCGTGCGCCGTTCCAGCCCGCACCCACCACCATGCCGATAGAGGCCAACTCGTCTTCCGCCTGCACGATGGCGTAGCGGTGCTGACCGGTGGCGGGGTCGACGCGGAATTTTTCGCAGTACTTCTGGAACGCCTCGGGCACCGAGGTGCTGGGCGTAATCGGGTACCAGGCAGCCACCGTGGCACCGCCGTACACCAGGCCCAGCGCCGCTGCGCTGTTGCCGTCGGTAAAGATCTGGTCGCCCACGTTGTCGGCGCGCTGCACGCGAATGCCCAGCGGGTAGGCCATGTGCGTCTTCACATAGTCGCGGCCCATGTGCAGCGCCTTGATGTTGGACTCCAATAGCCGTTCCTTGCCCTTGTATTGCTCGGCAAACAGCTTCTCGAATACCTCGGCGTCCACGCCCAGCAGCACCGACAAGGCGCCCACATAAATGATGTTCTTGAACAACTGGCGCTGGCGCGGGTCGGTGTAGGCGGCGTTGGCAATGTCTGTCAGCGGCACGCCCAGCGTCAGCACATCGTCGCGGAACTTGGAGGGCGGCAGGGGGCGGGTGCTGTCATAAAACAGGTAGCCACCGCTTTCGATTTCGGCAATGTCGGTGTCCCAGGTTTGCGGGTTCATGGCCACCATCATGTCGACGCCACCGCGCCGGCCGTGGTAGCCCTTTTCGCACACGCGGGCCTCGTACCAGGTCGGCATGCCCTGGATGTTGCTGGGGAAGATGTTGCGCGGGCTGACCGGCACGCCCATGCGCATCACCGCCTTGGCAAACAACTCGTTGGCCGAGGCCGAACCCGAACCGTTGACGTTGGCGAACTTGATAACGAAATCGTTGACTGCTTCTATGCGCTTCATGCGGCCTCCACGGCGGTTGTGCGAGCTTCGCGGGAGTCACGGCAAAGTGGCCCGGCTTGCGTCGTCGAGAACAAAAACTTCTGCATGTCCCAGGCTCCGGTGGGGCAACGCTCGGCGCACAGGCCGCAGTGCAGGCACACGTCTTCGTCTTTCACCATGACGTGGCCGGTCTTGAGCTCGCCCGACACAAACAGGTCCTGCTCGGTGTTGGTGGCCGGGGCCTTTAGGCGCCCTCGCAAATCAGCCTCTTCGCCGTTGCCGGTGAAGGTGATGCAGTCCATCGGGCAGATGTCCACGCAGGCATCGCACTCAATGCAGGTGTCGCGGTTGAACACGGTCTGCACGTCGCAGTTCAGGCAGCGGCTGCTTTCCTTGAACGCGGTGGCGGCATCGAAGCCCAGTTCCACCTCGACCTTGATGCTGGCCAGCGCAATCTCGGCCTGCGCCCATGGCACCTTGAAGCGGGTGTCATTGGACACGTCGTTGCGGTAGCTCCACTCGTGGATGCCCATCTTCTGCGACATCAGGTTCACGGTGGCGGCGGGGCGCTTGGCGACGATTTCGCCGTGCAGGAAGCGGTCGATCGACACCGCGGCTTCGTGGCCTTGGGCCACCGCGGTGATGATGTTCTTCGGGCCGTAGGCGGCGTCACCGCCAAAGAACACCTTGTGGCGGGTGCTCTGGAAGGTACCTTCGGTCAGCTTGGGCAGGCCCCACTTGTCAAACTCGATGCCGCAGTCGGCCTCAATCCAGGGGAACGCGTTTTCCTGGCCCACGGCCACCAGCACGGTGTCGCAGGGCACGCGCACTTCCGGCTCGCCGGTGGGCACCAGGCTGCGGCGGCCCTTGGCGTCGTACTCGGCGCGCACGATCTCAAAGCGCATGGCGGTCAGTTTGCCGCCTTCGTGCTCAAACGCCACCGGCACATGGAAGTTGAGGATCGGGATGCCTTCGTGCACCGCGTCTTCTTTTTCCCAGGGCGAGGCCTTCATTTCCTCAAAGCCGCTGCGCACAATGACCTTGACGTCTTTGCCACCCAGGCGCTTGGCCGAGCGGCAGCAGTCCATGGCGGTGTTGCCGCCACCCAGCACGATGACGCGCTCGCCCACGCTGGTGATATGGCCAAACGACACAGAGGCCAGCCAGTCAATGCCGATGTGGATATTGGCGGCGGCTTCTTTGCGTCCGGGAACTTCCAGGTCGCGTCCACGCGGTGCGCCGCAACCCACGAAGATGGCGTCATAGCCTTCGTCGAGTAGCTTCTGCATGGACTCCACGCGCTGGCCGCTCTTGAAGTCGACGCCCATGTTCAGGATGTAGCCGGTCTCTTCGTCGATCACCGATTCGGGCAGGCGGAAGCGGGGAATCTGCGAACGGATAAAGCCGCCGGCCTTTTTCTCGCCGTCAAACACCGTGACCTGGTAGCCCAGCGGCGCCAGATCGCGTGCCACCGTCAGGGCGGATGGCCCGGCACCCACGCAGGCGATGCGTTTGCCGTTGGACGGGGCAATGGCCGGCATGCGGCCCGAAACGTCCACCTTGTTGTCGGCGGCCACCCGTTTCAGACGGCAAATGGCGACGGGTTCGGGCTTGCCCTGGTTGTTTTCCTCAACCCGGCCACGGCGGCAGGCCGGTTCACAGGGGCGGTCGCAGGTGCGGCCCAGAACGCCCGGGAATACGTTGGACACCCAGTTGACCATGTAGGCGTCGTCGTAACGGCCCTGGCCTATGAGGCGTATGTATTCGGGAACGGGGGTGTGGGCCGGACAGGCCCATTGGCAATCTACGACCTTGTGGAAATAGGCCGGATCGTGGCTATTGGTGGCTTGCAAAGTGGTCTCCTTGCCCTGCACAGCTGTGGTTATCCCAGCCCGACGCAGGATGGGCGCAGTCTATAGCGGAGCGGGCGGCCGCGTAAGTGGCAGATTGGGTGATTCGCATGCCCTTTGACATTCGTCAAACGCTCGATGTTTTGCATCTGCACAATCGTCGCGAAGACCTTGCTTAACACCTGATTTTTGGAGTACGCCATGACGACCGCGACCAACCTTCCTTTCAAAGCCCTTGATGCCTGCCACCTCCAAATTCAGGAGCATCTGATCGAGTTGGAGCGCATGGCCAAGCACATGGAAACCGACGCCCTGAACGATGCCGATCGCAAAATGGCCGGTGAAATTGAAGCCTTTTTCTCCAGCACCTCACGCGACCACCATGCGCAGGAAGAAAAAATCGTCTTCCCTCCGCTGCTGGCCAGCGGCACCGACGAAGTCAAGGCCGCCGTGCGCAGCCTGCAACAGGACCACGGCTTTATTGAAGAAAACTGGCTCGAGCTGGGACCGCAAATGCGCGGCATTGCCGAAGGCAACGACTGGTTCACCGCCGAAGAATTCCAGCACAACGTGGCTACCTTCCTGGGCCTGCTGAACGACCACATCGCACTCGAAGAATCCATGATTTATCCCGAGTCCAAGGCACAGTGGGAATCCGCGCTGGCCGCCCGCAAGGCGCGCAAGGCTTCCTGAGAAACCCTGTAGGCATACAACGCGCCGTCTAAGCGGCGCGTTTTTGTTTGTGCCGGAAGAGGGCCGCTTCAGGGCCCTTCAAATCCAAAGCGCTGGAACACCTGTTGCGCCGGTGCCTGCAACAGGGCTTGGGCGAACGCCTGCGCCTGCGGCGATGCACCCGCCGCCACCGTCATGCCATACGGGGCACCCACCTGCAGCGCAGGCGGTATGGAAACCACCTTCAGCCGGGGCACTTCCTTTTGCGCGGCGACCGCATTGGTGCAATAGGTCAGAAAGACGTCGGCCTGCCCCTCGTCCATGGCCCAGGCGTAAAAGCTGCGCCCGGCGGGTGGGCGTGGCGAGTCGGCCGCACCCGTGAGCTTCAGGGCTTTGCGATCCAGCGTGGCATAGGCACCGGGTTGTTGTGCATCGGCCTTTCTGAATAGCGCCCAGGCGTAGTCGCCGGACGGGTCCGACACGGGTGTCGAGGTGCCCACCCGCACACCGGGTTGCAGCAGGGTTTGCAGCAGGGTGCCGGGGGTGGCGTTGATATGCGCGCCGGTCAGGGCGCACAGGCTGTTGCGTACAAAAACGCGGGGTTCCTGCCAGGCGCCGCCTTGCGCCAACCGCTTGGGGTGGTCGGTATCTGCCGAGGCAAACACCTGGGCCGCTTCGCCCTTTTCAATGCGCTCACGCAGCAAGCCGGAAGCGCCAAAGCTGAGTTCCACCGCCTGACCGGTGCGGGCCTGGTAGTCAGTCGCAGCTTGGGTCAGGGCTTCACGCAGGCTGCCTGCGGCATAGACTTTGAACGGGGGAATCGTTGGCAGGTTGCTCATGGTTTGCTTCTCGGTGGCGCACCCGATCAGTTGCAGCAGGGAGAAGGTTCCGATCAGTAGTCGCAAAGGGGTCATGGTTGGCTCAACTTCTTGTAAAGGGTTTGGCGGCTGATGCCCAGATTGCGCGCCGCTTGGGAAATATTGCCGCCGCTGTTGTCCAGTGCCTGCTGTACCAGCACCTTGGAGTGTTGTTTCAGGCTTTGGGGTGCCGCTGTCGGGGATGCCGGCGCGGCGTGGTGGGCAGGTTTTGGCGCTTCCAGCAGTTCTTCGGTCAGATCGTCTGGCAGGTGGTGCCAGTCAATCGTCTGCTCGTCGCGGCCTAGCATGGCGGAGGCGGTGCGCAAAACGGTGTGGAGTTGGCGCAGGTTGCCGGGCCAGCGGTAAGCTTGCAAACAGGCCATCACGTCTGGCGCAATACACACATTGCCGCCCGGTTGCAGGGGGTGCAGGATTTTTTGTATGAGTGCGCCCAGGTCACTGCGTTCGCGCAAGGGCGGCAGACGCAGCGTAAGTCCATTGATGCGATAGAACAAATCACCCCGGAAGTCGCCCAGGTCCGAGCGCTTGCGCAAGGTGGCGTGCGTGGCACAGACCAGCGCAAAGTCCACCGGCACACTGGCACCGCCCCCCAAGGGCGACACCTGGCGTTCTTGCAGTACGCGAAGCAAACGGGTTTGCAGCGGCAAGGGCATGTCCCCGATTTCATCCAGAAATAGGGTGCCGCCCTCGGCCTGGCGTAACAGCCCCGGACTGCCGTCTTTGCGGGCGCCGGTATAGGCGCCGGCCTCGTAGCCAAACAGTTCAGCCTCGATCAAATTGGCTGGTATCGCTGCGCAGTTGATTGCCACAAACGGCCCATTGCGGCGCTGGCTGCTGTCGTGCCAGGCGCGGGCAAACAACTCCTTGCCCACACCGGATTCGCCTTCGATCAAAACCGGAATGCCCTTGTCGAGCACCCGACGTGCCTTGCTGGCGGCCTGGCGCCAGGTTGCGTCGCCGGTGTCCAGTGCAGACAGCGCGTCGTGGTGCGGTTCAATGGTTTCCACCTCCGCCACCGGTGTCCGCAACGCGACCAGCTCGGGCATGTCTGCCCGCGCAAACAGTGTGCGCCCGTTTTGGAGTCGTACGGCCACCGGAAGACGGGTACGCATACGGCGCGGCCCCAGCAGGTCTTGCAGTCGGTCGGCGAAGACGCCATCCCAATGCGTGCTCCCCAACTGTTGCCGGTGCAGTTGCAGCAGCGCAAGACCGCTCGCGTTAGCGCCCACGATCCTGCCACTGTCGGAGGCCACCACAATGCCTTCGGCAATTGAGCCGATGCCTTCCGCCTGGGCATGCAGGTGCACCCGGATCTGGCGTTTGCAGTCCGATAGCAGAAGCTGGTTTTCAATCAGATGGGCGGCGGTTCTGACCAGTCCCAAGGTATGTGGATGGCCGTCGCGTACATCGCCCGACACATCGAGCACGCCCAGCAGGCTTCCGTCATACGACAGGATGGGGGCGGCCGCACAGGTCAAAAATTCATGCGGTTGCAGGAAGTGCTCGGTGCCATGTATTGCCACCCCGGTGCCTTCTGCCAGGGTGGTGCCAATGGCGTTGGTGCCGCGGTGCACTTCGTTCCAGGATGCGCCCTGTGCCAGCGCTACGCGGGCCGCCTTGCTCAGGAACAGCGGGTCGCCCAGGGTATGCACCAACGTGCCCTGGTTGTCCGATAGCACCACCACATTCTGGAAGGGGCGCACCTGTTCAAACAGGAACTCCATCACCGGCCTGGCATGGGCCAGCAGGTGGTGGTTGAGCTGCAATGTTTCCCGCAGCGTGGCGCCGCTTTGATGGGGCTCGGGAGGCACGGGGCGGTCGGGCATCAGGCCCGCAGCCAAGCTGCGTTGCCAGGATCGCTCAACCCAGGGATTCAACGAATGGCCAGGTAACTGACCATGTTGCAGCACGTGCTCTCGCGCATGAATGGCAGTGGTGGGCAGGGGGTCTGTTGGCAATGGATCTCCGCTGGAGGCGCGCATCGGTGCGCCGCATTTTTGAGGCGATGCTATCGATTTAGCGCTTGGCAAGCGATATGAATGCCAATGCATAGACCCTGCATGGCAAGGTTGTTCAATAGTTGGACAACTGCCCAGGAATGCAACGCTCCACGCCGAACGACACAGTGTCACAGTGATCGGGTGATTTCGTGATTTCCCCAATGAAATCAAGCATCAGCAGCACTTGGCATCGACTGGCACAGGACTTGAGACATAGAAAACACCCGCAAGGGAACGTTTCAATTTTTTACTAATTCAGGAGACACGCATGATCTACGCATTCCCCGGCGACGCCGGTGCCAAGGTTGCCTACAAGGCCCAATACGACAACTTCATCGGTGGCAAGTTTGTAGCCCCGGTCAAGGGCCAGTACTTTGACGTCATCACTCCGATCACGGGCAAGGTCTACACCAAGGCCGCACGCTCCACGGCAGAAGACATCGAGTTGGCACTGGACGCTGCCCACGCCGCCGCTGACGCATGGGGCAAGACCGATGCGGCTACCCGCGCCAACCTGCTGCTGAAAATCGCCGACCGCATCGAAGCCAACCTGGAATTGCTGGCTTACGCTGAAACCGTGGACAACGGCAAGGCGATTCGCGAAACCCTGAACGCCGACATTCCGCTGACCATTGACCACTTCCGTTATTTCGCCGGATGCCTGCGTGCCCAGGAAGGCGCACTGTCCAACATCGACGAAAACACCGTGGCGTATCACTTCCAGGAACCCCTGGGCGTGGTCGGTCAGATCATCCCCTGGAACTTCCCGATTCTGATGGCCGCCTGGAAGCTGGCTCCCGCCATTGGTGCCGGTAACTGCGTGGTGTTGAAGCCCGCCGAGTCCACCCCCATCAGCATTCTGATTCTGGCCGAACTGATTGCCGACATCCTGCCCGCTGGCGTGCTGAACATCGTCAACGGTTTTGGCCGCGAAGCCGGTATGCCCCTGGCAACCTCCAAGCGCATCGCCAAGGTGGCCTTCACCGGTTCCACCACCACAGGCCGCGTGATTGCCCAGGCCGCTGCCAACAACCTGATTCCCGCTACGCTGGAACTCGGCGGCAAGTCCCCCAACATCTTCTTTGCCGACGTGATGGACAAGGACGACGGCTTCCTGGACAAGGCCATCGAAGGCATGGTGCTGTTCGCATTCAACCAAGGTGAAGTTTGCACCTGCCCCAGCCGCGCACTGATCCAGGAAAGCATCTATGACAAGTTCATGGAACGCGTGCTGAAGCGTGTCGCTGCCATCAAGCAACAGAACCCGCTGGACACCGACAGCATGATGGGTGCACAGGCTTCCAAAGAGCAGCTCACCAAGATCCTGTCCTACCTGGATCTGGGCAAGCAAGAAGGCGCCGAAGTGCTGGCCGGTGGCAACCAAGCCTCCATGGGCAGCGAACTCGACGGCGGCTACTACGTGCAGCCCACCCTGTTCAAGGGCCACAACAAAATGCGCATTTTCCAGGAAGAAATTTTTGGACCGGTGCTGGCTGTGACCACTTTCAAGGACGAAGCCGAAGCCCTGGAAATCGCCAACGACACGTTGTACGGTCTGGGCGCTGGCGTGTGGAGTCGTAACGGCAATGTGGCCTACCGCATGGGCCGCGCCATCAAGGCTGGCCGTGTGTGGACCAACTGCTACCACGCCTACCCCGCGCACGCTGCCTTCGGTGGCTACAAAGAGTCCGGCATTGGCCGCGAGACCCACAAGGTCATGCTCGACCACTACCAGCAGACCAAGAACCTGCTCGTAAGCTACAGCGAAAGCAAGTTGGGCTTCTTCTAAGCCGACTGACGTTTTAAGTAGATATTGAAAGGGGACAGGTCACTGTCCCCTTTCTCATTGGAGCCAAATAACCTGGAGATCAGCATGGTTGATAAAGTGATTGCCACGCCTGCAGCCTTAGAACTCGTGGAGTTTCTAAAAACCAAACATGGACCGGACTTGATGTTCCACCAGTCCGGCGGCTGTTGCGACAACAGCGCCGCCAACTGTTACCTGCCCGGCGAGATCACCATGGGCGCGGGCGACGTGTACCTGGGGGATATTGGGGGTGCGCCGTTCTATATCGGGAAGGCCCAGTACACCTACTGGCGCCACACGCAACTCATCATTGACGTCATCGAAGGCCACGGCGGCACCTTCTCGCTGGAAGGCCCCGAAGGCAAGGCTTTTCACACCCGCTCGCGGGTGTTTACGGAAAGTGAAATGGCCGAGTTGGAGGCCGAAGAAAACGCCCAGAAAGAGCCGCAAGCCTGACGTTGCCCCGGCCTGAGCCAGGGCACGTCCGGAACGTGTTGCGCCTTCCGGACGTGGGCTTTTGCCAGCGGCGTTTAGAAGCCGAATGCGCGCACGCCGGGTTTGGTCATGAAGGCAGCCACTTCGGGCGGCTTGGCAACAGTGACGCCTTCGATCAGGTCGGCACTGGTGCGGTCTGCGTTAGGTAAAAACAGCGCGCAGACCTCGACGGTGGCGCCGCCTTTGATCAGGCCCGCCATCATTTGCTTCGGTGTCACATTGCGCGGCTTGAGTGCGGCGGGCTCATAGGACTTGAGGGCCAATTGGCCCGCAGGGCCGCACAGCAGCACGCGCACCGCGGCTTTCTGCTCTTGCATCTGGGTCGCCAAAACCATCGCCATGCCCTGGGCCTGGTTGTCGGAATTGGTTACGTTAAAGAACACTTCGGTCTGGGGCTGCGCCATCGCTCCGAAGGACAAGGACAGCAGTGCAGCGCACGCAATTTGAGAAGGTTTCATGGTGTGGTTTCCTAGGTTAAAGAGTTAGTGGCCTTTGATGGTGTAGTTGCCATCCTTTTGCCATTTGATTTCTGCGTCCAGAAACACGGTCTTGAGCTCTGCCTTGTAGAGCTTGACCATGTCATGGGCTTCGCCACTGCGGCCACCAGCGCCACAGAAAAATACGATGGGCTTGTCCGTCGGCAGCTTGTCGATACTCTTTTCCAGGCTGTTGATCGGGAAGTTCAAAGCGCCCTTGAAGGTGCCGGAAGCAAACTCCTGCGGTTCACGCACATCAATCAGGTACACGGTGTCCGGCGCCTCCTTGAAGATGCGCTCAAACGAGGCGACGCTGATGGTGCCCGCCTCCTTGCCGGCTTCAATCTTGGGCGCTGCCTTTACGGCCACTGCCGCTGCTCCCGCCGTGGGACCTGCGCCATAGGCGGCAGCCCAGGCCGGATAGCCTTCGGGAACCACCTTGACGTTGGTGTAGCCCATGGCGATGGCCTTCATCGCGGAGTCGTTGCTGAGTTTGCAGCTCAGACCATCGCAATAGAAGTACAGGGCCGCGGCTTTGTCGGCCGGGAGCTTGTCTTTTGCGAGCTTTTCAAACTGCGAGTCCGGAATGTTGATGGCGCCCGGAATGTGGCCCAGGTCGTACTTGCGTGCGGCGGGGCGCGCATCCACCAGCGTGATGGGCGCCTTTTCGTCCATCAACTTTTTGATGTAGGCCACGCTGACCGCATGCAGGTTGCCATTCTTGACCCAGTCGGGAAAGCCGTCGGCATAGACCTTGATGTTGGTGTAGCCCAGTTTTTCAGCTTTGAAGGCCGAACTGTGGCTCAGGGTGCACTCGGGGCCGTCGCAATAGAAGACCAACTGCATCGCCTTGTCCGCAGGGAGCAAGGTGGGCGCCAATTTGTCAAACGCCGAGTCGGGAATGTTGACCGCCGTAGGAATATGGCCCAGGTCGAACTTGCGCGCGGTCGGGCGCGAGTCAATCAGCATGGCACCTTCAACCTTGGGCACCTGTGCGATTTTCTTGACGAAGTCCACATTGACGATCTGGCTGTACCAGCCGGCTTTGGCCGCCTGAGCCGTTTCCTGCGCGAGGGCTGATGTGCACACACCGGCTCCGCCGGCGATCAACACCGCAAGCATGGAAGCCGAAACGATTGATTTCAACGGATAGAACATGATGGTTCCTTGGAAAAATGGGGTTGATTGAAGGGGATTGCGCGTTAGCTGCAAGACGCGGGTGAGTCACCGTCCTTGGCACCCTTCAGCAAAAAGGCCTTGATGTCTTCCATCAGTTCCTTGTCGGGGGTGTCGGCAAACTTTTCAGCGGCTTTGTTGGTGGCCTTGATGCTGGCGCGGTACTCTTTGCTGACATATTTGGTGACGGTTTCTTTGCCCTTGGCGTGCTTGTCATTCAGCAAATAGCCGGCCCAGTCCGCCTTGGCCTTGGTGCTGGGGTTGATGGCACCAATCGGGTTGGCGGTGTGGCACGAGGTGCACACGCTGCGGTAATAGACCCGGCCACGCTTCCAGTCGGCGTCATACGCAAAGGCGGTGAGCGATGCACCCAGCAATGCCACGGCGGCAACGCTCTTCAGAACAGTAGAACTTTTCATAGCGCTTCTCCTAAAAATGGGGGTAACTAGTCGATTTCTTCCCAACCGGTGACCATGGCCTTGACCTGGGAGGTGATCTTGTGACCGGTCGTGATCAGGTACAGGTGAGAAATCAGGAAGGCCAGCATGAAGAAGGCACCCATCGTGTGGGCGGTCGCGACCCATTCCAATGGCAGGGCACTCAGACCCCAGGCATTCCAGTCGGCATAAAACAGATACAGCCAGCCGCTGATCCAGATGAGCGGACTCAGCAGGGTCAGGATGGCCAGGTAGGTCAGGCGCTGCAGCGGGTTGTGTTTTTGCTGCGACGTCGGCTTGAACGGATGGGGCTCATGCTTAAAGATCCCCGATGAGTAGTAGCCCATGATGGCCACAATCCGCTCGGTGGTCGGAATGTACTGACGCCATTCGCCGGTGGTGACATGCCAGAAGATGGCAAACACCCACAGCACCACCAGCGCCCAGGCCGCGAACGAGTGATAGTCGACGGCCTTCTCGAACCCGAACAACTTGTAGCTTCCGTGAATTTCAAAGCCGGTCGTCAACATCGCAATGATCAGCGCCGCTTGCGACCAGTGCCAGAACCGCTCAAAGCCCTTGAACAGATAGACCTTTGTAGTCATTTTGATTCTCCTTGCACCTTGTTACGCGACAGTGCGCGAACGAGACCATGGCCCATGACTCCCAGCAGGGTGAGCAATGCCAGACCCCAGCCGGCCATGTCGATCAAGCCATTGGCATCGCGTCCGGGAATGTAGACGCCCGTAATGCCTTCCAGCCGGCCATTCTTGGCGTGGCATTCCACGCAGCCCAGCGCCTTTTCCTTGGGGGCGACCATGTGGGTAATGGGCCAGTACATTTCGGTTTTGATGAAATCAAACTTGCCGGAGTAGGGTGTGCCCGAGGTCTTCATGCCGACTTCGATGGCCTTGTTCCACTCCAGGTTCTTCCAGTAACCGGTGTCATCGTTGCCGGCGGTGTGCGGCGTGATCAGGGTTTTGTTTTCCGTGTCGTAGGGCTGCTTGCCGCCAAAGCGCTTTACCGGCCAGATCATCGACTTGCCATCGCTGGGGCTGCCGCCCAGCGAGTT